>Ga0208079_1000290_pt1 | contig 27887 bp, 25 predicted proteins | sample NGESurdeep092012_5_FD_184474 | JGI IMG/M metagenome (GOLD analysis project Ga0208079, IMG submission 184474) | Arctic peat soil microbial communities from Barrow, Alaska - NGEE Surface sample 210-2 deep-092012 (SPAdes) | ecosystem: Environmental > Terrestrial > Soil > Wetlands > Peat ... | reverse complement strand
GCCGGCCTGGACATCGACGACTTCGCCCCGCGGCTCTCCTTCTTCTTCGTGGCCCGCACGACCCTGCTGGAGGAGGTCGCCAAGTTCCGTGCGGCCCGCCGTATCTGGGCGCACATCATGAAGGACGAGTTCGGCGCCAAGAACCCCAAGTCCCAGATGCTGCGTTTCCACACCCAGACCGCCGGGGTCCAGCTGACCGCGCAGCAGCCTGAGGTCAACATGGTGCGCGTAGCCCTGCAGGGCCTGGGTGCGGTGTTGGGAGGCACCCAGTCGCTGCATACCAACTCCTTCGACGAGGCTCTTGCACTGCCAAGCCAGAAGGCCGCGCGTCTGGCGCTTCGCACCCAGCAGGTCATCGCCTATGAGACCGATGTGTGCAAGACCGTCGATCCCTTCGCTGGTTCGTACGTCATGGAGTCCATGACCGATGACGTTGAAGCCTCGGTGCTGCAGCTGATGCAGCAGGTGGAGGACAAGGGCGGTGCCGTGGCCGCCATCGAGCAGGGCTTCCAGAAGGCTGAGATCGAGCGTTCGGCCTACCGCGTCCAGCTGGAGGTCGACGGGGGCGGACGCACCGTGGTGGGTCTCAACAAGTTCACCCTTGACGAGGAGGAGCCCTTTGAGCTGCTGCGCGCCGACCCACAGATCGAGGCTGACCAGTGCGAGCGGCTTGCCGTGCTGCGCAGGGAGCGCGACAACGACGCGGTATCACGCGGCCTGGACGCCCTGCGCGCCGCAGCCGGTGGCACGGACAACCTCCTCCTGCCCATGAAGGAGGCCCTGACCGCCCGCGCCACCGGTGGCGAGGTCGCCCACGCGCTGCGAGACGTCTGGGGCACGTACGTCCCCAATGACGCCTTCTGAGACCCCTGGCTTGCCGAAGCTGGGCGAGACGGTGGCCGCACTGGAGGGCGAGCTCATTGCCTTCCGTCGTGACCTGCACGCGCACCCCGAGCTAGCGCACGCCGAGACACGCACTACCGAACGCGTCGCCGCCAGGCTTACTGCTGCGGGTGTCCGGGTGCGGACACTGACCGGCACCGGGCTGACCGCTGACCTCGGGCCGGCCGACCCGGCACACCGGGTGGCCCTGCGGGCGGACATGGACGCGCTGCCGTTGGCTGAGCGGACCGGCCTTTCGTTCGCCTCCCAGTCCGACGGGGTCTGCCACGCCTGCGGTCATGACGTTCACGTCGCAGCGGTCCTGGGTGCGGGGCTGGCCCTGCAGCAGCAGGCCGACTCCCTGGCAGCAAAGGGGCTTGGCGTTCGCCTGATCTTCCAGCCGGCCGAGGAGGTCACGCCTGGGGGAGCCTTGGCGGTGATCGAACAGGGCGGCATCCAGGGGGTTGACGCTATCTACAGCGTCCACTGCGACCCCACCCTTGACGTGGGTCGGGCGGGTCTGCGCGACGGCGCTATCACTGCGGCTACCGACTCGGTGACCATTACCCTGAGCGGACGCGGCGGTCACACGTCACGGCCGCACCTGACCCAGGACCTGATCTACGCGCTGGGCAAGGTCGTCACCGACGTCCCAGCGGCGCTCTCGCGCCGGGTTGACCCGCGAGCCGGTGTCACACTCGTGTGGGGGACCGTCCACTCGGGGGCCGCGGAGAATGTCATTCCGTCGACCGGCACCGTCAGTGGCACCCTGCGGATGCTCGATGCCCAGCTGTGGGAGGACATCGGGCCGCTGCTCGAAGAGCTTGTCCATGCCGTGATCCTCCCTTATGCCGTGTCCGGCACGATTGAGCACAGGCGGGGGGCGCCACCCGTGGTCAACGACCCGGCGTCGGTGGCGAAGCTGCGCGCCTCGGCGCAGCTGATGCTGGGGCCGGGGGCGCCAGCGCCGACGGCGCAGTCTCTGGGCGGTGAGGACTTCGCCTGGTATGTGCAGGCTGTGCCGGGTGCCATGGCGCGCCTGGGGACCCGAACCCCCGGAGGTACCACCTACGACCTGCACCAGGGCGATCTGGTCGTGGATGAGCGGGCGGTCGCCATCGGCGCACGGCTACTGCAGGGCGCCGCGATGGCGCATCGTCCCGGCTGACATCTTGACGTCAAGGTCGCCAGAGAGTGCCGGATAACCTTGCGGGCGCTGGTCGGTGAGCCGACGGGCAGAGTCGCTGGGTGGCGGGTAGAGTCGCAAAAAGTGCGCCGCATGGTGCATTTCACGGATGTGGTGCATAAAGGGGAGAGCGCCTTGAGATCAGCGATGAAGATTGTGGCCGTTGCCTCGGTGGCTGCCATGGCTCTGGCGGCGTGCGGGACCAAGCCCACTACGACCACCAGCAGTGCGTCCCCGAGCAGCGCCGGCTCGAGCAGCGCAGCCGGCACGGCTTTCAAGGCGTGCATGGTGCTGGACACCGGTGGCGTTGACGACCGCTCGTTCAACCAGTCCTCATGGGCCGGGCTTCAGGCGGCCAACAAGGCCAGCCCCAAGATCGCCATCTCATACGTCGCGTCCAACTCCCAGAACGACTACACCCCGAACCTCACCGCCGAGGTCAACAAGGGCTGCGACACGATCATTGCGGTGGGCGGTCTCATGGGCGACGCGGTGAAGGCGTCCGCGAAACAGAACCCCAAGCAACAGTACGCGCAGATCGACAGCGGATCGTCGGGTCCCAACGTCTACGGGCTTCAGTACAACACCGCCCAGGGTGGCTTTCTCGGCGGCTACCTGGCGGCCGCCATGTCCAAGACCGGCAAGGTCGCGACCTATGGTGGTCTGAACATCCCCCCGGTGACCATATACATGGATGGTTTCTGGGAGGGCGTGCAGTACTACAACAAGACCAAGACCAAGAACGTCCAGGTCCTTGGCTGGGATGAGAAGAACCAGAAGGGTGGCACCTTCGCCGCGTCCTTCACGGACCAGAACAAGGGTCGCTCGATCACTCAGGCATTCGTCCAGGACGGCGCCGACATCATCTTCCCGGTTGCTGGTGGCACCGGTCTGGGCTCGGGCGCCGCAGCCCAGGCCTCGGGCGGCAAGGTCAGCGTCCTTTGGGTCGACACCGACGGCTGCGTCAGCGCTGCGCAGTACTGCAAATACTTCCTGTCGAGCGTGACCAAGAACCTGACCGACTCCGTGACCCAGTACGCCACCACGGCTGCCGGTGGCACGTTCCCGACCGGCAGCTACATCGGCGTCCTCAAGAACAACGGTACCGGCCTGGCGCCCTTCCACGAGTTCGAGAGCAAGGTGCCGGCCGAGCTCAAGACCGAGCTCGCCAAGGTCAAGGCGGACATCATCTCGGGCAAGATCGTGATCACCTCACCCAGCCAGCCGAAATAGCGCGGCTGACGTGAGGTAGCTATCTGAGGGGGAGCACTTCGGTGCTCCCCCTCAGGTGCTCGTTCGAACCGGATCTGGAGGTCACGCTGAAGCTCGAACTGCGAGGTATCACCAAACGCTTCGGCCCGCTGGTTGCCAACGATGCGATCGATCTGGTGGTTCAGCCTGGTGAGATTCACGCTCTGCTCGGCGAGAACGGTGCCGGCAAGAGCACGCTGATGAACGTCCTCTATGGGCTGTACCAGCCTGATAGTGGCGAGATCCTGATCGACGACAAACCGGTCACTTTCAGGGGCCCTCGCGACGCGATGGTCGCGGGCATTGGGATGGTTCACCAGCACTTCATGCTGATTCCGGTCTTCACCGTGGCCGAGAACGTCGAGCTGGGCCACGAGCAGACCCGTCGCTTCGGGTTCCTCGACCACCGCAAGGCCCGGCGTCTGGTGGCCGAGGTGTCCGCTCGTTATGGCTTGGAGGTCCCACCTGACGCGCTCGTGGCCGACCTGCCGGTCGGCGTGCAACAACGCGTCGAGATCGTCAAGGCGCTGATCCGCAACGCCAGCGTGCTGATCCTTGACGAGCCCACCGCCGTACTCACCCCGCAGGAGACCGATGACCTGATGCAGGTCATGCGAGCCCTGCGGGACGGGGGCACGTCGATCGTCTTCATCACCCACAAGCTGCGAGAGGTCCGCGCCGTCGCCGACCGGATCACCGTGATCAGGCGCGGCGCAGTGGTCGGGGAGGCTTTACCCACCTCGTCCTCGGCCGAGCTTGCCTCGATGATGGTGGGCCGCCCGGTGCTGCTGACGGTCAACAAGGGCGTCGCGGCGCCCGGTGAGCCGGTCCTGCAGGTCGAGTCGTTGCGGGTTGTCGACGAGACGGGCCAGGTCGTGGTGGACGACGTCAGCTTCTCGGTTCGTTCGGGCGAGATCTACGCGGTCGCAGGGGTCCAGGGCAATGGTCAGACCGAGCTGACGGAGTCCCTGATCGGGCTCACCCGGCCCACGTCGGGAAGAATTCGGATAGACGGCGATGACGTCACCCGCGAAAGCATCGATGAGATTCTCTCGCGGGGGGTCGGCTACGTTCCCGAAGACCGTTCGCACGACGGGATGGTGGCAGGCTTCACCATCGCGGAGAACCTGGTCCTCGACATCTTTGACCAGGCGCCGTTCGCCAAGGGAATGTCCCTGAATCTCAAAGTCATCGACGACAACGCGCAGCACCGTGTGCAAGAGTTCGATATCCGCACGCCATCGATCCACTCGAACGCCTCGACGCTGTCCGGTGGCAACCAGCAGAAGCTCGTCCTGGCCCGTGAGCTGTCTCGACCGCTGCGAATCCTCGTGGTGGCCCAGCCGACGCGCGGGGTCGACGTGGGCTCTCAGGAGTTCGTCCACAGGCGCATCATCGAGGAGCGCGACAACGGCGCAGCCGTCGTGCTGATCTCCAGCGAGCTCGATGAGGTTCTCGGGCTGGCCGACCGCATCGCCGTGATGTTCAGGGGTCGCATCATCGGCGAGGTGCCCGCCGGCACTTCAGCCGAGGAGATCGGGCTCCTGATGGCCGGATCCAGTATCGAGTCCGCGAAGGGCGGGCCGGCTGCAGAGACGGCCGAGGAGGCGCCGTGAGCCGGGACGAGGCGCCACCCGGCGCCAGCCGACCGAGCCTCGGCATCCGGATGTTGGACGCAGTGAGGTACGGCAACACTGTCGTCCTCACGTTGCTGGCGCTCGTTGTGGCGATGGCGGTAGGCGCTGTGCTCATCGCCGTGGCCGACCCCGCTACCAGGACTGCCGCCCAGTATTTCTTCTCCGCACCGATGGACACGTTGAGCGCGGCCGCTCGGGCGGTCAGCGGTGGCTACGCGGCGCTGTTCCAAGGGGCGATCTACAACCCCGCAACCGCGTCAAAGGGCACTCTCGCCGGTGTCCTTGGCCCGATCTCCGAGACGCTTGTCAACGCCACACCGCTGATCCTGGGCGGGCTGTCGGTCGGGCTCGCTTTTCGCGCCGGTCTGTTCAACATCGGCGGCCAGGGACAGATCATCATGGGCGCGATCTTCGCCGGATATGTGGGATTCGCCTGGCACCTTCCGGTCGTGCTCCACCTGATCGTCGGTATCATCGCCGGCATCGCCGGGGGAGCGCTGTGGGGCGGACTGGCGGGGTTCCTCAAGGCTCGCACCGGGGCGCATGAGGTCATTACGACGATCATGCTCAACTACATTGCCTTCAACTTCCTGGCGTTTCTTCTTGGTCTGAAGGGTTTCCAGCGTCCGCCCTACGGGCAGGCAATCAGCAACGTGGTTGACGGCAACGCCCAGCTGCCGCCGCTGCTCGGCAACGGGCTCCGGGTCCACGCCGGCCTATTCGTGGCGCTGCTGGCGGCTCTAGGGGTGTGGTGGCTGCTTTCTCGCAGCACCCTTGGCTTCCAGCTTCGAGCCGTCGGCGCCAACCAGTTCGCGGCCCGGACGGCCGGCATGAGCGTCGAGCGGAGCTACACCGTGGTGATGCTGATCGCCGGCGGGCTGTCTGGTCTTGCTGGCGTGTCACAGATCCTCGGCACCAACAGCGCCATCACCCAGGACATCGACGCGGGCATCGGTTTCGACGCCATCACGGTCGCCCTGCTGGGCCGGGCAACCCCCGGTGGCACGGTGCTCGCCGGTCTGCTCTTCGGCGCCCTCCGGGCCGGTGGTGTGCAGATGCAGTCGAGCACGGGCATCCCGATCGACCTCGTTCAGGTGATTCAGTCGCTCATTGTGCTCTTCATCGCGGCGCCTGCCCTGATCCGGTCCATCTTCCATCTCCGGGCCGCACACGGTGGGCTCGGGCAGCAACTTGCGAAGGGATGGAACGGGTGAGCTTGCCGACCTCTCCACCACCTGCTGGAGCAGCCACGCCGGACATCATCGTTCACACCGTGGTCGAAGTCCCCGTCAGCAGGCGCCGTCGCCTTGTCACCGGAAGTGCGATCCTCCTGGTCGGCTTGGTCTGCGCCCTGTTGCTGGGTATGGGATCGCGGTCCGGGTACGACGCCTCATTCCAGCTCGCGCCGGCCGACGCGAGCATCAAGGTGCCCAACCTCACCCTTCCTGCCCGGCTGACCGGAGTTCTGCTCGGCCTGTTCGTCATCTGCCTCGGCCTGTTTCAGGCTTCCCGAGGCTTCAGCAAACGCTCGATGAGGTGGGTGCTTTCGGCCACCGGGCTCTGCTTCATGGTGGCCTTCCTCTGCTGGGCGGCAACGGGCGGGACCAAGGGCGGCACCCTGGACCTGCTCGGACTGCTGCAGCAGTCCATCTTCCTGGCTATCCCGCTCATCCTGGGGGCGCTCGCGGGTGTGTTGTGTGAGCGCTCAGGTGTCATCAACGTGGCCATCGAGGGTCAGATGCTGGCCGGAGCCTGGGCCGGTGCCCTGTTCGCCACCCTCCTGCACAACAAGGGCCTGGGCCTTCTCGCGGCGGTGATCGCCGGCGGGCTGATGGGGCTGCTTCTCGCTGTCTTCGCCATCCGCTACTTCGTCAACCAGGTCGTTCTCGGCGTCGTGCTCAACGTGCTGGCGCTGGGCCTCACCGGCTTCATCTACGACGCGCTCATGGCGCCTAACCAGGACACGCTCAACAACCCCGGTTTCTTCGACCCGATCAAGATCCCGATTCTGGGCGACATCCCCATCGTGGGGCCGCTGCTGTTCAACGCCAACGTCATCGTCTATCTCGCCTACGTCCTGATCGTCGCTGTCGACGTAGCGCTGTTCCGGTCCCGCTGGGGTCTGCGTACCCGAGCCGTCGGTGAGCACCCCGAGGCGGCCGACACCGTGGGTATCAACGTGTTCCGTACGCGCTACCGCAACGTGGTCTACGGCGGCATGGTCGCCGGCATGGCCGGTGCGTTCCTGACCATCGGCGCCGTCGGCGCGTTCTCCAAGAACATTTCCTCGGGCAAGGGCTTCATCGCGCTCGCTGCGGTCATCTTCGGTCGCTGGAGCCCCCGCGGAGCCATCGGTGCGGCCCTGCTGTTCGGCTTCGCCGACGCCCTGCAGACCGTCCTGTCGTTCACCCAGACCCCGGTCACCATCCCATCGGCCTTCCTGGCCATGCTGCCCTACCTTGCCACGCTGTTCGCCGTGGCCGGACTGGTCGGACGGGTGCGGGCACCCGCCGCCGACGGTGAACCCTATGTCAAAGGATGATGCGATGAGCCAGGCCGTGACCATTGACTGGGAAGACCTGCGGGGCAGGGCTATCGAGGCCATGCGACAGGCCTACGCGCCATACAGCAGGTTCCCGGTCGGCGTGGCCGGCCTGGTCGACGACGGGCGCATCGTGTCTGGCTGCAACGTCGAGAATGCGGCCTACGGTGTGGCGCTGTGTGCCGAGTGCGGGATGGTCTCGCAGCTGCATCTGACCGGCGGTGGCCGGCTGGTGGCGGTGTCCTGCGTCAACGGCAACGGCGACCCGCTGATGGCCTGCGGACGGTGTCGGCAGCTGTTGTGGGAGAACGGCGGGCCCGGCTGCCAGATCATGACATCTTCGGGCGTGCGCACCATGGTCGAGGTGCTTCCGGATGCCTTTGGCGGCCACGATCTGGACGCCTTCGAGGCGACCTCGCACTGACTTACGCTGGTACCGGAGTCGTCAGTCGGCCTACCGCATGAGAGAAGGTCTGGACGTGGCTGAAGCCTTTGATGCCGCTCTTTTTGATGCGGTAGATGTCATCGTCGCCAAGCGCGGCAAGCAGGAGCTGTCCGGCGCACAGATCGACTGGGTAGTCGATGCCTATACGCGGGGGGTGGTGGCTGACGAGCAGATGTCGTCCCTGGCCATGGCGATCCTGCTCAACGGGATGAACCGTCGCGAGATCTCCCGCTGGACTGCGGCGATGATCGCGTCCGGCGAGCGGATGGACTTCTCTTCCTTGTCGCGTCCGACGTCGGACAAGCACTCGACCGGTGGGGTCGGCGACAAGATCACCCTCCCGCTGGCGCCCCTGGTGGCGGCGTGTGGCGTTGCGGTTCCTCAGCTTTCGGGTCGCGGGCTGGGCCACACGGGCGGAACCCTTGACAAGCTCGAGTCGATCCCGGGCTGGAGTGCGGCTTTGTCCAAGAACCAGATGGTGCGCCAGCTCGAGGACGTCGGTGCGGTGATCTGCGCTGCGGGCGACGGGCTCGCTCCTGCCGACAAGAAGCTCTATGCCCTGCGCGACGTCACCGGCACCGTCGAGGCCATCCCGCTGATCGCGAGCTCGATCATGAGCAAGAAGATCGCCGAGGGCACCGGTTCTCTGGTGCTGGATGTCAAGGTGGGGTCGGGAGCGTTCATGAAGGATGTCGACTCCGCCCGCGAGCTCGCGCGCACGATGGTCGACCTCGGCAACGACGCCGGGGTGAACACCATCGCATTGCTGACCAACATGCAGACCCCGCTGGGTCTGACGGTGGGCAACGCCCTGGAGGTTCGCGAGTCAGTCGAGGTCCTGGCCGGCGGTGGCCCGCCGGACGTGGTGGAGCTGACCCTGGTTCTGGCCCGCGAGATGCTGGCCGCAGCCGGTCGCGGTGATGTCGACCCGGCCGACGCGCTCAAGGACGGACGAGCCATGGACGTATGGTGCCGCATGGTCACCGCTCAGGGCGGCGACCCGTCCGCAGCTCTGCCGGTTGCCAAGGAGACCCACCAGATCCTGGCCACGGGCTCAGGTGTTCTGACACAGCTGGACGCGCTGAAGGTTGGCATCGCCGCATGGCGGCTGGGTGCGGGTCGGGCCCGCAAGGAGGACACGGTCCAGCCCGGAGCAGGTGTCGAGATGCATGCCAAACCCGGCGCCGTCCTGCGCGCCGGCGACCCGCTGTTGACCCTGCACACCGACACCCCCATGCGGTTTGTTCGGGCGATTGAGGCGCTGGTTGGGTCGTGCTTCATTGCACCAGAGGGCTCCCGGCCGGATCTGCTTCCGTTGGTTATTGATCGGATCAGCTGAACGGCGCCCCGTCCAGAGGCTCCTGCGCTGAACCTGCGGTTACTGTGAAGGCGTGCCTCGACTCATCACCGAACCCACCCGCATCCCTGTGCCCGGCGGCAAGGTCATCCATGAGCACGTCGGCCGGGTCAACACCGGTAGCGATGCCGTCTCGGTCGCCCACATGATCGCGCCCGCCAACTGGGGCGAGCCCTTCCAGACACCGGCATTCGACGAGATCACGCTGGTCCTGGCGGGGGCGGTGATTGTCGATCACGACGGCGGACCGACAACCGCACACGCCGGGCAGTCGATCTACACCAGCGCTGGCGAGCGCGTCCGATACTCCTGCGGGCCCGAAGGCGCCGAGTATGTCGCCGTCTGCCTCCCGGCGTTCGCCCCAGACGCCGTCAACCGCGAGGACTGAGTGATCACCGACGACACCTTGCGCCGTGCCCCCAAGGCGCTGCTGCATGACCACCTCGACGGCGGGCTACGCCCGCAGACGATCATCGAGCTTGCCGACACCGTTGGCTACCATGGACTTCCGGCACACGAGGCGGGCACGCTCGGCGCCTGGTTCCGTGACAGCGCCGACTCGGGGTCACTCGAGCGTTACCTCACCACGTTCGAACAGACACTGGTCGTCATGCAGACCGTCAACGGACTGCACCGGGTCGCCAGCGAGTGCGTGCAGGACCTCGCCGCCGACGGGGTGGTCTATGCCGAGGTGCGTTATGCCCCAGAGCTGCATCTGGTCCACGGGCTGTTGCTCGAGGACGTGGTCGAGGCCGTCAACGCCGGCTTCCGTGACGGCGAGCGGATCGCGGCCGAGGCGGGCCGGCGGATCCGGGTCACCGCACTGCTGACCGCGATGCGCCACGCAGCCAAGGGGACCGAGATCGCCGAGCTAGTCGTGCGTTATCGCGATGACGGCGTTGTGGGCTTCGACATCGCGGGCGCTGAGGCAGGGTTCCCGCCCACCCGGCACCTGGACGCCTTCGAGTACCTCCGCCGTGAGAATGCCCATTTCACTATTCACGCGGGCGAGGGGTTCGGGCTCCCCAGCATCTGGGAGGCGATCCAGTGGTGCGGTGCCGACCGGCTCGGTCACGGCGTGCGCATTGTCGACGACGTGCGGGTTGGCGGCAGGCCGTATTCCGAGGACGTCGCCCACGCGGCCACCGCAGACCCGTCCGAGGTGACCCTTGGCGGCCTTGCGGGATACGTGCGCGACCGGCGTATCCCGCTCGAGATGTGCCCGAGCAGCAATGTCCAGACCGGCGCTGCCAAATCCGCTGCGCTGCATCCGATCTCACTGTTGAAACGGCTCAGGTTCAGGGTCACCGTCAACACCGACAACCGGTTGATGAGCGGCACGTCGATGACCCGCGAGATGTCGCTTCTGGTCAACGACGCTGGATGGACGCTGGAGGATCTGCGCTGGGTGACGATCAACGCGATGAAGTCCGCGTTCCTCCCGTTCGACGAACGGCTGGCGATCATCGATGACGTCGTCAAGCCGGGGTTCGCGGCACTGATTCCGGACTGACAGACTTCACCGGTCCGGCCCTGGGTTGCGTCAATCTGGTCGGAGACAGTGGGGTCCGAACCGTCTGACGGGGTCGACGGATCGTGAGGCAGTCCTCTCGACTGCTTTCACCAGTTTGCGAGGAGCTAGTGGTGGGGCAGCGAGTCGATCGGGTCCGCCGGGATGAGACTGCTTCGCAGTGCGGCGTCCCGCTGTAGCCGGATTGTGTCGCGTCGGCGCCGATCGGCGATGACAGCGGCGAGTACGAGCTCGGGGTGCGTTCCAGCCGGGGGTGGCGGAGCGAGATAGGCGACCACCTCGTCGTGCAGCTGGACGCCGAGGGTCGCGCGCGATTGGGGGCTCAGCAGTGGCGCTCGCATGAGGAACTGCCGAACGGCCATGGCCAGGCCGTCAGGCAGCCGCGCGATGTCTGCACCGGCCGCCCACCCAGCCAGGTGGGGTGGCATCATCGGCGGTGGTGGCAGTGTCAGGTGGACCCGTTCTCGCACCACGTATGTGCCAGCTGCATGGTCGCCGAGCCGTTTGCCTTTGCTGCTCACCAACCCGCTGATCAGGGCGGGCACCCCCACAAGTATCCAGATCTCCACGAATCCGACCAGCGCGCGAGTCAATGCCTGGCGGAACCCGATCGGCCCGGCATCGTCGCGGACGGTCCGTAGGCCGGTGGCGAACTTGCCCACCGAACGACCGCGGGTCAGGGTCTCCATCGCAGTGGGTAGAACGACGAAGACCATTACCAGGAGCACGGTTGTCGCGACGTTGGCGATGGCGGCGTCGGCGCCCTCCGTCACGATCGGGACGACGATCAGTCCGATCACCATTACCAGGACCACGGTCAACACGTCCAGGATGCCGGACAGCGCGTGCATGGCAATGCCGGCGGCGGGCAGCTCCAAGGCGACGGCCTCGCCGGTGACGAGGTCGTCGACACCGACGCCCACCGTGCTGCTGCTCATCTGCTGCCCTTCATGACAGGGGCAGCGTATCGCCCCGCCCCGGCCGGGGCGGGGCGCGAATACAGTGTGGGCGTGGATCTGGACGCTTTCGTTGCAGCGCACAGCGGCGAGTGGAGCCGCCTTGAGCACTTGGCACGCCACGGATCGCCCAGTGGTGGCGAGGCCGATGAGATCCTTGACCTGTATCAACGGGTGGCCACGCACCTTTCCGTCGTTCGTTCGTCGGCCCCAGACCCCAGTTTGGTGACCTATCTGTCGTCATTGCTCGCGCGAGCCCGGACGCGTTCCGCCGGAACGAGATCGGTGGCCTGGGCGGATCTCGGGGGCTTCTTCACCGAGACCTTTCCCGCGGCGCTGTACCGGACGCGGCGGTGGTGGATCGTCACCGCTGCCGCCAATCTCGCGGTAGCCATCGTCATTGGGTGGTGGTTCCTCTCGCACCCGCAGTTCGAGTCCTCGCTGATGTCTCCCGCCGAGATCGACAAGCTCGTCAACACCGACTTCCAGCACTACTACAGCGAGTTCGCGGCATCGCATTTCGCCGCACAGGTCTGGACGCACAATGCCTGGCTGACTGCCATCTGTATTGCACTTGGCGTCCTTGGCGTCCCAGTGGTTTATCTGCTCTTCGAGAACGCCCTCAACCTTGGGGTCGTCGGCGCGATCATGATCAACCACGACCGAGGTGCCCTGTTCTTCGGCCTGATCCTGCCGCACGGGCTGCTGGAGCTGACGGCGGTCTTCGTGGCCGGCGCGACCGGCCTTCGGTTGTTCTGGTCCTGGATTGAGCCTGGCCCACGAACTCGGTCCCGGGCACTTGCCGAAGAGGGCCGCTCCGCCATGGCTGTGGCCCTCGGGCTTGTGGTCGTGCTGGCCGTCTCGGGAGTGGTCGAGGCGTTCGTGACACCCTCGTCGCTGCCCACCTGGGCGCGAATCAGCATTGGCGTGCTCGTCGAGGCTGCCTTTCTCACCTACGTGTTCACGGTCGGTCGCTGGGCGTGTCAACGCGGGGCGACCGGGGATGTGTCAGCGCGCGACGCCGGCGACAAGGCCCCTGTCGTGGGCTGACTACAGCAGGCCTCGACTCTTGAGCAGCAGGTAGTGATCGGTCAAGGCCATCGGTAGCTGCTCGGGCTCGACATCGATGACGTGGACACCGAGGCATGCCAGGACCTCGGCGGTTCGTTCGCGAAGGCCGATGGTGCGCTCGGCCGCCGCGGCGTCATACACGCGCGACGTGCTGCTGACGTCCGCGGCCATCGCGGCCAGGGCCGGATCGGCGACCGAGGCGAGCACCACCCGATGGTGACGAGTGAGCGTGGCCAGGGTCGGCAACAGGCTTTCCTCGATGGCCGCAGGCTCGAGCGGAGTCAGCAGCACGACCAGTGATCGGCGTCGGCTCAGCCCGGCGATCTCCCCTGCCATCAACGACCAGTCCGCCTCGAGCAGTGCCGGCTCCAGTGGGGCCATCGCCGTTACGAGATCGTTCAGGAGGGTTGTACGACTCGAGCCGCTCAGCCGAGCGCGCACCAGCCGGTCGCCGGCTAGGAAGTCCACCCGGTCGCCCGCGCGGGAGGCCAACGCCGCCAACAGCAGGCAGGCGTCCATCGCCGCATCCAGCCGGGGCATGTCGCCCACCCGCCCGGCCGACGTTCGGGAGGTGTCCAGGACCAGGATCAGACGTCGGTCGCGTTCGGGCTGCCATGTGCGCACGACGACTGCGCTGCGTCGGGCGGTCGCTCGCCAGTCGATGCTTCGGACGTCATCACCGATGACATAGTCGCGCAAGGAGTCGAACTCCGTGCCGGCCCCGCGAACGCGAACCGCAGAGCGGCCGTCAAGCTGGCGCAGGACGGCAAGTCGGCTGGGCAGGTGCTTGCGCGAGGCGAACGGCGGAAGTGCGCGGATGACCCCCTCGACCGGGAAAGAGTGCTGGCGGGCGGCCAGTCCGAGGGGTCCGACGCTTCGCACGGTGACCCGGTCGGCTCGCCGGTCGCCGCGCCGGGTCGGAGTCAGAAAGGTCTGTACTGCAACGCGCTCACCGCCAAGGACAGTGACCGCATGCCGGTCGCCTGCCGCCCCCGCGGAAGGTTGCCAGGCGTCGCGAACGATCCCCCGCAGACGTCGCGGCGTCGGGTTGGTCAGCCACAGCGTGGTGGAGCCACTCACTCCGAGTCGGACCTGGTGGACGCGGTCGCGACTGATGACGAGCTTGCCGGGGCTCAGCGCCAGCAGCAGGTCGAGCCCGATGGCGCACGCGGTGACCAGCCACCAGATCCCGACCGTGGTCATGGTCGGCTGGAGCACCACGGCGATCATCCCCAGCATCAAGAGCGCCGGCGCGCGCCCGGTCAACGTCATGATGACCACCCTCCTGCCGTTGCGGGGCGCCTCGGCCTCAGGCACGCTATCCGGATACGTGAGGGCATGGCTGGACTCAGCGGGGAACCGGCACGGAGGACAGGGCGCTGGCCAGCACCGACCCGACGCTGACGCCCTCGAGCTCGGCTTCCGGACGCAGGGCCAGCCGGTGGGCCAGCGTTGCGTGCGCGAGCGCCTTGACGTCGTCGGGGGTGACGAACTCCCGGCCGCTCAACCAGGCCCAGACCCGGCTGGTCGCCATCAGTGCCGTGGCGCCACGTGGGCTCGCGCCCAGGGACAGCGACGGAGACTGCCGGGTGGCCCGGGCGATGTCGACGATGTACCCGGTGACCTCGGGCGAGACAGTCACCGTCCGTACTGCCGCCGCCGCCGCATCGAGGTCGGCCGGCCCGGCGACCGCACGTAGTCCGGCCGCAGCCAGGTTGCGGGGGTCGAAGCCGGAAGCGTGCCGGTGAACCACCAGGATCTCGTGCTCGCGTGGAGGAAGGGGCAGCTCGACCTTGAGCAGGAACCTGTCCAGCTGGGCTTCAGGCAACGGGTAGGTGCCTTCGTACTCGACCGGGTTCTGGGTCGCGGCGACCATAAAGGGCCATGGCAGGGGCCGGGGCACGCCGTCGACCGAGACCTGGCGCTCTTCCATGGACTCCAGCAATGCGGCCTGGGTCTTGGGCGGGGTCCGGTTGATCTCGTCGGCGAGCAGCAGGTTGGTGAAGACCGGCCCCTCCCGGAAGGAGAACTCGGCGCTGTGCGGGTCGTAGATCAACGAGCCGGTGATGTCGCCGGGCATCAGGTCGGGCGTGAACTGAACCCGCTTGGTGTCAATGTCGAGTGCGGCGGCCACAGCGCGAATGAGCAGGGTCTTGGCCACCCCCGGCACTCCTTCCAGCAGGATGTGGCCACGGCTCAGCAGTGCAATGATGATGCCGGACACGGCGGCGTCCTGTCCCACGACCGCCTTGGCGACCTCGTGGCGGACGGCAAGAAGCGCGCCGCGCGCTTGGTCCGAGGAGGCGCGCGCCTCCTCGGAGGATGGCTGATCCTGGGTTGGCTGGCTGACGTCGGTCATGTCCCGCGTACTTCTTTCTCGAGTGCTAGGAGGGTGTTGGCTAGTTCCAGGAGGCTCGGATCGTCATGGGCTGCAGGGGATTCCAGAAGATGCAGCACATCTTGGTAGTCTCGGCCGCTGACCGCTGCGGAGGCCGCTGCCAGCCTGCTGACAGCAGTCGTGGCGGACAGGCCGAGGTATGAGGCGAGGTGTCTTCGCGTCGCCTGCTGAAGAACGGCCAGTGCCCGGCTGCGGTCATGGGACTTGCGGTACATCCGTCCGCGGCTCTCGGTCGTCTCCACCGCCCGAACGATGACCGGCAGCGGTTCGGTGACCAGACGCCCGAGACGGCGTCCCCGCCAAAGACACAGGAACACCACGGCGGAGGTCCCCAGTGCCAGGCCAGGCTGGAACCACGACGGCGTGATGGATCGCGAGTTGCTGTCGGTTGCTGCGATGTCGGCCGCAGAGGGGACGTACCAGACCAGACGGTCGGTGTGCCCGAACAGGTGCAGGGCGATCGCAGCGTTGTCGGAGTCGAGGATGAGCCCGTTGACGATCAGGCTTTCGTCCCCGATCAGGATCACGGGCGGTCGTCCAGCGGTGGCGGGCAGGCTGACCAGCGCGCCGCCCCCGCTGCTCTTGTCGTGGAAGCAGGTGGTGGCGACCGAGCCGCTAGCCGTCGGGGTGTATGCCCGGTCCGCATGGGCAAGTCGGAAGCCCGCACCCACGTCTGTGCCCCGGCAGCCGGCAGCCACGTCCGTCAGATCCGCGAGGTGGGAGCCCGCGGGTAGGCCCATCCCCTTGGTGACCTCGGGGTCGGGGTCGAGCAGGACCAGGCTGGCAGCAGAGGCGGCGTGTATCAGCGCAGCATGGGCCGTCCGCCCCGACAGACTGCTCGTGCCGGTGATCGCGACAGTCGTGGCGCCGTCCACGACCTGGCTGAGAAGCTCGCGTTGGCTGCGCACGACAGTCACCCTGACGCCGTGGTTGCTCAGCACGTGGGCGAGGGCCTGGGCTCCGGAGAAGCCGGGGTTTGCAGGGTCGAGGTCGTCGGTGTTGCGCCGGGGGCCCCGGGTTAGCAGCGTCACTGCCATGGCGCTTGCGATCAGCAGGACAAACACGATCAGCGGAGTGAGCCATCGGGGGCGCGTGGGTGTCAAGGATTTCGAGACAGCGGCGGTTGTCGTCATACCGGCGGCTCCACGACCGCCGCGGTCAGGAAAATGGGGCGTGTCGTGACCAGTTCCGCGTCGAGGTCTTGGATCTGGCCGGCCTGGTGCGCGCTCGCGTGGCGATGTCCATAGCGCACCGAGTCGAACAGGTCGGCGGCCCGCGCGAGCCTGTCAGCGTGGTCAGGAAAGGGCGATGCCAGCGTCACGCTGACCTCGTGAGCGGTGCGGCCGGGGGCGTCGTTGAGTACCCGGCGATCGCTCATGTCCTTGGCGATGGCTCGGAATCGGTCCAGAACGGCGTCGTCATAGCGTCCATCTCTGATGGCTTGCGCAGCCATGCTGCGGTAGAGGCGGGCCGTGATGGTCACGTCCTCCAGAACGACCCCATCCGAACCTGCGACAACCCGCTCACGGCGCACCTTGGGCAGGATCCAGGCGAGCAGAGCGATCACGACCAGAGCGATCAACGCCGTGATGGCGGGAGAGAGCCCTGCCAGATGGCTGGCGCCATCAAGGAGCTTGCCCAGCTGGTCGGTGATCCACCGGCTCAACGAGTCCAGCCACGGGCTCTGGTAGTCGGAGCCATGGAGCTCTTGCTTCAGCCAGTTCCGCGCCTCTGGAGGCGTGGGGTTCAGGCCGCGAACAAGTGACCAGCTCGGCGACGTCATGAGATGTCGGTCAGACCCGTGGCGCGGGGTTGGTCTGGGCCTCGCGGAGCAGGACGACGTCGAGCGCCTCGAGGCGCATCCGCCGGTCTATGTAGAGCAGTCCGGTGACGGCCGCCATGAAAGGTGTCGTGATCGACCCCGCGAGCAACGCGGACAGGTGCGAGAGGAGGGTGACCCCCATCTGCCCGGATTCGGTGTCCGGCCCGGCCAGAGCCATGATGGCGAAGTCGATGAGCAGAAATGGCATCTCGAGTAGGTAACCGGTGATTCCCGCGAGCAACCCGGCCAGCAGCGTGATGCCCAGTATCCGCCAGAATGCGCCTTTGGTGAGCGTGAAAGAGCGCCGCAACCCCGCGAACACACCGTGGCCCTCGAGCACGATCGCAGGTGCGGCCAGCGAGATCTTCGTGGAGACGAACAGGCTGACGACAACAAGGCAAGGAAGCCCGAGGAGCAGCAGGACCAGTCCCGCGCCGAGGTTGTTGTTGATGATCAGCAACACTCCTGGTCCGATCAACAACGTCAGTGCCAGGAGGGTGAACAGCCCGGACAACAACATCAACGCGAGCAGAGATGGCACTCGCCGGCGGGTGGATCGCCACGTCGCACCGATATCCGGTTTGTGACCCAGGACTGCTTGGCCCACGACATGGATCAGGACTCCGCTGAGCAGGGCGGTCGCGAGCCCGGTGAAGAGCGCCTGGATCAACGAGGACGGATATCCGGCCGCGGCCGCGGCGCCGGGTCCGAACCTGCTCAAGACTCTGGCCGCCAGATGGGTCGCGCCGATTGCCAACGCGGCCGACGGGACCAGGAACACGGCCAGCACGATTGCCGACAGTCCGACCATCGACTTCGGGTTGAAGCGAACGGCCTTGACCGCGCCGTCCAGGATGTCACCGAACTGCAGTGGCCGAAGTGGCACGATGCCCGGTTTGTGTGCCGTCAGCATCGGGATCTGTGGCACCTGGGCCTCTCGCAGGTAGCCCGGCGGCTGCAATGGGAGGCCGGTCGGCGGGGGAGCGGTCGGCAGCAGCCCAGCCGGTGACCTGTTGGGCGGTGGTTCGCGGTCCTGCGGTCCAGGCGCGGGGAATCCGCCGTTCGCCGTCATCTTTCTCCCTGATCCGGTATCGCCCATGGTGTCCCAAGCTGTCCGCCCGCAGCCTCGCAGACAGGACCCGCCGCTGACAGCCTGCAACAGGGAGGTTACAGGCCCGGGATCGTGGTCAGTTGGCTCGCCGCCGGTGCGCTCACGGGCGGCACGGCATTCCATTCGGTGAAGTCCATCGCGCTCAGCCCGCCCTTGGAACCCTCGACCCGCAGCAGGCGTGCCTGGCCGTCGGCCGAGACGTAGATCTTGGTGTCGTTGGCCTTGGTCGTCATGACGTAGGCGGGGACCCCATTGACCTGGGTCTTGTCGACCTTGGTGTTCAGTTTGCCAGCTGCCGAAGTGTAGATCTGGCCCAGCAGTTGGCCGACCGTGCTGTCGCTGGTCGTTGTTGCGGACCCCGCCGGGACCAAGATGTACTTGCCTGCCGCCACTTTGGCAATCGCCGCGGTCCCGTTCTTGGTCCAGTACGCGGTGTCGGCCTTGATGTAGGTCTTGCCACCCACGGTGAGGAGCTCCATTGCACCACTGCCATCGTTGACAAGCGCCCTGCTGTTCTTGCCCCCCAGGTCACCGGCGATGTCAATCTGGACCTTTACTGCCTTGCTGGCGGAAGTGGCGCCGTTGCTGATGGTGCCCTTGATGCGGACGGTCTTGGCCGCGGCACCGTTCTTGCGCAGCTGCTGGAACAGCGCGTCGGCCGAGTTACCCGTCGCGACTGCGCCCACGGCGCTGGAAGAGCTGCTTGGTTTGGCCTTCGTCGCTGATGATGTTGATGCGCAGGCGGTCAGACCGAGTGCGACGGTTGCGGCCAGGGCGAGATATGACGTGCGCTGGCGTCTGGCATGACGCATGCCCTGATACCTCCATGGAGTGGCTCGCGGGACCATGGCCCGCCGGGGTGCCCGACTTCGGTACGCTACCAGGCACACCCGAGCGCCGTGATCTCAGTGCGGGCCGAAGGTGCTAGCGACCCTTGGGGTGCCAGACGGTCTTGGTCTCCAGGTAGGCCTTGATCCGGTTCAGGTCCGGGGTTGCTGACCAGTCCGGCTCGACCGCGTCAGTGTCCTTGCCGGCCGGGCGTAGGACGCGCTTGAGGTTCTCGGCGCTCGCACGTTCGAGCAACGCCCACGAAAGGTCGTCGGCCTCTGCGGCGCCGGCCAGGTCGATGGCGTTGACGTCCTGGTGGGCGGCCAGCCATGGCGCCACCTCGGCGGTGTGTCCAGAGATCAGGTTGATGACACCCGCAGGAACGTCGGAGGTCGCCAGGACCTCCGAGAGCGTCATGGCAGGAAGCGGCCGGCTTTCGCTGGTCAGCACCACCGCTGTGTTGCCGCTGACGATGATCGGCGCGAGGACAGAGACCAGGCCGAGCAGCGAAGAGCATTGCGGCGCAAGGGCGGCGACTACTCCGGTGGGCTCTGGTGCGGAGATGTTGAAGTATGGCCCGGCGACCGGGTTGACCCCACCCAGGACCTGGGCGAGCTTGTCCGACCACCCGGCATACCAGACCCAGCGGTCGACGGCCTGGGAGACGACCTTGTCGGCCCGGGCGGGGGTGAGGCCCTCAGCGGCGCCGACCTCAGTGGCGAACTGTGCGCGCCGGCCCTCCATCAGCTCGGCCACGCGATAGAGCACCTGACCACGGCTGTATGCCGTGGCCCCGGCCCATTTCCCGAAGGCACCCCGGGCGGCCACGACGGCGTCCCGGGCATCCTTGCGGGAGCCCATCGCGGCATTGGCGAGAAACCTGTCGTGGCTGTCGCGCACCTCATACGTTCGGCCGGACTCGCTGCGCGGGAACACCCCGCCGATGTAGAGCTTGTAGGTCTTGCGCACCACGATCCGTTGGTCGGCGCTCGCAGCAGTATTGCGTCCAGTCGCGCTGGGGCTCATCGGCTCGCTCCTGTCGTGACGTAGGCCGCCAGGCCGTGGCGGCCACCCTCACGGCCGTAGCCGGACTCCTTGTAGCCGCCGAACGGAGAGGTGGGGTCGAAACGGTTGAACGTGTTGGCCCAGACCACACCTGCCCGTAGCTGGTCAGCCATCCACAGGATGCGGGAACCCTTCTCGCTCCAGATCCCGGCGGAGAGCCCGTATGGCGTGTTGTTGGCCTTGGCGACCGCCTCCTGCGGAGTACGGAACGTCAGCACCGACAGCACCGGCCCGAAGATCTCTTCCTGGGCGATCCGGTGGGACTGGGAGACATCGGTGAAGACCGTTGGGGCGAACCAGAATCCGCGCTCAGGGAGGGCGCAGGGTGCGCTCCATCGGGTTGCGCCCTCGGACTCGCCGATCTGCGTCAGCTCGCGAATCCGGGCGAGCTGCGCAGCGGAGTTGATGGCTCCGACGTCAGTGTTCTTGTCCATCGGGTCACCTACCCGAAGGGTCTGCAATCGGCGTTTGAGCCGCATGATCACATCATCGGCGACATTCTCCTGCACGAGCAGACGGGACCCAGCGCAGCAGACGTGGCCCTGGTTGAAGAAGATCCCGTTGACGATGCCCTCGACCGCCTCGTCGATGGCGGCGTCGTCGAAGACAATGTTGGCCGCCTTACCGCCCAGCTCGAGAGTGGCCCGCTTGCGTGTCCCGGCGATGGATCGGGCAATGGCTTTGCCCACCTGCGTCGATCCGGTGAAGGCGACCTTGTCGACCCCGGGATGCTCGATCAGGTGGCGCCCCGTCTCACCGGCCCCGGTGAGGATGTTGACCACCCCTGGCGGCAGGTCGGCCTGCTGGCAGACCTCGGCGAACAACAGCGCGGTCAGGGGCGTGGTCTCGGCGGGCTTGAGGACGACGGTGTTTCCGGCAGCCAGGGCGGGCGCGATCTTCCACGACAGCATGAGCAGCGGGAAGTTCCACGGGATGACCTGGCCCACGACACCGAGAGGCTTCGGGGGTTGCCCGCTGCCGTCCGAAAGGCCAGCATGCTCCAGCTTGTCCGCCCATCCCGCGTGGTAGAAGAAGTGCGCCGCGGCCAGCGGGATGTCGACGTCCCGAGACTCCTTGATCGGCTTACCGTTGTCCAGGGTCTCCAGGACCGTGAACTCCCGTGCGCGCTCCTGCAGGATGCGCGCGATACGAAAGAGGTATTTGCCGCGTTCTGCGCCGGGCAAGCGACCCCACGGCCCGTCGAAAGCCTTTCTGGCGGCCCGCACCGCCGCCTCGACGTCAGCCTCACCGGCCTCGGTGACCTCGGCCAGGACCTCCTCGGAGGACGGGTTGATGGTCTTGAACCTCGACCCGTCAATGGACTGCACAAACTCACCACCGATGAACAGTCCGTATGACGGGCGGATGCTGACGACGGCGCGCGACTCGGGCGCCGGTGCGTACTCGAACTTGGCCATGATGTGTCTGCTCTCAGCTCAGTCGATCGTCACGTAGTCGGCACCGGAGTAATGACCGGTGGCCAGTTTCTGCCGCTGCAGCAGGAGGTCATTGAGCAGGCCGGAGGCACCGAAACGGAACCACGCGGGGCCGAGCCAGTCATCACCGGCGACCTCATTGACCATCACCAGGTACTTCAGCGCGTCCTTGGTGGTCCTGATGCCCCCCGCCGGCTTCACCCCGACCTGGGTGCCGGTCAGGTCGCGCCAGTCGCGGACGGCCTCGAGCATGACCAGTGTTACCGGCAGCGTGGCGGCCGGAGACACCTTTCCCGTTGAGGTCTTGATGAAGTCCGCGCCAGCCAGCATGGCCAGCCACGAGGCACGGCGCACATTGTCATAGGTGACGAGCTCTCCGGTCTCAAAGATGACCTTAAGGTGAGCCGGAGCGCCGTGGGTCCCCTCGCGGGCGCACGCTTCCTTGATGGCCGCGATCTCGTTGAACACCTGGAGGTACCTGCCGGACAGGAACGCCCCACGGTCGATAACCATGTCGATCTCGTGCGCACCAGCGCGCAGCGCGTCCTGGGTGTCGGTGAGCTTGACCGCCATGGTGGCCCGACCGGACGGGAAGGCTGAGGTCACCGCCGCAACATGGATGTTGCTGCTCTTGAGCGCCTCCACGGCCATCGGCACCAGGTCGGCGTAGATGCAGACCGCCGCGACCTGGGGCGTTGCCGGGTCGCCTGGGTCAGGGGCCATCGCCTTGGCGCACACCGAGCGCACCTTGCGCTCGGTGTCGGCACCCTCCAGCGTCGTCAGATCGATCATGGTGATCGCCGTGTCGATGGCCCAGGCCTTGGACGTGGTCTTGATGGAACGGGTGCCCAGCCCGGCTGCCCGCGCATCAGCGCCGACCTGGTCGACCCCCGGTAGCCCGTGCAGCCATCTCGTCAACGAGGCGTTGGTCAGCGCTTCCACTCCGAGCAGTTCGCGCGCACTGGCGGTAGCCGTCGATGAGCTCACGCGCCGAGTCTATCGGCCCGCGCTCAACCGATGCAGTGTCATGGATCGAAGCGATCGGTAAGCCTAGACGGCAACAGTGCGAGGATATTCTCAATGGGTACCGAGACCTCGACGACGCAGCAGGTGTTCCGCCAACGTTCATCCGTGGGGCTGGCGGCCATGAGCGGACTCACCGGCCTGCTGCTGCTCCTGTCCTTGGTGCGGAACTGGGCTGCGTACCCGCAGCCGTTGTTCGCTGCGTGGGTGATCTTGGGGCTCGCTGTCGCATGGTCGGTATTCGTCCGGCCCGCGGTTCTGCTCGATGCGGGAGGCGTGACCATTCGGAATATCGTGCAGGACGTTCACATTCCTTGGACCCGGCTGACCGGCGTGACGTCCCGCTGGAACCTCAAGATTCTGGTGGGGGAGCGGGGCTACAACGCCTGGGCAATCTCTGCGCAGGTCGACCGTCCCACACGCGCATCGGCAGGGATGTCCCGAGTGTCCCTGCCCGGACGGCTGAACGGGGTGGCCAGTGCTGGCGCCAGAGCGTCCACGACCGTCCGGAAGGCCACGGCCGAGAGCGTCGCCGTGGTGATCAAGGCGGCAAAACAGGAGTATGACGAATCCGTCGCCCGCGGACAGCTCCCTGCGTCACCCGATGCAGTGGTGCGGATCACCTGGGTGCCGCTGGTCATGGCCGTACTGCTGCTGCCCGCCGTCGCCGTGGTCGCGCTGTCCCTGATCTGAGCCATCGCTGATCTGTCCCGCCAGGCACTGACTTGGCCCCTCGCTGGGCTACCGACTTCAGGTCAGGGTCGTCAGCCCGCGCATCGAGGCACCCACCCGCACCAACCGGCCCGCGGCCTGCGTACGGGCGGCAATCAGACCAGAAGATGAAGACGAAGATCCTTCGACTGCGACGATCGCCTCGAGATAGACCTTGAGCTTGGGCTCGGTGCCGCTGGGCCGCACGATCACCCGGCTCTCATCCTCGAGGAAGTAGCGCAGCCCGTCCGTTGGCGGCAGCCGTTCCGAACCCTGCGCCAGATCGTCGACCCGGGAGACCAGGACCCCGCCCAGGTTGGTCGGCGGCTTCTTCCGGAGCCGGGACATCAGGGTGGCGATGAGGTTCAGGTCGTCGACCCGGACGGCAAAGGAATCTGTGGCGTGGACCCGGTGCGTGACCGCGAGGTCGTCCAGGACGTCGAGCAGTGAACGACCCTGAGCCCGCAGACCTGCTGCCATCTCGGCCAACATCAGCGCCGCACTGATGCCGTCCTTGTCGCGAACCTGGTGGGGGTCGACGCAGTACCCGATGGCTTCTTCGTAGCCGTAGCGCAGCCCGGCTACCCGCGAGATCCATTTGAACCCGGTCAGCGTCTCTTCGTGCCTGATCCCTGCGCCGGCAGCCATGGCCGCAAGTAGTCGTGAGGACACGATCGAGTTGGCGAAGACGGCATCGTCCCTGACGCCCCGGGACAGGATATGGGCCCCGAGTAGTGAGCCGACCTCGTCGCCGTGCAGCATCCGCCATCCTGCGGTGTTGTCGACAGTTGCTGCGGCCGGGTCGGGCACGGCGACCGCGCACCTGTCGGCATCCGGGTCGTTGGCCAGGACGATGTCGGCGTGTACCCGGGCCGCCAGCGTCAGGGCGGCGTCGATCGCACCCGGTTCCTCAGGGTTGGGGAAGCTCACCGTCGGGAACTCGGGATCCGGTTTGGACTGACTGGCCACCACGATGGGTGCCCCGAAACCGGCACGCGCGAATGCGCTGACCACGACGTCACTGCCGACTCCGTGCAGCGCAGTGTGGACGACGCTCAAGCCACGCGGGCTGTCCGGGGCGACGACCGCCGTCGCCGCGTCTATATAGGCCTCGAGCACATCGTCGGTCAGCGTGGTCCAACCGGAGTCCGCTCGGGGTACGTCAGCGACGAGGCCGACCTGTGCGATGTGCGCTGCGATCTCGGCATCGGAAGGCGGCACGATCTGGCTGCCGTCGCCCAGATAGACCTTGTAACCATTGTCCTGGGCGGGGTTGTGGCTTGCCGTCACCATGACGCCGGCATCCGCCCCGAGGTGACGGATCGAAAAGGCCAGCACCGGAGTTGGCAGGGGCCGTGGCAGCACCATCGCGCGGCCACCGGCGGCCACGACTACCGCTGCCGTGTCACGAGCGAAGACGTCCGAGCTGTGTCTGGCGTCAAATCCGATGACCACCAAGGGTTCCGGTGAGGACTCCCTCAGGTATGCCACGAGCCCGGCGGCCGCACGGATCACCATGGAGCGGTTCATCCGGTTGGAGCCCGCCCCCATGGCACCCCGCAGCCCCGCGGTGCCGAACTCGAGCTTGCCGGCGAACCGGTCGGCCAGGTCCACGCCGGCCTTGGCGTCGCCCGAGGCCGCAGCCTCCAGCACATAGCTGAGCTCTGCTCGAGTGACCTCGTCCGGATCGTCGTCACGCCAGGAGGTGGCCCTCTCGATCAGGGCAGGCGGTGCCACATACGCCGGAGAGCCTGCGGTCGTTTCGCCGGCGGTCGTCACGGACGATCAATTCGCGCGACGACGGCGGCGAGCAGGCGCCCGCAGCGCTCGGCGGCCAGGTGGCCTGCCTCCAGCACGTCGTCGTGAGATAGCCGCTGATCGCCAATGCCCGCGGCAAGGTTGGTCACCAGGGAGATCCCGAGGACCTCCAGGCCACATTGACGGGCGGCGATGGCTTCCAGGGCCGTCGACATCCCGACCAGTTCGCCGCCCAGGATCCGCGCCATCTGGACCTCCGCAGGCGTTTCATAGTGCGGTCCGCGGAACTGTACGTAGACGCCCTCGTCCAGTCCGGGATCGACCACGCGGGCCAGGTCCCGCAGTCGTGAAGAGTACAGATCCGTCAGATCCACGAAGTTGGCCCCCTCGATGGGGGAGGCTGCCGTGAGGTTGAGATGGTCCCGGATCAGCACCGGCGTACCGGGTGTCCATGCCGGGTTGAGGCCGCCGCAGCCATTGGTCAACACGATCGTCCCGCATCCGGCGGCGGCGGCAGTGCGGACGGCGTGAACGACCGAGCGGACGCCGCGGCCCTCGTAGTAGTGGGTGCGGGTGCCAAAGACCAGTGCCCGGCGGTCGGTCCCGGCGATCGCCACCGATCGCATCACGCTCGTGTGCCCTGCGACGGTCGCCGTGGTGAAGCCCGGAACGTCCGCATTGTCAATCGTGGCAAGCGTTGGGCCGATCAGGTCACCGGTCTGCCCCCAGCCGGACCCCAACACCAGTGCCACGTCATGGCGCGAGATCCCGGCGCGGTGTGCGATGACCTCGGCGGCGGCCTTGGCCACTGCGAAAGGATCCACGGCGGGATCTGCCAGATCCAGGGAGTCGGTGCTCGCGTAGGTCACGCGGGCAGCCTAGCTCCGCTGCGAAGCTCAGCCCTCGAAACCCAGGTCGGCAGACAGGGCGTTGGCCGTGGCCAAGACGGCGTCGCCGGGAGACGTGGCGTCATCTGCCGACTCTTCGCCAGGTCGCGGTGCCAGTTGTATCGCCGCCAGCACGATGCCCTTGAAGTCCCGGACGGGAGCCGCATAGCGTGCCGGTTCGGCGTCGTCCTCGGGGTAGTGCAGGTATCCCTGCGCCCGCGCTTGGCCGCAGCCGGCAAGCAGGTGGTCGGGGACGGCACCGTCCGGGATCAGTTCGCTGAGAGCGGCATCCGGCAAGTCCATCTAGGACCAGTCGGGTACCACGGGTGCCCGCTTCGCTCCCGAGTAAGCCGAGTTGCCCAGTCATCAGGCAGTGGCTGCCGGGCTCACGTCTGCGTCGGGTGCGACGGCCAGAGCGGGACTGGGTCGCGGGACCAGCGAGACCCTGTCCCCAGGGCTGAACGTGGCCACCGCGTCATTGTCGATCTGCGCAAGAACGGTCTCGCCGGACTCGGTCACTGCATACAGACTCCCCGTCGAGCCAAGGAAGCTCGCCGTGACGACCGTGGCGCGACCGGCCGGATCGGCGGTGACTGCGATGGATTCGGGACGGATCAGCACCAGCGCGGCCCCACGCTGCACTGACCCCGGCAGCAGGGGAACCCAGGTCCCGAGCAGGTTGGCGTGCTCGCCCTCGACGGTGGCCCGCAGACGGTTCGTGAGGCCGACGAAGTCGGCCACGAACGGCGTTGCGGGTCTGGCGTAGAGGTCGTGGGGTGACGCCACCTGCTCGAGGTTGCCGGCCCGCATGACGCCGACCCGGTCGGCAACAGCCAGGGCCTCCTCCTGGTCGTGGGTGACAAACAAGGTGGTGGTGCCGACCTCGAGCTGGATTCGGCGGATCTCATCGCGGAGCTGCACGCGTACCTTGGCATCCAGGGCAGACAGCGGCTCGTCGAGCAACAGGACCTGGGGCTCGATGGCCAGCGCACGGGCCAGTGCGACTCGTTGCTGCTGCCCGCCGGACAGCTGGTGTGCATAGCGGTCCGCGTGGTCCGAGAGCTCCACGAGGTCCAGCATCTCGGACGCGCGCGTGGCGCGGCGTCTGGACGGAATACGGCGGAGCCGGAGCCCGAACTCCACGTTCTGGCGGGCGGTCATGTGGGGGAACAGGCTGTATGCCTGGAACACCATCCCCATGTCACGTGCGCTGGTCGGCACGGACGTGATGTCCTTGCCCCCGACCTCGACCCGTCCGGAGTCTGCATCCTCAAGCCCGGCCACCACGCGAAGGGCCGTGGTCTTGCCGCAGCCGGAGGGGCCCAGAAGCGCGACGAACTCGCCGGGCGCGATGTCCAGCGTGAGCCCATCCAGGGCATGAATGGGGCCGTAGGAGCGGCACAGGTTGACCAGGTTAACGGCGACTCCGTGGCCGGGCTTTCCTTCGGCCACGGAGTCGGAGACCGGTAGGTGTGTGGGGGACATCAGCTCTCCTCGGGGCGATGCGAGCGACGACTACCGCCGACGAAGGACATGGCAAAGAGCACGATGAAAGCAGCGATCAATGCCGCAAGCGAGGCGGCGATCGCGATCGAGGAGTCGCGCTTGCCGAGCAGGTTGATGGCCACCTGCAGGTTGTCGCGGCTGAACAGCGAGGCAATGGTGAACTCACCGAGAACAAGGGCGACGGACAGGAAGGACGCCGAGAGTACTGCGGTCCGAACGTTGGGCAAGATGACGCGCCACATGACCGTTGGCCACCCCGCGCCAAGGGATTGGGCTGCCTCGGCAAGAGTCTTCACGTCGATCGCGCTCAGGCCTGCGTCCAGTGCACGGTAGGCATAGGGCAGGACGAGGACGACGTAGGCGAAGGCCAGCCACAGCGAGGACGCGCCCAGGAAGTACGCCACCCAGGCATAGACAGGGGCGAGGCCGACAACCAGCACGATCGCAGGGATGGTCAGCGGCAGAAGGCAGATGAACTCCACCA
>Ga0208079_1000288_pt1 | contig 27916 bp, 26 predicted proteins | sample NGESurdeep092012_5_FD_184474 | JGI IMG/M metagenome (GOLD analysis project Ga0208079, IMG submission 184474) | Arctic peat soil microbial communities from Barrow, Alaska - NGEE Surface sample 210-2 deep-092012 (SPAdes) | ecosystem: Environmental > Terrestrial > Soil > Wetlands > Peat ... | reverse complement strand
GTTTTGATTGCCTTGATACATTTGATGGTGGAAACCTTTCAATACAGTGTCATCCACGTCCTGATTATATGAGGGACCATTTTGGTGAAGACTTTACTCAGGAGGAAACTTATTATATACTCGACACTAAAGATAAAGCAATCGTATATCTTGGTTTTCAGGAAGATATAAATCCTTCAGAATTCCGTAATGAACTTGAAGAAAGCACTAAAAACTCAAATCCTGTCAACATTGAAAAGTATGTTCAGAAACATCAGGCATCAAAACACGATTTGTTTCTGATTCCTTATGGCACTATACATGGATCGGGAAAAAACAACCTGGTTCTCGAAATAAGTTCCACTCCATATATTTTTACATTTAAAATGTACGACTGGCTTCGAATTGATCTCGATGGAAAACCCAGACCCCTTAATATCAGCAAAGGAATGGAAAACCTTTTTTTTGACAGAAAAGGCAATTATGTGAAGGAAAAACTTATATCGATTCCGGCCCTGATAAATGAAGGCACAGGCTGGAAACTTTATCATTTACCTACACACGAAACACATTTATATGATATTCACAGATACCATTTTAAGGAGGTCATTGAGATCACAACTGGAGGTAAATTACATGTATTAAGCCTTGTAGAAGGAACCGATATTGTTGTTGAAACTGCCAATGGGTTTAGACAGAAATTCAGTTATGCAGAAACCTTTGTGATTCCTGCTGCAGCCGGAAATTATAAAATATTAAATCTATCAGATAAAGAGGCAATTGTTATAAAGGCATTTGTGAAATAAATAAAAACAATATGAAACGAATCGTCCTGGTTCTTTTTGGAACCCTTACCCTTTTTGCATATCTGAATGCCCAGTCCTTCCTTACACAGGATGATTATTTGATAAATGGATATGCCAGTAAAATTTCAGGTCTTGATTATGATTATCAATCATGCATACCAGGCTTACGCGAAAGCGTACTTCTAAGGGCAACAAGCGGTAAGGATTTTATAGAATGGGAAACCGACCCGATCCCGGAGCATATTGACAAGTTGTATGCAACTTTTATATGGGTTGCTGCCCTGGGATCAAGTCCGGGAAAAGCCCGAATGGATCTCACCGTTGATGGCAAAAATGAATTTTCATTTTATACCGACGGAGTACCTTCTTGGGACGTCAAGGGAAGTGATGGATCCATGTTAAGTTTAAATTCAATTATGGTTGACCAGCATGGTGATAATCATGGTTATATGATTTTAAGAATCCCTACTAAAAGGATAAAGCCGGGAGCCCCTCTAAGAATAAAAGTCACAGGGAGTAATGCGAATCTTACATCATGGTATATGACCTTTAAAAAAGCTGTAAAAACAGGTGTATCCATGAACGCATTTCCTGCGATAATGAAAAAAGGCACCTTACAGCTTCAACTCGTGGAAGCCGCTGTTTTTTATTTTGGAAAAGAAACAGAATCCAAGATATATGCGGATGGGAATCTGATTGAAACTACAAATCTGAAATTTGGATACAACGCAATAAACCTTGGATTAACACCAGCTTCAAAACCTACACTGATCGACCTTAAAGTGGTAGCCGGTCATACAATATTAAGGAAAGTAATAACTCTTGATCCGGTAAAAAAATGGAAGATAAAACTCATTCAGCACACACATACCGACATAGGATACACCCGCTCTCAAACTGATATCCTTGCCGAGCACCTAAGGTATATTGATTATGCTCTCGATTATTGTGATGCTACTGACAACTATCCCGAGAATGCAAAGTTTCGTTGGACATGTGAGGCAGCCTGGCCCGTGGATGAGTATCTTAAATGCAGACCGGCAAGCCAGATCGAACGACTTATAAAACGCATAAAAGAGGGAAGAATAGAAGTCACAGGAATGTATTTTAACTTCGATGAGATTCCGGATGAAAAGATTCTTGCGGCTTCTCTTGCAGCAGTTGGACGGATCAAAGAAAAAGGTATTACTGTTTCTCTTGCAATGCAGGATGATGTAAATGGGATCGGATGGTGCCTGAATGATTACTTTAACCAGCTCGGGGTGAAATACCTGAATATGGGGACCCACGGACATCGCGCACTTATCTGCTTTGACAGGCCAACTATGTTCTGGTGGGAATCTCCTTCCGGGAAACGGTTGCTTACCTTCAGGGCCGAACACTATATGACCGGAAATACAGTCCTGGAAATGCAGTATGGAGATATTGACAGGTTTAAGAATAACCTACTCAATTATCTTATAGCTCTTGACTCAAAAAAATACCCTTACGACGAAATGGCAATCCAGCATTCCGGTTATCTGACAGACAATTCGCCTCCTTCAACTATTGCAAGTGACCTGATTAAGAAATGGAATGATCTGTTTGTCTGGCCACAGCTCTCAACATCCACGGTTGAAACATTCTTCAGCGATTTGGAAAGAGATCATGGAAGTGAATTCCCGGTAATAAGAGGTGCATGGCCCGATTGGTGGACAGATGGTTTTGGCGCCTCAGCAAGGGAAACTGCAACAACACGACTGGCATCTTCATCGCTTACTGCTAATGAAGCAGGCCTCTCCATGGCTTCGATTGCGGGACTTAAACTACCTGATGAGATAAATAAGAATATAGATCTCGCAAACAATGCATTATTGTTTTATACTGAACATACTTTGGGTTATTCTGAGAGCGTAAGAGAACCTCTCGGTCAGCCGACAATGGAGCAGCGTGCTCTTAAAGAATCATATGCCTGGGAAGCCAATCGCAGGACCGCCTCTATCGGAGAGGAAGCTATGGGCATTCTTCAAAGTAAATTCAACCGCGAATCACAACCTTCATTAATAGTATTTAATACTCTTAACTGGAAAAGATCGGGACTGGCAACTGTATATATTGATCATCAGATCGTACCAAGAGGCAAGATTGCAGGAATATTCGATCATGATGGCAACAGGCTGGCTGTCCAGCCAGTTCTGCATCGCTCCGACGTTACGGAATGGGCCATTTGGCTTAAAGATATACCCGCTTTTGGTTACAAGAAATATATTATAAAGGCTGTTGATGATGCTATTCAACCTGATGATCAGACAGGGACTAAAGTTCTGGAAAACAAATGGTACAAACTGGTCACCAATCCTGTAAAAGGAACAATCACATCGTGGTACGATAAAGAGCTTTCTCTCGAACTTATCGATCCGAAAAGTGAATATAAAATGGGTGAATTTATCCTCGAACAACTAGGGAACAGATCGCAGATGGAGAGCAGGAAACTCGATGATTTCAAACGATCGCCACTTGATACGGTATGGTTTGATTCAATGACAAAAGGTGAAATCTGGAACAGCATAAAATTCTATGGGGAATCAGCCACTTCCGAGAAACCTAAAGGCTTTATGTTTGAGATCCGGCTTTACAATACTGAGAAGCGTCTCGACCTTGCATGTTCAATAATTAAGAAGGATATTATCACTCCCGAGAGCTTCTATATTGCTTTCCCGTTCAGTATTAAGGACGGGAAACATTTTACAGAAGTGCAGGGTGGTGTTATTGAAACAGGGAAAGATCAAATAAAAGGTTCTTCAAACGACTGGTATACCGTTCAGGATTTTACCTCAATAAGGAGTGAGACGACACAGATTGTAATGGGTTGCTCTGAGATGCCTCTGATGCAGTTCGGTGCAATAAATACCGGAAGGTATGTTGCAGGGGCGATGCCTCAAACTACTAATATATTTTCATGGCCAATGAATAATTACTGGGTGACAAATTTTAACGCCGATCAGCGGGGTGGTCATAGTTGGACATATTATCTTACCACCTCCTCTGATGTTTCAAACGGATTCGCGACAAAATTCGGCTGGGGATGCCGGATTCCCTATTTGACCAGGGTTCTTCCCGGATCAGGAACCGGAGATAACAACTGGGAAGGATCTTTTTTAACCGGATGGCCTTCAAACATCTTACTCGTAAGTGCCGAACCAGATGCTGACGGGAAGTATTGCACTCTCCATCTTCGTGAAATCAACGGGAAGGATACAAAATTAAATCTAACAAACGGTCTCAATGGTAAAGGATTATCAGCAACCGAAGTCGATGTAACAGGGAAACCGGTTTCAAATCAAAGTCAAAACATTGGTCCGTTGGAGTCTAAGTTCTATAAGCTTATTTTAGTACAGTAATTATAAAGACAATCTGGTATGTTGAAATTCTACAAAATAAGCTTATTTGTATTTCTCATCCTTAGCTTTAAGTGATAGGAAACCTTCAGGCATCGGTGATTCAGCAGTAATCTTTTCGCCTGTTACAGGATTTGGAAAGGTGAGAGAAAATGCATGTAACCTTACACGACGAACAAACTCTGCTGCTGCCCCATATTTCCTGTCTCCCACAATCGGACATCCGATATCTGAGAGATGAACCCTTATTTGATTTTTACGCCCTGTTTCTGTTCTTATATCCAGGAGAGCACAATTATTTAATTTCTTTATTGTTTTATAGTGCGTGATTGCAAGTTTTGCATCGCGCGACTCACCAACAGAATGCATCTTCATTGCGTTATCTTCTTTGAGCCAGCTCCTGATCGTTCCTTCAGCATTTTCTGGTATCCCTTCGACCAGTGCATAATAATGTTTTTCCGTCTCTTCCCATTTGTCCTTTAGTATATCCATTGCTTTTTCAGATTTAGCCAGTAAAAGGACGCCTGATACCTCTTTGTCAAGCCTGTGGACCACATAAGTTCTCACAATTCCCTTAGTCATACTTTTCAAATACTCCGAAATGATCCATTGTATGCTTGAGCTACCGTCGATGCTGGAGGTATTAATTCCTGCAGGTTTATCAATAACAATAACATGCTGGTCCTCATATAGAACGGAAAATGGGAGACTGGCTTTAGTTGCGATTCCTACCTTACCGCCAAATTCAACTGTATCACCAGGATTCAGAGTAAATGAATGAAAGGTTGTGGTTTTATTATTCACCCTGACGGTTCCGCTTTGAAGTAGTTTTTTTATCCTGGTCCTCGGAGAATCAGGATGCTGCTCAATGAGGAATTCGAGCAGTGTTTGTGATTTATTTATGGTTGTTTTCAAGAAGTTACATGTTAATAATCGCTCGGTCGAAGATATGAAAAAATGAAATCCATTAACCGCAAAAGGCGCAAAGGATTTTCGCATTTGTGTATCTTTGTGGTAAAAAAGATGCCAAATTTTTAGGAAATATATGAATCGTCATTTATTCTGTTAGTAATTTCTTGGATTTAATATTATTGTAAGATGAAAATAAATGCAATTATAACGGGAGCAACCGGGATGGTCGGTGAAGGTGTTCTGATGGAAGCACTCATCCATCCTGACGTTGAAAAGGTACTAGTTATCAACAGGAGACCCTGCGAAGTAACTCATCCTAAACTAACTGAAATCCTTCATCCTGATTTCCTTGATCTGTCTCCTGTTACTGAGAAGCTGGTTGGCTACAATGCGTGTTTTTTCTGTCTTGGAGTTTCATCAGTTGGTATGAAAGAGGATGTATATTATTCCATGACATATACACTGACAATGCATATGGCAGCAATCCTCTCACGACAAAACCCGGAAATGACTTTCTGCTACATATCCGGAGCTGGCACAGACAGCACAGAAAAAGGCAGGCTGAATTGGGCTAGGGTTAAAGGGAAAACAGAAAACAATCTGATGAGACTCCCGTTTAAAAAAGTATTTGCATTTCGTCCCGGATTCATGCTTCCGGAGAAGGGAGCCAGGAATGTTAAAGGATATTATGCTATATTCAGAGTTCTCTACCCTGTTCTGAGTGCTTTATTTCCGGGATTTGTATCAACTTTAAAGGAGGTGGGTATTGCAATGATAAATTCAGTAATTTACGGTTATGAAAAGTCCGTACTGGAAGTTAAAGATATTGTTGCACTATCCAAAAAACATGATTAAAATTACATTAACCTACAAATAATAACTTAAACCATAAAAAAACCCTCATTATGAGTCAAATTGAAACATCCCCGAAACCTCCCGTAAAAACAGGGTTTGTTAATACGGCAAAGAAAATTTTAAGATGGGTCATAATTGTCATTGCGATTATTGTGATTTCCATGATTTATGTGAAATATTTCTATACCTACAGTGAAGGTTACCGTGCAGGGTTATTGCAAAAATTTTCTCATAAAGGGGCCATCTTTAAAACTTATGAAGGAGAAATTATCCTGAGTAGTGTATCCAGCAACAGGGATGTAGCTCTTGCTTCAGAAAAATTTCTTTTTTCCGTTACCAATAAATCACTGGTCAGACAGTTTGATACTCTGCAGGGACAGCCGGTAATTGTACACTACAGGCAGAAGAATGCACCAGTATTCTGGAGGGGTGATTCGCCTTATCTTGTTGACAGTATAAAAGTAAGACGCTAGAGTCTATTTCATTACCTTTTTGAGTATCCCGAATACACCTCTTATAAATGTAGCACTTGTCAGGACTTTGACTATTTCGTCCTGCGGAGTCTTGACATTTCTCCCATAAGAAGGCCGTGGAGAATTACTTGTATGTCTAATCTCCCCCTCTTGCTGAGAGGGCCCTGCCGGATCCGGTTTCACTGAATCCACCTTCCTGGTGAGAATTTCATAAGCACTTTCACGATCAATTACCTGGCTGTATTTCCTCACAAGATCTGAAGAGTTGTTGATTGATGCTATTTCATCAGAAGATAGAATGTCCATTCTGCTCTCCGGACAGCGTAACATGGTAGCGGCCAGTGGTGTTGGAACGCCTTTCTCATTCAGTGCAGTTACCAGTGCTTCCCCTATTCCGAGATTTGTTATGGTTTCATCCGTTTTATAGTAATCAGATATTGGGTAATTCTCAGCCGTAAGCTTAATTGCCTTACGGTCAATGGCAGTGAACGCTCTCAATGCATGTTGAACTTTAAGTCCTAATTGCGCTAAAACACCTTCCGGAACGTCCATCGGATTCTGAGTAACAAAGAATATTCCAATCCCCTTTGAACGTATCAGTTTCACAATATTTTCAATCTGATCGAGCAGTGCTTTACTGGCTTCATTAAAGATGAGATGTGCTTCATCAATAAATATAACAAGTTCAGGTTTTGCAACATCTCCCTTTTCCGGCATCTGTCCGTAAACCTCAGCAAGAAGTGAAAGCATAAAAGTTGAAAATAGCTTCGGTTTGTCCTGTATATCTGTCAGGCGGATAATGCTGATATACCCGTTACCGTTCTTGTCGACTCTCATTAGATCTCTTATATCGAATGACATTTCTCCGAAAAAGAGATCGGCTCCCTGCTGCTCAAGCTCAAGTACCTTACGCGTAATTATTCCTGTGGTGGCTGTGGAAATCTTCCCATAATTCTTTTCGATCTCAGCTTTTCCCTCTTCAGTAACATACTGAAGGACTTTTTTCAGATCTTTCAGGTCAAGTAACCCTAACTTGTTATCATCACAATATTTAAATATCACCGCAAGTACTCCTTCCTGGGTATCATTAAGGTCGAGAATTCGAGACAGAAGGACAGGGCCGAATTCAGAAACTGTTGCCCTGAGTCGAACTCCCTCCTGCTGAGAAAGTGACATAAATTCCACAGGAAAACCTTTAGCTGAAAAAGGCAGGTTTATTTTAGCTTGTCTTTCTGAGATAAATGGCTTCTCTTCCCCGGGCCTGGCAATACCACTCAAGTCGCCTTTTACGTCCATCAGCAGTACCGGAACTCCCCTTTCAGACAATTGTTCGGACATCACCTGTAGTGTTTTGGTCTTACCGGTCCCTGTAGCGCCTGCAATCAATCCATGTCTGTTCATGGTCCGTAAAGGGATCTTCACCTGTGCTCCGGCAACCGGCTCTCCGTCGAGGATAGCACTGCCGAGAACTATACTATCTCCGATGCAGGCATAGCCCTGATTTATCTGGGTTAAAAAAGAATTTTTTCTGTCCATAGGTTTGATTTTTTATCTGAATGAACCGCGCTGCAATTTACATGTTTAGACAATATTCACCAAGCACAAATCTATGCGATTTACAATAGAATTGACAAATAACTTAGTCTGAAATCAAAGGAATGTGATTTCAGTAATTATCAGAAATTTCTAACTTTGGCTTAAGCGAAATAAACGGTATTTTAAAAACCCTCAGAATATTATGGTTAACTGGGAAACATTAATAGCATTTAAAGTAAACCAATTTATTTCCGCGAATATCACTACTCAACTTGCAGATGATGACAAGATAAAAATCCCGGTATTCAGAAACGGGAATGCAACATCGGTAGGATCTTTGATACAGTTTAAAGAAATCCTTGGAGTTGGATTCACTTATACTTTTAAGTCTTTAAATAATTAATTCCTTAAACCTGAAATTATGAAATTAGTTGATGAATTCAAATCTTTTGCAATTAAAGGCAATGTTGTAGACCTTGCAGTCGGTATAATTATCGGAGCTGCTTTCGGGAAAATTGTTTCCTCTATGGTCAGCGACATTATTATGCCTCCGCTGGGGTTACTTATCGGTGGTGTTAACTTTACTGACCTGAAACTTGTTCTGAAAAACGCTGTAGATGCAACGCATCCTGCTGTTACATGGAATTATGGAAATTTTTTGCAGGTGACATTTGATTTTATCATCGTAGCTTTTGCAGTATTTCTGTTCATTAAAGCAATAATTATTGCCAGGAGGAAACAGGTAGAAGCTCCTGCAGCTCCGCCCGCCCCTTCAAAAGAAGAAATTCTTCTTACTGAGATCCGGGATCTGCTGAAAAAACAGTAAGTGAATTAAATATGTATAGGGACACGCAATAGCCTGCCCCTATATTTTTAATAAATAAATCTCACTATGAACAGGTTGGTTGTTTTCATAATTTGCCTGATTTGCATTTCAAAAAATTCTTTTTCGCAATTCAGGCTAGACATAGAGATTCTTGAACTCAGGAACAACAATGGGAATATTATGTTACAGCTTTTTGATTCAACTCAAAAAGTATTAACCCAGGCAAAATGCATAATTTAAAGATAACAAGAGCTCCTTTTCTGTTCCAAATCTCACCTTGGGGAAATATGCCGTCAGATATTATCACGACGAAAACATGAATGGCAAAATGGAAACAAATCGGGTAGGAAAACCTACAGAGGGTTATGGGTTTTCAAATAATGTGATCGGGAAGTTCGGTCCGCCACCTTTCGAAAAATGGATTTTTGAGGTTTCCGGAGATAAAAAAATTGTGCTAAAGCCAACGTATTGAATTACAAGACAACCTGCTCCTTCCCTGAATAGAAATCCATCAACTGTAAAGAATATTATTAATGTGAAGGAAAATATTAATTTGCACCATTAAAAACGGGACAAATTGAATTATTAAAAGTCTTTAATTCGGATTTTGAATTATTAAAAGAAAAGAAAGAGATGACCGGGAATAAATCGGCAGTAATAATCGGTGCAGGTATCGGAGGAATAGCCACTGCAATCTACCTTGTAAAAAAAGGGTATGAGGTATCCGTTTATGAAAAAAATTCGACACCTGGTGGCAGATGTGGCCAACTGATCCGCGACGGTCACCGGTTCGATCTTGGCGCCACCATGCTAATGATGCCCGATATATATCGTGAGGTATTCAAATCACTTGGCATTTCCCTGTTCGAGAATACTGAAATAAAGGCACTAAAGAACCTCTACAAAATCTATTTCGACAACAATGATATTCTGACTTTTTCGCCCGATAAAGAAATAATGAAGGCCCAGCATGAAAAGATTGAACCAGGGAGCTATGCAAGATCACAAAAATATGTCACCGACGGATATGAGATTTTCCAAACCGGTATGAATAAGCTTATCGGAAGAAATTTTGATAACATCTTCCAGTTCGCAAATTTCAGAAATGTAGGTATGCTGATAAAACTTAAAACATATATTTCAAACTGGAGGTATGTAAAAAAATTCTTTCAGGATTCACATTTGAGAATGGCTTACACTTTTCAGAATATTTATGTAGGACAGAGTCCGTTTGATTCCCCGGCGCTGTTCTCAATGGTTCCGGCAGCTGAGCTCACTGAGGGGTCATTTTTCCCAAAAGGAGGAATGTATGTTATTGTTGAGAAATTATTGTCAGCGGCGCATTCTTCAGGTGTCCGGTTCCATTATAATAAACCTGTTAAACAAATCAGAGTGACAGGAAAAAAGGCAGACAGTATTATTCTTGAGGACGGTTCAGAGATAAATGCAGACATTATCGTTGCAAATGCTGATCTTCCCTATGTTTATCGTAAACTATTGCCTGATAAAGCAAAATCAAGGCGGCTTGACAGAAAAAAATATTCCTGCTCTGCCATCTGCTTTCACTGGGGCCTCGACAAGGTTTATCCTCAGCTTGGGCACCACAGTGTTTTCCTTTCGGACGGATTCCGTAAAGGACTCGATCGTATCTTCATCGACAAATCAATTGGCGATAATCCAAGCTTTTATGTACATGCTCCTGTAAGGACTGACCCCTCGGCCGCTCCGGTAAATCAGGATACCCTCTCATTCATTGTAGGTGCCGGACACTTAGATAAAAAGAAAAAACAGGACTGGGATGATCTGAAGAAGAAAACAAGGTTGGCAGTGATCAAACGGATTAAGCAGGCCGGACTTGACGATATCGAAGAACATATTAAATTTGAAATTTCCTATACCCCTGAAAGCTGGGAGAGCGCCTGCAATATTACAAGAGGTTCTGTCTTTGGGAGTCTGGCACATAACCTTCTTCAGATGGGTTATTTCAGGCCTCATAATCAGCACAGTCGTTATAAAAATTTATATTTTGTGGGAGGTAGTACACATCCGGGTAATGGGATACCAAATGTTCTTCTGTCTGCTAAGCTTACAGCAGAAAGAATCCTGGGAAACTAATATCATTGAAAATAACAGATTAATATAGATGAATTCACAAAGGGATAAGTTTTTAAAAATATTTCATTCAATTGATTTCAATAAGATCAAGGATCATCCTAATATTCTTGTAGCAGCCAATTTTTGGGATGAAGACAGGTTTTGTGCTGCAAAAATCTGCTACCAATTTATGCGTGCAATCGATGATCTGATTGATAATCATAAGGCAAAAAACAGATTGATTGAACCTGAGGAACGAAAGGAATTTGTAGCAAATGTTGAGGATTGGCTTAAGATGATCATAATCTCAGAGGAGTGTAATGCTCTTCAGGGAGAACTAATTGAAACTATTGAAAAATTCAGGATCCCTCTGTGGCCGATGGAAGTTTTTGCGGAATCAATGATTTACGATATCAACAATGACGGATTTCCAACTCTGGATTCATTTCTTGAATATGCAGGAGGTGCGTCGGTTGCCCCGGCATCGATTTTTGTTCATCTGAACGGACTTCAAAAAACAGATGGCCGTTATGAACCTCCCCTGTTCGATGTAAAATGGGCAGCTTCACCATGCGCAATCTTCAGCTATGCTGTTCATATTATCAGGGACTTTCAAAAGGATCAGTTAAACAACCTCAGCTATTTCGCCGATGATCTGATCATTAAAGATTGTCTTACCAGGAAGGCACTCCGGAAATTTGCTGAAGGGAAACCTGTTAATGACAATTTTCGGAACCTTATGAAAGAGTACTATCTGCTGGCTGACGAATACCGGTTAAAGACATATGATATTATTGGGGAGATCAGGCCGTTGCTCGAACCGAGATATCAATTAAGCCTTGAGATAATTTTTGATTTGTATCTGATGGTTTTTGAAAGGATTGACCTGATAAAGGGGAAATTCACAACCGAAGAGCTTAATCCAACACCCGATGAAATAAGGGAAAGGGTCTATAACAAGATTATAAATTTCAAATGAAAAAACTTCTGCTCTATTTTCTTCTCTTTTTAACAATTATAGGATTTACTCCTGAAAAAAACAAAGTCTATCTTTTTTCTTATTTCAAAGGAAATGGCGAAGATGGCCTTCATCTTGCCTACAGCAGGGATGGAATGAATTTTAAAGTTCTCAATAATGATAATTCCTTTCTGACTCCTAAGGTTGGCGTCTCAAAACTCATGCGCGATCCCTGTATCATTCGAACAGATGATGGTATATTTCATATAGTCTGGACCGCAGGATGGACAGAAAGAGGAATTGGATATGCCTCATCGAAGGATCTTATAAACTGGTCGGAGCAAAAATATATCAGAGTGATGGATAAGGAACCAACCGCAAAAAACTGCTGGGCACCTGAAATTATTTATGACAAAAAAAATAAACAGTTCCTTATTTTTTGGGCTACAACAATACCTGGTCGTTTTCCGGAATCTGAGAAGTCGGGTGATACAGGTTATAATCACAGAATCTATTCAGTGACAACAAAGGATTTTAAAACTTTCTCAGATGCAAAACTTTTTTACGATAAGGGATTCAATGTCATCGACGCCACCATAGTAAACACCGGTAAAAATTATGTAATGTTTATTAAGGATGAAACCAAGGAGCCTCCCCAAAAGAATATCAGGGTAACAACTTCAGGTAGCCTGTATGGTCCCTGGTCTGCTCCTTCCACTCCTATCACCGGCAAATACTGGGCTGAAGGCCCTACCTCAATTAAAATAGATGATACCTGGTACGTTTATTTTGATAAATACACTGAAAAGAAATTTGGTGCGGTTAAATCTAAAGACCTTATTCACTGGGAAGACATTTCAGATAAAATCACATTCCCCGATGGCGTAAGGCATGGAACTATCTTTGAGGTAAATGAAAAAGTACTTGACAGGCTGTTGAACAAGTGATTTGTCATATTTAAAAACTAATAAGGTTCCTGAATTTAAATTCTGAAATTTTTAAAGTCACAATCTATTATGATACGATATTCAATCATGCTGTTATCAGCTATTTTTTTATCGACAGGAACAACCGGAGAAAAGAATGTAAAACCAACTGTATGGTTAATCGGAGACTCTACAGTTAAGAACGGAACCGGGAAGGGCGCCGGAGGGCTTTGGGGATGGGGGGACTATTTGTATAAGCAGTTTGATACTACAAAAATAGCAATAAGGAATTGTGCTCTGGGCGGAAGAAGCAGCCGGACTTTCATCTCAGGAGGATTGTGGGATAAAGTACTGGTTAAGGTTAAACCGGGTGATTATGTTATAATGCAATTCGGACATAATGATGCTGGGGCTGTAAATGACAGCAGCAGGGCAAGAGGCACTATCAGAGGGACCGGCAATGAAACGGAAGAAATAGACAATATCATAACAAAAAAACATGAAATTGTTCATTCGTTCGGTTGGTACATCAGAAAATATATTGATGACAGTAAAGTAAAAGGAGCCCTTCCGATTGTTTGCTCACTTATTCCAAGAAATAATTGGGAAAAAGGGAAAGTGGTCAGGTTTTCTGAAGATTATGCAAAATGGGCAGAAGAGTCAGCCCTAAAGGAAAAAGCTTTCTATATAAATCTAAATGAAATAATAGCTGCCAAATATGAAAAAATGGGGGAAGATGCTGTAAAAACCAAACTCTTCCTTACCGACCATACCCATACTACTGAAGCCGGAGCAATCATAAATGCAGCCTCAGTCGCGGAAGGAATTAAAGCCTTAAAAGGATGCAGACTAAAGAAATATCTTGTAAAATAATCCTTTACAGGACAAGATCTGACTTTTAAAGTTTTAGCGTTTTTTACCAGGATTCTCATTCTATTCGTATCTTTAATAGGCTAAATATTCATCAAAGAGATTGAATGAAGAGAACTATATTTCCGGTTTTTGGTCTGGTACTTTTATTATCAGCAAGCTGTGTATCACTCGGGAAACTTACGCGGCATGATTTTGACTCAGGGTTTTATAAGTTAAAAGTCAAGGGGAAGGACCCATCGAGGGTTTATGCAGAGGTCAGTGAAGATTCATTAATTGTGTATCCCGTCACCTCCGATGGGAAGAAAGAATTTCCAAATACCTCCTCTTCAACTGGTACCAGGATAAGCAGGGTAAGCAGTGATAATTATTTTTACAGAAGTTGCTTTACAAACAATTCTTTTGATGTTGACCTGACATCAATTTTGTTTAAATCGAGGCATTCCAGGGATGATGTCCCAAATCAGTTTAGCGCAGATCTGGATATTGCACTTTATGCTGGTTTTCGAAAAGATTTTTACAGGATAATTACTCCGGTTCATCCTCTTCACGAAATGAAATCCTATGTTCAGCAAATAGGTTTCGACATTGGTGTTTTTGCGGGCATAGGTTCATCACCTGTTAACCCTACGGTCACTAATAATAAAATTAACCAGGAATATGACGCAATGATCTTTCAAAAAGGGGTGGCTGCCTTTATTTCAATCAATAAGATGTCGGTTGGATTTGCCCTCGGGTTCGACAACCTCCTGGATAAAAACAGATCTGCATGGATCTACAATCAAAAATCATACCTGGGCCTTATTATAAGCGTTTCCAGTTTTTAACCATTTAAGATTAAAACTACTGCAGTTAGCATGAAAATAACAAACAAGTCAGTCCTTCTACTGATGATCTTTTTATCAGGAAAGATCTACGCCCAACAAACCGGACCGTTTTTATCCTGACTTTAAAAATCCTTAAGAAATACCGGGGATGAAACTTGTGTGGCACTGCCTCAGGCGCATGGCCTGCAATATGGACATTGGGAATTTTTAAGGATTGGCGGTGATCTTTCAAAAAGCAGGTTTCCAATAAAGTATGAAATTGACTATGTAATGGTGTATCAGATGAAGGATTGATTTTTTCCAGGAATGTATTCATAAGTTATTACAAACTCGATAGTTTTGAAATTGGGAGATTCCGAGCGCAGCGAGGGATCTTCTGCTCCCATTCACGATATCCTGTCAAACTAGTCTGAAACATTTCTCCTCCCATCCTGTTTAGATATAATATATCACTATTCGTTTTACGAAAATTTTAATGATTACTTTTGCAAAACATTTGTAAGCTAACGATATATGTCCTTATTAACTCCGGCACCGCTTAATGAAATGGATGGCAGACGACTCTATTACACCTTTATTGCCGGTGCCAGAAAAGTTATTGAACATCAGGTTGAACTTAATAAAATAAATGTATTCCCTGTAAATGACGGTGATACCGGCACAAATCTGGCTTCCACAATCAGAGCAGTAGTTGATTCGCTTCACCCTCACAGATCATATAAGATTACAGCCGACAGGATTGCAGAAACCACTCTCGTAAATGCACGTGGAAATTCCGGAATTATTTTTGCCCAGTTCCTTTATGGGATGAGTACCGAAACCGGTAATTTTAAAACAATAACAATAAAACAATTTGCTGAGAGCATAAAAAACTCTGTCAGGTATATATATGAGGCAGTAGCAAATCCGGTTGAAGGAACTATGCTTACTGTTATCAAAGACTGGGCAAATTATATCTACGACAACAGAAACCGGATAACCGACTTTAACCAGCTTTTTATAGGTTCAATTGATGTTTTAAATAAATCTTTGGTAGCTACCAAATCGAAACTGGCAGTTCTGACAAAAGCAAATGTAGTTGATGCAGGGGCCCGTGGGTTTGTCTTCTTTGTTGAAGGGATCATAGATTTTATTACAAACAGAAATCTTAAAGACCTTATCCAGGGCCGGGCCGAAACTGCGCTGTTTGAAAAAATAGAAGAGACTATCCCAGAAGTAGTCGAGTTCAGATACTGTACCGAAGCACTTATTAAAAACAGTTCGATCGATAACAGGTTATTGCTTTCAATACTTGAAAGATTTGGAAATTCAATCGTTATTGCCGGTTCTGACAAGATGAGACGGCTGCATTTGCACACGAACAACCCTGCAGGACTTTTCAATGAACTCAGGAATACAGGTACCCTGGCCTTCCAGAAAGCCGACGACATGATAAGGCAAAGCCAGGTTGTATACGAAAGGAAATGGAATATAGCCCTGGTAACAGATTCTACCTGCGACCTTTCCCAGGATATTATCGATAATTATCAGATAAACATGCTCCCGATAAATATTAATTTCGGCGAAAATCATTATCTCGATAAAGTAACAATCCAGCCCGAACAGTTTTATACTCTCCTGAAAGAGAATAAAGACACCCCTAAATCCTCACAGGTAAATGAAAAGAGCTTTACCAATCTATATTCTCATCTGGCTTCTCATTATGATTCAGTAATCGCAATCCATCTGAGCGACAAGCTTAGTGGAACATTTAATAGCAGCCGGAAAGCTGCCCTGGCAATTAGTAATGAGTTCAACAAACCTATTAGCGTAATTAACTCTAAAAATCTTTCGGGCGCACTTGGACTTGTCGTTTTAAGAGCGGCACAGGCAATTGAGGCCGGATATTCTCACGACCAGGTAGTCAATATGGCAGAAAGCTGGAGTAATCATTTAAAGATATTTGTCAGCGTTAAGTCAATAAAATACCTCGTCAGGGGGGGACGGGTTTCAGCAGTAAGGGGACTAATAGCACGGATACTGAATATTAATCCGATCGTTTCAATTGATGAAACAGGAAAAGCTGTAGTTTTCGACAAATCATTCAATCAGAGGGCCAATATGGAAAAAGTGATGGGATACATCACAAAGATCAACCATGAAAAAATCATATGGAACTACATTGTTCTCCATGCTAATAATGACGATGCAGCTAAATACTTTTCCGATAAAATGGAAAACCTGACACATAAAAAACCAGTATCGGTAGTGAATATTTCTCCTATTATCGGAGCAAATGCAGGCATTGGAGCCGCAGCTGTGGCTTTGCTTTATGATTAAAACTCAACCACCTGAGTTTCTTACATATCTATTCTCAAGACTTCATGATCTGATAAAGCTGACTGATTTTTGTTTCATAATGAATATCTTTATGTTAAATTCATATGAAAACATAATTTGATTCTGATTAACGTAAAAAACTCTTTGCACATGAAGTTGATTATAAAGTTAATCCTGCTTCCAATTCTAATCAGCCTGACAATCACTGAAATTATAAAGGCTCAGACTGTTCCAAAGGACCTCATTAATCCACCCCATGAATTTTCCGTTATGCCTTTCTGGTTCTGGAATGATACATTAAAAGATGAGGAAATTATCCGGCAGATTGGCGATTTTGAAGCACACGGTGTGTATGGGTTTGTTATTCATCCGCGTATCGGGTTACCTGAGAATGTGAAGTGGTTATCACCCGAAATGATACATTCGATGGATGTGGCAATCAGGGAAGCTTCCCGGAAAAAGATGTATGTTATTTTATATGACGAAGGTATGTATCCATCGGGTTCTTCAAGTGGCCAGGTAGTAGCCCGAAATCCGGAATTTGCTGCCCGTGGCCTGGCTAAGTTTGACCTGAAACAAGGTGAAACACCAGTGCTGAAAGCAGGGCAAAAACTAATCGGCATAATCGACCGGCCTGGTGGCCTGCATATAGCCATTATCGACATGCCATCGGGAGGAAATATAAGAGGTCTTCATTATATAGGTGAGGGAAGCACACAAATGAAGGAAGAATCGCCCCCTGCCGGAGATATCCTTAACCCCGATGCTGTCACTTGTTTTATTGAACTTGTTTATGACCGTTATGCAAAGGAGTTTGGCAAATACTTCGGTTCAACTATTCTGGGAATATTTACCGATGAACCTTCTCCTCTTGGACGTGGAACTGCACGAGGCATAATGCCGGGAAATGCCTCCCTCCTGCCTCAGATAAAAAAGATCCTGGGTTATGATATAACTCCATTTCTTTCTGATTTATGGTATAATGATTCACCTGATTCAAAAAAACACCGGATAGATTATAACAACGCTATTAATATTTGCCTTGAAGAAAACTATTATAAAAGGCTTGGAAAATGGTGCAAGGATCTTGGGATCTCTCTGATGGGTCATCCAGCCGGTTCAATGGATATTGGCGCTGAAAGGTATTTTCAGATCCCGGGTCAGGACCTGGTCTGGCGCTACGTTGAGCCAGGCCCCAAAGCTCTTGAAGGGCAACATTCGACAATGGCAAAATGCGCTTCAGGAGCTATGCTTCACCTCGGACTGAAACGCAATTTAAATGAGCTGTACGGTGCCTATGGGCACAATCTTACATACGATGAAATGTGCTGGCTGGCAAACTGGTGTTTTGTGCGCGGACAGAATCTTTTAATCCCTCATGCTTTTTTCTACTCAATCCGCGGACCAAGATTTGATGAACGACCTCCCGATGTGGGGCCAAACTCAACATGGTGGAGCAAATACAAAGAATATTCCGACGCATGCCGGAGGTTAAGCTGGCTAAACACCGATTCAAAACAGATTTGCGATGTGGCAATACTTTGCGAATCTACTTTCCTTCCTGACAAATCAGCCAGGATATTATACGAACACCAGCGCGACTTTAACTATCTTGAGATAAGACACCTCTGGGAAGATGCCAGGATTGATTCCAAAGGTGTTCACATAGCAGGAATGAACTATGGAGTACTGGTGATTGATAGTCTGTCAAATATACCGCCTGAAGCTATGCTTTCTTTGAAAATTCTTGCTATGAATGGCAGGCTTGTCATAAACAGACACGCTGAATATTCTTCCCTTTTTGAAAAAGTCATCAGCTATCAAACTCCTGATGACCTGATAGCCGCAATTAACACAAAGTTGCCGCCAGATATTGAGATGAACACTCCTTCTCAGGATATAAGATACAGGCATGTAGTAAAAGAGGACAATCATTACTATATTATTTTCAATGAGGGGACAAACATTATAACTTCGAAACTTAAAGTATCGGCAACCGGGAAACGGCAATTAATAGATGCTGCTACTGCAGCGGCTGTTAAACTAAGTGCAGATGAAACTCTCACTTTTAGTCCTCATGAATTAAAAATTATCAGGGTCACCAATTAACCTGATTTGATCTGACTGGTACATGTTTAAATGGGAATTTTATAGTGCGAATAAGCAACCAACGGAGTCTTTTTGCCACTGGCTTCGCAATTGCCATTCAAGAGCTCAGACCGCAAGTTATCACCATTAACTTCAATTTTAATAAACCCGGGAAGAGAAATTCTTAAATAATTAGTTGTATAACTACTTTATTCGTTATATTTTTATTAAATATTTCTCAAATGACATATGTGATTCAGAAATTTATCCTTGAAATAGTAGTTGTATCACGAACAAAATATGAACCATGAAAAGTAAAATTTTAGCATTGATCTTCATTATATTTGTCATATCACTTCCTGTCGGTGCACAGAACAAAACCGACTATTCTAAGATTGATATGATGCTCATCAGAAGTGATTTCAACAGGGCGATTGACAGTTGCAAGCAAATCCTTGCTCTGGATACACTAAATTCTGAAATCTATTATAAACTTGGACTGGCCTACCAGAACCAGGTACCTGATGATAAATCGTTCGATTGCTTTTTAAAGGCTGCTACTCTTTCCCCCGAAAATTCCAAATACAGTTTCATGGTAGCAAAATACTATTACAATAATGGGAAAGTAAAGCAGGCCGAACCGCTTCTTCTTAACCTCTGTGCAAAAGATACCATGAACTGGCCTTATGCTTATTACCTGACATCGATATATATGCAAAGGGGCAGATATGATGAATCAATAAAAATATACAACCGGTTCCTCAAACAGGACTCTTCAAATTATTCGATCTTAGACAAATTAGGGTTCGCCAGTCTAAGAAAAGGTGATTTTAACGAAGCTATAGATCTGTATAATAAAACATTGGCATTAAATAACAAAAATACCGATGCAATAAAAAACCTGTCCTTTTTATACTCTTCCACAAACAGGGTTGATACCGCCTTGCAACTTCTCACCATGGGAATAAAGATAGATCCTGTTGATATGGATCTTTATATCAGGAGAGCAGCTCTGAATTATTTAGTCAACTATACAAAAAGAGCTCTGGACGACTATCTCAAAATATTAGCTTCGGGAGATTCCACATTTCTATACATAAAAAGAGCCGGGATAGGATATCTTAATAACCTGCAGCAAAAGGAATCTCTTAAATATCTTTTAATAGCATATTCCAAAGACTCATCGGATTATGAAACAGCAAGCTATATTGGACAGATCTATTACCATATGAATGATCCCCGAAACAGTATTCGTTATTACAAACGTGTCGTTAAACTCCTTACTCCTATAACTATGCAGATGGGAATCGCAACAATTATGCTGGCTGAAGCGCAGAAAAATGCCGGGTTTTATAAAGAAGCAATTGCTTCCTACCTGGGAGCTCAGAAATATTCATCAGATGTAAATTTGTATATGATAATTGCAAACCTGTATGATGAAAAACTGAAAGATATTCCAAAAGCTATTTACTACTATGAGCTCTTCCTTGATAAAATAAAGAAATCCCAGAGGAACTTCAAGCCCGATTATGTTGATAAGGTAAAGGAGCGGCTTGAGTTTCTGAAAAACCCTGATAATCTGCAGGAGAAAAAGCAGCCGGGAAAATAAACAGGAATATGTTGTGAAAATTTAATTGTTTTGTCAAATAGAGACCAGACAATCTCACATATATTTGTTTTATATTTCACTCTTGCGTAATTTTATTCACAACTTATAAGTTAATAATGAAAACTGTTTTGAAATGGTTTTTTGGAATTGTTCTGGCTCTATTCATAATTTACTCTGTCGGGCCCAGACCTTCAAAGCCTGATTTTACGATTCATGAGATTAATCTACCCATAACTCTGACTAATCTGGAGACTAATATAACAAGTGCAGAAAAGTCAGTAAAGGGAATCAAACCCGATAATCAGGCAAGGATAATCTGGGCTGATTCGTCTAAAAAAGAAAAAACTAAAATTGCCTTCCTTTATTTACATGGCTTTTCAGCAAGTCAGGCAGAAGGCGACCCTGTGCATAAAGATCTGGCAAAAAAATTTAATGCCAATCTCTATCTCTCACGGCTTGCGGAACATGGTATCGATAAAGGCGATAGCTCAATGATCAGTTTAAAAGCAGGAGAATATGAAGCCTCAGCTGAGAATGCTCTTGCTATTACAAAAAAACTGGGCGACGATGTAATAGTTATTGGTACATCCGCTGGTGGAGCATTGACACTTTATCTTGCCTCACAGCATCCTGAAATAAAAGCAATAGTGCTTTATTCACCGTGCGTGAAGCTCTTTGATAAAACAGCTGTGATTCTTGATAAACCATGGGGGTTACAGATTGCCAGACTGGTTTCAGGAGGACCTTCGAAAAAATTTGAATCTGAAAGTAAAACACATTCTAATTACTGGCAGCTTAATTACCGGATAGAAGCACTGGTAGCTCTTCAGAATCTTGTCTCTAACACAATGAAACCGGAAGTATTTTCAAAAGTTAAATGCCCGGTTTTCCTGGGTTACTACTTCAAAAATGAAAAAGAACAGGATAATACTGTATCAATATCTGCCATGCTAAAAATGTTCGATGAACTCGGTACCCCGACAGAACTAAAACAAAAACTTGCTTTCCCCGATGCAGGAGCACATGTTATTGCATCATACATCAGGTCAAAAGATTGGCAGGGGGTTGAACGGGAAACGGATAAGTTTCTTACAGATAAGGTGAAACTGTAGGTTTGCTTACGCATTTTTTACGCTCTTTGTTCTAAGGAATATTGGTAAAATGAAAAAAGAGAACTCATCATTAATACTAATTCTGGCAATTTTTACACTATTTTATACAGGTTGCAAAAAGGACCCAAAACCACCTGATCCGGTAACTGATATTGAAGGAAATACTTACAAGACTATTAAAATAGGTGATCAGCTGTGGATGTCTGAAAACCTCATAACAACCCGTTTCAATGATGGGACAGATATTCCCCTGACAAAAAATGATGATGCATGGCGTATTCTGAATTCTTCCGGTTACTGCTGGTATAACAATGATGAGGCATCATTCAAAGATCCTTATGGAGCAATATACAATGGGTATACCGTAGCTTCCGGGAAACTTTGTCCCGACGGCTGGCATATTCCCACAATTGATGAATGGCGGACCCTCAGGGATTTCTTAGGTGATTCAACTAAAGCCGGAGGTAAGATAAAAGAATCAGGTACCACTCATTGGCTTTCGCCTAATAAAGGAGCTGATAACAGATCTGGTTTTACTGCCCTCCCTGCAGGTATACGCTATTTTGAGGGAACATTCGCTTCCGTATTATCCTTTTCCGGAATGTGGTCTGCCACAGAGGTACCTGATGAAGAAGAATGGTACACAGGTCTTTATTATGCGGATGCAGGTTTCAATACAGACCATCGAAATAGAAAATATGGGTTAAGTGTCAGATGCCTTAAGGATTAATTTTCCAGTCTTAAAATATGAACCCCAACAAATTTTCATTGAAATCCAGGCTACAAAGTTTCAGATTTGCACTGAACGGACTAAGGTCCCTTTTGAAGTATGAACATAATTCCAGAATTCATTCTATTGCGGCTATTGCAGTTATCGTTCTTGGATTACTAATGAAGATCAATCCTACTGAATGGTCCTTGCTGATAATTGTTATCGGCATGGTATTTATTACAGAACTGTTGAACTCCTCCCTGGAATCATTTGCTGACAGCTTAAAACCTGAATGGAATGATTTGATCGGAAAGGCAAAAGATTATAGTGCAGCAGCCGTCCTGATTGCAGCCGTTATTTCTCTTGTGGTTGGAGCCATAATATTTGTTCCAAAGCTGTTGGATTTAATTTGAATTTCATCTTTATAGACTGATATGAAAAGAAGAAAATGGGTTAGAAAGACAAGTATGGCGGGTACAGGTTTATTGTTCAGGGAGTTCCTGAAATAATAAAGACTTTAGGAAGAGTGATCCTATTTAAGAATGATAAATAACATATATTCATTATGTGGTTATTATTCATCACGGCATATTTTTTGCCATAACATCAGAAATCAATTAATCTGAATGCTATGAAAGTTTCAATTTTAAATTTGAAAAAATGGTTTCTTGCAATCGGATTGCTTTTTATCTCCGTTTATAGCAATTCGCAGGACGTAAAATTGTCACGGGAGGAAAAAAAGGAAGCAAAGAGGGATAAAGAATTTTACAGTTTTCAGGTTATTGACTCGATGCTGAAGAATAAAAACTTTGTGCTCGAAGCAGATTATCTCGAAAATCAAAATGGTAACAGGATTCCGGTATTGTCATCAGTGAATTTTATTATGGTCGATTCCCTGAGGGCAGTTTTACAAACTGGTTCCAATAGTCTCTATGGATCAAATGGCGTCGGCGGAACAACAGCGGAAGGGAGCCTGAGCAGCATGAAGATAACGAAAGATATCAAGAACTTAAGTTTCTTCCTCCGGTTTACTGTGAATTCAGAAATCGGAGTTTATGATGTTTCCATGACAATAGATAAAAACAAACAGGCGAGAGCAACAATTTCAGGATTGACACCTGGCAAATTAATTTATGTGGGTCGTATTCAAACAATTTACAATTCTGGTGTTTATAAAGGCAGGAATTCAATTTAAGTTGTTGTGTTCTGAAAATCGGGATAAAAACAGCATCAAAAATAAATTCAGTTTACTAAATATCTATATTAAATATAAATGTCTGTTAATGAAAATAGTATAACTTTGGGTTAATGAACTTAAGAAACATCACCTGACAGGTCAGCTATGAATTTCCGTTACCTGAGTCTCCTGATAATATTTCTTGCTCCCTTACTTTTTGCATCCGTTAATGATCCACACTCTCCAAAGTCCTTACAGGATTTCAGTCCCGATATAGTTATACAGGTAGGGGCATTCCATCATGAGCCGAATGCTTTGGCTTTAAAAGAAAGGCTTTCTCATTTACTCAATAATACAATAGTTACAGTTTCTTCTGAGGGCTATTTTAAAGTACGCATCGTAGGATTCAAAAATATTGAGGAGATTGAAAAACTGATTCCGGCGCTCGGTCTTCTTGGAATTAAAGATTTATGGGTCTTCCGGACTAAGAAGGAAGATGATAAATCCAAGGTTGCTGCAGTTGCTGATACTTCCCTTAAAACAATTAAGGATAAAGACATTAAGCCTCAGGTTACTGAATCTTCTGATACTTCTCTTAAGTCAGGTAAGGATAAAATGAATTTGCCAGACACTGCAGTGTTAAAACCCACAAATGAAACTACTACAATTAATCTTCAGGTTGGCACATTCCATAGCCGATCGCAGGCGTTGCGGGCTCAAAGAAGGATCACAACCAGACTGAACCTGCCTGTTGAGATTGTCAGAGAATGGGAATATTATATTGTATTTATTACCGGTTTCCGGACCCGCGAAGAAATCTTTAAGTATTATCCTAAACTGGCAGCTTTGGGATACCCCGATAGCTTTATGATCGATGACAATGTTGTACACCCAAAGGATAAACCAGGTAAATAACTTTATTCACAAAATTAAAAGCTATTGTAGCGTTTTGATACATCTTGTTGTGCCAAAACACTACAATAAAAGTCGGCCTCTTTTCAAATCTTAAATCTAAATAGCTGTTCCTCTGATATTTATGATCTTTGGTCCAATTGTTGAATTATTCTTCTAAGTAATAATTTAACCCTTACAGCTATGAAAAAACAATTGATTGCATTATTATTCCTTCCTGTCTTATTCTGCAGCTGCTCTCATTATTACTATGTTCCTAATTCTCAGAACGTACCATTGTTCAGGGAAAAGAATGAGTATCGCTTTTCAGGAACACTTGCAGGAGGTGAGGAATCTTCCTCTAAAGAACTTCAGGCTGCATATTCGGTCACTGATCATATTGGTGTCATGGCAAATTTCATGTCGGCCAAAGGGGGAACCAGCCATCCTTTGGCTTTACCACTAATGGATTTGATATAATTGCTTCCTCCCGTATTTGCGTTTTAACTTTTAACAGTGTTGACAATCAGATTTCCGGAAATGTAAATGAATCTGATGCACTTAATAATATTTCAGAAGGAAGTCATCTTTTTCTGGAGCCAGCTATTACAATCCGTGGGGGATGGAAATATGTAAAACTGCAGTTACAAGCCTCAACAGCAAGTTATCTTAATAATCCTGACCTCCACTTTGAAACCTATCATATTGGCATCGGCCTTTATATTGCAATTGCAGGCAGATACAAATAGGATTTCCCTGATTGATTCAAGATCTATTTATGTCAAAACAACCTGCTATTTTACAGGATGCAGAAAATCATCAACTGCCGAAATGAAAAGTTCCGGTTGATCGACGAATGTCATATGTCCGCTTTTTGGTAATATGACAAGCTTTGATCCTGCAATCTTTTCATTCATCTCCCTTGAAAGCGACGGATTACACTCATCATTGTCTCCGGCGGTTATCAGAGCAGGTACCTTGATGGTTGAAAGCCTGTCTCCGTATTCAGCTGATGTCAGATTGCCATCAATGATGTATTCACCGTTCGATCCCCACATTTCCCTGTATACATCCCATGCCATATTGCCGTTTGCAACCGGATCATAGTTGGGATCAGGATGATTCTGATAGAGGTACGGAAAGTAACCCTCACCCCATGCAGCTGTCATGTATCCCGATGTATAACGGTTCTTTTCATAATCCAGTCCGTGACCATACAATCCCTCCTTCTCCATATTATCAATTCGTTGCCGTAACTCCGGTGCCATTTTATCCTTAATGTTTTTCAGAACCTCATTCATTTTTTTTGTGCTATGAAAAGTGCTGCATAAAATCAGATGGGAAAGGTTTTCCTGGTACTTCAGGGCATAAGCAAGTGCAAGAACGCCGCCGCATGAGTGGCCAAGCAGACTGATTTTCCCAAGATCCAGTTCTTTACGTACTGCTTCCACATCCTCCACCATATTCTCAACGGTATAAACTGATGTATTCTCAGTTTTCTGTGAACGTCCCGATCCTCGTTCATCAATAAATATGAGCCGGTTTTTTCGGGCCAGGGGAAGAAGATATGGAAGAAAATAATCATGAGAGGCACCCGGACCACCATGAAGGATGAGCAATGGTTCACCTTTTCCAAATGCAGTATAATAAATCAAAACACCATGTGCGTCAACAAATCCTTCTTCAACTTTAAATAAATTTGAAGAGGTTTCAAATGAACTTTTCTTTTCAGAATTTCTGGTACAACCAACATGTAACAAAATTATGGCACTGATTATAAAACAGATATATTTTTTCATACTCACAAGATTAAGATTTTAAGTTAATAAAGTTACAGATTAAATCTTCATAGTTATATCATTTATAAAAAGAAGAAATACAATTCTAAGTACTCAAGAACCATCGAAAATCAACAGTTCCAGAATCACTTACCCGATCTTTCAAAAGAGGGATTGGGGAAAGTGATTCATTTGAATGATATTATAAATAGTAAATTCTTAAATATCAGCGGAAAGAATTACTGTAGCATTTTGAAACAGTCGATTGTACTGTTATGCAACAATGATCATTTAACTTAAATTGATAATGTTTTGTATATAGTTGTTTGTCTGAAAGATATAATATTTGGCCCAGATATTGAGTTATTTCTCCAGTAAGAAGATAAAGTAGATTACACTTTCATACTGGTTCTAACTGAGGAAATAACTTTAGGAAACCGACAATAAAATAATTTGATATAAAAAGGACATGATTAAAATATCCGATAATAAAGAAATCATTAACAATATCTATATGAAAAAGCCTGTCTTAATAACTGTAGTTTTCTTGTGTTTTCACTTTTTATTATCTGCACAAGGAGATAGTATCAAACTCTGGTTAAGTTCGGATACTGCGGGGAAATTTATTTATAAAACCTGGATTTCATTAATAAATAGACAAAATACTATAAAAGGAGTATTATATGAAGTGAATGATTCCTCAGTTTTTGTCTCTAATTCTTTGCTTAAAAAGGATTATTCTATAGGCAAGTATAATGTAACAAAAATTAGTTTTAGCAATATTGATCTTGTAAAAACACGAATGAAAAATAGTGGAGTAATTGGAGCTTCGATAGGTGCGATCACGGGATTTGTTGTAGGGAGATCAATAGGATTGAAATTGGGGGATGATACACCTGGTTGGGGTTTAAGGTTTTCTGCAAAAGAAAAGGCATTATGGTACGGAATTCCTATGGCGATTGGAGGAACTGTATTAGGTGGATTGGTAGGATCAATTCGAATAAGAATTCCTATAAATGGAAGTATGGATAAATTCAATAGAAATAAAAGCAGATTAAAAAAATACACAATCCGATAGGTGAATAATTCTCACCAAAACTCTGACTACGATTTAAAGCAATTAATTTGTTACATATGTGTCAGAGTTGCTCATATCATTGAATACTCCATCCATCTGATTTAATTCCTGGGTGGATGGTTTTTAATAAAAACTTGCAGCATGTTCAAACAAGGTCTAAATTTGATAAGATGCATATTCATAATAAATCTATCGTAATACAATCTCTTATGAAAAATATATTTAGAATTATACAAGCAATGTTTTTCACATTTATGGTTTTATTAATTCATTCGTGTAAGAAGACTCCTTATAACCCTATAAAAGACATTGACGGAATTGTTTACACTGATGCCATAATCGGAACGCAGGTTTGGATGAGAGAAAACCTGAAAACAACGAAGTATAATGACGGAACATCCATTCCATTAGTTGCTGATAAAACGGCCTGGGCCAATTTATCAACACCCGGGTATTGCTGGTACAACAATGATGCAACTACCTATAAAACTATCTATGGCGCCCTATATAACTGGTACACTGTGAATACAGGCAAACTTTGCCCAACAGGCTGGCATGTGCCCATCAAAGACGAATGGGCAATACTGGCAACCTATCTGGGGGGTGAAAGTGTTGCCGGGGGCAAAGCGCTGGAAACAATACTCTAAACAAGAAAAAACAAAAGAACAAATACTAGTTTGATAATAATAAACTATCATTGTTAAGCATTGTAA
>Ga0208079_1000285_pt1 | contig 27988 bp, 24 predicted proteins | sample NGESurdeep092012_5_FD_184474 | JGI IMG/M metagenome (GOLD analysis project Ga0208079, IMG submission 184474) | Arctic peat soil microbial communities from Barrow, Alaska - NGEE Surface sample 210-2 deep-092012 (SPAdes) | ecosystem: Environmental > Terrestrial > Soil > Wetlands > Peat ... | reverse complement strand
TACAGGGAAAAGTTTCAGATCATGGATGGCGCTTCGCATTTCAATACGGACAGCCCGCCGCCCTTCTGCGCCACCTTCGCCGAGGTGGAAGTGGATACGGAAACCGGCCAGGTACGCGTCCTGCACCTGGCCTCGGCGGTGGATCCCGGTACGGCCATCAACCCCATGCAGGCGGAAGGCCAGGTGGAAGGTGCGGTGGCGCAGGGGTTGGGGTATGCGCTCACCGAGGAACTGCTGCTCGATGCGGCCGGCCGGCCGGTGAATCCGAATTTCCTGGACTACAAAATGTTTGCGGCAACGGATATGCCGAAGCTCACCACCATTCTGATTGAGACCGACGAGCCGCTGGGACCGTATGGCGCGAAATCCATCTCCGAAGTGCCCATCAATGGTCCGGCTCCGGCGATTGCTAACGCCATCTTTCACGCGGTCGGCGTGCGCATTCGCAAACTGCCCATCCGGCCCGAAGATGTCCTGCGCGCGCTCCACGCGGAACGGCCGGCGAATCTGGAAGAGGAGGCGTTGTTGACGCCATGACCGCACCGCCCGCTGAAATCCTGAATCGCCATCGCCTGGCGGAGTTGGCCCAGTCTTACGAAGCCGATATCGTGCGCTTCCTGCGCGACCTGATCGCCATTCCGGCGGAAAGCGGCCATGAGGGTCCGGTGGTGGCCCGCATCCGCCAGGAAATGGAGAAGGTTGGTTTCGACGAGGTGCGCATCGACCCGATGGGCAACATCCTGGGCCGCATCGGCTCGGGCAAGACCGTCATCATGATGGACTCCCACACCGACACGGTGGGCGTGGGCGATCCTCAGGAATGGGCGTGGGATCCGTACCAGGGCAAGGTCGAGGATGGCTACGTCTTCGGGCGCGGCGCCTGCGACCAGCGGGCCGGCATGGCGAGTATGGTGTACGCGGGCAAGCTGATCAAGCAACTCGGCCTGCTTGGCGACTACACGCTCTGGGTGGTGGGCTCGGTGCAGGAGGAAGACTGCGACGGCTTGTGCTGGCTCTACATTCTGAAGGAAGACGGCATTCGCCCCGATTGCGTGGTGATCACCGAACCGAGCAAGCTGGGCATCTACCGCGGGCATCGCGGCCGCATGGAGATTGAAGTTCACCTGCGCGGCAAATCCTGTCACGCCAGCGCACCGGAGCGCGGCGATAACCCGATCTATAAAATGGGCCGTCTCGTCGCCGAAGTCGAGCGGCTGAACACGCGGTTGAAGGACGACGCTTTCCTCGGCAAAGGTACCATCGCGGTGACCGAGATCCGCTCCCTATCGCCATCGCTCTGCGCCGTCCCCGGGGCCTGCTCGATTCATCTCGACCGCCGCCTCACCGCGGGCGAGACCAAAGAGAGCGCCCTCGCGGAAGTCCGCGCGCTCCCCGGCGCGGAAGACGCCGAGATCGAGATTCCGACCTACGACGTGCCCAGCTACACCGGCCTGCGTTATCCGATGGAGAAATACTATCCCACGTGGGTGCTCGCCGAATCGGACCCGCTGGCGCAGGCGGCCATCGCCACCTTCCGCGGCCTCTGGGACAAGGAACCGGTGGTGGACAAGTGGACCTTCAGCACCAACGGCGTGGCGTCGATGGGCCTGATGTCTGTGCCGACCATCGGCTTCGGTCCCGGCGAAGAGGAAGTGGCGCACTCTGTGATCGAGCGCGTGCCAATCCGCCACCTGGTGGAAGCGGCGCAGTGGTATGCGGCGTTTCCGCTCGCTTTTACCGCGACGGTGAAGCACCTCAATGGCTGAACTGGTTCCGATTCCGCTACCGCTGCTGTTGCGGCGCGCCTTTCTCGAGTATTCACGGGAAGGCAAAATCTTCGACCTGCCGGGCGACAAATTCTTTCGCGGCATCCCCGGGCTGGATCTGTCGGTTGCGTTTCACGGCCATTGCGCGGCGACCCCGCTCGGGCCGGCCGCCGGGCCGCACGGACAACTGGCGCAGAACATCGCGCTTTCCTGGCTGGGCGGTGCCCGCATCATCGAGCTCAAAACCGTCCAAATCCTCGACGAATTGAAGATCCCACGCCCCTGCATCGACGTAGCCAACGTGGGCTACAACGTCGAGTGGTCGCAGGAACTCAAGCTCGAACAATCCCTCCGCGAATACGTCAAAGCGGCCATGCTGATCGAGATTCTCCGTAGCGTAGCCTTTCAGGCTGCCATGTCCCCATTCATGGGGACATGCTTCCTCTCCGACACCGTCTTCGACATGAGCGTCGGATACAACCTCGAAGGCATCCGTTCCCCGCGCGTCCGTTCCTGGATCCACTCCATGCAGAACGCCGCTCCACTGATCGAAGAATTCCGCTCCGAGCTTGCCGGTGAGTTCCAGCGCTATCGCGATCTGCCCTTCCCCACCTGCATCAGCGACACCATCAGCCTCTCCACTTTCCACGGCTGTCCCGCGGGGGAAATCGAAGGCATCGTGACATTTCTGCTGGTGGAAATGGGATGCCATGTCTGCATCAAGCTCAATCCCACCCTGCTCGGCAAAGAAGAGGTGACCCACCTCCTCCACGACGTCCTGGGCTATCGCGAGATTCAACTGCATCCGCCGGCATTCGACAACGACCTGCAATTCGATGAGGCCATCGACTTGATTCCGCGGCTCCAGCGCGTGGCGCGGCAGCACGGCAGAAGCCTCTCGCTGAAATTCACCAACACGCTGGTGGTGAAGAATCACAAGCAGGTCTTCGGCGACGAAACGATGTACCTGTCGGGCGCGCCGCTGCACGTGCTGGCCATGAACCTTGTCCGGAAGTTCCGCGCGCGCATGCGGGAACCCATCCCAATTTCCTTCTCCGGCGGAATCGACGCGAACAATATGGCTGCGGCCGTGGCGATGAATTTCGTCCCGGTGACTACCTGTACCGATCTGCTGCGCCCGGGCGGTTACGCACGGCTGATTCGTTACCTGGAAAAACTCGGCGCCGAGATGCAACGGCTGGGGGTTTCGAATATCGCCGATTTCGTTCTGAACTACCGCAGTCAGGCGGTAGCCGCCGCGGGAGACGTGCACACGGCCGGTCTGCTCAACACAGACATCCTGGTGGCCGAAGCCACGGCCAATCCGCGCTACGGCTGGGAGCGCAACCAGGGCGTGCCGCGCAAGATCGGCTCGAAGCTCTGGCTGTACGACTGCATCAACTGCGACAAGTGCGTGCCGGTCTGCCCCAACGACGCCAACTTCGCCTACGAGACGCGCCCGGAAACCATCGCGTACGACAATTTCGAACTGCTGCCCGGCGGCAGTGTCCGCCGAATTCCGGGCGGCGTTCTGCGGGTCATGAAAGCGCACCAGTTGGCCAACTATGCCGACGCCTGCAACGATTGCGGTAACTGCGACATTTTCTGTCCCGAAGATGGCGGCCCGCAGGTGGAGAAGCCGCGCTTTTTCGGCAGCCGCGAGACGTACTCGGCGGATACCGGTGCCAACGGCTTCTACATCGATTGGGACGCACGCACGATTCACGGCACGATGGCGCACGAGCGTTATTCGCTGGCTGTGGACGCGGCGGCGGACCGCGCCTGCTTCACCCGGCCGGACGGCGCCGTTGAAATCCGTCTCAGCGACAACCAAGTCCTAACCTGGCAGCCCACCGTCCGCACGCTCGACATGCTGCCATACCTCAAGCTCAGACTGCTGATGGAATCCATCGGCGATCCGCGCCACGTCCATTTTGCCAACGTGGCGGGTCTTCAGGAGAACACGCGTGAAAAGTGAATTGAAGAAAGCGCTCTTCAAAGGAAGAGACTGGATCACCACCCAGGAATGGACCGACGCGGAACTGGACGTCCTGCTGGACGTCTCTAGCGACCTCAAGCGCAAGTTCAAGGGGCGCGTGCCGCACCGCTACCTGGCCGATCAGACCATCTTCCTGATGTTCTTCGACAAGTCCACACGGACGCGGAACTCGTTTGAAGCCGGCATGACCCAACTCGGCGGCCACGCGCATTTTCTGACCGCCGACGTCATGCAGGTTTCGCACGGCGAAAGTCCCAAGGACACCGGCATCATTCTCTCCAGCTACGGGCACGCCATCGCGATTCGTCACGACCTGGTGCCCGGCGAAGGTAACGCCTATATGCGCGAAGTCGCTAAGTGGGCGAACGCGCCGGTGATCAACATGCAGTGCGATGTGGACCATCCCTGCCAGACGATAGCGGACCTGATGACCATCCGGGAGCAGCGCGGGCGGAATCTGCGCGGCCTCAAGATCGCCGTCAGTTGGGCGTACGCTCCCAGCTATGCGAAGCCGCTTTCCGTGCCGCAAGGGCTCATCATGCTGATGCCGCGCTTCGGCCTGGACGTGACGCTGGCGCATCCGCCCGAATACAATCTGATGCCGGAGACGATGCGGGCGGCCGAGGAAAACGCGCGGCGCGGCGGCGGGCAGTTCCGTGTGGTGGACAGCATGGACGAAGCCTTCCGCGATGCCGACGTGGTCATCCCCAAGAGTTGGGGCTGCCTGGATACCATGGGTAGCAATCCGGCGGAGTCTCTACGGATTGCCAAACGGTACACCGGTTGGATCTGCAATCGCGAACGCATGACACTGGCCCGCCCCGACGTGCTCTACATGCACCCGCTGCCCGCGGATCGAGGCAACGAGGTAACCGACGAGGTCATCGATGGCCCGAACTCGGTGGTCTACGCGGAGGCCGAAAATCGCCTGCACACCGCCAAGGCGATCATGGCCCTCACCATGGCGGATCTCGAAATCGAATACCATGCGTAGCGTAGCCTTCCAGGCTGCCATGCCCCCATTCCTGGGGGCATTCTTTGGTGGGGTAGGCTTCAGCCTGCCAATCCGAGCGAAGCTCGGACTCTTCTTCCGCCGCGCGCGGGAAAGCGTAGCCTTCCATGAGTGAGACTCTGGTCATAGCTTTGGGTGGCAATGCGATTACGCGGCCCGGAGAGCCGGGGACCATTCCCCAGCAGTTCGAACACACGGCGGAGACTCTGGGCCATCTGGTTCCGCTCTTCCGGAGCGACGCAAGAATTGTCATCACCCACGGAAACGGACCGCAGATCGGCAACATTCTCATCCGCTCGGAGGAAGGCGAGCGGCGCGTCCCCAGGCTTCCCCTGGACACTTGCGTTTCCGATTCGCAAGGCGGCATGGGGTACATGATCCAGCGGATCGCGTTCGAATTGTTCCGCCGCGAGCGCATCAGCCGCACCGCGGCCACCGTCATCACACAGGTGTTGGTGAGCGAGGGCGACCCCAATATGGTCCACCCCACCAAGCCGATCGGCCGCTTTTACACCACCGGCGAAATGGAAGAACTCCGGCGGGACCGGCCTCACTGGGAGCTTGGCGAGATCGAGCCCGGGCGATGGCGCCGGCTGGTGGCGTCGCCCCTTCCGCTGCGCATCATGGAAGAAGATGCCATCGCGTGCCTGCTCCAGGCGGGCGTTGTGGTGATCGCCTGCGGCGGCGGAGGAATACCGGTGGCCTGGGAAGGCGACCGGTTGGTAGGTGTGGAAGGAGTGGTGGATAAGGACCGCGCATCCAGCCTGCTGGCGCGCGATCTGCATGCGCAGAAATTGATCATCGTCACCAGCGTGGACCGCGCCGCCATTCGCTTCGGCCGGCCCGATCAACAGTGGCTGAATACGATTACGGTGGCGCAGGCGCGCGCGTATCTGGCGGCCGGCGAGTTCCCGGCCGGGTCCATGGGCCCGAAGATGGAAGCCGCCATCGAGTTTGTGGAAGGCGGCGGCGAGGAGTGCATCATCACGTGCACGGAGCACGTCGCGCCCGCCATCTCTGGCGAGAGAGGCACACACATCGTTATGCACATGGCCGCGTCATGATTCTCACCAATGCGCGCATCCTGACCTTCGACGGGGCGAACCGCGTACTCGATTCTGGCAGCGTGGAAGTCCTCGCCGGCGGCGCCATCGGGTTCGTGCGCGCCGGCCGCGCCCTGGACGGCCACGCGGTGGATCTGCACGGCCGGTTGCTCATGCCGGCGCTGATTAACTGTCACACCCACCTCTACAGCACGCTGGTGCGGGGCATGCACGTGCCCGGTCCCCCGCCCGCCGATTTCCCGGCGCTTCTGAAGAAGCTCTGGTGGCGTCTGGACCGCGCGCTCAACGAAGAGGATGTCTATTACAGCGCGCTCATTGGACTGATCGATTCCGCCCGCTGCGGCGTGGGCACCGTGATCGATCATCACGCAAGTCCGAATGCCTGCGCCGGCAGCCTGGATTCGATCGAGCGGGCGTTTCACGAGGTCGGACTGCGCGGCGCCACCTGCTACGAAACCAGCGATCGCAACGGCCGGCGCGGAGCACTCGAGGGCGTTCGCGAAAATGTCCGATTTCTCGAGCGCGTCCGGCCCGGCGCGCAGGTGGGCGGCATGTTCGGCCTGCACGCGTCCTTCACGCTGAGCGACCGGACGCTGGCCGCTTGCGTGGAGGCGAACCAGTCGCTGGGCGCGGGATTCCATATCCACGTGGCAGAAGACAAGTGCGACCGTTCGGCGGTCCGCCGCCTGTGCAAGGCGGGCGTGCTCGACCAGAAGGCGCTGGCGGCGCACTGCATCCACATCACCGCGGCGGAGCGCACGGCGCTCGCGCGCCGCCGTGTCAACGTGGTCCACAATCCGCAATCCAATTGCAACAACGCGGTCGGTATCGCCAACCTGCCGGCGCTGTTTGGCTGCGGAGTCCGCGTGGGACTGGGCTCCGACGGCTACTCGCCGCGCATGTGGGACGAGTTCAAAACTGCAACTCATTTGCAGAAAGTCCGCGCCAGCGATGCGCGCGTGGGCGGCGCGGAAGCCTACGCCGCGTTGTTCTCCAACAACTGCGACATCGTCAAACAAATCTGGGGAACCGAGGTCGGCCGCATCGCTCCCGGCGCACGCGCCGACCTCCTCCTGGTGGATTACCTTCCACCAACCCCGATCGATAGCTCCAACCTGTTCGGCCATCTCCTGTTCGGCGTTTCCAACGCGCCAGTGCATTCGTTGATGGTGAACGGGCGATGGGTTTTGCGCGACGGGCACTGCGTCAACCTGGACGAGCGCGAGATCGCCGAAAAAGCCGCGGCTTGCGCCAAAGCGCTGTGGGAGAGATTCTGAAGGAGTCACATGAAAACGACTGTACCTGGCCCGACGTATCGAGAGATGTTGCACCCCGAGCTGCTGATCCGGGCAAGCGACGAGTTGGACCCCATCAACCTGTTCAATATTACGTGGCGAGGCCCCGATCGGCAGATCCGTCATATCGTGCTTCCCAAGGAACTCACCGGCGTCCAGGCCAACATCATCGTGCTGGTGGGCCGCAATTTTCCGTCGGGCAGTCATAAGGTCGGACCCGCCTATACGACGCTGATGGAAGGCGAACTCGCGGGCGAAATCGATCCCGCCGTGCATACCGTGATCGCTCCCTCCACCGGCAACTTCGGAATCGGCGCGGCCTACGTTTCGCACCTCAAGGGCTACCCCGCCACCGTCATCATGCCGGAGGGGATGAGCAAGGAACGCTACGCCCGCATACGGCAGTACGGCGGCGAGCTGGATCTCACTCCCGGGTCGGAAAGCGACGTCATCCTGGTGCTGGAGCGCACCGAGGACTACAAGAAGGACCCGAAAAACAAGGTCCTGGCGCAATTCGAACTGCTGCCCAACTACCGCTTCCATCGCTATGTGACGGGCCGGAGCGCCCTCGAAGCGGCAGAGAGCTACGGCAACGGCCGGGTGGCCGCTTTCGTCTCGGCGCCCGGTTCCGCCGGAACACTGGCGGCCGGCGACGAAATCAAGGCGAAGTTCCCGGAGTCCGTGATTTGCGCGCTGGAACCCACCGAGTGCTCAACCCTGTTTAACAACGGCCGGGGTACGCACCGCATCGAGGGCATTGGCGACAAGATGGTGACCCTGATCCACAACGTGTTGACCACCGACTACGTGTCGCTGATTCACGACGATGACTGCGTGATGGGACTGGAACTTCTGGAGCGCCGCTTGCCGCTGGTGGAAACGCTCTTGCGGTTGCCGCAAGGCAAGCTGGCGTGTCTCGAAGGGCTGTTCGGAATCTCCGGCATCTGCAACGTGATGGGCGCCATTCGTCTGGCCCGCCACTTGAACCTTGGTCCCGAGGACAACGTCGTCACCATCGCCACCGACGGCTTTGACCGCTATCCTTCCGTGTTGGCCGACCTCGCGGAGCGTCGCGGCCCGATCGATGCCGGCAAACTCGGTGGCTGGTTCGAAAGCGTGTTCCGCGGCGGCAGTGAGGTAGACATCCTGGATGTGCGCCCGCGCGCGGAAAAGGAACGCCTGTTTGCTTACAAGGAAGAGGTCTGGTCGGGTTTCGGCTATTCCCATTCCTACCTGGAGCAGATGAAATCGCAGTCTTTCTGGGAAGCGCAGTTCGCTTGCGTCGACGGCATCGATCGCGCCCTGACGGCGGCGCGAAAACTGTAGTGAACGTGTTGACAGACGAAAGCGTCTGTCCCACGTGGGGCAGGCGCTTCCGCCTGCCAACCGAGTGTTCGGCCAACCTCAGCCGGCTACCCAATCTGCGCGAAAGCTTTGTCGATCGCCGCCTTGGTGGCGGCCAGCGCCTCGGCGGGCGCCATCTTGCGGACGGCGTCGTTGAAAGGCTCGGCGCGCACCGGACCGTCATAGCCGATGGTCTGCAATGCGCCCAGGAAACTCGCGGCATCGATCACGCCGGTGGCGGCGGGGAGTTCGCGTTTGCCATCCACCTGCTGATCCACCGGTATGCCGGCGGGGGCGTCGTTGAGGTCCACCGAGACTACCTGATCGGCGCGTAAAGTGAGTAGATCCTTCTTGGTTTCACCCGCGGTGTACCAATGCCAGCTATCCAGCACGAACCCAACATTGGGGCGGTCGATCTCGGCCATCAGCTCTTTCATTTCGGCCATGGAGTGCACAAACGGGAAGCGCTTCGTGCTCCAGGAGGTTTTCGGGCCTACGTACTCCAGGCCGAAGCGCAGGCCGTGATCTTTCAGGATGGCCGCCGCCTCGCGGAGCCGGCGCGCGTGGATCCGCAGATTCGCCATGTAGGTGAGGTCGGCGCTATTCGGCGAGATCCAAGTGGTGACGCGCTTGACCGCGGCCCGCTCCAACCCCGCGGCATAGGCCGGGAGCGTTTTGAGCGATTCGCTGAAAGCGGCATCGTCCTTGCGGAACTCCGTGGGGAAGCCAGCCATCGCCCAGCCGATGTTCTTTGCCCGCATGCTATCCAGCAGTTGAGCGAGATCGGATGGCGACAGGTCGCCGAGGTAGCGCCCGTCGGCATCCACCACGTCGAAGCCGTAACGGGCTGCATAGTCGATTGTCTCGGTTTGGGACGCTTTGATTCCAAGCGCGCCGCAACTCAAGTGAATCGACATTCCGTGAGAGCGGCCGAGAAGGGCGAAGCCGGCGGCACCGGCGACGAACATACGTCTCGTGAGCACCATGACTTGCAGTCTACACCGCGGCGACGCAAACTGGGGACGCGGGGACAGACAGGACTGCCAGCGAATTTCCGGCAAAGAGCGCCGGAAATTCATGGCAGTCTTGTCAGTCCCCGGTTTGCGGCGCGATGGAGTACTTTAAACATGAGGTAGGCCTGCGATGAGTGAGAAAACGACGAACGTAAACCGAACGTCACGCCGCCGCTTCCTGACGGACAGCGGCCGCATAGCCGGGGTGTCTACCCTGGCCGGAATGACCATCCCCTATGTGCATGCGGCGGGGAACGACACCATTCAACTGGCGCTGGTGGGCTGCGGCGGCCGCGGCACCGGCGCGGCGGAGAACGCCCTCGGCGTAAAGAACGGCCCCATCAAGCTGGTGGCCATGGCCGACGTGTTCCCTTCGAAACTCGCCGACAGTCACGGCAAACTGCGGCAGCAGTTCCCCACCCAGGTGGATGTGCCCGAGGACCGCAAGTTCATTGGCTTCGACGGTTACCGCAAGGCGCTCGATTGTCTCAAGCCCGGCGACGTGGCCATCTTCGCCACGCCGCCCGCGTTCCGCTGGGTGCATTTCAGCTACGCCATCGACAAGGGGCTGAACTCTTTTATGGAGAAGCCGGTTACGGTGGACGGCCCCACCACTCGCCGCATGCTCAAACTCGGCGAGCTGAGCGTGCAGAAGAACCTCAAGGTCGGGGTCGGGCTGATGATCCGCCACTGCCGGGCGCGCCAGGAATTGCTCGACCGCATACGCGCCGGCCAGATCGGCGATATCGTGGCGATGCGCGCGTATCGCATGGGTTCGGGCGGCGGCACCGCTCCACCCAAGCCCGAGGGCATCACCGAGCTGCTCCACCAGATCCGCCTGTTCCACGCGTTTCTGTGGGCCAGCGGCGGCGTCTTCAGCGATTACTTCATCCATCAGATCGATGAATGTTCCTGGATGAAAGGCGCGTGGCCGGTGGAAGCGCAGGCCTTGGGCGGGCGCCACTACCGGGGCAATTCGCTGGACCAGAACTTCGATACGTACGCCGTGGAGTACACCTTCCCCGACGGCGTCAAACTGTTTTACGACGGCCGCAACATGGCCGGATGCCACAACGAGTTCGCCAGCTACGCGCACGGTTCCAAGGGCTCGGCCGTCATCTCCACTTCGGCGCACACGCCGGGCCGGACGCGGATCTACAAGGGGCAGAAGATCCCGCGGTGGCAATCCGGGCAGACCGCGCCGGCGGATGAGAATCTGCTCTGGGCCTACCCACAGCCCGAGCACTCGCCCTATGACTTCGAGTGGGAGGACCTGATCCAGGCCATTCGAGAGGACAAGCCCTACAACGAAGTCAAGCGCGGCGCCGAGGCCAGCCTGGTGGGTTCCATGGGCCGCATGGCCGCCCACACGGGACAGCTCGTCACCTTCGACCAGATGCTCAACTGCGAACACGAGTTCGCTCCCGACGTCGATAAGCTGACCATGGACGGACCAGCTCCGCTACGCGCCGGAGCGGACGGCAAGTACCCCGTGCCGCAACCCGGAATCGTCAAGACCCGGGAATACTGATCCCATGGCATACCGGTCAGGGGCACGCCAATGGAGCCGCACGGCATTTGCCATGGCCGTGGTGTTCGGCAGCTTGCCCCTGGCCAGCCGGATCTTCCTCGGGGGTTGGGGATTCGACGGCGCCGCCGAGATCGGGTGCCTGTGCCTGATCGTGGGCGTCTATTTCCATATCGTCAGCCGCAGGTTTCCGGGTGTCCCCGATCCGGCAACCATCTTGGAACGGGCCGGCCAGCGCGCATCCGCGGGCCGCGGCGATCAGGCCATTGCGCTGCTGACGGAGGGGATCCGCCTCAGCCCGCAATTGTGGCAGGCCTTCCAATACCGCGGTGAGTTGTACCTGCGGCAGGGCGGCCAGGGGGATGCGGCTCTGCAGGATTTTTCGGAAGCCATCCGATTGGCCCCTGAGGAGCCGCACCTCTACCTGCTGCGCGGGCACGTCCACAGCCTGCTGGGCGACGAATCGTCCGCGCGGAGCGACTACGCGCGGGCGGCTGCGCTGGCGGGCGCAGACGCGCTGACCGCTGAGAATTGTAGCGGTCCGAATCCGGGGACGCTGGAGCCATAGTCGTGTTAGGATGCAGTTTTTGATAGGGGCTGCGTATGCGAGTGGAAGACGAGTATCTCGACGTGCTGCAAAACCTCGAGTGGGCGATTGTGAACGAGTTCCGGCAGGACCGGTCGATCCTGGACCTGGATGCGCGCGCTGCCGCCAACGCCCTGGTGCGGCACTATGAGGCAGAGGCGGAATCGCGCAGCGCTACCGGCGCGCCGCTGTCGGAGCGCGCCCGTCGGATCTTCGAAGGCGTGCGAAAGATGTGCGAATGGCGCCTGGGGCGGGCGCCTGCGCCGGACAACTCGCCATCCGGATTGGACCCAACGGTGACCGCGGCGGAACTCGTGCTGTGCCTCCAGCGCATTCGCAAGTCGATTGATTTTTGGACCAAGGAGGGCGGCCGTCAGGGGTACCTCAATTTCGTTGCCGATTCCGGGTACGTGCGCTGACCGCGGCGCGGGAGAGAGAAGTGCATCCGGGGCAAGCAGGATGAGGAATTGGTCGAGCAGATGACCGGGCGAACTCTGGCCCTGTTCCCCCGCTGCACGCCGCGGGAGGCGCGCGCGATCGCCGCACACACCGCCACGCGAGGCAGCGGGCGTGCGGGGGACTACCGGGGCAGATCCATCGCCGGATTGCGGCCGAAGAATCCCCAGGGGACTAACTGAAAGCCGGCGGCGTGGACGGGCATGACGGGCCAGTCTTCGGGGCGCGGATTGTGGGTAATGCCCATGGTGTACCACATGACTACGTCCTGGTTGTGGAGGGTGCGGTTGGCGGCAGCCCAGCGAGGCAGGCCATCGCCGCCGCGGCTTTGGTTGGGGTAGTTGCCGCCCGCGTAGATTTCGCCGGCCTGATAGGGAGTGACCCAGACGTGCGAATTGAGGAACGCGGCCCGTTTGCGGACCCAGTTGCCGGGTTGCGCGAAGGGGACCGAGTTTTCGCCGGGGAGGAGCGCGTAGCCGGTGGCGTGGCCGAGCGGGTTGCGCGCACTCGGGTTGATCACGATCCATTTGCGGCTGGTGGAGAGGTCCAGGTTGCGCTGCGCTTCGCTTTCGGTGCGCAGTTCGGTCTCCTGCATCTGGAAGGCGCCGCCATAAGGGTTCGACGGACCCGTGGGCACAGGCACGCTGTTCATTTCGATGACGCGATTGGGCAGCGGTCCATCCACATCCAGGTCCAGCCGGAAGGTGAAGAAGTGCTGATGGTGCGGCGCGGCCAGGTTTTTGCCGATCACATGGCTGTAGGGATCGTGCGCCCCATCGGCGACCGCTTTGGCCGCCATCACCCCGGTGAGCGCCACGCGCATTTCGAGGCTGCCGTTCTGGTGGAAGATCCAGTCGAAGCCGTAATCGTAGTTGCCGGCGGTGGAGACGAAACCGAGTACCAGGTCGCGAGCGCGCCGGGTTTGGTCCTCGTGCTTCCAGGCGATGCCGCCATCGCGCTCGTAAAGCGCGATGGCGTGGGGAATGGGTACGGGGCGGCCCTCGGGGCCGGCCACCACGGCGTCGAAGACGGTGCAATTTTCGGGGCAATCCACGCCGGGCTTCAAGGAGGCGGCGTTGATGCCCAGGCCGAGTTCGCCGGCATCGAAGCTGTTGCGGAAGAACCAGCCGCCCGAGGGATCGCCGTAGGGAACCACCATTTCGGAGAGCGATCCGCGATACAGTACCGGGCGCACGCGCCCGGAGTCCTCATAGCCGACAGTGTAGAGGACGAGACCCTCGCGGGGGTGTAGCGCGTACCGGAAGCGCCACTTCTGCCAGCGGACTTCGCCGTTCTCGATGCGGAATCCGGGGCCGCCGATCTGGGTGATGGCGAGCGGCGCGGGGGAGAGCCGCAGCGGCGCGTTGAAGAGCGGCGCGAGTTCGGCGGGCTCGCGCGGAATGGGGACGCCGCGATCGGTATCCAGGAGTTCGAGCACGCTGCCGGTGGTGAGGTTGACGTGCGCGACCACGCCTTCGATGGGATGCGCGTAGTAGTTGCGCGTATTGCCGGCGGAATAATAAGGGATGGCGCGAACCACTCTGGACTGCTGGGTGCCGGGGATGTCGAAGTAACCTGCCGTCCAGGCCACGATGACGACGTTGTTCAGGTCGCGGATGCCGCGCGCTTCCATGGCACGCTGCCACCGGGGGTCGGCGCGCACGATCTCGCCGGCGCGGGCGGAGTCTTCGCTGGTAAGCGGTGGCTGGGCGTTGGGGATCTCCTGGAAGCGATCGATGCGCCGCGCGTCGAGATTGGCGGTGGCTTCCCAGGTACGGTTGGAGGGCATGTCGTAGAGGACGGCGAAGGCGCGGCGCGGCGTGGGGATCTGGCGGAGGACGATCTCCTTGGGCGGCTCGTCGAGAGAGATGACGCTGAATCGGGCGGTCTGGGGGACGTGCGGGCGAATGATCTGCGCGGCGTCGCGGATTTCGGCGGCGCTGAGCGGGGCCAGCGGATGCGGGGTGGTGATGGGGCCGGTGCCGCAGGCAGCCAGCACGGCGGCGAGAATGACGAGGGCGGGGCGCACTGGATTTCAGGGTAGCGCAGTGGCGTGCCACGGACGAGGCGCGGAGAAAGCATGCCCCCACGAATGGGGGCATGGCAGCCCGGAGGGCTGCGCTACAGAGCGATCTTGAAACAGATGGCGTGGTCGCTCGGCTTCTCGGGCGGCAGCGTGACGCGCAGGGACTGCTCGTCCTGGGTGAATTTGAGTTTGCCGCGGTGGCCCAGCAGTTCCAGGCCGCGGATCTTTGCGACCGCAAGTTTACCGCCGAGAGCCAGCGTCGGGACGACGGCTTCGTGTTCCGGCCAGCCCATGACGAAGGCGTACAGCGTGCCGTTCTTGGTGGTGAAGCGGACGTCGTTGGCGGTGAGGTCTTTGCGGTTGCGTTCATTGAAGGCGGTGTTTCCAGCCACCGGCGGGGCCGCGTTGCCGGCGACCTTCCAGGGACGCGTGCCGTAGATGCCTTCGCTGTTCACCGCCATCCACCTGGTGATCTCTTCCACGGTCTTGAGCTCCTCGTCATCCGGCTTGCCGCTGTTGGGCAGCGGAACGTTGAGCATCAGGTTGCCGTTGCGGCTGACAATGTCGCACATCAGGTCCACCACGTTCTTGCCGGTCTTGTACGTCTGGCCCTTCTTGTAGTGCCAGCCGCCGATGCAGGTATCGGTCTGCCAGGCATCGGGCTGTATGTCGCCGGCCACGCCGCGCTCGATGTCGAGGGCGCAAGTTCCCTCCACGCAATCCTTCTTGTTCTTGCTGGTGTAGATGCCGGTGGGCACCCGGTTGTAATAGTGGGAGACGAGTTTGTAGCCCCACTCGCCGAACGGAATGCCGCCATCGGTATAGAGCAGGTCGGGCTTGTAATTGTCGATCAGGTCCTGTATGCGCAGGAAGTAGAGGCGCTTCCAGGAATCGGGGGCTTCGCGGCTCATCGCCTGAGTGGGGATGGGCTTGTCCTTGGGGAACGGGTGGTAGAGATCGGCGTAGGCCGGATCGGTGCCATCGTAGGGGACGCCGGCGAGCGGGCCGGTCTTATCGGCGCCATGACTCACGGCGAGCCAGTTGTAGCTGTTGGAGAGATGCTCGCTGACGGCGAACTTGAGGCCGTGCTTGCGGGCGGCGGCGGCGAAGAGGCCGACGATATCCTTCTTTGGGCCGGTGGCCACGGCATTCCAGCGCGGTTGGTGCTTGGAGTTCCACAGGTCGAAGTTATCGTGGTGCACTCCCATCGACATGAAGTATTTGGCGCCGGCCTTCTTATAAAGCTGGATGAGGTGATCGGCGTCGAACTCGCGCCCGTGCCAGGTGAGGCAGACGTCCTTGAAGCCGACCTTGGAGGGGTGGCCGTAGGTCTGGACGTGATACTTGTTCTGCGGGCTGTCCTGCATGTACATGTTGCGCGCGTACCAATCTCCGTCCTCGGCGGCGGATTGCGGTCCCCAATGGGCCCACATGCCGAATTTGTAGTCGCGGAACCACTCGGGAATGCGGTACTGCTTGAGCGATTCGGCGCCGTCGAACGGGCCTTTGGCGATTTCTGGAATGGTGTCCTGCGCCTGGGAACGGCGCGGCAAGAGGAGTGCGGGCGCAGCGGCGGCGAGCCCGAATAGGGAGCGTCTGGTGATCGGCATAGTCAACCTCGGTCACCGTTTACTTTAGCGCGGAAAACTGGTAGGCGAGAAGACATGCCCCCACGAATGGGGGCCGCCCAGAGGGCACCCGGCCTGAAAGGCTACGCTACAGGACTTCTTCGGACCAGTTTTCCAACACCTGTTTGACCTTCGTCATGAACTGGTCGGCCAGCGCGCCGTCGATCAGGCGATGGTCGAAGCTCAGCGAGAGATGACAGATGCTGCGGATCGCGATGGCGTCGTCGATCACCACCGGCGTCTTATCGACCGTGCCGACGCCCATGATGGCGACCTGGGGTTGATTGATCACCGGCGTGCCCATCAAACTGCCGAAGCTGCCGAAATTGGTGATGGAGAATGTGCCGCCCGTCACCTCGTCGGGCTTGAGTTGCCGCGAACGGGCGCGCGCCGCCAGATCGACAATGGAGCGCTGCAAGCCGAGCACGTTCTTCTCATCGGCGCCGCGAATGACGGGGACGATCAGGCCGTTATCGAGGGCGACCGCGATGCCGATATGAATCTCATTGTGGTAAATGATGTTGTTGTTATCGAGCGAGGCATTAAGCAGCGGATACTGCCGCAGGCCGGCTACCGCGGCGCGCGCGATGAACGGCAGGTAGGTGAGGCCGAAACCGTACGCCGCCTGGAACTGCGCCTTGTGGCGCTCGCGCATGCGGGCCACTTTGGTCATGTCCACGCGATGGATGGTGGTGACGTGCGCCGCAGTGCGCTTGGACATCAGCATGTGCTCGGCGATTTTGATGCGCATCGGGCTCATCGGCTCGATGCGGGTCTTGGCCTGTCCGGCGGGCGGCAGCGGGGCCATGGCGGGCGGGGCGGCGGCAACGGCTGTCGGGCGCGGCGCGGCGGGCGGGGCTGCGGCTGCCGGCTGCACCTGCGCCGCGGCGTAGGCTTCCACGTCCTGCTTGGTAATCCGGCCGCCGGCGCCCGTGCCCTTCACCTGCGTCAGATCGAGATTGAGTTCGCGCGCCATCTTGCGCACCAGCGGAGAGAGCGGACCGGCGGGCTCCGAAGGCGGCGCCGCAGGCGCTGCCACCTGCTCGGCGGGCGGGGCCGCAGCCTGGGCGGGCGGCTCGGGCGCAGCCGGCGGCGGTTCGGCGGGGGCTGCGGCGGCAGCGAGCTTGGCCGACGGCGGTTCGGCGGGGGCTCCGGCGGCAGCGGGCTTGGCCGGCGTCGGTTCCGCGGCGGGGGCTCCGGCGGCAGCGGGCTTGGCAGCCGCTGGGTTGGCAGGCGGAAGCGCCTGCCCCACCTCATCGATGCGCGCGACTACGGTGTTGATGCCGACCGTCTTGCCTTCCTCCACCAGGATCTCGGAGAGGGTGCCGGCGGCCGGCGACGGAATTTCGGTATCCACCTTGTCGGTGGAGATCTCAAACAGCGGCTCGTCGCGCTCGATGCGCTCGCCGGGCTTTTTGAGCCATTTGGTCAGCGTGCCTTCCACAATGCTTTCGCCCATCTGGGGCATGACGACGTCGGTCATATCAGTTCTCCAGCATCTCGCAATCGAAAATCCGGGCGAAGTGAACGGCGAGTTTGGCGCCCACCTCGCGGAGGCTTGCACGGACGCCGAGCACGGCCATCGAGGTCACGGGCTTGGTCAATCCGCAGGGAACGATGTACTGAAAATAGCTCAGGTCGGTGGACACGTTGAGCGCGAAGCCGTGCGAGGTGACCCATCGGCTGAGGTGCACCCCGATGGCGGCGATCTTGCGCTCGCCCACCCACACGCCGGTCAGTTTGGGAATCCGGCCGGCGGCAATGCCGTACTCCGCCAGAGTGGCGATGATGGTCTCTTCCACCGCGCGCACATACGCGCCGACATCGCGCTGCCAATCGCGCAGATCGAAGATGGGATAGCCCACCAGTTGTCCGGGACCGTGGTACGTCACGTCGCCCCCGCGATCGACGGGATAGAAGCCGATGCCCGCGCGCGCCAGAATGTCGTCGCCGGCCAGCAGGTTTTCCAGATGGCCGTTGCGCCCCATGGTGATGACGTGCGGATGCTCGAGCAGCAGGAGTTGATCCGGGACCAGCCCCTGCTTGCGATCGGCCGCGAGCTGCTGTTGGAGTTGCAGCGCGGTAGCGTAATCGACTCGCCCGAGTTGGCGCAGGCAGCAGCACCTCATTGAGGAATCAGGCATTGATGGAAAGACCGTAGACGGCGTTGAATGCTTCGCCCAGGGCCTCGTACAGGGTGGGGTGGGCGTGAATGGTCTGCATCATGACTTCGACGGTGGCCTCGGCTTCCATGGCAGCCACCGCCTCGGCGACGAGTTCGAAGGCCTCGGGGCCGATGATGTGCACGCCGAGAATTTCGCCGTAGGTTTCGTCGGCCACCACTTTGATGAAGCCCTCGTGATGTCCCAGGATGGTGGCGCGGCTATCGCCGGCGAAGGGGAAGCGGCCCACCTTGACCTTGAAGCCTTGCGCGCGCGCCTGGGCCTCGGTGAGCCCGACGCTGCCGATGCCGGGTTGGGTGTAGGTGGCGCCCGGGATGCGATTCCGGTTGATCGGCACGGCCGGCTTGCCGGCCATGTGGGCCACCGCGATCATGCCCTCGCGCGTGGCCACGTGGGCGAGTTGCGGCGTCCCCGCCACCACGTCGCCGATGGCGTACACGCCGGGCTCGTCGGTCTGCTGGTGAGCATCCACCTTAATAAATCCGCGGTCCAGTTGCACCTTGGTGTTTTCGAGGCCGATCTTGTCCGTGTTGGGTTTGCGGCCCACCGCCACCAGCAGTTTCTCGGCTTGCAGTTGCTCCTGCTTGCCGTCCTTGGTGGTCAAGGTGAGCTTGACGCCGCTGCCGGTCTTCTCGATGTTCTCGGCGCGCGCGCCGGTCTCCACGCGGATTTTCTGCTTCTTGAAGAGGCGCTCCAGTTCCTTGGAGATGTCCTCGTCCTCCACCGGCACCACGCGCGGCAGCATCTCAATCACCGTGACATCCGTGCCGAAACGTTTGAAGATGGAGGCGAACTCCACGCCGACCGCGCCCGCACCGATAACGATCAAGCTCTTGGGGACGGCGGTGAGGTTGAGAATCTCGATATTGGTAAGGATGAACTCCGGGTCGGGTTCGAGGCCCGGGATCATGCGCGCCTCGCTGCCGGTGGCGACGATGATGTTCCTGGCTTGGAGCGTCTGCACGCCGGCCTCGGTCTGCACTTCCACCTTGCCGCCGCCCTTAAGCGTGGCGAAGCCGGAGACGCGTTCGACCTTGGCGCGCTTGAGCAGCATCTCGACGCCCTTGGAGTGCTTGTTGACGATGCCATCCTTGCGCTCCTTCACCTTCGGGTAATCGAGGCGCGGATTTTCGACGTGGATGCCTTCGGCGTCGGCGTGAACGAAGTGTTCCCAGACATCGGCGGTATGAAGCAGGCTCTTGGTGGGGATACACCCCACCAGGAGACAGGTTCCGCCGAGTTTGGCCTGTTTTTCGACGAGCGCGGTTTTCAATCCGTACTGGCCGGCGCGGATAGCCGCGGAGTAGCCGCCGGGACCACTCCCGATGACGATGAGATCGTAGGGCACTCTTTACATTCTAGCGGACGAATGGGAATTGGCTCAGGCTGTACGCGGGCAAGTCTGCTCTTGATCTGCGACTCTTTACAGACTCGCGATGATTTCGCCCCGTGGCACACCCTTGTGCTGGGCTACGGAACGGAGGCTTGAGTGGAACGTGCCAAGCCGAAGGGGGTGGTGGTTCGGGATCGCGATCCGCTAATGGGTCGGTACGGAAGTTTCGAGGATGATGTGACTGCCGACTTGGTGCACCTTCGTGTCCTGCCATCGCCGGCACAGGGTATCCGCGAGATGCGTGCCCGAGACGTCGCGAGAGATCTTCATGCGACGGAGAAAATCTCGTCGCGGACGAGGTGGAGGCGAATTCGCTCAGGCCGTGGCCGGTCGAAGAAGTACGCAGCGGTCGCTTCCATAACGTTCTTACGCAGCTCGTCCCAAGTATCCGCCTCCGTGAAAATGCTCTCGGTAAGGCATTCGGCGCAATAGCCACCGTCTGACTCCTGGACCACTTCGAACACCAATTCAGGCATACGTCTATGATACGGCACGCGTTCTCAGGTGCGTGGCGGCATCCCCGTCCATTGGGCGGCCAATGGCCCCGCCTGCGAATCTGAGGCTTTCAACCTCGTAATCCAGCCGCATATCGTCCGTCAAGAGTCTCCACGCCCTCCCGGGCTCAGCGCGGCAGCGTTTCAGCCGCGACTATTTGCGGTCACTACGCTTCGGCGCCGTAGCGTAACAAGGTATTCTCAGTGAAGGAGCGCGGATCATGAGTCTCGATTGGCCGCAATGCCCCGCGGTGGAGAGCATCCCCGGAAAAGTCAGCGGCGCGTGGGTGCTGAGGGGAACCCGAACGCCGGTGAAGGTTTTGTTTGAAAACCTCGAAGCTGGTTTGAGCATTGAGGAAGTGATCGAACAGTTTCCGGTGACCCGTGAGCAGCTAGACAGCCTCATGGCGTTTGTGGCGCGTTCTCTCGAAAAGGCCCCGAGCTACGGGTAGACGGTGGCCGGGATGCTGATTCTTTTCGAAGCTGACACCCGCGCAGGTCGACGGCGCCCGGAAGTTGGGCGAGCAAGGCGAGACCCGCCAATACGTGGCCGCCCCTATTGAATGTGGGACGCGTACCCTGTACCGTGTGCTTGCCCGTTGATGCCAGCCTGCTATTCTCTTGAGTGGCAGGAGAGCCAAGCAAACAATGCCGACGAATATTCTAGCCTCGTGAGGCGCTACAGAGATCAGCCCGCTGCTGGGGCCTTCGCCCACTTCGGGTATCGTGGAGATCAGGGAGAAGGTTGGGAAACCCCATACGAGAAACTGGCCAGGATGTCAAAGGGGGAAGAATGGGACTTTCACCGAAGCCAGTTCAAACGCGCTGGCCAAGCCTACCCGATTCTCACTGGTTATTTAAACTATACGTTTCTCCGGCTTCAGAAACTTGATCGAATCGCATACACGTCTGACGACTCTCGGGCGTGTTCCAACACCGGGCTGCAAACTCCAAACGAGAAGGATGTCTTTGCCACGTTCTTCCGGAACAAGCTGGCGTCCGATTTATGCGAATGTCGCGGGCCAGCAGGTGTTGCCCTTCTGCAACGCCCTCGGGCCTGACCGGGCGAATTTCGTGGCCGTAGGCGATGTCGATGGTGATGGCGGCCTCGATATCCTCTCGGCTGTCAAAGGCAGTCCCAATGTCCTCTACTTAAACAACACCAGCGACTACCAGGGCAATACTTCGCCCACCCCGCCCGCTACTCTGCGGGCGGCGGTCACAGAAGCAACTGCGAATCTGTCCTGGAATGCCGGGCGTGATGCCGAGACGCCGGAAATCTTCTTGACGTACAACCTCCGTGTCGGCCGGACCCCCGGGGGAAACGAAGTGTTCTCCGGGGCGATTCCCGCTGGCGCCGGGAACACGGGCCACAGCTTCCAAAAGCGGATCCTCCGCTGGGCCCCAGGGGTCTACTTCTGGAGCGTGCAGACGGTGGGCGCCGGATTGGCTCGAAGCGCCTGGGCCAAGGAAGAGTCCTTCATCGTCCCTGGCGCAGTTCCCGGACGACCGGGGATTACGTCTGTAGTAAACGCCGGCAGTTTCACGACCACCGTGGCCCCTGGTGGCTGGGCCACGATCTTCGGTCAGAACCTGGCCAACACCCCAGCGTCGGGCCAAGCGTGGACGGCGGGGGATTTCAACGGTGTATTTCTTCCAACCTCGCTCGCCGGCACCAGCGTTCAGATCGATGGGCGGGTGGCTGCCGTGGCATTCGTCAGTCCAAGTCAACTGAACATCCAGGTGCCTGATCGCGGGAGCTACGGAACCGTCAGCGTTCAGGTCGACGGTCCGTATGGGAGGGCTACCGGCACCGCCAGCGTGCAGCCACTGGCACCCGCATTGTTTACGGTGCCCGTGGGCAACGTGACGCAGGCCGCGGCCGTCGGCGTAGATGGCCTGCCGATCGCCCCACCTGAAGAGATCCCCGGCGCGCGGTTCGCGCGTTCCGGGGAGATTCTGCAACTGTTCGGCACAGGATTCGGGGAGACGCTCAGACATCAACCCGCAGGGCAGTTGGTGAGGGCGACGCCGCTCGTCAATTCTGTGACCGCAACCGTGTGCGGGCAGCCAGCCCTGGTCAGCTATGCGGGGCTGGTTGGGGCCGGCTTGAACGAGATCAATGTCACCGTTCCCGTGCTGCCGCCGGGAACCTGTCCGGTACGGTTGCCGGTCGTGGGCACAGATACACAAGGGGACTGGTGCTGGACCTGGTGGCCGACCGAATCGACGCGCTCGGCGCACCCATGTCCGACCAACAACCGAACACGTAGCGGTTCCGCCATAGGACATCGACAGTTACAATGAGGCATCATGAAACGGGTAATTACAGGACTTATTCTCGCGTTTTTCGCCGGCGGGTGTGCCCTCGCCGCCGATGCTCCGGACGCCTGGCCCTGGTGGCGCGGTCCTGAGTTCAACGGGGTCGCGCGCGGCGACGCCCCGCTCACCTGGAGCGACCAGGATCACATTGCATGGAAGGCGCAGGTGCCGGGGAAAGGGCATTCCTCTCCGGTGATCTGGGGCGATCGCATATTCCTGACCACGGCGGTGCCCACCGGCAACGCACCGGCCGCGGCGCCCGCGAATCCGGCTCCTGCCTCGGGCAGGAGAGGAGGGTATGGCGGGGGCGGCGGACCACAGGCCGAGCAGAAGTTGATGGTGCTGGCCTTCGACCGTAAAACCGGCAAGCCGCTTTGGGAGAAAGTGGCCACTGTGGCCACGCCGCACGAGGGCTTCCACTCGCAGTACGGGAGCTTTGCCTCCCCCTCGGTGTTGGTGGACAGCAAGCACGCGATCGCCTTCTTCGGGTCGCGCGGCGTGTATTGCTACATGCACGACGGCCAGCCGGTATGGCAGAAGGATTTCGGCATCAAGCTGAGGATGTTGATGGCCTTCGGTGAAGGATCGTCGCCCGCGCTGGATGGCGACAAGTTGGTCATCCTGTTCGATCACGAAGGCGATTCGTTCCTGGTCGCCCTCGACAAGAACACCGGGCGCGAACTCTGGCGCACGGCCCGGTCGCCCGGCAGTACCTGGTCCAGCCCATTGGTGATCACCGTCGGCGGGAAGAAGCAGGTGCTGGTTTCGGCCACCAAGAGTGTGGCCGCATACGACCTGGAAAACGGCAAGCTGATCTGGCAGACCACGGGACTGGGCCGAAACGTGATTCCGATGCCCGTGGTGGCGGATGGAGTGGCCATCGTGATGAGCGGCTATCAAGCGCCCAACCTGCTGGCGATCCGGCTGGGCGGTGAGGGCGATCTGACCGGGACCGACGCCATTCTCTGGCAGAACCAGCGGGGCAATTCCTATACGCCGTCCCCCGTGCTGCACGAAGGCAAGCTCTATGTGCTCACCGATAACGGCACCATCTCCTGCTTCGACGCCAAGACGGGGAAGCCGTTCTACTCTCAAATGCGGTTGCCGAAGAGCTACAGCTTCAAGGCTTCCCCGGTGGCGGCCAACGGCAAGTTGTACCTTTCGACCGAGGATGGCGACGTGGTGGTGTTGCGGATGGGCGAGAAGTTCGAGGTGCTGGCCACCAACACGCTGGCGGATCAGGTGTTCATTGCCACCCCCGCCATCATGGATGGCGCCATCTATCTACGCGGTCAGAACACGCTGTTCTGCGTACGGTAAGCGCATCCCAAGAAGGTCCGATACCGGGCGAGGGCTGAGATTGCGCTGGATCAGGCAACGTTCCGCGCCGCCCCAGCCTTCCACCAGCACCGTCCGGGCACGCCGTTCCACCGTATAGACGGCGGTGGCGCCAAACTCCGCGCATAAGGCGGGGAGCGACCATCCCTGCGGATCGAGCATGCGCATTCCACCCTGGCGGTCGATCGGGATGGCGAGATCGCCGGCATCGCTATCGCCGGACACCGCAACGTCCAGAATCTCTTCGGCCTGCCGCAAGAAGGCCTCCACAATAGGCATTTCGGACGCGAACGCGGAAGTTTCCGATAAATCTGCTACAACTGCTGCATGAGAGTTCTTTTCATCGGCGGGACAGGAATCATCAGCACCGCGTGTACCCAACTGGCCGCCCAGCGCGGCATCGATCTTACGCTCGCAACGCGTGGCCGCCGCACGGCCGGTCTCCCGGCCGGCGTCAAGACGCTGACCCTGGACATGGACGACGCCCCCGGCGCGGCGCAAGCCCTGGCGGTCCAAGCGTTCGATGTCGTGGTCGATTGGATCGCCTTCACGCCGGCGCAGATCGAGCGCGACCTGAATCTGTTTCGTGGCCGCACCGGACAGTACGTCTTCATCAGCTCTGCCAGCGTCTATCAGAAGCCCCCGGGACACTATCTGATCACCGAGTCCACGCCGCTCGCCAATCTGTATTGGCAGTATGCCCGAGACAAAATCGCCTGCGAGGACCGCCTCATGCGGGCGTATCGCGAGGAGGATTTCCCGGTCACCATCGTGCGTCCTTCGCTGACGTACGGCGAGACGCAAATCACTCTTGCGGTCAACAGTTGGGCCAAGTCTTACACGGCGGTGGATCGCATGCGGCAGGGCAGGAAGGTGATTGTGCCCGGCGAGGGCTCCTCCCTGTGGGTGATCACGCACAACACCGATTTCGCCAAGGGATTGGTGGGCCTGCTGGGGAATCCGCAAGCCATCGGACACGCCTTCCACATCACCACCGATGAAGTCATGACTTGGGACCAGTTCTACCGCATCGTGGGGGCGGCCGCCGGAGTGGAGCCGCAACTGGTCCACATACCGTCCGACTTCATCGGCGCCTGCCTGCCCGATAAGTTGGGCGGATTGAAGGGCGACAAGGCCGTCAGCGTGGTCTTCGACAACAGCAAGATCAAACGCTTCGTTCCGGGTTACTGCGCCACCGTGCCTTTCGCGGAAGGCATTCGCCGCACCCTGGCCTGGTTCGACGCCGACCCCGCGCGCCGGCAGATCGATGCGGACGCTAACGCCCAATGGGACAAGCTAATCGCGGCGTACGAGCAAGGGGCCACCGCGGCAGCGCGGCTGTTTCAGGGGTAGGCGGGCAGGGCGGGTTACCAACCCGCCGAATGCCCCCATGAATGGGGGCATGGCAGCCTAAAAGGCTACTCTACGGTCTTAGAAGCTGACTTTGGCCGAGAATTGCAAAGACCGTGCCGGCAACTGATTCGTGATTCCCGTCAGCGGCGAGCCGAAGCCCGCGCCTGCCGTTGCCCCGTTCCCGTACGTGCCGCTGTAGCCGACGAAGTTGGGGTGGTTCACCACATTGAAGGCCTCGGCCCGAACCACCAGGTGCACCCGCTCCGTACCCAGCGCGAAGGAGCGTTCGAGGAACGGCGCGATGTCGTAGATCGACTTGCCTCGGCCCGCATTGCGCGCGATCACCACGCCGTCGATCACCGGCCGGTCCGTCGTGGCGCCCGTATCGCCGCTGTTATTCACCCCGGTCACGATGTTGTACGGCAGTCCCGAGGCTAGCGTGAAGACGCCGCCAAAGTGAATCTGTAGCGGCAGAATGTACACGCCACTCAGCACGAAGCGGTGCCGCTGATCGAAGATCGCGTTGCCGTATTCCACCCGGCCGGTGAAGTTCGGATCGTTGGGGTTCTGCCCCGGAACGTCCGGGTCCACGTTGTCCAGTGTGTGCGACCACGTGTAGCTGGCCAGCACGCTGAGCCGGTCGCTGAAGCGATGCGTCAGGTTGAGGTCGAGCGCGTTGTAGTTGGCGTAGCCGTCGTTCACGTCGCTGGTGATCGTCGAATACGGCGGTTGCGGATTGGTCGCCGCGCTGGGATTGCACGCCAGGCCGTGCTGGCTGTACCAGTTGATCCAGTAGGGGCGTGTGCAGTTGGCCGCCTGCGCGGTGCGCACCTGTCCGGCCGCGGTCCGGATAAACGGCGTTGGCGGATCGACGTCGCGCGGGCGATTGATCCGGCTGGTGTGCGAGCCCACGTAATCCACGCTCAGCACCCAGTTCCGCGGCAGGCGGCGCTCCATGCCGATGGTCCACTGCTTGGCGTAGGGGTTGAGCAGCTTGTCCTGATAGCCGATCAGCGTGGAGGTGGGGAAATACTGGTTGAGATTGGCGCTGTCGCCCGGGCGGACGTACAGGCTGCGCAGCGGCGCGGCGGCGCCCGTGGGAAACGCCGGCAGCGGCGCCGCGGTCACACTGGTGGGGAACCCGACCTGCCCCGCCGCGGCCGTGTAGTTGAAGACGCCTGTCGGTCCGGTCAGCGCCCAGTTGGCCGCGGCGTTATTGACGATCTGCGAATAGTAGATGCCGAAGCCGCCGCGCACCACCGTCTTGCCATCGTTGTGGACGTTGTAGCTGAATCCCAGGCGCGGCGCGAAATCCTGGCGCGAATCGGCAAAGGTCTGCTGCTCGTAGCGCAGCCCGACGTTGACGGTGAGATCGCGCCGCAGGCGGATATCGTCCTGCACGAACGTCGACCACAGCGTATCGTCCACGGTGTAGTTGGCGTTGCCGTAGCTCTGCGTATAGCTGGCTACGTTGGCGATGTTGCCCAGGTAGGTCTGGCTCTCGCAGACGGCGACCGACAGCGGGCAGGCTTTGAAGATGAACTGGCCGAGATAGATCGGGCCGCCGAATTCCTTGCTGTCGCCGCCACTGTGCGCGTGCATCGCGTCGAAGCCGAAGCGCAACTGGTGGCGGCCCTTGATGGTGGAGAGCGTGTCGTTGATCTGATACTGCCGGTTGATCAGCAGGGCGGATTGCGAGGTGCCGGTGGTGAACGTGCCCACGCCGCTGATCGGCACCTGGAACTGCGTACCGTAGACCACGGGGTCGAACTGCGTGATCGGCGAGGCGATCTGGAATTGCACTCGCACGTTGTTGAGCAATGACGGGCTGAGCACGGCGGTTTCGCCCAACTCTTCGGAGTAGGTGCGGCGGCGGAACACGCGGTCCACCGTGGGCAGGCTGTTGCCGCCCACCGCGCCGTTGGGATTGGTATCGTGCAAGCCGTCGACGTTGCCGCGGAAGAAGAGATTGTTGCGGTCGTCGATCTGACGATCGAGGCGCAGCAGGCCCAGCCATCCGCGATAGTGCCCGATGAAGATGCCGGGCGCGACCGGCGAGGTCACCGGCGAACCTTTATCCTCGCGGCTGAACTCACCCGCCGCGAAGAAGTGCGTTTTGCTGGAAAACGGACCGCCGAGGGAGGCGGCGGATTGGCCCAGCGAATCGCTGGTCAACTGGTTGCCGCTGGTGGCGTTGGCCGCCGTGAAGCCGGAAAGCGCGGCGGCCGTATCCGCCGGACGCCACAGTTCCAGCACATCGCCGTGGAACTTGCTGCCCCCGCTCTTGGTCACCATGTTGATCACGCCGCCCGCCGTGGCGCCGTATTCGGCCGAGAAGGCGTTGGCCAGCACGTTCATTTCTTCCACCGCCAGAACCGGCAGCGTGCTGAACAGCGTCTGGCGGCCCCAACTGTCGCTGTTGGTGGCGCCATCGGTTACGAACAGCGCTTGGCGGCGTCCCGCACCGTTGGTGGTGAACAGCGTCTGGTTCATGAACACGTCGCCCTGGCTGATGGCGGGACGGTTGGCCGCATTCAACATCGGCAGGTTGCTGATGCGGCGGCTGAGCAGCGGCGTCTCCTCCATCTGCTGCGCCCCCAGGCGTGTGCCGATTTGCGGCGCGTCGGTGCGGACCTCGCCCACCGTCCCGGTGACCGTGATCTGCGTCTGTCCCCCGGACACGCTGAGCTGAAGATTGATGCCCGCGGTCGCGCCGCCGGCCAGCGTGACGTCTTTCACTTGCGCGTCGGCGAAGCCTTGCCTGGTGGCGGTGATCTGGTACTTGCCCGCTACCGGAAGGCCGGCCAGCGAGTAGTTGCCGGCGGCATCGGTCAGCGCGGTCCGTTCCAACCCGCTCTGCTGGTTCCTGGCGGCGATCTGTACGCCCGGCACCGCGGCGCGGCTCGGGTCAGTCACCTGGCCCTGTATGGTGGCCGTGTCTGGCGTTTGCGCGAACACGCCGGACGCGAAAATCAAAAGGCAGGAACCGAGGAGTTTGAGCATAGCGAGATCCACTAAGGGTACAGCAGTCCAACCTGCTACTACCATCGGTCGTAGCGTAGCCTTTTAGGCTGCCATGCCCCCATTCTTGGGGGCATGTTTTCCCTTGTGCGCGATAATGGAGCCAATGCAGAACATTCTGCCGGTCCTGTGTTTTGTCGCCGGTTTCGCCCTGGCGTGGCTGATCT
>Ga0208079_1000284_pt1 | contig 28061 bp, 24 predicted proteins | sample NGESurdeep092012_5_FD_184474 | JGI IMG/M metagenome (GOLD analysis project Ga0208079, IMG submission 184474) | Arctic peat soil microbial communities from Barrow, Alaska - NGEE Surface sample 210-2 deep-092012 (SPAdes) | ecosystem: Environmental > Terrestrial > Soil > Wetlands > Peat ... | reverse complement strand
TGAGTTGTCAGATGAGTTGTCCTGCGACCGGGCGGGTCCGCCGGCAGGCCCAAAGTTCCTGTCCTGCGCAGATCCCCGACGTCATAGTCGAAACATGACCGAAGCACTTGTGGTGCGGACCGAGGGTCTTACCAAGGCATACGGCCAAAGGGTTGCCCTGACAGATCTCTGCCTTGAGATCGGGGCCGGCGAGGTATTCGGCTATCTCGGGCCGAATGGCGCCGGCAAGACCACCACGCTGCGGCTTCTCGCGGGCATGCTCCGGCCGACGTCGGGACGTGCTCACGTGCTTGGGTACGACGCCTGGCGTGACTCCGTCGAGGTACATCGGGAGATGGGTTACCTGTCGGGTGAGCCGGCACTGTACGACCGGCTCACGGGACGCGAGCACGCGGCATACCTGGGTTTCCTGCGCCACCACGTGACGCCCGATCGGGTGGAGGAGCTGTCAGTGCGGCTTGACCTCGACCTGGACCGGCCGGCTCGCGAGCTGTCCAAGGGCAACAAGCAGAAGCTGGCCCTGGTGCTGGCGATGATGTCGACGCCAACGCTGCTCGTTCTCGACGAGCCGACCGGCGGACTCGACCCGATCGCCCAGCAGGAGTTCCACCAGATCCTGCGCGAACACACTGATGGCGGTGGCAGCGTGCTGCTCAGTTCTCACGTGCTCAGCGAGGTACAGCGGGTCGCCGACCGGGTGGGCGTGCTGCGGCTGGGCCGGCTGGTGGCCGTCGAACGGCTCGACGAGCTGCGTAGCAAGTCGCTGCACCATGTCCAGGCACAGTTCGGCGAGCCGATGGCGCTCGATGCGTTCTCCGACGTGCCGGGCCTGGTTGACCTCAGCATCAGTGACCAGACGATGACCTGCAGCGCGCCACAGTCGGCTCTCGACCAGCTCCTGAAACGGGTCGGAGAGCACCAGGTCGTCGACTTCGAGTGCTTCGAGGCCGAGCTCGAGGAAACCTTCCTCACCTACTACGGCGGTGGTGGCGACGATGTTGCGTAGCGTTTTACTCAAGACCGTCCGGGACCAGCGCCGAAGCCTCCTCGCGTGGGCGGTCAGCATCCTGTTGCTGGTGATGATGTACGGCGCGTTCTGGCCGAGCATCAGGGACCAACCGTCGATGAACGACTACCTGACCAACCTGCCGGAGGCTCTGCGGTCGCTGTTCACGATGTCGGGTGCCGACATCTCGACGCCCACCGGCTACGTGCAGATCGAGCTGCTCTCCTTCATCGGCCCGATCGTGGTCATCCTGTACGCCGTGTCGGCCGGCAATGCAGCCGTCGCCGGCGAAGAGGACCGGCACACGATGGACCTCTTGCTGGCCAACCCGATCAGTCGGACCCGACTGGTGCTGGACAAGGTCGTGCGATGGTCATCGGCATCCTGCTGATCACGACGGTGACCGGTGCGGCGCTGGTCTTGTCCGGTCCACTCTTCGGGCTGACGATCCCTGCGGACAAGGCCGCGGCCTCCATGGTCCACCTCGCGTTGCTGGGCCTCGTTTTCGGATCGCTGGCCCTTGCCATTGGGGCGGCAACCGGCCGGACCGGGGCCACCCGCGGTGTGCCTGGGCTGGTTGCCGTGCTCGCCTACATTGTCAACGCGCTCGGGCCGATGGTGTCCTGGCTCGAGCCGTTCCAGAAGCTCTCGCCGTTCTACCAGTACGCCGGCCACGACCCCCTGCGCAACGGGGTCTCCGGCCCCGGCGTGATGGTCGCCCTGCTCACCATCGCGGCGCTGGTGATGATCGCAGTGTGGGGCTTCCGGCGCAGAGACGTCCTTGCCTGACCTCCCTTCGCGCGCAGTTCCCGCCGCGCCAAAGGCAATCGAAGCGATTGTCAACAATTGATCGCATCCTTCTGTCACAGTTGCGAGAGAAGGTGGGGCACGGGGCGGACCGTGCAAGCGTGGCTTGGGATCTCTGGAAGGAATCACCTCGATGATGGCTCGACTGCCCTCGCGGATCGTCGTGGTCATGGCGATGATGTGCGCTGCGCTCGTCACGTCGACCGCGTCGACCATCTCTGCGGCCACCGCAGCGTCGGCGGCCACCACGGCCGCCACCTCGGTGGTGGCGACCATCGGCTCTCGCGGCTCGACGGTCGTGATCATCCAGCGGGCCGTCAAGGCGACCCCCGACGGCATCTATGGACCTTTGACCGCCGCGGCGGTCAGGGCGTGGCAGCGCACTCACCTCCTGCGCGTCACCGGTGTCGTGGACTCGATCACCTGGGCGAAGCTCAAGCCGGCGCCGGCGCGGACGACGCCACAGCTGTTAGGCAACGATGTCTCCTGGCCACAGTGTCCCAAGGGTCTTGGGATCCCGTCCCGTCCGACCGAGGGCAAGGCGATGCCTCCAACTTTGGCCAGGTTTGTCGTGATCGGTCTGACCAACGGACCCGGCTTCTATCCCAACCCGTGCCTGGGCACCCAGACGGAGTGGGCCATGTCGCATCGCGTCTACACCGCTGTCTACGCCATGACCACCTACCCGACGCCAACGCAGATCGCCACCTACGGGCTCGCGGGACCCTACGAGGGCACCACGTGGCTGCCCAAGCTGGCCAACACCGGCTATGCCCAGGCGCAGGTCAACGTCGCCTCGATGCATGCGGCCGGCCTGGTCTCGCCCATCGTGTGGGTGGACGTGGAGTCATACCGGGTGGCACCGTGGTCTACGAGCAAGACCGGCAACAAGGCCGTCCTGGACGGGGTCCTGCGCGGCTACCGGGCGGCCGGCCTCACAGTGGGCGTCTACTCCAATCCACACCTGTGGAACGGCGTTGTCGGCTCGGCGCGCTACTCGCTGCCGGAATGGCGCACGGCAGGGCCGATGCCCAAGGCGACCGCGCAGACGCGATGCACCGACCCGTCCTTCCAGGGCGGGCGTGCGGTTCTCGCGCAATGGACGACCAAGGCCATGGACTTCGACCTCACCTGCCCCGGATACAGCACCCCGTCTGCGTTGGTCGCCTACTTCCACAAGTACTGATCCGCGGTACTGATCCGCGGTACTGACCGCGCCAGGTCCGTGTGTCGCCGAGGTGCGCCTCTTCAGCGGCGGCGGGAAAACCGTTGGCGCACAACGGCGCTCGCGTCGCTCAGCGTCATCTGAATGCTCCAGGCGAGGTTTGCTCTCGCTGAGCGGAGCTGGGCCAGCCCGCGGCTGGGCCACAAGGCTGCCCGGAGCCGGTCACTGGCGCGCCTGGTTGCGGCTGCACCTCTGAGCACGTGCCGGACGTCGTCGGCGAGCCCGTCCGGGGCGGGGGCAGAACCTGCATAGCGCGAGCGTTCGAGCGTTTGCACGGCCCTGCCAAGGGCTGCGGACGCCTCGGCATCAAGGAGCGCCTCCTGTTCGTAGTAGGCGCGTAGCTGGCGTGGGGTGCGACTCGGGGCGGGCGGAATCCCAAGATCGCTCAGCGACGAGGTGAGGAAACCCCACTGAACCTCCACGCGTTGCGCCGCGGTCCGCGCGGTGATCAGGTCACGTCGACGACGCCAACGCGCTGCCAGGGGCACGACCAAGGATCCGAACAGGCCGACCAGAGACCCGAACAGAACCGCGCCCCATCCGTGCGTCAGCCACCGGAACACGGAGGCCGGACTCAGACTGACCCCTTGGCTGCTGCCACCTGAGGTTGGGAGATTGCCCACATCGAGGCGTGAGGTCCTACCGGGTGCCGGTGCCGTGGCACCGCCTGCGGTGCCTCCACCATTCAAGGTCCCGCCAGTGGTCGAGGGCGTGGCATACGCGGGGGGCGCCGCCCTCGAAGGTGTGGGTTCGAACCTTGTCCAGCCCAAGCCGTCGAGATACAGCTCTGGCCAGGCGTGGGCATCAGACGCGATCACGGTCCAGACACCGTTGGCGCGGGTCCCCGGCAGGAAGCCGAGGGCGATATGTGCTGGTATGCCGGCGGCGCGCGACATCATCACCATGGCTGTGGCGAACTGGACGCAGTAACCCTTCTTGGTGACCAGGAAGTTGGTCAGGGGATCGTAACCGGCGTCGTTGCCTGACGCGTCCTTGGCCGGGGGGGCCAAGGTCAGCGAGTAGGTGAACCCACCATCGGCGCGGAGGTACTGCTGGATGGCCATCGCCTTGTCGTAGTCCGAGGCCTTGCCGGCGGTGAGCTGCTCGGACAGAGCGGTGACCTTCCCCGCGGACGGGCCGTCCAGCGTCAGGTCTATGGCGAAGCGGGTTCGGTCGGCATCACTCAGCGGCGGGGTGTTCTGCAACATGGCGGCTGTGGGCTCCAGGCGCCAGTAGGACGCGGTGTAGGAGTCGGGGCTTTCGGCCACCCTCACGCTCTGGGTCTGGTTGTCCGCTCCCCATGCGATGCCACCCAGGTCGGCGTCGATCAGCGGATATGGGACGGCCAGATTGGGATCGTTGAGCATGTTGCGGGCGAAGGTCATGGTGTAACGCCTCTTGGGCACATCGGGAGAGAGACCGATGGGTTCAGGGATGTCGGGGTTCGTCGACAGAGCCGGCGTGGGCTCGCCGAAGGGTCGCCATACGCCTGGCTGGGATCGGTAGAAAGACGTGACCGCGACTCGTAGCGGCGGTGGCGCCGAGTCGGCGGTCGTGTACTGAAGGACCGGGGCCGTGCTTTGTTCGTTAAGGTCCACGGCCAGGTCGATGTTCAGCGAGAAACCCCCCGCGCCGGTTCCCGTGCCGGTGGCTGACGAGCTGCGGCCAAGACCTGAGAGGAAGAACTTCGGGGGAAGCTGGGGGAGCAGGACCGGCGTGGCGATCGCGGCCACCAGAGCCGCCGCGCCCAAGGTCCGTGCCATTGCTGAGTAGCGGTACAGACCCTCGGAGTCGATCGTCCCCCTGGCGGGCGTGCGGGCCACCGTCACGGTGGTGCCCCATCGGCGCAGAATGGCGCTTCCCTGCCTGGCGACGAGGACGAGCCACATGACGGCGGCTGCCAGGAAGAAGTACACCGGCAGCGAGACACCGGAGTTGGCCGCGGAAGCCAGGAAGGCTGACAGCAGCGGTAGTCCGGCCAAGGACGGGGAACGACGCGTCACGGCGAGGTAGTCCACGGCCAAGGCGACCAGGGCGAGCGCGGCGCTCACGACGAAGATCAGCCCGGGGGTCGTGGGCGCCGGTGCGGTATACGTCTGCGAGGTCTTGATGGCTTCACGGATGAGCTTGTCCGCCACGCCCAATGTCTCGAAGGTCGGAAGGCCGTGCCAGAGATGGCCCTGGCCGTAGATCGCGCTCGTGGCCAGGACGACACACACCAGCTGCACGGTGACGACCTGCCAGCCGCGGAGGACGAGCGCCCTGGCACTGATCCCGCTGAGTGCCACCACCACAAGCAGCAACAGCGTTCGGCTCAGCCATGTCGGCTCGACCAGGAGGGTGGAGACCGGCCAGGCCGCCGTCAGGGTGGCGATCACGGCCAGCGTCGTGTCGACGCCACGGCTTGCTCGACTCGTCATCGCCCGGCTCCGAGCGTGACGGCGCCGCTGGCTGACGCGGCGTCCCATGCCGCGTCCACGGTCATGCCCGAGCGCACGATGCACGTGCTCCAGCCGGCGGCCTTGACCAGAGAGGCGAGCTCCCATGTCTGGTTGGCGGGTGGCCCGGAGTGCCCGCCGACGAAGCTCTTGGAGTCGAGCAGAAAAAGCAGTCCGACGCCGCCCGGCTGACGCAGGGCCGCGATCTGTCGCAGCGTGGCTTCGTCGTGATCGGTCACGATGGCGATCACCAGACCACCGGCCGAGGTCAGCGGATGTGCCGCGTGGAGCACTTCTTCGAACCGTTGGACCGGACCGAGCTGGGCAACGGCCAGCGAGGCCATCGCCTTGTCGATCTCGATGATCTGGGTCGTCTCACCCCCGGCAGTGGTCTCGTTGCTGACCAGGTGGAGGGCGTAATGATGTCCGAACAGGTGCGTCGCGATGGAGGCCGCAGCGCTCACGGACCATTCGAAGGACCCCAGGGCGCCCGAACCTTGGTGCCCGTCCGCACGCGAGTCCAGCACGATGACGGCCCGTCGCCTGGCCGGGAGGTCCTCCTGTCGCACCATCAGCATCGACCGATGGGCGGTCGCCGGCCAGTGGATCCTGCGCAGGTCATCGCCTTCGTGGTAGCTGCGGACGGCTACGTCGTCCTCGCCGTGCAGGGCGACCATGTGGGGGATGGTGCCTTCGGCTCCGATGCCCTCCGAGCGGGGTCGCCCGCGGCCGAGAACCTCGATGCGGGGCAGGACCAGAATGTCGGTGGCGCTGGGCGTCGCTGCAGCGATCGTGGCCAGACCGAACGGATCCCGCACGCGCAACGTCAGGGGCCCGAGTCGGTGACGTCCGCGGACATGGGAGCGGATCTGATAGTCCACCTCGCGAATATCACCAGGCTCCATGGGTGGAAGGACGAAGCGAGGTCGGTCGCCCAGCACGTGGTCAAGGCGCTCCTCAGCCAGCTGAAGCTGACTGCGTCGCCCTGACGTGTTCTCGAACACCACTTGGACGTTGGCTGGCTGGTCGACCACGAGTCGGGCGGGTTGAACCCTGCGGGAGACCTGGACGGTGCTGCTGGTGCGTCGGGTGGCAACGGCGGCCAGGAGCGGCAATATGGCCAGGAGCGCGCCGACGCGCGTGATATCTGAGAACCCGAGCAGGAAGCCACCCAGCAGCAGGGTCAGGCCGGCTGCCACGAAGGCACGGCCGCGGGTGGTGAGTACGTCTCGGAGGCGGGTCAAATGATGTGGTCCGTTCTCTGTCTGCCGCTCGTTCCGTACGCCGTTCAGCGCGCCGACGAAGGAATGGGGACTCGCCGCACAAGCTCGTGCAGGACCTCGCTGTTGGTGCGGCGCGCTATCTGGGTCTCGCCGGCCGGGATCATCCGGTGAGCCAGGATGGGCTCGACCAAGGCCTGTACGTCATCCGGCAGGACATGATCGCGTCCGGCCAGTGCTGCATAGGCTCGGGCTGCTCGCAGGAGGTGGAGGCTGGCGCGCGGGGATGCCCCCAAGCGCAGGGCAGGGGTCGAGCGGGTCGCGGTGGTGAGGTCGACGACGTACTGCTTGATGGCCGCGCTCGCATGCAGCGTCCGCACCGTGTCGATGAGCTTTGCCACGGTGTCACCGTCGGTCACCGGAGCCATCGCCTCGAGAGGGAACGCGCCGCCGTGGCTGTCCAGCATCGAGACCTCTGCGGCCGGGGATGGGTAGCCCATCGAGATGCGTGCCATGAAACGGTCGCGCTGCGCCTCGGGCAGGGGGTAGGTGCCCTCCATCTCGATCGGGTTCTGCGTGGCCATCACGATGAACGGCTTGTGCAGCTCATAGGTCTGGCCGTCGACGGTGACGTGGCCCTCCTCCATGCACTCCAACATCGCCGACTGCGTCTTGGGGGAGGCGCGGTTGATCTCGTCACCGACGACGACGTTGGCGAAGATGGCGCCCGGCCGGAACTCGAAGTCGCGTAGGTCCTGGTTGAAGACGCTGACCCCGGTGATGTCGCTGGGCAGCAGGTCGGGCGTGAACTGCACCCGGCGGACCGAGCAGTCGATGGACTTGGCCAGGGCCTTGGCCAGCATGGTCTTGCCGACGCCGGGGACGTCCTCGATGAGCAGGTGCCCTTCGGCCAGGAGAACGGTGATTGCGGTGTTGATGACGTCCGGTTTGCCCACGATGACGGTCGCGATGGCCTTGCGCATCTTGGTGGCGACCTCGGTGACGAGCTCAAGACCGGCCTGGTCGGCTCCGGAAGATTCCTGCATGCCCTGATCTTGCACGAAACCGTCGCGTGCGGTGCCTATCGCACTCAAAATGCCTCCCAGGTTGGTCCCTTCATCCTGCCGCACGTCGCTGCTCACGGTACCGGCTCAAGGAGTCCCTTCTCGATGAAATTCTCCCTCCACCATGGGCTCAGCTCGGTGACCTGTGCAAACACGTTCTTGGGAATCGAGGTTTTCCTCGGTTCTACCTATAAGTGGAGGGAAGTGGAGTACGGTGGAGGGCAGCGGAGAGCGCTTGCTGTCCACGACCGGTTCGGCCCATACGTTCTTGTCCAGCGGGAGGGAGGTGCACGGTGTTCCTCGGCACGCATACGCCCCGACTTGACGACAAGTGGCGCCTCATCCTGCCAGCCAAGTTCCGTGAGCGCCTCGCGAGCGGTCTGGTCATCACCCGCGGGCAGGAGCGCTGCCTCGATATCTTTCCGATGGACGAGTTCGTCCGGAGGGCCGAGGCGGCAAGCTCCGCACCGATGACGAGCAAACCCGTTCGCGACTACACACGCGTGCTGCTGTCCGGTGCCTTTGACGAGATCCCTGACAAGCAGGGCAGGGTCGTCATCCCCGCAGCGCTGCGCGAGTATGCCGGGCTCACCCGTGACTGCACGGTGATCGGTGCGGGGCTGCGCATCGAGCTGTGGGACTCAGCTGCGTGGAACGCCTACCTGGAGAGCACCGAGCAAGCCTTCTCGGACCAGGCCGAGGAGGTCATCCCTGGACTCGTGTGATCGCACCGCCGGCAGTCGACAGGGCCCCTGGGGCCAGGTCTCCACCCGCTTCGCTTCCCGAGCTCACTTCCCCGAGGTCGGGCCGCACCCCCTAGAAGCGGTTGGGGACCTGACCGCAGGGTCTGCAGTACTTCGCACCAGTACCTCGCAATACCGTTACCAGCCAAGGGAAAGACGCACGATGAACGCTCGCGGGACAGCGGAGGACCGGCACGTCCCCGTCCTGCTCGACCGCATTGTGGAGCTGTTGGCGCCTGCCCTCGAGCAACCGGGTTCCGTCATGGTGGACGCCACACTGGGGATGGGCGGGCACAGCGAGTCTGTCCTGGAGCGCTGCCCGAATGCACGGGTCATGGGCATCGACCGCGACCGTGAGGCTCTCAAGCTGGCCGGCGAGCGGCTCGCCCGTTTCGGTGACAGGTTCACCCCGATCCATGCCGTGTATGACGAGCTGCCTCGGGTCCTGACCGAGCAGGGGTTGTCATCGGTGTCGGCGGTCCTGCTCGATCTCGGAGTGTCATCGCTACAGGTGGACGAGCGGGAACGTGGGTTCGCCTACCGGCACGACGCGCCGCTGGACATGCGGATGGACCAGTCGAGCGGTATGACGGCCGCCGACGTCCTCAACACCTATGGCTTGGCCGATCTCGAACGGATCCTGCGTGACTACGGTGAGGAGCGCTTCGCCAAGCGAGTGGCTTCTGCCGTCGTTCGGGAGCGTGCTCGTGAGCCGTTCACCAGCTCGGCACGGCTGGTCGAGCTGCTTCGTTCGGTGGTCCCGGCCGCATCCCAGAAGAGCGGCGGGCACCCGGGCAAGCGCACCTTCCAGGCGTTGCGGATCGAGGTCAACGCCGAGCTCCAGGCCTTGGAGGCCGTCTTGCCGGAAGCCGTCGATGCGCTTGCCGTGGGCGGTCGCATCGCGGTACTGAGCTATCACTCCCTGGAGGACCGGCTCAGCAAGAGGGTGCTGACCGCCGGCGCGCGCAGCAGCACCCCGGTCGGTCTGCCGGTCGAGCTCCCCGAGCACGCGGCATACCTGCGCCTGCTCACTCGCGGAGCCGAGGAACCCAGCGCGGAAGAGATCAGTATCAACCCCCGTGCGGCATCGGCCCGACTGCGGGCTGCCGAGCGCGTGCGAGCCTCGAAGGGACACCGCGCATGAGCCAGATGACGTCCGCGGCACGCGTCGGCGCGCGACCCCTGAACCGTCCGACCACGACGACGACCTCGACCAGACTCCGCGTGGTCACCGGGGCGCCTCCCCATCGCAGCGGTGCCGCATTCGGCATCATCTGCGCGGTCTTGCTCGCTGCCGGACTGATCGGACTGCTGCTGCTCAACACGGCTCTGGCGCAGGGTTCCTTCACGCTGCACGATCTGCGCGCCACCTCCGCTCAGCTCACCGATACACAGGACGCTCTCACCCAGTCCTTGCAGCGATCTGAATCGCCTGCCAACCTCGCGGCCAGTGCGGCCAGGATGGGTATGGTGCCAGCGCAGTCTGCGGCTTTCCTGCGGCTCTCCGATGGCAAGGTCATCGGCGTGGCGAAACCAGCCAAGGCGCCACCCGGCTTTGCCGTCATCACCAGCAAGGCGCCCGCGCCGGCATCCGGGCAGGCACACGCCAAGGCTGCCAAGCCTGCCAAGCCCGCCCTCAACGCGCCGCCGAAGCCAGGACCGAGGTGAGCACGTGACTCAGACGCGCGGCCGGGGTCTCGGCGATGGCCGCCCTTCCCGCGCCTCGGCTTCCGGCGTGTCGGGACGCGCGGCCAGTCACGCCGCTCGACCTGCAGCAGAGGGCCGTCAGAGTGCGCCCGCTCGTCGCCCCTCGGCCAAGGAACCGGCTCACCCGTCCCGGAGCTCATCGACCTCCGTGCCGCGCCGGGCCTCGTCACGCAGGTCGCCAGCAGCCAAGAGCGCCAGCCGCGATTCTCCGCATCGTTCGGGCCCGCCGTCCCGACCGGGGCGCCGCGCTGTCGTCCACCCCGCGCGACGCGTTCGCTTCCTCCTGTTGGCCATGCTCTTTGTCTTCAGTCTCTTCAGCGCTCAGCTGCTGCGGTTGCAGGCGCTGGACGCTTCGCCGGTCGCCATCGCCGCGCTCAAGAGCCGTCTGTATGTGAGCGCCGTGCCGGCGATGCGTGGCAACATCACGGACGCGAATGGCGTGGTCCTGGCCACCAGCATCGACCGCAGAAACGTCACGGCGGATCAGACGGCAGTGCCGGAATACAAGAAGAAGATCAACGGCGTCCGCGAGACTGTCGGCGTCTTGGGTGCGGCAGCCGACATGGCGCCAATCCTGGGCATGTCCGAGGTCGAGCTGGCCACGAGGCTGACAGGTTCTCGTCAGTTCGTGTATGTCGCCAAGGGCATTACCCCGCTGAACTGGCGCAAGATCCAGGCACTGGGGATTCCTGGCATCTTCAGCGAGCAGACATCGACACGTTCCTACCCGAGCGCCTCGGCGGTGGCCTCGCTCGTGGGCTGGACGGGCAGCGATGGATCAGGCGGCGGCGGGCTCGAGCTGTTGTTGAACACCACGTTGAACGGCCAGCCGGGCAAGTCGACCTACGAGCAGTCCCAGGGCGGCCGCATCATCCCCACCGGCGAGCAGCAGACCACGCCGGCCGTGCCCGGACGTGATGTTCGGCTGACGATTGACAACGACCTGCAGTGGTTCGCCCAGAACGCCATTGCCCTCAAGGTTGACGAGACCCTCGCGCTGTCAGGCACCGTCGTGGTCATGGACGTCAGGACCGGTGCGCTCAAGGCAGTCGCGTCCTATCCGACGTTCGACCCGAACAACATCTCTAGGGCCAGCGGCAACCTCAACAACGTGGCCTTCGGAGAAGCGTTCGAGCCGGGCTCCATTGCCAAGGTCATGACGGCCGCGGCAGCTCTCCAGGAGGGCGTCGCGACGCCGGCGACTCCCGTGGTGGTTCCCAACCGGCTCTCCCGCGCAGGCCAGTCGTTCCGGGACTCCCATGACCACGGCGTCGAGAAGCTGACGTTCGCCGGCGTCATCGCCCAGTCGAGCAACATCGGCACCATGATGGTCGGCGAGAAGGTTCCACCGGCCACCTTGGAGAAGTACTTCCGCAGTTTCGGTGTCGGCCAGATGTCCGGCGTCGGGTTCCCGGGCGAGACCGCCGGCATCTTCGCCCAGTCCAAGGACTGGAGCAGTTCCCAGCGCTACACCGTGATGTACGGCCAGGGCTTGGCGGTCAACGCCATCCAGGCGGCCGGTGTCTTCCAGACCATCGCCAACGGGGGGCTTCGGGTGCCACCGACCCTCGTGGCGAGCACGGAGAGGGCCGATGGCAGTTTCGCCCCGGCGCAGCCCACCACGGCGGTGCGCGTCATCACCAAGCCCGTCGCCCGGACACTCAGCCAGATGCTCGAGTTCGTGGTCGGCGATGGGGGCACGGCCCAGTTGGCCGAGATCCCGGGATACCGCGTCGCAGGCAAGACCGGCACGGCCGATCGCGTCGGCGCCAACGGTCGCTACTCGGGCAAGACGGCGTCCTTTATCGGCTTCGCGCCTGCCGACAAACCGGAGTTTGTCGTTGCCGTGATCCTGCAGAACCCGATCCGAGGCTACTTCGGTGGATCAACGGCTGGCCCGGTGTTCAAGGACATCATGACCTACGCGTTGCAAGAGTTCATGATCCCTCCAACGGGCACCCCGCCGCCGGTCATGAAGCTCAAGGTCGACGACGCGCCGGCATCCGCAGACAATGCCGAGGCCGCGTTGAAGGTCGACTCGGGTCACGTGGCCCAGTCCGGCTCGCGGTAACCTCCATCCGGTGGTGACCGCGGCTCCTCGTCCCAGAAGCCCGCACAGAATCAGCCTGCAGTCCGTGGCTGAGTGTGCGGGTGTGCTGTCGACGGCTCAGAGCGTCGTCGACCCTCGAGTCGTCGTGACGGGGGTGACCCTGGACTCGCGCGCCATCCGTCCCGGGGACCTGTATGCCGCCCTCCCTGGAGCCCACGCGCACGGCGCCGACTTCGGTGTGGCAGCCATCGGGCTCGGTGCGGTTGCCATCCTGACCGACCCCAGGGGAGCGGCACTTCTCGCGCTGAACGAGATCCCTGTTCCGGTGCTGGTCGTTCCAGATCCCCGGGCTTCCCTCGGAAGTGTGGCTGCGATGATCTACGGCCGGGCCAGCGAGGGGCTGACCATGCTGGGGATCACCGGAACCAACGGCAAGACGACGACGGCATACGTGCTCGACGCGGCCCTTCGCGCGCTCGGGCGCGTAACCGGGCTGGTCGGAACGGTCGAGACCCGCATCGGCGAGGACCGGGTCAAAAGCGTAAGGACCACCCCCGAGTCCCCGGACCTGCACGCCTTGTTCGCCGTGATGCTGGAGCGCGGCGTGGACACGTGCACCATGGAGGTGAGCAGCCACGCCTTGAGCCTGCACCGCGTTGACGGCGTGTGTTTTGACGTCATTGCCTTCACCAACTTGTCCCAGGACCACCTCGACTTCCACGGGTCGATGGAGAGCTACTACCTCGCCAAGGCGTCGCTGTTCACTCCCGACCGGGCTGTCCGCGGTGTGGTGTGTGTGGATGATGAATGGGGCCAGCGCCTCGTCCGGGAGTCCGGGGTGCCGGTCGTGTCCGTCACGTCGCGCCAGGACGTTGCGGCCGAATGGCATATCCAGTCCTCGGGAGTGGACGGATCCGCCTTCGAGCTGATCGGGCAGGAACGGCGGCTGTCGCTGCGGTCAGCCCTGCCAGGGGACTTCAACCAGGTCAACACGGCGGTGGCTGCATTGGTGTTGTTGGCGGCGGGTTACACCGGAGACGCGGTCGGGCAGGCTCTGGCTGCAGATCCGCACGTGCCCGGCCGGATGGAGCGAGTGCTCGTGGATGACATCGCGCGTGTCGAATCCGCCGAGCCGCTGGTCCATGGCCGGATGCCGTTGGCAGTCGTCGACTTCGCACACACCCCCGACGCGGTGGCAGCGGCACTGAAAGCCTTACGACACAACACTTCTGGGTCGCTGATTGTCGTTCTTGGCGCCGGGGGAGACAGAGACGTCGGCAAGCGGGAGGCCATGGGCGCTGCCGCAGCGGCCTACGCGGACCGCGTCGTCGTCACCGATGACAACCCTCGATCGGAGGCACCGGCCGACATCCGCGCCGCAGTGCTTCGCGGAGCCGTCGCGCAGGATCGGACTGCCGGTCGCTCACCAGGGCGGATCATCGAGATCGGCGACCGGGGTGCAGCCATCCGGGCCGCCGTCGCCCAGGCCGGCCCGGAGGACACCGTTGTGGTTCTGGGCAAGGGGCACGAGAGCGGTCAGGAAGTCGCAGGCGTGGTCCACCCGTTCGACGACAGAGCAGAGTTGAGATCGGCCCTGATCGAGCATGCAGCCGCTGACAGCAACCGTGGTGAGGCCCGGTGATTCCACTCCGGCTCAGTGAGATCGCCCGGATCACCGGTGGCGAGATCCATGACGCCCTCGGCGGTTCGGGTGCGGATCCACTGGTGGACGGACCAGTGGTCACCGACTCTCGGGAAGCCTCCGCGGGCAGCCTCTATGTCGCACGCATCGGCGAGGCCATGGACGGCCATCAGTTCGTCGCAGGGGCCCGCGACCTGGGCGCCGTCGCCGCCCTCACCTCGCATCCGGTCGCCGACCTGCCGTGCGTGGTGGTTGCGGACGTCCAGGCGGCCTTCGTCTCGCTGGCCAGCGCCCTGATCGAGCGCAACGCCCACGTCGTCATCATCGCCATCACGGGATCATCGGGCAAGACCAGCACCAAGGATCTGCTGCTGTCCGTTCTGCAAGGGCACGGCGAGACGGTCGCCAACGTCGGTTCCTTGAACTCCGAGGTGGGCGTGCCGCTCACCGTCTGCCGGATCACGTCCACCACGGCCTACCTCGTGCTCGAGATGGGCGCCAGGGCGATCGGTCACCTCGACTACCTCACCCGTATGGCGCCGCCCCAGATCGGCGTCGTCCTCAACGTCGGCACCGCTCACCTGGGTGAGTTTGGTTCACAGGAGGCCATCGGCACGGCCAAGGCCGAGCTCGTGCAGGCTTTGCCTGCAACGGGATTCGCCGTCCTCAACGCGGACGACCCGATCGTGTCGGCGATGGCTGGCCAGACCCGGGCACACGTCATACCGGTGGGCGAGTCGGCGCTGGCAGCGGTTCGTGCCGTCGACATCACGATCGACCCAACGGGCCGGGCGTCATTCACTCTCGTCACCGATCAGGGCTCGGCACGCGTTGCCCTCGGGCTCTACGGAGAGCACCACGTCGGTAACGCAGTGGCGGTCGCGGCAGTTGCACTTGTCGTCGGCATGACCCTCCAGGACGTCGCGACGGCGCTGGGGGAAGCGCGCCCACTGAGCCGGTGGCGGATGGAGGTCCACGAGAGGGCCGACGGCGTCACGATCATCAATGACGCCTACAACGCAAACCCGGACTCGATGCGCGCCGCGCTCAAGACCCTGGCCATCATCGGCAAGGATCGCCGGACCTGGGCCGTTCTGGGCGAGATGCGTGAGCTGGGGCCCGGATCCATCACCGAACATGAGGCCCTCGGTCGACTCGCGGTGCGCCTGAACGTGTCGCGAGTGGTTGCCGTCGGCGAGAGGACGCAGCCGATCCACAGTGGGACCCAACGGTTGGGGTCGAATGGCGAGGGGTCGACCTGGGTCCAGGACGTCGACGCTGCCTATGAGCTGCTGCAGCAAGAACTGAGGCCGGGCGACGTCGTGTTGATCAAGTCGAGCCATGACGCGGGGCTACGGTGGCTCGGAGATCGTCTTGTCGACGACACCGGGTCGGAGGTTTCCTCGTGAAGGCAGTACTCCTGGCTGCCGCAATTGCGCTCGTACTGTCGCTTCTCGTCACCCCGTTGTTCATCAAGTTCCTGGTCCGCCGCCGCTATGGCCAGTTCATCCGCGACGACGGACCGACCTCGCACCACACCAAGCGTGGTACCCCAACGATGGGTGGCGTAGTCATCATGGGGGCCGCGCTCCTGGCGTACGGCGCGGCCCACCTGTTCACCCTGACACCCCTGACTGTCAGCGGCGTTCTGGTGCTTTTCCTGATGGCCGGGCTCGGGCTCGTGGGCTTCCTGGACGACTATCTCAAGATCTCCAGACAACGAAGTCTTGGGTTGCGCAGCAGGGAGAAGCTAGCCGGACAGACTCTGGTGGCGGTGATCTTTGCCGTCCTCGCGCTGCAGTTCCCGAACGCGCGGTTCCGAACGCCGGCGGTCCCATTCGTCTCGTTCGTGCGTGACACGAATGTGAACTTCGCGTTCGCAGGGACGTTGCTCGGAGTGATCCTCTTCGTACTGTGGGCCAACCTGATCGTTGCCGGCACCAGCAACGGTGTGAACCTCACCGACGGTCTGGACGGCCTGGCCACGGGCGCCAGTGTGATGGTGTTCGGGTCCTACGTCCTGATCGCCATCTGGCAGTTCAACCAGAACTGCCAGAGCAATCCCGGTGTCAATTGCTATGAGGTCCGCGATCCCCACGACCTGGCCGTGGTGGCCGCTGCTCTCATGGGCGCCTGCTTCGGATTCCTGTGGTGGAACGCCTCTCCGGCCCAGATCTTCATGGGTGACACGGGGTCGTTGGCTCTGGGCGGTGCCATGGCGGGTCTGGCTATCACCACCCGCACGGAGCTGCTGGTGGTTATTCTCGGTGGGCTCTTCGTCATCATCACGCTCTCGGTGATCATCCAGGTCGGCTTCTTCAAGCTGACTGGCAGACGCGTATTCCGGATGGCCCCGCTGCAGCACCACTTCGAGCTTGCGGGATGGAACGAGGTCACCATCGTTATTCGGTTCTGGATCGTCGCCGGATTGTTTGCTGCCCTCGGGATCGGCGTCTTCTACGCGGAGTGGGTTGTCGGGGCAGCGTGAAAGCCGAGGACCCGAGCTACGAGCCCCGCCAGGGGCTTCGAGACCTGACCCATCGCGATGCCGACTGGTCAGGGCTGCGCATCCTGGTCGCCGGGCTTGGCATCAGCGGGTTCGCGGCGGCCGACGCGCTCTCCGAACGCGGTGCCATCGTCACCGCCGTCAGCGCCGATGCGACACCGGTGATCAGTGAGCGCGCGCGAATCCTCGAGATCCTGGACGTGGACGTCCGACTTGGGCCCGAACACCTCCTCGACGTGCCCCAGGACACCGAGCTCATCGTCACCTCACCAGGCTTCCGTCCCGACCACCCCATGTTGCTAGAGGCGGCATCCCGCGGCATACCGGTATGGGGCGAGGTGGAGCTCGCGTGGCGGATGCGCGCGCAGTCGGGAGCAGCACCCTGGATCACGATCACGGGCACCAACGGCAAGACGACGACCGTCAACATGCTCGCGTCCATCCTGCGGGCTTCCGGGCTGCGGGCGGCGAGCGCGGGAAACGTGGGCACGCCTCTGCTCGAGGCGGTCCTGCACCCCGAGCCCTATGACGTCCTGGCCGTCGAGCTGTCCAGCTTCCAGCTGCACTGGCAGAGGTCGGTGACGCCGTTGGCCTCCGTGTGTCTGAACCTCGCGCCGGACCATCTCGACTGGCATGGGTCCCTCGAGCAGTACCGCGTGGCCAAGGCCAAGGTCTACCAGGGCACCCAGATCGCCTGCGTCTACAACGTCGAGGACCCGGCAACTGAGGAAATGGTCAGGCAGGCCGAGGTCGTTGATGGCTGTCGCGCCATTGGCTTCACGCTGGGCATCCCGGCTCTGTCCATGGTCGGGCTGGTCGACGGCGTGTTGGCCGACCGCGCGTTCGTGGAGCAGCGCAGGACCTCTGCGGTGGAGCTGGCGACAGTTGCAGACCTGCAGGGAGACGCCCCGTCGGTGGCGCCCCACTACGTGGCCAACGCCCTGGCCGCCGCGGCGCTCGCACGGGCCTATGGTGTCGGTCCGCTAGCGGTGCGTGACGGCCTGCGATCGTTCGTTCCCGACCCTCACCGGATCGCCGACGTCGCAACGGTCGACGGCGTGCGCTTCATCGACGACTCCAAGGCGACCAACGCTCATGCTGCCGGTGCCTCGCTCGCAGCCTTCGACCATGTGGTGTGGATCGCCGGCGGCCTGCTCAAAGGCGCAGATGTCGACGCGCTGGTCCAGTCGGTTGCCGGTCGCCTGCGCGGTGTCGTCCTGATCGGCGCCGAACGCGCTCGGATCGCCGAGGCGCTCGCACGACACGCACCAGATGTCCCCGTCGTCGACGTGCCCACCACGGACACTGGAGTTATGGATCTCGTGGTGGCTCGTGCCGGTGAGCTGGCTAAGCCCGGCGATGTGGTCCTGCTGGCGCCTGCCGCGGCATCCTTCGACATGTTCGCCAGCTATGGCGCCCGTGGTGACGCCTTCGCCCAGGCGGTGCACCGCTACGCGAGCCGACCTGACGGGCCTTCGGCATCGTGAGCACGACGCATCGGGCCGCCCCACCAGGTCGGCCTTCGGGGTCGAAGGCTGCGCCAGCCCGCTCGGCAGGATGGCATCGGTCAATGCCGTGGTCGGACCGGTTCGAGTCCCCTGTGACGACCTACTATCTGTTGCTGAGCGTCACCGCGATGCTGGTTGTCATCGGTCTGGTGATGGTGTTGTCCGCCTCCAGCGTGACGTCCTACGAGGACACGAACTCCTCCTACACCGTCTTCTTCAGCCAGCTGCAGTCTGCCGTCATCGGAGTCATCTGCGCCTTCGTGGCGACCCGGGTCCGGTTGCTCACCTGGAAGCGGATCTCGGTGCCGATGCTGGCCTTGGCCATCTTCCTGCAGGCGTTGGTCTTCGTGCCCGGGCTTGGCGTCTCGATCAACGGCAACCGCAACTGGATCCAGATCGCGGGACAGCAGGTGCAGCCTTCTGAGTTCGCCAAGGTCGCGCTGGTCCTGTTCGGTGCCACGGTCCTGACCAAGAAGCGTCGCAAGCTCGGCGAGTTCATGCATGCGGCGGTCCCACTCGTGTTTCCGGCTGGAGCCCTCCTGCTGCTGCTCGTCCTTGGCGGGAAGGACCTCGGCACGAGCCTGGTGCTCCTGGCCATCCTGGGCGGGCTCCTCTTCGCGGCCGGTGTCCCGGCCAGGATGTTCCTTGTCGCCGGCGCCGCTTTCGCAGCGCTGGCCGCCGTCATGGTCGTCACTAGCGCCAACCGCATGGGCCGGATCAAGGACTGGATAGGCGGTGGCTGCGTCGACCCGCACGGCTCGTGCTGGCAGACGACACACGGCCAGTACGCCCTCGCTGATGGCGGTTGGTGGGGTGTGGGGCTGGGGGCCAGCCGTGAGAAGTGGCAGTGGCTTCCCGCAGCACACAACGACTTTATCTTCGCCATCATCGGTGAAGAGTTAGGCCTGCCGGGCACCTTGGTGATCATCGGGCTCTTCGCGCTGCTGGCTTTTGCGTGCTACCGACTTGTCGTGCGCAGCGGCGACTTCTTCGTCCGTGTCGCCACCGGGGGAGTCATGGTCTGGATCCTGACGCAGGCGATGATCAACATCGGCGCGGTGATTGGTTTGCTGCCGGTGATCGGTGTTCCGCTGCCGTTGGTGTCCAGTGGTGGATCTGCATTGGTGACAACACTTTTCGGCTTGGGGATACTTCTGTCGTTTGCACGAAACGAGCCAGGTTGTCGTGAGGCCCTTGCCGCCCGCCCAGGCGTGGTGCGTCGCTCGCTCGCCGTCATTCCGATGCGCCGTGGCGGCAAGTCATGACCTCTCTCTCCGGTCTGACCTCGGTGCTCCTGGCTGGCGGTGGTTCAGCCGGGCACGTGTCGCCGCTGTTGGCGCTGGCGGACTGCCTGCGGCGTCGTGACCCCGACGTGCTCATCACGGCGCTAGGCACCCACAAGGGGCTTGAACAGCGACTGGTGCCGGCCCGCGGATATGACCTCCGGATCATTCCGAAGGTTGCCTTCCCGCGTCGGCCCGGGGTCGCACTTGTCCGCCTGCCCGGAGCGCTCAAGGCCGCCGTCGACGCCGCGGGTGCGGTTATCGACGAGACCAAACCCGAGGTCGTCGTTGGTTTCGGCGGATACGTCTCCACACCGGCCTACCTGGCCGCGCGCAGACGCAAGATCCCCATCGTGGTTCACGAGCAGAACGCAAGGCCCGGCCTGGCCAACCGCCTGGGTGCCAGGATGACGCCCTTCGTGGCAACGACATTCGCCTCCACGTCGCTCCCGCACGCCTCACTGATCGGTATGCCGTTGCGTCGCGAGATCGCGCTCCTGGACAGGGCGGCGAAGCGCGCCGAGGCATTGACCCATTTCGGGCTCAGTGACCACAGGCCGACACTGCTGGTCACCGGGGGATCGCTGGGCGCGGAGCGACTGAATTCGGCATTCGCGTCACGCGTCGACGAGCTGCGCTCACACGGCATACAGGTGTTGCACGTCAGCGGACAGGGCAAGGAGTTTCTGCCGGGTCCGACGATGCCAGGGATGCCCGGGGTGCCGTATGTCGTTGTTGCCTATGCCGATCGGATGGACCTGGCCTATGCCGCGGCCGATCTCGTCGTGGCCCGCGCTGGTGCCAACACGGTCTGCGAGCTGACGGCAGTGGGTCTGCCGGCGGTCTATGTGCCGTTGCCGATCGGCAACGGCGAGCAGAGACTTAATGCCGCAGACGTCGTCGCGGCCGGTGGGGGCGTCCTGGTCGACGACTCATCCCTGACACCCGAGTGGATCGACCGGACGCTGGTGCGAATGATCACCGATGAGTCGCGGATGCGAACGATGGCAGCCGCGGCATACAGCATCGGCGAGCGTGAGTCCGACGAGCGACTGGCCGATCTGGTTGCGGTTGCTGCGAGCTCACGTGGTGCCCGATGACCCGGGCCAATGGCTCGAACGAGCGTTTCGACTTCACCACCGAGGTCCCGGCGGCCAGCAGTCTGGGCTCTGTCCACTTCATCGCCATCGGTGGCGCTGGGATGTCCGGCGTAGCTCGCGTGATGTTGGCCCAAGGAATAGCGGTCAGCGGGTCCGATGCCAAGGAGTCCCTCGTTCTTACCGCGCTGGCAGCGGAGGGGGCTGTGGTCAACGTCGGCCATGACGCCAGCCACGTCGCGGGCGCAGACACGGTTGTCATCTCCTCCGCCATCCGCGAGGGCAACGTGGAGCTGCGAGAGGCTCGATCGCGCGGGCTCCGGGTGCTGCACCGATCACAGGCCCTGGCATCGGTGATGCGGGGGAGTCGCAAGGTCGCCGTGGCCGGCGCCAACGGCAAGACCACCACCACGTCGATGCTGACGGTGGCCTTGCAGTACTGCGGACTCGATCCGTCGTTCGCGATCGGTGGCGAGCTGGCCAAACACGGCACCAACGCTCATCACGGCACGGGTGACATCTTCGTGGCTGAAGCAGACGAGAGCGACGGATCGTTCCTTGTCTATCGGCCAGAGGTGGCGATCGTGACCAACGTGCAACCCGACCACCTCGATTTCTATGGAACCTTTGAGGCCGTCCAGGCGGCCTATGTCAGGTTCGCCGCAACGGTGCAGGCGCAAGGTTTGCTGGTGGCCTGTGCTGATGACCGAGGTTCACGGGCGTTGGCCGAGGCGGCCAGGGCGGCCGGCGCACGGGTGATCACCTATGGCCTGGCATCGGATGCTGACGTGAGGCTCACCGAGCTGGGTGGCGTCGGCCTGCGCGCGCACGCGGTTCTTTTGGGCCCCGGACTCGACAGCGTGGTTCTTGGCCGCCTTGAGATCGGCATGCCGGGTCGACATAACCTGCTCAACGCGACTGCCGCGTTCGTGGCCGCCACCGCAGGACTGGGCCAAGAACCTGCCCGCGTCCTGGAGGGACTGGCCAGTTTCACCGGAACTCGGCGCCGGTTCGAGCCCAAGGGCGAGGTTGGCGGTGTGCGGGTGGTGGACGACTACGCCCACAACCCGGGCAAGGTGACGGCGCTGGTCGAGACGGCCTCGAGCATCGCCGCGCCCGGGCGACTGATCGTGGTGTTCCAGCCGCATCTGTATTCGCGGACCCGTGACTTCGCAGCAGAGCTCGCCACGGCTCTCTCGCCGGCGGACATGGTCATCGTGATGGATGTCTATGCCGCCCGGGAGGACCCACTGCCAGGAGTCACTGGCGCCCTGATCGCTGACCGACTCGTTGAGGCGGTCGAGCGTCACCCCGGTGAAGGGGTGCGCTTCGTGCGCTTCGTGCCGTCCTGGTCGGAGGTGGCCCCTCTGGTGGCGCAGCTCGCGGAGCCCGGGGATCTCGTCGTCACCGTCGGCGCGGGGGATGTCACCATGATCGGCCCCGAGATCTTGCGTCTACTGACCCAGCGACTGGACCGGCCGGCCGTCTCGGCGGGGCAGGAGTGAGCGTCTTGAGCTCTCGCGCCGGCCGGATCCTACAGGTGCGGCGAACCACGGCACGGCGTCCGCTGGGGCTGTCGTCATCGCGAACCCGGTTTGCGGCACGGGCCGCTCATGTTCGCCGTCGGCCCTGGTTGGTGACGGCCTGGTTGGTCGGCGGGCTCGCCCTGCTGGCAGGAGGGATCTGGCTGGTGCAGTTCAGCCCGGTTCTGGTTGCTCGATCGGTCAGGGTCGAGGGAGTGCCGCGCGGTGCCGTGGCCGAGATCATGCGCCGGGCCGCCGTCCCCATCGGCACGCCCATGGTGCGGGTCGACACGACCGCGATCGCTGACAGGGTCACCGCTACCGCGACGCTGGCCGAGGTCTCGGTAGGCCTCTCGTGGCCGAGCACAATCGTCATCATGGCGAGTCCACGGGTGCCCGTCCTGGCCGTGAAGAACCCTCAAGGTCAAGTACAGGTTGTGGACTCTCAGGGCGTCGCCTACGCCACGGTGAGCGTGCCGCCCAAGGGCGTCCCGCTGATCAACACGGTTGAGAACCCGCCCAGCAGGGATGCCCTGCGCGCCGGCATCACCGTTCTGCGGGCCCTGTCTCCCAGCCAGCGCGGACGGGTGACCAACGTGATCGTCTCGGGGGCAAACATGGTCACCCTCAAGCTGGGCGCCATCACCGTTGTGTGGGGAGGCTCCTCCGAACCTGAGCTGAAGGCCAGGGTGTTGACGGCGCTGTTGGGGCACAAAGGGTTCGGGACGATCGACGTCAGCGCACCGAGCACCCCCGCCACGAGATGACCGGTACGACACGCCGCGCGCATGTTTGATCGCGGGGGTCTCAGGCCATACCGTCACCCGTGGGAGTGTTAGAAACAACCATAACCCTCTAGTTTACATCGAGATATATTCAGCGAGATATTTGATGCGGGCGATGTCACGTACGATTCCCGCAGCAACCACCAGCGACTCGAGCAGCACGTTTCAAGAGAGGCCCACCGACGTGGCAGCACCGCAGAACTACCTGGCCGTTATCAAGGTCGTCGGCATTGGCGGAGGCGGTGTCAACGCAATCAACCGGATGATCGAGGTCGGCCTCAAAGGTGTTGAGTTCATCGCCATCAACACCGATGCCCAAGCCCTTCTGATGAGCGACGCCGACGTCAAGCTCGATGTGGGCCGCGAGCTGACTCGCGGCCTGGGGGCGGGCGCGGATCCCGAGGTCGGCAAGAAGGCCACCGAGGACCATTCCGAGGAGATCGAAGAGGTGCTCAAGGGCGCCGACATGGTCTTCGTGACCGCCGGCGAGGGCGGTGGCACCGGCACTGGCGGCGCACCTGTCGTGGCCAAGATCGCCAAGTCCATCGGCGCCCTGACCATCGGTGTTGTCACCCGTCCCTTCACCTTCGAAGGACGACGCCGGGCCAACCAGGCCGAGACCGGTATCGCCAGCCTTCGCGAGGAGGTCGACACCCTCATCATAATCCCCAACGACCGACTGCTCTCGATCAGCGACCGCGCGGTCAGCATGCTCGATGCGTTCCGAAGTGCAGACCAGGTGCTGCTCTCCGGCGTCCAGGGCATCACGGACCTGATCACTACCCCTGGCCTGATCAACCTCGACTTCGCCGACGTCAAGGCCGTGATGCAGGGCGCAGGCTCTGCTCTCATGGGTATCGGCTCCGCCCGTGGTGACGACCGCGCCGTCCAGGCTGCCGAGCTGGCGATCTCCTCGCCTCTGCTCGAGGCCAGCATCGACGGTGCACACGGCGTGCTGCTGTCGATCCAGGGTGGCTCCGACCTAGGGCTCTTCGAGATCAACGAGGCTGCCCGTCTCGTACAGGAGGCCGCCCACCCCGAGGCCAACATCATCTTCGGCGCCGTCATTGACGATGCCCTTGGTGACGAGGTCCGTGTGACGGTCATCGCCGCCGGCTTCGATGGCGGCGGTCCGGTTCGTCGCCACGACGACCGTGCCCTTGGCCAGATCGCTGGCTCAACCCAGCGCCCGGCCTCGGCGGCGACCCTTCCGCAGCAGCCGCGCGTCGGCCAGCTGCCGCACCTGATTGCGCCGCAGATCCACCCGGGCCAGGTGCCCGTTGGCGCTCTCCCGGTGCCCACGGGTCACGACAACGGCGCTGTGCACAACGGCGTTCCGCTGCACCCACAGGAGCCAGTGGTCAAGCCGCCGCGCACGGTCACCTTTGACGACAACGACGACCTCGACGTGCCCGACTTCCTGAAGTAGCACCTCGCGCGGGGCGTAGCAACGCTGCAGGGGCGGTTGGCCTTCGGGCCGACCGCCCCTGCATTGTTGGACTACCCGTGCAAAGTCAGCAAGGATGCCCGCGAGCAGGCGCCCATCCAGGAGCCGAACTGCACCCCGGGCGTGATGGACGGGTAGGGCACGGCACCAAGGTGGGCGGGCTCGGCTAGCGTGAACCGCGTGTTCCATTGGCGTGAGCAGATTCCGGCGACCGATCGTCGGGGGGTCGACTGGGGTTTCACCTCGGCCAAAGGCGGCTCGAGCGTGGGTGACTTCGCCAGCCTCAATCTGGGCGGACACGTGGGCGATGATCCACTCACGGTCGAGTCAAACCGCACGTTGGTGGCCGACGCCTTTGGTGTGATGCGAGAACGGCTCTTGTTCATGAACCAACGTCACGGCTCGAACGTCGTCGTGGTGGATGGGCCGTGGCAGGGAGAGCCCGCTGAGGCGGACGTCCTCGTCACCACATCGACCGACTGCGCGCTGGCAGTCCTGGTCGCTGACTGCACTCCTGTCCTATTGGTCGACCGCATCGCCGGCGTGGCCGCGGCAGTGCACGCCGGACGTCCCGGGATGATGTCTGGCATCGTTGGTCGCGCCATTGATGCGATGACGGACTTGGGTGCCCGTTCCATCAGCGCAGTGGTTGGTCCGTCGATCTGTGGGCGCTGCTACGAGGTGCCCGAGGCGATGAGGGCGGAGGCCGCGCGGATCAGTCCAGTTGCCTCTGCCGTCTCGTGGCAGGGGACGCCGGCTATCGACGTTGCTGCGGGTGTGGTCGAACAGTTGCGGGCCAGATCCGTTGCAGTGCAATGGATCGCAGGCTGTAGTCGCGAGTCCGAGGAGCTGTTTTCCTACCGCCGCCGGCATCGCACCGGTCGTTGTGCCGGGGTCGTCCGACTGCTCGATGCTCACACAGAGCTAGATGCTCACCATGAAGAAGAACACCAGAACAAAGGACGGACATGATGGTCGGCCAGGACTCCACGGCGCGTCGTGAGGAGGTGTCCGCCGGACTTGCGCGGGTCGAGGAGCGCATCGCCGCGGCCTGCAGAGCAGCGGGCCGTTCGCGCGCAGACGTTCAGCTGATCGCGGTGACGAAGAACTTTCCGGGCTCAGACATCGAAGTGTTGTGCGAGCTCGGGGTGACAGACATCGGGGAGAACCGCGATCAGGAGGCATCGGCCAAGATCGCCGCTCTGCCCCAGGGGGTCCGTCAGCGCCTTCAGGTCCACTTCATCGGTCAGCTGCAGTCCAACAAGGCCCACTCGCTGGCCACCTACGTCGACACCATCCACTCCATCGACCGGGACAAGCTGGTCGTCGCCCTCGACCGCGCTGCCGCCGCTGCCGGCCGTGACATCGGCGCGCTGGTTCAAGTGGGTCTGGGCGCAGGCCTGGCCGGGGCGGGCCGAGGTGGCATACCGCTTGACGGCGTTGCCGAGCTTGCGAACAGCGTTGCTGCTGCACGACATCTGATACTTCGAGGGCTGATGGCGGTCGCGCCGCTGGGAGTCGACCCCGGTGAAGCATTCGCACAGCTGGACCGTGTGGCGCGGGCCATTCGTGCCGAACACCCGGAGGCAACCTGGGTCTCAGCCGGGATGAGCGCCGATCTTGAGGCCGCCGTCGCTCACGGTGCGACACACCTGCGTGTCGGCAGCGCAATCCTCGGTTCCCGCCCGCCCGGTGGGTAGTTTTGAGCCGAACACTCTCGTCGGATGACATTCACAACTCGAAGACATGCAGAAACGTCGTTAAGGAGCTCGCGATGGCTGGGGCACTGCGCAAGACCATGGTGTACCTCGGGCTGGCCGAGGAGGACGAACGCTACGACGCGTACGACGACTTTGACGAGCCGTCCACGCATCATGAGACTCCCGCTCGCGACGAACGATCCGCCGCCGTCATGAATCTGCCGCACCGCACCCCTGTGGCTCGTGTCGTTCGTGATGTCGAGGTTGGTGCGTTGAACCGCATCGCGACCATTCACCCCCGCACTTATAACGAAGCCAAGAACATCGGCGAGAACTTCCGGGACGGCACGCCGGTGATCATGAACCTCACCGACCTGGATGACGCGGACGCCAAGCGCCTCGTGGACTTCGGCGCTGGCCTGGTGTTCGGTCTGCATGGCTCCATCGAGCGCGTTACCAGCAAGGTGTTTCTGTTGTCGCCGGCTCACGTCGAAGTGATGGCCAGCGAGGTCGAGGCTCCCAAGACCGCCACCCGCGGTTTCTTCAACCAGAGCTGATCGGGACGCCGTCCCTACCTGGCTGACCGACTCACAGCAACAGCAGGCATGCTGGGCGTCGTGATCATCGGTGCTCTGTTGTTTGTCCTCAACCTGTTCTTTGCTGCCCTCATCTGTCGCCTCGTCCTGGACTGGATCCAGGTCCTTGCCCGGGAGTGGCGACCCCGCGGGCCCATCTTGTTCTTTGCCGAAGCCGTCTACACCGTCACCGACCCGCCGCTGAAGTTCTTGCGTAGGTTGATCCCTCCGCTGTCGTTGGGGTCGGTTCGCCTGGATATGGGATTCCTGGTGTTGATCCTGGCGGTGTCCATGACGACGAGTCTTCTGCGGAGCCTGTGACCTCGGGTTTCCTGAGTTGGCTGTTTCTTTGAGGTCGAGCCTTCTAGAGTCACTCTGACCACTGCATTACCAGCAGATCCGTACCCTCGCTGCTGACCCGACTGGGTTCCGCTAGAGTGGAGCGGCCCGCGACCGCTCGACCGAGGTGACTATATGGCGTTCATGCCCGAGGATGTCCTCAACAAGAATTTCACCGCGACGCAGTTCCGTCGTGGCTACGACGAGCAAGAGGTCGACGACTTCTTGGACGAGATTGTCGTCGAGCTTCGTCGTCTCAGCACTGACAACGACGACTTGAGCGCGCAGCTCAAGGCATGTCTGGAGAGCAAGGGCGTGACGGCAAGCACGACTGCCTTGGTCAGCCCTGCAACGGTCGTGCGCGGCCCACGCTACGAGGCCCCGTCCCAGGACGCGAAGAGGGACAATGCCGCTGAGGTGGCGGCCGAGGCTGCCGCGGCCAAGAAGGCGAGCGACGCCCAGCGCGAAGCCGCAGCCGTCGCCGAGCGTGAAGCCCGGGACAAGCTCGCTGCCGTCAAGGCTTCTGTCGAGCAGGCCGAGAAGGACGCAGCCGCCCGCATAGCCAAGGCCAAGGCGGATGCCGAGACGGCCGAGGCTCAGGCAGCTGAGCGGGTCAAGACGGCCACGCAAGCCAAGGAAACCGCAGACAAGGCGGCCAAGACCTCGTTTGTCGCTTCAGCCCCGGCTGCTGCTACAGAGGATGGGCACAAAGCCGCGGCAGGTGTCCTGGCGCTGGCGCAGAAGCTGCACGAAGAGTATGTAGCCGAGGGTGAGAGCACTCGTGAACGACTCATCAGCGAGGGGCAGGCTCACCACGACCGGGTGGTAAGTGAGTCCGCGGTGAAGCAGCAGGAGCTGGTGTCCTCCGGTCAGGCTAAGCACGATGAGCTCCTGACCGCTGGGCAGGCGAAGCACAATGCGCTCATCGCCGAGGCCAGTGCCAGGCACGAGCAGATGATCACGGAGGCGCGTGAGCGTTCTACGGGGATGGTCGCCGAGGCTCAGCAGAAGAAGACCGCGGTGCTTGCGGAGCTGAGCCGCGAGCGTGACTTGCTGCAGAAGAAGATCGACGAGCTGCGCACCTTCGAGCGCGACTACCGCGCCCGGCTGAAGTCCTACCTTGAGACCCAGTTGCTCGAGCTGGAGCACACGGGCGTGGACGAGGCAGCTGGCGAGGGTGGCAACAAGGGCCCGAACGATGGCGGCCAGCAGCACGACGACAGGGAGGGCCACCGCACCTGACCTGAGAAACACCGTTCGCAGACAAACGGGGTGTCGACGTTCGTGGTTGACGCCCCGCGCTGCCTGACCTTGGTGGGAGCCTCTCCGGGCACTAACCGAGCTCCCGCCGGCGTTTCTCCATTGAGTCTCGGGCTGGATGGCCATATCCTCACGC
>Ga0208079_1000283_pt1 | contig 28070 bp, 24 predicted proteins | sample NGESurdeep092012_5_FD_184474 | JGI IMG/M metagenome (GOLD analysis project Ga0208079, IMG submission 184474) | Arctic peat soil microbial communities from Barrow, Alaska - NGEE Surface sample 210-2 deep-092012 (SPAdes) | ecosystem: Environmental > Terrestrial > Soil > Wetlands > Peat ... | reverse complement strand
CATAATGCATAACCTAAAGTTTTTTTGAATTTAATACATCATTAAAAGGTACAAGTCTCTGGCCGGGTTTCACTTCACCATTTATGACAGTATGATTAATATTTGCAGCGCCTGCCTGCACTTCAATCTTTCGTACTGATCCGCCTTTCTTGAGAAAAACATATGAGTGCCCACTTTCTTTCAACAGGCAGTTATTGGGTACAAACATATTTTTGTCTGATTCATAAAGAATATACTCGCTATTAACTGTCATACCAGGTTTAAGACGAAGATCTGATTCATCAATTTTAACAACTACATTAAAGACTTTTTCTTTGTCACGCACTACGCAGATTTTACTTATTTCTGTTATACTTCCACTAAATGGTACGGAAGGAAGGGCATCAAGCCTGACAATTACTTTCATTCCTTTGTGCACTCTTTTTACATCAGCCTCATTGATATATGTTTTTACTTTCATTCTGGTAACATCGGGAATACTGGCAAGTATCTGGCCCTGGTAAGGAATATCGCCTACTTTCCACATCTGGGGCTTATCGGTCCATTCGTTTACTGCAACCTGAAATATGCCGTCAAGAGGAGATTTCAGGAGAAAGAGCTTGAGGGCTTCTTTTGCATTATTAAGCTCATTTTGACGTTGGACTACTTTGATTCTCTGAATACGCCGGTCAAAATCATCAAGCTTGGGTTTGAGGTCGAGATTCCTTTTTACCTTATTAAGTTTTATTGTCTCCTGCTGAAACTCAAGCTCTTTTATTCTTTTTTTGACATCAGTATCGAACTTACTTCTATCTACTTCAAGCTTTTTCAGATCATAAGCAGCCTGTTCACTTTTAAGCTGGGCATTAAGTTCCTGTATATTATTTTCGCTCTGTACCACTTGTTTTTTTGCATCGGCCATCTGATTTTCAAGCATATCTTCCCTTTCAATTATGAACTTATAAACAGATGTAGGATCAAGCTTAAGAATAGAGTCGCCTTTATGGACAATTTTACCATGGTCAGCCAATCCGATTATTTTAAACTGGTAGCCGTACTGCCAGTCAATATCAGGCATAGGTATAAAAGACGCCTTTACAGCTTCAAGTTCACCTGTCTGCTTAATTGACTGAATGAATGATCCGGACATAACTGTGAATACCTCCTGAGTGCCTGTATTGCAGGAAATTGACAAGGATATCATTAACAGAAATAAAATGAGTTTTGTCTCACAATTATAAAACCGTGAAATGAGAAATAATCTTTTTCTTTTTTCCATTCTGTTTTTACTAATCTTTTGAGTGAGCATCAGGAAAATATTTGTATTTAACTATGAAGGATAATTTTGATGTAGAAGCGGGCTATTTATTTTTGCTTTGTGCTTTAGTTTCTTCTTTATTAAGATACGGATCTGTTAATGCAAGCTCTTCATTTTCCTTCAACCCCTCTGAAACTATGGCAAAATCAGAATTTACTGCGCCGATTTTGACAGGTTTTCTTTTAAAACCAGAATTTGTTCTTGCATAAACAAAGTCATTTGTCTGATCCTTAAAAATCGCATCAATGGGAATGTATAGTATTCCGGGAATTTCCCGTATTATTATTTTGCAGCTGACAGTCAATCCCGGTAACAGGCTTTTTGATTTTCCGTCTATAACAATCTGTACGGGGAATATTTTAATTTTCGATTTTGAGTCTTTATTTTGTGCAAGGTTGGCAACTGAAGTTACTTTTCCTTTAAAAGTTGAATCGGAAAATGCATCAGGTTTAATCTCGACCTTAAGATCCGGAGTAACTTTAGCTATATCCACCTCATTGATTTTAACCTCGGCCATCATGGCATCCATGTCAGGAAGCTCTATTAATGAAGTTCCTGAGTACGGCTGGTCACCTACCTGCCATTTCTGATTTGTCATCCAGTTATCTTTAAGTATTGCTATTCCGCTATTCGGGCTTATCACAAAAAGACTGTTTACAGATCGTGTTGCATCATCAAATGTGGCTGTTAATTGTTTAATATTTAAGGTTTTCTGATAAATTTCCTCCTGCTGGATCTTTTTCTTATTCTCAATCTGTTCTTTTGCACGTGACAGAGCAATATTCGCTGTTTCAAGTTTTAGATTAATCTCTTTCTTTGCTACTTCCGAGTCATAAATAGCTTGCTCTAAATTGATTTTCGAAATCTCCTGCGATATGCGGGATATCTCAAGATCCGATTCAAGATCCTCTATTTCAGATTGTTGAGTTGCTTTTAATTTTTCAAATTCGGCATTTGCTATTTCCAGTTGCTGCTGGGCATTAATTATGGCCTTCTTTATTTCTGAAGGATCAAAAACCATTACAGTGTCGCCTTTTTCAACTTCTTTTCCATCAGTAGCTATTTTGGTGATTTTAAGACCACCATACCTATACGAGATATTAGGCGCATTTATGTTGGTGGAGTTAACAGCTTTAACATTTCCCACCTCAGTCAGTTCCTCCGTGAATGTGCCTTTTTTAACGAAGGTTGTCTGGACCTCCTGAACTACTTTTTTGCCCTTGCATGAAATAAGTCCAATACATAAAAGGAGAATAATTATTTTGTTTATTATCATACAGTTTTACAAATGATTTATGGCTATTTTTTCACTAACACAATATTGTTTAATGAGTCTTTTCTTAATGTATCTCTAATGTCTGATAAAGATTTATTCTTAATGGAATTTCCCGACTTTGCTTTATGAGATATTAAAAAGTAAGGTGGCTCAATCAGGGCTATTGTCTCATTACCGATAAGTCCTTTTGAAACAATGCTCTCGGAACTATTTGACACGCTGGTTTCTATAGGAACCGGTAAAAATTTATGGTCTTTAAAGACATATACGATTTTTGTACTGTCTTTCGCGAAAATTGCAGCTGACGGCACAACAATCGTGTCTTTCACCTCATTAATGATAATCCTGCATGATGCACTCAGGCCAGGTTTCATACCGGAATCACAGCTATCAACACTTATTATAACTTCATAAGATTTGATTGCTGATTTTTCATCTCTGTTTTTCGTAGCAAGTGATTTTCTGATTATTTTCCCCGTTGTTTCAAGGTTGCTAACAGACTCAATTTTAATATCAACCTTCTGGTCGTTGTTTATCCTCTTATAATCAACCTCAGGCACTTCAACCGACACCTGCATTTTTCCGTTATCCGGGATCTGCAATAAAGGCATAGAGCTAAATACCTTACTCCCTTCTTCAATTTTTCCGCCAATTGTCGAACCTCCTGAGGTGTAAAACGTAGGTGTTTCAGCATGTATAACATATCCATCGGATGGGGAAACTATATAAAGAGAGTTTATCTGACTCTGGAACATCTGGATCCTGTTTTTCTGCATCATTATCCGTGATCCGATTTGCGAAAGCTCTGAATTGGCAATTTTCTTCTGGGCAGCAAGTTTTTTTTCAAGTTTAGTTTTTTCAATTTTCACTTTCTCCATTTCCAGGTTGATTAGTTTTTGCTTCACTGCAGGCGCAAATTTAAGCTGAATCGAATCTAACATGGAAATATCCATTTGGGCTTTGTTAGTTGCAACCTGTGCTTCCAGCAAAGAGAGTTGCATTGCCTGGTTTGCTTCAAGCGAATCTTTCGCTCCATCCATCTTCTCCAGTTCTGTTTTAAATTGTTCAAAGGTATTCATAAGATCAGGGGCAGCCAGAATACAGATCGTATCACCTTTTCTTACAAAAGCTCCCTCTTTTGAGAGGCGGGCCACCTGCAGTCCCGAATAAACCCTTGGGGTAACAACTACACTATTGTTAACTGCCTGGACTGTCCCTTCCGCTTCAATAGTTTCAATATAAACAGAGTGTTTCAGATTACAGGTTATTACAGGAGATACATTCCTGTGGCATGCAGCAAGAATAAATGAAAAAATGAAAATATAACAGATCAGACGCTTCAATGAATTAAAAATCAGATCAATGAATGGCTAGTTTTTAAATCTGGTAAATTACTTTGATATCAGATAATTACAAATATCGCAGAATCAGCAAACCGGCTTTCTTTGTTAAAGATAATCAATTATTGAATAAACATAGTTAAGATTCGAAAAAAATCAGGGGCTAAATGAACAAAAAAAACCAGATTGTAAAAACAATCTGGTTTGATTTTTGGTGCCCAGAACAAGACTCGAACTTGCACACCCTTGCGAGCACCAGCCCCTCAAGCTGGCGTGTCTACCAATTTCACCATCTGGGCGGGATGGGGTAGTGCCCAGAACAGGACTCGAACCTGCACATCATTACTGACACTAGTCCCTGAAACTAGCGCGTCTACCAATTTCGCCATCTGGGCGTGAAAAGATTGCGGGCACAAAAATATAAATAAAAATGAAATATAAGCGAAAAGAATTAAAAATCTCTTGGTAGTTAATGGCTCCTGTCAAAGTCCAGAAGCGTAAGATGATTGGTTTCTTCAAAATACCTGAAATAGTAATAAAGCTTGTAATTAATTTCTATTCCATAGTCAATCCCAGGATTATAATCTATATAATTATCGTACAAACCAGTCTGGTTCAAGGTCATATATCTAAGGTTCCATTCGCTTACGTATAAACGATTTTTCATGTTATAATAATCATTTGAGTAAAAGTTCATGGGCGGCTTGGTTATAAGCCATGTCTCAAAACCAGGGTCCAGAACAATTAGCCGGTACTCAAGGCTATCAGCAGCAATCGTGTCAGCCTTAAGTACTCCCCTCTCCTTTTTTCCCTGGCTGAATCCGACTGGCTCGAATGCAACCAGAAATATCACTATCAGATAAACAGTTTTCTTCATTTTAATTTATTTCATTATTGACCACTAATTACTACATGTGTTAACAAAAAATGTACCAATTAAATATGCTTTATTAATTAAAAGTATATTTTTGCTCCCGGATAATAAACATGTGAATAAGCAGATAAATAGGATTTTGTGGATTAATAAACATCTGGATTACAGGTCTTGAATATCTTTATTTTGAAAGTTTAGCTAAAAAAAGATATACAGACCTGCCGGGAGATGCAGGTTTTTTTTAATATAATTGATTTATGAAAATTATGAAATTTGGGGGGACTTCAGTTGGAAGTCCCGAAAGGATGAAAGCCCTTATTCCCTTAATAAATGATGATGAAAAGAAAATAGTGGTGTTGTCCGCAATGGCAGGGACAACAAACAGTCTCGTCGAGATTGCCGAACTTTTGTATGCCGGAAATAATGATGCATCATCAGTTAAAATAGATAATCTCAAATCAAAATACCAACTGGTGGTTGATGAACTATTTGCCACAGATAATTTTAAAAAATCGGGACACGACCTGATAGATTCTCATTTCGGGAATATCAAAAACTTTACGGCCGGAGCTTTTACAAAAATTCAGGAAAAAGCAATTCTTGCCCAGGGAGAACTAATATCCACCGCATTGTTCAATCTTCTCCTTCAGGAGAGAAACATCAACTCCTTTCTTCTGCCGGCTCTTAGCTTTATGCGAATTGATAAGGATGGAGAACCCGATTCCTTTTATATCGAAGAAAATATTGAAAGGGAACTTAAAAACTGTCCATCGGTAAATATTATTATAACACAGGGCTTTATATGCAGAAACGCCCATGGGAATATAGATAATCTGAAAAGGGGTGGCAGCGATTTTACTGCTTCTCTTATCGGAGCTGCTGTCAATTCATCGGAAATTCAGATATGGACTGATATTAATGGTTTTCATAATAATGATCCCCGGTTTGTTGAGAATACAAAAGTTATCAGGGAATTATCATTTGATGAAGCAGCGGAGCTTGCCTATTTCGGCGCAAAAATTCTCCATCCGTCGAGCGTAAATCCTGCCAGGGAAAAGAATATTCCTGTAAGGCTTAAAAATACCATGGAGCCAGATGATCCGGGTACATTAATAACAGCTTCTTCAGTACTTCAGGATTATAAAGCTGTAGCAGCAAAAGACGGAATATCAGTGCTCAGGATCAGATCTGACAGGATGTTAATGGCATATGGTTTCCTTCGCAAAGTTTTTGAGATATTTGAAGCCTACAGAACGCCAATTGATATGATAACAACATCAGAAGTGGCTGTATCAATAACCATCGACAATTCTGATTTCATAAAACAGATAGCTAAAGATCTTAAAGAACTCGGTTCCGTTGAAGTGGAAGAAAATCAGACAATAGTTTGTGTGGTAGGTGATTTCCGCACCGAACGGACAGGATCGGCACCTGAAATCTTCGTAGCATTGAACACAATACCGCTTAAAATGATATCGTATGGAGGAAGTCCGAATAGTCTCTCCCTGCTTATAGATACATCTAACAAAATTGAAGCTTTAAGATTGCTCAGCAAACATCTGTTTGATTAGAGATCCTAATCACCCGTTCTCCCACTCTCCCCTTCTTCCTTTGGGTCTACTCCTTTGGTGTACTCTGCCTAACCTTGCTATGCTTCACTCCGTAAAAAAAATAGATACAGAATCCGATCGCCATCCAGATAATAAGCCTTAACCAGGTATCGAGTGGCAATGAAGCCATCTGAATAAAGCATATCGAAGCTCCAAGAATCGGAACCAGGGGAACCCAGGGTGTTTTAAATGGCCGTTCAATATCAGGTTTCGATTTTCTCAGAACCATAACGCTGAGACAGACTATTATAAATGCAAGAAGAGTCCCTATTGATACCAGTTCACCAAGGATGCTTATGGGAAGAATTCCTGCAATAATCATAGCGACAGTTCCGGTGATTATGGTACTTACATAAGGAGTCTTAAACTTTGGATGCACCTTTGAAAAAACAGGTGGTAACAAACCATCTTTTGACATGGAATAAAAAATTCGTGGTTGTCCCATGAGCATTACAAGAATGACCGAGCTTAATCCTGCAATAGCAGCAATTTTAACAATTGGTCTAAGCCAGAACATACCCTTTCCCATGGCGTCAACTCCAACTGCAACAGGATCAGCTACATTTAATGTAGTATAACTTACAATACCTGTCAGGACTATTGCGACAAGAATATACAAAACAGTCGATATTCCGAGTGATCCAAGAATACCTATCGGCATATCGCGCTGTGGGTTTTTCGCCTCCTGGGCTGCAGTTGAAACGGCATCAAAGCCTATATAAGCAAAGAATATAACACCGGCACCTCTTAGCACTCCGCTTATGCCAAATTTTCCAAACTCCTGACTGTAAGCTTTTAACCATCCCCAGAATCCGCCATATTGAGAAAATGGCGCAGCTTCAACTTTATTAACAGGCATAAAAGGGTGCCAGTTTACTGTCTTGACAAACATGAATCCGATAGCAATAAAAAGTATTATAACCGAAACCTTGGTTATTACCATTACATTATTAAAATTAGCGGATTCACGGATGCCTATCACCAGCAAAGTCGTTAATAAAGCGACAATAAACATTGCCGGTATATTCAAAACACAGGTTACATGAGCAAGTGAATCAACCTGAATTCCTGAACTTGCCAGTGTCTGAGCGAATGTGGCAGTAAGAGGTTTCCACCCCAGGTCAGGGACATTAACAAGTACAGAGCCAACAGCTCCTGTGAACTGTGGTGGTATGAAAATATGAAGGTCCTTCAGAAAACTGACAACATAACCCGACCATCCTACAGCAACTGTCGACGCCGCAAAAAGATACTCCAAAATCAGATCCCAGCCTATTATCCATGCAAGAAATTCCCCAAGTGTGGCATATGAATACGTATAGGCGCTTCCGGCTATCGGTATCATTGAGGCAAACTCCGCATAGCATAATCCGGCCATGCCGCATGCAAAACCCGAGATAATAAAGGATAATACGATACCCGGACCAGCATATTGTGCCGCAGCCTGACCTGTAAGCACAAAAATACCTGCACCAATAATGGCTCCGATTCCTAATGTGGTAAGATTCAGAGGAGTGAGAGTTCTTTTTAATCCGCCTGATTCCTGCGATTCACTGAATAGCTGGGGAAGTGGCTTGGTGATGAATAGCTGGCTTTTTGACATCTGATTTGTATGAAAGTATGCAATCCGAGTTTAATTATTACAAACGTAACTTTTTTTTTGTAAAACAAATTAATTTATTCAAAAGTTAAACGCTCATCTATTCAAGTAACAGCTTTTTATTATTTTTTAACATTTTAAACGTATTTTTGAATACTTAGTCCACACAAATGCAAGGCAATCGTGATATTCATTGCAAACGATATTATGGGTACTGAAGGATTGCCGCGCCCTCCTGCGTCGGGCTCGCAATGACAGTACAAGTAATGTAAATTCTGCATGGGAGCTGTACAGAAGTTAATAAAATTATAATTATCTTTGCACTCCAATAAAAAGAAGCTTTAGAATGATAAAGATAACTTTTCCTGATGGATCTGTAAGAGAGTTCAACAACGGGACAAGCAGCCTGGAAGTCGCAGAACAGATAAGTCCTCGGCTGGCAAAAGAAGTATACTCAGCCACTGTGAATGATGAAATATGGGATCTTACGAGACCTATTAATACTGATGCTAAACTGAAGCTGCACAAGTGGGAAGATGCTGAAGCAAAGAATGCTTTCTGGCACTCTTCTGCCCACCTTATGGCCGAGGCTCTGGAATCATTATATCCGGGAATGAAATTCGGAATTGGTCCGGCTATTGAGAACGGATTCTATTATGACGTAGATCCTGGAGACAGAGTCATTACAGAGGCTGATCTCCTGACTATTGAGAATAAGATGAAAGAGCTTGCCGGTAAGAATTTGACCTATACCAGACGTGATATCAGCAAGAAAGAGGCCCTCGATTTTTTCTCCAGAAAGGGTGATGAGTATAAGACCGAACTTATAAGTGAGCTTGAAGACGGGACAATTACCTTATATACCCAGGGCAATTTTACAGATCTTTGCAGGGGACCACACCTGCCTACCACAGAGCCTTTAAAAGCCATAAAACTTCTAAGTGTTGCAGGCGCCTACTGGAGAGGCAATGAGAATCGCAAGATGCTTACAAGGATTTATGGCATAACATACCCGAAACAGAAGCTTCTTGATGAGTATCTTGTTTTTCTAGAAGAGGCTAAAAGAAGAGATCACCGTAAAATTGGGAAAGAACTGGAACTCTTCACATTCTCACAAAAAGTGGGAATGGGTCTCCCGCTCTGGCTTCCGAGAGGATCAGATGTCAGACAGAATCTTATTACTTTTCTTACAAAAGAACTTAGGAAAAGAGGCTATAAGATTGTCACCACACCACATATTGGAAATGTGAACCTTTACAAGACCTCTGGTCATTTTGAAAAATACGGTGCCGATTCATTTCAGCCAATTTCAACACCCCAGGAAGGTGAACAGTTTATGCTTAAACCAATGAACTGTCCCCATCACTGTGAAATATATAATGCAACGCCGCATTCATACAAAGATCTTCCTCTGAGGATGGCAGAATTCGGAACAGTCTACAGGTATGAGCAGAGTGGCGAGCTGCATGGACTTACAAGAGTCAGGAGTTTTACACAGGATGATGCTCATCTCTTCTGCAGAGAAGATCAGATGAGAGAGGAGTTCAAAAATATTATTGATCTCATTTTATATGTATTTAAGATCCTTAATTTCAATGATTTTACTGCGCAGGTTTCTTTACGTGATCCTGATAACAAGCAGAAATATATCGGTTCAGATGAAAATTGGGAGAGGGCAGAGCGCGATATAATTGAAGTTGCAGCTGAGAAAAATCTTGAGACAACTATTGTAACAGGAGAAGCAGCTTTCTATGGCCCTAAACTCGATTTCATGGTAAAGGATGCAATAGGAAGAAAATGGCAACTGGGCACCATTCAGGTTGATTATAACCTTCCTGAGAGATTTGATCTGACATACAATGGAAGTGACAATCAGAAACACAGACCAGTTATGATACATCGTACAATTTTCGGATCGATGGAGAGATTTGTTGCTGTCTTAATTGAAAATACCACTGGGAAATTCCCTCTCTGGCTTGCTCCTGAAAAAGCAGTCATTTTGCCAATAAGCGAAAAATTCAATGATTATGCCGGAAAAGTTTTGGAAATTCTAAATAATTCCGATATTTGCACACTAATTGATGATAGAAGCGAAAAGATAGGTAAGAAGATCAGGGATAATGAATTAAAGAGGATTCCGTACCTTCTTATTATCGGTGAAAAAGAAGTTGAAAGTGAAACAATCGCTGTCAGGAAGCAGGGAGAAGGCGATAAAGGGAGCATGAAAATTGAAGAATTTGTGAATTTTATCAATTCTGAGATCAAGAAGGAAATTGCAGTTTAATGAACGATAGGTAATTTTAGTATTAACAAAAATAAGGAGGAAACAGCTATAGCTTTACCAATCAGGCGAAGCCCGGCAAGGGTTACCCAGCCGGCTCACAAAATCAACCACAGGATCACCGCAAAAGTGGTCAGAGTAGTAGGTGAAGAAATAGAAGCAGATGTAATGAGTATCCAGGATGCTCTCAGGCTGGCAGATACTCTGGAGCTTGACCTGGTTGAGATCTCTCCAAATGCGGATCCCCCTGTATGCCGGATTGTTGATTACCAGAAATTTCTTTATCAACAGAAGAAAAAGCAAAAAGAGATAAAGGCAAAAGCTTCAAAGGTGGTAGTAAAAGAGATCCGTTTCGGACCAAACACCGATGATCACGATTATAATTTTAAGCTCAAACATGCTATGAGATTCCTCGAAGAGGGTGCAAAAGTAAGAGCTTATGTGTTCTTTAAAGGAAGATCAATTTTATTCAAGGAACAGGGTGAAGTATTATTGCTTCGTTTTGCCAACGACCTTGAAGAATATGGAAAGGTTGAACAACTTCCCAGGCTTGAAGGTAAAAGGATGATAGTATCTTTTTCACCAAAAAAGAAAAAATAGTTTTTTAATATATTTGAACGAGAAATGCCAAAAATGAAGACTAATCCGGGTGCAAAGAAGAGATTTTCTCTTACCGGAACAGGAAAGATCAAGCGTAAACATGCATTTAAAAGCCACATCTTAACAAAAAAATCTACCAAACGTAAGAGAAATCTTACCTATGGTGGTCTGGTTCACAAAACAGATCTTAAAAATGTTAAGCTGATGCTTGCAATGAAATAGTTGTCAGACGCATTGATAGAATTAATTATAGTATTAACAGATTGTTCAGCTTATAAGAGTTCAAACCAGGACCGCTGACATTCAAAAAAAATGAGTTATGCCAAGATCAGTAAATGCAGTCGCTTCGAGAGCCAGAAGAAAAAAGGTTCTTAAAGCAACAAAAGGAAACTTCGGTTCGAGAAGAAATGTTATAACAGTCGCTAAGAATACCCTCGACAAAGGAATGGGGTATGCTTACAGAGACAGAAAGAAAAAGAAAGGCCTTTTCAGGGCTTTATGGATTCAAAGGATCAATGCCGGTGTTCGTCAGTACGACATGAGTTATTCAGAATTCATAGGGAAACTCGATAAAAAAGGTATTACACTGAACAGAAAAACTCTTGCAGATCTGGCAATGAATCATCCTGAAGCATTCAAGGCTATAGTTGAGACAGTGAAATAAACATCAATCTTACTATATTAAAAAAGGGACTTGCGAAAGCAGTCCTTTTTTTTATTCAATATTTATTGGATTGAAATGTAGAGACGCCCAATTTGGGCGTCTCATCTGTGCATTTTATTTGTTGTATTTTGAGACGCGCAGGTTGCGCGTCTCTACAATTTATCTCGCCTTCATAAACATCCTGCTCCACCGAATACTTTTAAATCCTTTAGCCTCTTTATCGAGCGAAAGCCAAATAAACTTTGGTTTTCCAACGATATGATCTTCAGGAACAAATCCCCAATACCTCGAGTCGGCAGAATTATGACGGTTATCTCCCATCATCCAGAAATAATTCATCTTAAAGGTGTAGCTGGTAGCAGGAGCATTATTAATATAGATAGTACTTCCAATAACCTTCAGGCTATTATGCTCATACACATTAATTATACGTTCGTACAGACAAAGGTTTGTGGTATCAAGTTTTACAGTTGCACCTTTAACGGGCATCCAGATAGGTCCATAGTTATCTTGATTCCAGCCATAAACGGGACTATAAGGGAAAATATGCGGTGCATATTCTTCTTTGCTTTCATATACAGCCGAAATATCAGTAACATTTGAAAATTTAGATATCGCGTCGGCATTACCTCTGGTTAGAGGCAGAAGATATTTTGTACCGGAAATCATCATCTGATCGGATCTGGAGACATCAAGACGTTCAAATGCTTTTGGATTAATTGTTGTTCCATTTGTGCTGATAGCATAGGTTGTCTGTTGTGTACCATTATCAGGAACAATTTTCCCGTTTACATAAAGGACTCCTTTTTTGATAGTTACAGTATCACCAGGAATACCGATGCACCTTTTGACATAATTATCCCGCCGGTCGACCGGCCGGTAGATCACAGTAAATTTGGCCCAGACTTCCTTTCTCGCCATCTGGTAGTAGTAACTATTGGGTTTATGAACTGCTCCGCCATCCATCTCTTTAAGCTCTCTTGCTCTTCTTCTCACAATCTCATAATAACTCGTTGTTTGCTCTTCTACGACAACGGTATCACCTGCGGGGAAATTAAAAACAATAGGATCATTGTTTCTTACTTTACCTGCCCCAAGTAGACGACGATAAGGCCATACTATCAGATTTGACCATGATTTGCTCTTGGTGAGAGGCATTGTATGCTGGGTAAAAGGAAATGCAATCGGAGTATTAGGCATTCTTGGCCCATAGGCAAGTTTACTGACAAACAGATGATCGCCAACCAGCAGTGATTTTTCCATTGATGGAGTCGGGATTCTGTAATTCTGAAAGAGAAATATATTTATGAGAGAAACGGCAATAACTGCAAAAATCAAAGCATCGAGCCATTCCACGAAAGCACTGTTCTTACCATTTCTTTTTTTCCAGAATGTCCAGTTAACTTTCTCACTGATATACAAATCGTAGATAACAGCCAGTCCTATCAGAAACCAGTAGTTACCAATCCAGATCACTACGAGAATATAAAGGAGTGCGACTATCGCAAACCTTATATTTTTTTTTGTAAGAAGTTCATTCATATCTTAATTGTTTAGGGGCAGGTAAAAATAAATATAAATATCAGAATCCCATTACGTCGTTCATCGTGAAAACTCCTTTTCTGGAGTGGATAAACTCAGCAGCTATCACTGCACCCAAAGCCAGACCTTTTCTGTTTTTAGCTTCGTGCCGGAGGCTTATGGTATCAATATCCGAATCCCACATAACTGTGTGAGTTCCGGGAACTTCTCCAACCCTGATTGATTGTACGGGTACACAGTTGTCTGTTTTATCTTTTTCAAAACACCATTTTTTGTATCTTGAATGCTGCTCCACAATCCCTCCGGCAAGTGTTATTGCTGTACCACTGGGAGCGTCGAGCTTTTTGGTATGATGGATCTCTTCAATTGACACATGATAATCGTTGTAACGATCCATTTGTTTAGCGAGTTCACTGTTAAGCCTGAAAAGCAGATTAACTCCAATACTGAAATTTGAAGAGTGAATAAAAGACGTTTTATTCTCAATACATAGCTCTGCCGCTTCATTATAGTTTTCAAGCCAGCCTGTAGTGCCTGATACTGTTGGAACCTTCTCATTAAGACATTTACAAACATTGGAGAATGCCGCATCCGGCGAAGTAAACTCAATTGCTGCATCAATGTCAGTGAGATTAACCTTGTTCAGGTCGTCCTCATTATACTGATCTATAATGAGTTTAATAAAATGACCCCGTTTAATCGCTATGGACTCAATTTCATGACCCATTCTTCCATAACCTATCAATGCGATATTCATAAACAATTGTTTTTGCGAAATTACCTGTTTTGTAATAGCATACATCATTAAAAATCAACAAAATTCTTAACGAGAAGTTAAATATTCTTCCGGTAATTGTTAAATGATTAGAAAATGGTACCTAATAAATAGAAATAAATAGAAATAAATAGAAATTTGGAAATAGATTGTTTACAGATTTGTTTATGATTTCTTTAAATTTCAATTTATTTCATAGCAATTCATTTCAATATATTTCAATATATTTCATTTTGAAAAGAGACTAACCATGAAAACACTAATCATTTCATTATCAGCTTCAATTATGATTTTATCCGGCTCATGCGTTCAAAAAGAAAAAGCTGATCTGGTAATTATTAATGGGAAGGTTATCACAATTGATAAAGACCATCCATCAGCAGAAGCTATTGCAATTAAAGGCGAATACATTATTGCAGTGGGCACCACTTCCAAAATATCAGAAAGGATAGAAAAGGGAAAAACTAAAGTTATCGATGCCAGTGGAAGACTGGTAATTCCCGGGTTTAATGATGCTCATGTTCATTTCGGTCCGCTTGACCCTGATTATATTGAACTTCGATACACTACTGATCCCACTGTGATAAGAGAAAAAGTTAAAATGCAGGTTGCCAGGTCGCGACCCGGGGAACTCATTAGCGGAGGCCACTGGGAACATGAAATGTTTACAGACAAAAAATGGCCTTCAAAGGAACTTATTGATAATGTTTCTCCAAATAACCCGGTAATACTCAGCAGGGCGGACGGCCATTCATTGCTTGTTAACTCATATGTTCTTAAAGCTTCAGGCATTACAAAAAATACACCTGATCCTTTTGGCGGCGTGATCCAGAAAGATCCGGTTACCGGCGAACCTACAGGTATTCTTAAAGAAAATGCTGAAGGATTGATTAAAACCGGCGAAGTTAAACCGACCCGAACTGCTGATGAAGAAGCTGCCAGAGTCTGGCAGGGATATCTCCTTGCATTAAAAGAGGCACGTGAACTTGGGGTAACCAGCATTCAGGTGCCGGGAGCCGGAGATTTTGAAGCTTATGAAAAACTTCAAAAATCGGGTGAACTCACAAGTCGTATTGATATCGGAAAATCTCTTACTGCCGATACAGTTCTTCTTAGAAGTTATATTGAACTTAAGAAAAAATTCCCCATAGATGGCAACTGGATAAGATTCGGTTACCTGAAAGCTTTCATGGATGGAACTATAGGATCAGGAACAGCCCTGATGTTTGAACCATTTAGTGATAATCCTTCAACATCAGGACTTGCAATGATGCCATATGAAGAATTTGAGAAAATGGTTTTAACTGCCGATAAGTTAGGATTCCAGATAGGAGTTCATGCAATTGGCGACAAAGGAAATAACTGGGTTCTGAATGCTTTTGAACAAGCTATCAGGGTAAATGGCAAACGCGATAGTCGGCATAGGATTGAACATGCTCAAACCCTTCAGCCTTACGATATTCCACGGTTTGCAGCGCTGGGAGTAATTGCTTCCATGCAACCGACCCATTGCATCTCCGACAAAAAGTTCTGTGAGAAGCGTATCGGCATCGAAAGAGCAAAAGGCGCATATGCGTGGAAAAGTCTGGCGGATGCGGGCGCAGTTCTTGCATTCGGGACAGATTACCAGGTGGAACCGCTCAATCCCATGGAAGGGCTTTATGCCTCAGTAACACGGAAGGACAGACTTGGAGAAGAAGGCGAGGGATGGCATCCCGAACAAAAGATTAAAATGACCGATGCAATAAAATACTATACCCTTGGTTCAGCATATTCACAGTTTATGGAAAACAGGAAAGGAATACTCAAGTCCGGATTTCTTGCTGATATTGTTATTGTAGACAAGGACTTATTGACTATTCCGGAGAATGAAATTATGAAGACGCAGGTTGATTATACAATTACCGGAGGGAAGGTTGTTTATGCTTCGGGGAAATAAGTTTAATATTATATGAAATCAACCACCCCATCATCCGCCTATTGGCGTATGACACCCTCCTTCAAAAGGAGGGGAAAGCTATATTAATAATTACATTACTCTCTCCTCCTTTTTTAAGGAGGAGTACCCCGAAGGGGGGAGGTGGTTGGTTCCAAAAAAATACAGACACCTATTCAATTAGTGACCCCAATATCTTCATCGCTTCTTCCCTGGCCGATCCACAAAACTCTTTTTCTGCATTAAAACCGGCACATACTTTGGGATATCCGGGATCATTATAAACAGCACATTTGTAATCATCCATCAGATTTACGCACCGTACTCCTGCCTCTTTGCCATCAGGCATACCGGGTATAAGAGATGAAATTGATAAAGCAATACAGCAGGCTCCGCAGTTGGTGCGACAATCCATTGTCCATAATTTTTGTTGTGCAAAAGTATACAAATATGTGAATATTCTTTCTCTGTGCAACTCTGTGCTTCCCTGTGTAACTCTGTGTCAGTTCTTTACATTTTTTGTTACACAGAGCGTCACAGAGAAGACACAGAGGGCCCCAGAGGTCATGAGGTTAAATGCATTCTTATTCTTTGTATTTTTACAAAAAAATAAGATGAGAATCGATATACTTACAGTCCAGCCTGAACTGCTCGAAAGCCCATTTAATCATTCAATTGTTAAAAGAGCAAAGGAGAAAAAACTGGTTGAGATAAATATTATAAATCTCCGGGATTTCACAAATGATAAATACAAGAGTGTTGACGATTATGCTTTCGGAGGAGGCGCCGGGATGGTGATGATGATAGAGCCGGTCTATAAAGCAATTGAAAAATTAAAAAGAGAGAGGGATTATGACGAAATAATTTATACTTCTCCTGACGGAGAAAAATTTAACCAGAAAATTGCCAACCAGCTCTCGTTATTAAACAATATAATAATACTGGCAGGTCACTATAAAGGAGTTGATCAAAGGATCCGTGATTACCTGATAACCATGGAAATATCCATTGGCGACTATGTCCTCTCAGGAGGAGAATTGCCGGCAGCTGCTATAACTGATGCAATTGTGAGACTGATTCCCGGAGCAATCTCCGATGAACAGTCCGCCCTCTCCGATTCGTTTCAGGATGATCTTCTGGCTCCACCTGTTTATACTCGGCCAGCCGATTTTAATGGATGGAAAGTTCCTGATATTCTACTTTCAGGTCATGCTGCGAAAATTGAGAACTGGAAGCATGAACAATCAGAGGAGAGAACCAGGAAGCTCAGACCGGACCTTTTGGGGAAAGAGGGGGAGAATAGGTGAAGAGTGGATTTTGAAATATTAAAAAGCTTTTGTAAGATTGTATGCATATTTAATCAATAATTATATAATTAATAATCAACAACATGAATACTCAGGATTATATTAAGCGGGAAGACAAATTTGGTGCTCATAACTATCATCCTCTTCCTGTAGTTCTCGAAAGAGGTGAAGGACCATTTGTCTGGGATGTTGAAGGGAAAAGATATTTCGATTTTCTTTCAGCCTATTCAGCAGTTAATCAGGGACATTGTCATCCTGCAATTATTAAAGCATTAACTGATCAGGCTTCAAGGCTTACGCTTACCTCAAGGGCATTTTATAATTCAGTACTTGGTGAATATGAAGAATATGTCACAAAATATTTTAAATACGACAAAGTTCTACCTATGAATTCCGGTGCAGAAGCTGATGAAACTGCTCTGAAGCTGTGCCGTAAATGGGCCTATAAGAAAAAAGGAATAAAAGAAAACAATGCAAAAATAATAGCATGCGAAGGCAATTTTCACGGCCGGACCATATCGATAATTTCAATGTCAACTGATCCTGATGCCCGTAATGATTACGGACCTTTCACACCCGGGTTCATAATAATTCCTTACAACGATTTGAAAGCACTTGAAAATGCTCTCAGGGATCCTGATGTCGCAGGTTTTCTTGTTGAACCTATTCAGGGTGAAGCAGGAGTATTTGTTCCAGATGAAGGTTACCTGAAGAAATCATATGATCTGTGCAAGTCGAAAAATGTGCTATTTATTGCTGATGAGGTTCAGACAGGTATTGCCCGTACAGGGAAACTGCTTGCCTGCGACCATGAAGGTGTCCGTCCCGATATACTCATACTTGGTAAAGCTTTATCAGGAGGTGTATTACCTGTTTCTGCAGTGCTTGCAGATGACGAGATCATGCTTACCATCAAACCCGGAGAACATGGTTCAACATTCGGTGGCAACCCTCTTGCTGCCAAAGTAGCTGTAGCAGCGCTCGAAGTAGTTAAGAATGAAAAACTTGCAGAAAACGCTGATCGTCTTGGTAAAATATTCCGTAAAGAATTCAGTGGCATAAAATCTGATATGGTTGAACTCGTTCGTGGAAAAGGGCTTTTAAACGCCGTCGTAATAAAACCCAAGAATGGTAAGGAAGCCTGGGATGTTTGCCTCGCAATGAAAGACAAAGGTCTCATAGCAAAACCGACACATAACCATATAATCCGCTTTGCTCCTCCCCTTATTATTACAGAGAAGCAGCTTATGGAAGCTATCGGATTAATTAAATCAGCATTTAAACTCTTTGAATAAAGTAAAATTTCATATATGAAAAAAAACATGCCGATGAAATATATAATCCGAAATCTTCCTGTCCTGGTCATACTCTTGTTATTTTCTTGCCAGGGAAGTAGTCAGGTTACTATAAAGGAACTACAGGAACACATTAAATATCTATCATCCGATTCATTGAAAGGCAGACTAACCGGATCCCCTGGCGATAGCCTGGCAGCTGAGTATATAAAAAGTAAGTTTCTCTCCTATGGTCTGATTCCTCTCACAGGAGATGGTTTCCAGCGATTTAAGGTGACCAAAAGAGTTGTGGCCGGGAAGGCTAATGCACTTTCAATAAACGGAATAAACTATGTCGTCGGCAAAGATTTCACGCCACCTGCATTCAGCTCAAATGCAGAACTGAAATCTGTAGTTGTCTTTACCGGCTATGGATTCAACATCAGCAGTGATAGTCTGAAATGGAATGACTACAATGGCCTTGATGTTAAAGGTAAATGGGTTTTGATACTCCGTGGTGACCCTGAGACAGATAATTCGAAAAGTAAGTTTATTCCGTTCAGTGCAGACAGGGACAAGGCACTGCTGGCAAAAGACATGGGAGCAGCAGGAGTTCTGATGGTCTCAGGAGTTGGGTTAGATCCTCAGGATAACTTTGACCCGCTTAGCACTGAAGGTTATTCGGTTGATATCCCTGTTTTGAAAATAAAAAGAGAGGTTGCGGATGTCATTCTTTCCAGTTCAAAAAATACAATTGCTGTTCTCGAGAAAAAACTAAATGACACACGGAAGCCATTTTCATTTCTTACAAAATCTATGGTTGACGGAAAGTCAGAAATTGTCAGGGAACTGGCCAATACCAGAAATGTAGTTATGCTTCTTCCGGGCGAAGATCCGAAATTTAAAGATGAATATATAATTCTTGGAGCTCATTTTGACCATCTTGGTATGGGAGGGCCTGGGTCAGGAAGCAGGGCACTGGACACAATAGGCATTCACCATGGAGCTGATGACAATGCTTCTGGTGTGGCAATGATGCTTGAGCTTGCTGAAAAATTTGCTAAAACAAAAGGAAGCCATAAAAGGAGTATTTTATGCATAGCTTTTACAGGCGAGGAAGAAGGATTACTGGGATCAAAACATTTTACCGATGACCCCGTTATAAATCTTTCCAAAGTGAACGCTATGATCAACCTCGATATGGTAGGAAGATTAAATGAAACAAATAATCTTCAGATCTCAGGAGTAGGTACCGCCGCAGGCTTAAAAAATCTTGTTTATGCAAAAACTGATACTTCAGTAATTAAACTTACTCTTTCAAATGAAGGTTATGGTCCTTCAGACCATTCTTCCTTCTATGGCAAGAATATTCCTGTACTGTTTTATTTTACCGGCGCTCATATGGATTATCACACGCCGACCGACACCTGGGAAAAAATTAACTACAAAGGTATGGTAGAGATATCTGACCTTATTTTCAGCATGTCAAAAGAACTTGCATCATCTGATATCCGGCTTCAGTTTAAGGAAGCTGGCCCAAAAGCCCAGGCAGTGCAATACGGTAGAGGTAAAGGAGTTACGTTGGGTATCATGCCCGATTTCGCAGGAGTTGTGAAAAACGGGTTACGTGCCGATTTCGTAACGCCTGAGAAACCTGCAGCTCTGGGAGGGATGCAAAAGGGAGATATTATTACATTTATTAACGGGAAGCCGGTAAATAATATCCAGGATTATATGTTCAGAATGAGTCAGCTTAAACATGGGGAGACAATAAGTGTTGAAGTTTTGCGGAATGATAAAAAAGTGGTTTTGCTGATACTATTATAACGTAATACTCGTCTAAGGCAATATCTGATTTAAAAACTTTCCAAAATGAAAAAATTTCTTTTGTGGTTTCTGGCATTTCTGATCACAATCGGTGCTGCGGTATATCAACGCATGACAGGGCCAACATATCCTAAGCGCGTCAATATTACGATCAACAAAAGCGTTCAACAGCTTAAGCTGGTTCGCAGCCTTAGCCTTAATGAAAAACCTGAAGTAAAACTCGAACTTACTGATCCAAATATCAGGGCCAGGCTTTTTTTTAAGCGATTTAAATCGGAAGAGGAATACCAGGTTGCTGACTTCACTTTCAGACCTGATCCGAAACATCCCGGATTCTTTGCCGGAGTTCCCCAACAACCAGCTGCCGGAAAAGTGCAATATTATATTGAAATCACCGATTCAAATGGAACTCAGACATATCTGAAAACAAATCCGGTAGTTATTAGATTCAAGGGCGATGTGCCGGCATTTATCCTCATTCCTCATATTCTTTTAATGTTTGTGGCAATGCTTTTCTCCACTCTTGCCGGATTAATGGCTGTAATAAAATTCCCGAAGTACAAAAGTTATGGAACCTGGACACTCATTCTGTTCATTGCGGGTGGTTTTATACTTGGTCCTATCGTTCAGTATTATGCATTTCATGAATTATGGACCGGAATTCCGTTTGGATGGGATCTGACAGATAACAAAACACTTATTGCACTAATATTCTGGATCTTAGCAGTTGTTATGAACAGGAAAAAAGAGAGACCTGTCTATACTATTCTGGCGGCAGTTATATTACTCCTGGTATTCTCGATACCTCACAGCTTATTTGGTTCGGAATTAAATTATTCAAGCGGACAGGTAACACAAGGAATAATCCTTAACTTTTTCTGATTTTTAAAAAAAATTTCCTGTAATGAGTGCAGCATTAAAAAATTTACCCCGTCTATTGATTAGAAAATTAATAGATGGTGGGTGCAGCAACACATATAAAAACTAGTCTTTACGTAAAGATGTCAAATGTAGAAGCGGCATTCAAAAACCTACACCAGGATCTTTTGGACGGGTGTAAAACCGGCGACCAGAAAGCGCAGTTTCAGATCTACAAGTTATACTATAAAGCAATGTATAATACGAGTCTGAGGATAGTAAATGACACAATGGAAGCTGAAGATATTATGCAGGAATCATTCCTGGCGGCCTTTGAAAAAATTGATACATATTCAGGAATAGTAAGTTTTGGTGCCTGGCTCAAAAAAATAGTGGTAAACCGGTCACTTGATGCCCTGAATAAAAAGAAAGCGGTCTTTGAAGACATTGAGGCACATGTTGGTATAAGAGATGATAGTGGTGATGATACCGCAAGATATGAAGAGCTTGATGTGAGGGTTGAAGAGGTAAAAGAGGCTATAGAAAGGCTTCCCGATGGATACAGAGTTATTCTTTCTCTATACCTGCTCGAAGGATATGATCACGATGAAATTGCTGAAATTCTATCTATCAACAGCAGTACATCAAGATCACAACTTTCAAGAGCAAAACAGAAACTCATTGTAGAATTAAAAGGAAAATGAAAAATCAGAAGTCATGAAAAATATAGAGGACATAATCAGGAGTAACAAGGACTTTTTCGAAGACGCAGAACCTTCGGAAGGTCACTTTGAAAGATTCAACAGAAAGCTTGAAATGAGATTTCAGGTCAATACTGTTACAAGAAGTATTGTTCCTTACCTGTTGAAAGCAGCAGTTGTAACCCTGCTGATTACATTATCCTCCCTTTGGACATGGGATCATTTTATCCGCCCTGGCAGAAGCAGGATGACTCTGGGGCAGGTCTCACCACAATACAAAGAGGTTGAAAGCTATTATGTCCACCAGGTAAATCTTATGGAAGGTGAGATCGTTAGTATAGATCTGAAAAATAATCCTGCACAAAAAACAATGCTTCTGAAAGAGATGAAAAGCATGGATTCAACTTATGTATCCCTGCAGAAAGAACTAAAAGCTAATCCAAATGACGAACGAATAATAAATGCGATGATTGAGCATTACCAGACCAAGCTGGAAGTAATGTCTTATATAGTAAATCAGCTTAAAACAATCAGGAATGACAACCAAAACAAGAAGGAAAATGAAAAAGTCAATTTATAAACCAGGAACGTTCTTCTTCATATCACTCTTTTTAATTTCTGCTTCACTTTCAGCACAAGAGATATCAAAGGAATTCCATAAAGAGTATACGGCGGGAACAAAAACACTCGAAATAAACAATAAGTATGGCGATGTGGTTATTCAGAGCTGGACAAAAGACCAGATAGTTATTGATGTCAAAGTAACTGTTGATATGTCAAACAAAGAAAAAGCCCAGAGATACCTTGACGAAATAGATGTCCAGTTCACAGAAGGAGCCAATGTAATTTCAGCGAAAACAGTGATTAATGACAACTTCAACTTTACAGGATGGGGCGATTCAAGAAGATTCAGCATAGATTATAATATTAAAATGCCGGTTGGTACAGACCTTACTCTCATGAACAAATATGGCAATACCGACATAGATGAGCTTCATGGATTAATGAATCTTGATATCAAATATGGCAACATAACTGCACGAAAACTTACCCGCGGAAATATTAAACCACTTAGCAGACTTTCGCTGGCGTATGGAAAAGGTTCGATTGATGAAGCCGGCTGGCTGGATCTTTCTGAAAGATATGTCGGTAATATGGAGATCGGTAAAAGCCAGGCAATCCTGCTTGACAGCCGGTACTCCAAAATTGCAATCGGTGAAACAAGTTCAATTGTAGGTGACAGCAGATACGACAATATTAAAATAGATAACATCAAAAACCTTGTTCTTGAAAACGGTTATACAGAAGTCAATATAGGCGAGCTGACAAAAAAACTTACTTATAGCGGCAATTATGGTTCATTTTCAATAGACCGTATACCGGCCGGATTTGAATCACTTGACGTAGAAACACATTATATGGGGGTGAGACTTGGAATTGATGAATCAGCCAGCTATAAACTCGAGGCAAAAGTGACCTATGGCGGATTGAAATATAATGAGGATAATTTTAAAAACCACCGACGCATTGTCGAGAATAACTCCCACGAGGTATCCGGGATAGTAGGAAATGAAGAAAATACTTCCTCAAGTGTTAAAGTCCTCGCATCATATGGTACGGTAAAGCTTAACTAATTCTTTTTTACAATATATTTTCAAGAGCGGGAATTGCACAACATTCCCGCTTTATTTTTGCAGCAAAGTCCGGAATTTTCTGTCTGTAATATGAAGATTAAAGCGACCTTACAAACTTAGCTTTGCGTTGTAAAAATTCACTTTTTCATTCATCTTTGTATATAAAAATCCCCTCCTTCCCATCTGCAGTCGCAAATCCTCTGAACATGCCAGTAGAATTGAAGGGCATAGATACATTACCCGATTTATCCACGCTTATAACCCCACCACTTCCTCCTGCCTTAACAAGCTTAACATTTACTACGAGCTCTGAAGCTTCCTTCAGAGTAAGTCCCTTATATTCCATTAAAGCAGAAATATCGTGTGCCACCGTCCATCTGATAAAGTATTCGCCATGACCGGTTCCTGAAACAGCACAGGTATTGTTATTTGCATAAGTACCGGCTCCGATTATAGGAGAATCCCCTACCCTGTTATACTTCTTGTTCGCCATACCACCGGTGGATGTTCCTGCAGCCAGATTGCCATTTTTATCGAGCGCACAGCATCCGACGGTACCGTTCTTTTCCTTTTTCAGAATTTCCTGAAGCTCATTAAATCGTCTTTCAGTGTAAAAATATGATGGATCAACAATTTCGAGCCCCTGTTCTTTAGCAAATTGTGAGGCACCTGCCCCGGTAAGTAATACGTGCGGAGAATTTGTCATTACTCTTCTGGCAGCCGTAATAGGATTCTTTATATCAATTACACCCGCAACAGCACCTGCCGCCAGGTTCGAACCGTCCATTATTGCCGCATCGAGTTCATTTTTCCCGTCGTTGGTAAAAACTGCGCCTTTACCGGCATTGAAGAGAGGATTGTCTTCCATGGTCCGTATTGTCTTCTCAACGGCATCAAGAGATGATCCACCTTCGGAGAGAACTTTCTTTCCGGTATTCAAAGCAAATAAGAGCGCTGCTCTGTATTCTTTGTCCATTTCCGGAGTAATATTTTCTTTGGTTATTCCTCCTGCCCCGCCATGGATTACTATAGCCCACTCCTGTTTTTCAACAGATGCTCTTGTGGATTGGCCTGATGCTGATTTCTTTTCAGATTTACAGGAAAAAAGGATTAAAATAAAGATCATCAGAAAGGATAGAATAGTCGCTTTTGTTTTCATTTGGTTGTAGCTTAATATGTGTATTCTTACTTAGTGTTACTTAGTGCTTTCTTTAGTGTTCCTTAGTGGTTAATTTCTTTTTTTACCACAAAGGCGCTCAGAGTATTCACAAAGTAACACAAAGGCTATTTATTATTTGCTTCCTGATTAAAAATCCATCTCCACAACAGTTATCCCTGCTCCACCAAACTCTACATGTTCATCGCGGAATGTTTTTACAACATCGACTGTTGCCAGGTATTGCCTGACAAGCTGACGCAAGATCCCATTTCCTTTACCATGCAATATCCTTAAGTTTCGATGCTGCACGATAAGGGCATTGTCTATCAGATCCCGTACCTGGTTAATTGCTTCTTCCCCCCGTACTCCGCGTATATCGATCTCAGGTTTAAAATTAATATTACGCTGCACTATACCCGGGTCATTCTCCCTGTAAACCTGATTTGACCTCAGGCTTTTTTTAAGATCAGATCTGGTAATTCTCTCTATTTTATCAATTGGAACAAAAAACCTGAGGCTCCCTGTTTCAACCTGAACCATTTTATCTTTTATCTCAATTATTTCCCCGGCAGCCTGGGTGTCTATCATCCTTACGGCGTCTCCCGGTTTCAGGGGCTGTACCTTAATTGTGTCAGGGATATGCTTTGCCTTAACAGGTTCCGGTTCCAGTCTTATCTTTTTTGCTCTCAAATCAAGGCTGGCAATCTTTTCTTCAGATACAGTTTCAATTGGTTTGGTCTCTTCATCAACCACATTTTTGAATTCCTCAAGCTGTAGCCTGATATCTTTTGTTTTTTCTTTTTCTGCCTGCGATTCTTTTATTAGCCTGATGGTATTCTCAATCATCCGGTTAGATTCTTTAAGCAGCTGTTGGGCATCGTCTTTTGCCTTTGTAATTATCTCTTTCCTCAGGGTTTTTGCTCCCGATAGCTCCTTTTCGTACTCAGCCATCAGCTCTTCAAGTCTTTTCTCCTGTTGTCTGATGCTCTGTCTTTTAGTCTCCCAGTATCGTTTGTCGCGTGCAATATCTTTAAGGTGCCTGTCGTAGTTAATGTTCTTTACTCCGGCTTTTCCTGACGCTTCTTCCAGTATCTCCTCTGGTAAACCTATTTTCCGCGCTATTTCAAATGCAAATGAGCTTCCCGGCTTACCGATAGTAAGCTGGAACAGGGGTTGCATAAGATGATTGTCAAAAGCCATGGCACCATTGACTATTCCCTCTGTGAGTGAAGCAAAGTGTTTCAGGTTAGTGTAATGTGTTGTTATTACACCATAAACATGCTTTCTGTTCAGCTCCCCAAGTATGGCCTCTGCTATTGAACCTCCGAGCATTGGTTCAGTTCCTGTACCGAATTCATCGATAAGGACCAGAGTCTTATCATTTCCATTTTTAATGAAATGTTTCATATTGATAAGATGCGAACTGTAAGTGCTCAGATCATTATCGATACTTTGTTCGTCACCTATATCAATCAGGATGTTTTTAAAAATGCCTGTTTCAGATCCCTCAGCTATCGGTATTGTCAATCCGCACTGCAACATATACTGAAGCAGTCCTACAGTTTTAAGACAGACTGATTTCCCTCCTGCATTAGGTCCGGAGATCAGTAATATTCTGTCTTTTTCGTTCAGGACTATTTCAAGCGGTACCACTTTCCGCCCGGCGAACTTTTCGAAAGTAAGCGCCAGAAGAGGGTGGATCGCTCCTCTCCACGACAAAAATGGGTTATTTACAATAACCGGTTTGATTGAGTGAAAGTGATTTCCGAGAAGTGCTTTTGATCTTATAAAGTCTATTTCGCCAAGAAATAAATTTGATTCAAGCAGATCTTCGATATAGGGTCGTACATTATCGGCAAAGACAGTAAGAATCCGTACAATCTCCCTTTTTTCTTCATATTCAAGTTCTACAATATCATTATTGATTTCCACAATCTCCTCCGGTTCAATAAAAACTGTTTTCCCTGAAGCAGACTGATCATGAATAAGACCCTTTATTTTTCTTTTGTCATACGAACTTACAGGAATTACTCCTCTTCCATTTCTGACTGAAACAGAAGTATCTGAATCTACAATTCCATCCGACTGAGCCTGCTTTAGAATTGCATTCAATCTTTTTGTGACATGAATGCTCTTTCCGATAAGTTCAGCTCTGATCTCCTTTAAACGGGGTGACGCATTATCCTTTACAACTCCGCGTTTATCTATTATCCTGTCAGCTGCATCCAGAACATATGGATAAGTTTTAATGGAACCGCACATTGACTGAAGAACAGGATACTTTGCCGAATCTTTACTTTTGAAGAAGTTCAGTATAGTCTTTACAGTTTCAAGAGAGCGCTTAAGATCAAATACCTCCTGTACTTCCGGGAAAGTACCTTCAATCCTGATCTTGTTCAGACAGTCGGAAATCTTATAATAATGCTCTGACGGGAAAAAATCTTCAAAAACAAGTATCTGCTGGAATTCATATGTTGCTGACAATATGCGTGACAACTGTTCATAGTCACCAATAAACTCAATCGAGTCAACCTTTTCCAGCCCCATCGGACTGAGACATTTCTCTCTCAAAAGATTCCTGATCCTGTCAAAACCTATTTTATATTCAAAATTTTCCGGATAAATCATGATTCAAGATAAAAGACAAAAGTATAAAGACAAAAGTTAAAAGGCAAAAGTTAAAAGTCGAAAGTCAAAAGACTTCACAGACTTTACAGACTTTACAGACTTATGCAAAGTTAATTATTGTTAAATCATGTTATCAAAGGCTTATAATGGCTTCCATTTTTATATACATTTGAAAAGTATGATATTAACCTTAATAATAAATTCATGAAAATCAAGAAAATCTCAATCGCAATGTTGTTTTTGCTTATTCTCCCAACATGGTTAATGTCGCAGAGTGAAAATGTTGACCTAAGTATGATTTATAAAATCAAACAGGAAGGTCTTAAAAACTCAAGTATTGAGGACCTGGCTTTCTGGCTTACAGATTTTTCAGGTCCAAGACTCACAGGATCCACCGGATATATGCATGCAAATGAGTGGGCAAAAAAGAAAATGGAAGAGCTTGGTTTTCAGAATGTAAGAATCGAAGAGGCAAGGGATTTCAGTCGTGGCGGCTGGGATAACATTAAAACTTATGCTGCACTCACTGCGCCTTACTATGCAAACTTCGCATGCAATCCAGTTGCATGGACAGGAAGTACAAACGGCCTGATAAAAAGTGAAGTCGTTTACCTCGATGTTAAAGCTGAAGGTGATCTCGATAAATACAAGGGAAAGATTGTCGGAAAGATAGTCCTGATGCCTTCAACAGCAACTTATGATGTAAGTTATGAGCCATTACAAGCCGTTTGACAGATGCGCAATTAAAAGACCTCTCAATGGCTTCTTCATCAACCCCATCGAGAAGACAGGATGATATTGAGTATGACCGTGGTTATCATACCGTTATGGATACCTATGAAAGACTGGTAATGGCCGATCTTAAACAAAACGCAGTTATTACAGCA
>Ga0208079_1000280_pt1 | contig 28383 bp, 23 predicted proteins | sample NGESurdeep092012_5_FD_184474 | JGI IMG/M metagenome (GOLD analysis project Ga0208079, IMG submission 184474) | Arctic peat soil microbial communities from Barrow, Alaska - NGEE Surface sample 210-2 deep-092012 (SPAdes) | ecosystem: Environmental > Terrestrial > Soil > Wetlands > Peat ... | reverse complement strand
GCCGGTCTCCACCGTGCCGTGTTCGACTACATCGAGGGTTGGTACAACACACGCCGGCTGCACAGTTCACTCGACTACTGCAGCCCTGCTGAATGGGAAAACATCCACCACAACGCCCACCGTCAAGCGGCATAATCAACACAAGCAACCTGTCCGTCAAACCGGATCAAGCCCAGGCCGATGTTAAAGCAGTACAGCTTCTGATCGGGCTCGGATCTGCAAGTACCGAATGGCCGACTCCTACCCGAGTGGTGGTGGAGATCTCTCAATCCCAGACATTGGAGCTGCTCCCATCCGCAGCTTCGATTCATTGGCGACGGACGGAGGCCCCGTTCAGCGCCACAGCCGCTCGGATGAGAGCCTTGAATGCCTCCTTATCAATCTCCTCGCCCTCATGAATGTCGATGGCACGGCGGGCTTTGCCTTCGAGGCTGGAGTTGAATAGGTGTGAAGGATCCTTCAGGGAGGCGCCCCTGGCGAAGGTAATCTTCACGTAGTTCTTGTAGGTCTCGCCTGTGCAGATCATGCCGTCGTGTGACCAGACCGGGACACCTTCTGGACTTGAAGGCTTTCTCCACTTCTGCTCCTCAACCGCTCCGGGATCGGCCTGCTTGATCAATTGGCGAATTTGGGAGAGCGTCGCGCCCCGCCAATCGTCAAGCTGGGAGGGATCCTCGCCCTTCAGTGAGTCGCTCTTCTTCATGTCGTTGGATCGCCCTTCAGTGCCGTTCGGCCTGCTTGGTGAGGCTACTGTCGGGATGACTAGGCTGCCCGATATTGCCGGTTATCGAGCGGCTCCACTGGCAACTTGGGTAGCCCACAAGTGTTGTTACACGGGTGATCCACGGGCCCTGGACTGGGGCGTCTGCCGAATGGCCTGGTTATCGTGCGGATGGCCTGTCGCGGAGGCGCCGAACCCCGGCTTCCAGGATGGGAAGATCACCATCGACGGTGGCCTGCACGATTGCGTGAGACGTGTCGAAGTAGCGGTGCGCCAGCCGGTCCCTCATGCCGGCGACGTCTTCCCAAGGAATGTCGGGTTCGGCCGCCAACACGTCGGGACCTATCCGCTTGACCGCCTCACCGATCTCGATGAGGCGGAGGCGAACGGCGTCGAACACGAGGCCATCGTCGAGTGACCCTCGCTTCAGGTAGCTCCCGATCGCCTCGATGGCGTCGAGGATATCGGCCAGCCACTCGTCATCGCGTCGACTCACAGCTCGATCGCCTCAGCCTCAGCTTCGGCCCTCACCTTCGGTCGCAGGCTGTCGGAAGGGGCGACGTCGACGTGAGTGCCGAGGACTTCGGAGATCTCTCGCTCAAGCGTGCCCAGCGAGAACAGTCCGGTACCCGGGGCCAGGTCGACCAGCAGGTCGATGTCACTCTCGGAGGTGTCTTCGCCGCGAGCGACGCTCCCGAACACCCGGACGTTCGATGCCCCATGACGACTGGCGGTCGCCAGGACCGCTGCCCTCCGCTGCCGCAGCTGCCGCCCGAGGCGCGTGTCGGGCAGCCCGGGCCGAACGTCAGAGTCGGTCTCGAGCCCGAGGACCAGACGGTGGCCGGTCGCCGCGATCAACCGCTCTAGCGTGCTCAGGGCAGGCTCACGGCGACCGGACTCGTAGGCACTGATCACACTCTGTGCGACATGGGCCCGTCGGGCCACGTCTGACTGCGAAAGCGACGCGCTCCGACGGGCCCGGCGGAGCAGTGCGGCGGACGTTCGGGGCTCTCCCTCCATGGAGATCTAGCCTATAACGGATCGTCTATTGGCGAAAGCCACCTGAGGTGCGCGCCTATAACGCGCCTATATTTCTCGATCCGTGCAATTCCGGAGGGGCGAGTTCAAGCGGTCAGGGCAACGACGGCGGCATCGTAGCGGTCTTTGGCACTGTCCCATTGATGGAGCCGGCGGGGCATGGTGTTGATCCGGAGACTGATCCGGTCGAGGTCCTGTTGGGAGTAGGCGGAGAGGGCGGGTTCGAGCAGTGGACGGTGTATGCCTGCCTGCTCGGCCTGATCGTCACCTCGCACCGGGACAGAAGCAGTATGTGATCGCCTCGGCGGCGGCGTCGGTCGTCGGGTGCACCCAGGGACGGTGCGAGGGGCGCGTTGCACATCCAGGCGGCGTCTCCGTCACGCTCAGGACCCCCGCTCGAACGAGTCGACGAGCAGCTCCCCGGCCCGTCGCAGCTGCGCCGCCGTAGGGACGTTCGACTCCGCCACTCCCGATCGGGCGATGATCCCGAAGGTCCGGTCCGCCTCATCGAGCATGCGTCGATTGATCTCCCGTAGGCACCAAGAGCCGAGATCGTGCGGAGCCTCACGCAGCGAGAAGGCGATCGGGCGGGTCATCGCCGGATGGGACACGAGACGAAAGAGGTCGAGGTAGTCACCTCCGGCCTTGTGTGTGCGTGCCGGACTGCGCCGGGGCGCCGACTGCAGCTTCATGGCTACGAGGCTCGCCGGACTGGCGAACCGACACCGCACCTGAGTGGCAATCGAGCCATCTTCCTCGGCGACGAGTGTGAGCTCCTCCGCCGTGTCGAGAGCCCAACGGTGTGCCAAGACGAATATCCGGTCGTCCTCGGCATCGGGAAGGTGCTCCGCTAAGAGTTCGGCTGCGGGAACATCGCCCACTGCAATGCAGTCGATCTTCGTGCCCCCGAGCAAACCGTCAACGCCGTCTGCGGCGACGACCGCCTCGACCGCGGTCGGCTCGTCGCCGTGCTGCGTGGCGACGGTGTCGAGATCGTCGGTGACGCGGTGCGCTCCTTCGAGGCGCGCCAGGACCGCCAGCCCGCCGATCACGGCGAACTCCGCGGTCGGCGCCCCCTCGGCCAGCGCTGCAAGGGACGTCACCAGTGTCGTGATCCTCGGGCCCTCCAGGCGAAGTTCACCAGACACGGGGAAAACCCTCCGGATCCCAACTCTCGAGGACCTCGTGACCGCGGGCCCGGTCCTGGGCGAGGTCGAGGGCAACGACGAGGTGGTTCGCCACCAGGTAGCCGTCGCGGCGCGTCGTTGACCCCCAGGTAAATCCGAACCGGGACGGGCACACTGCTACCTCGGATCCCGTCCATCCAGACCCCGCGCCGTAGGCGCTGAGCACGGTGGCCAGGTCGACGTCGTCGGCGACGTAGAGCCTTGGCCTTGTTCCCTCGGCGCCAACGACTAGAGGGACGGCGAGCGCCAGCGCGCCAAGCGTGCCGCTCAGGCGGTACCGCTCGGGCGGCTCGGGAGGGGGTGGAGAGGACATCGGCGTCCAGCGAGGCTTCCACTCTTCTGACACGGCCCAGAAGAGCTCGGGGACGACCGGGCGGTTCTCCGTCCCGACGAGCCCCTGGGACCGAAGTGCGGAGAGGATCTCCGACACCCGACCAGGGGAGCGATTGATCTCCCGAGCGAGCTCGTGCACGCCATGCGGCTCATAGGGAGATCGAAGCAGCGCCAAGGCGACATCCAGGCCGGTGCCACTGAGGACTTCGACGACCCTTCGAGACGGCGCCACTACGCTGGGCGGGACGTCGGCGTTCACGAAGAGCCCCTCGGTGCGGATCCACAGGTGCCCCCGGCGATCCAGCCACGCCAAGCCGACCCGGCTCAACTCCGCTCTCGCCGCCTCCGAGATACGGTCGGCCACGATGATCGTCGGCGGGCCAGTGTTCGTCTCGTGGAAGTGCGCCAGCAGCACCGCGTCGGTCTCCCGTACGACTTTCAGCTGCTTGACGGTAAAGGGCGTGCCCGCGATCTCGACCGTGTCGTCTTTTCGCCAGCGTGCCACCACCCCGGCCTGCTTGAGGGCCTCGGCCAGCCCAGGTGAAGCATTCGCTGTTCGTGGCACCACGACTAGAGAATACCACTTCGTCGAAGCGGGAACCAGGCTCGCGCCTGTGGGTGCCGAGAACCCCATCCAACTCCTCCACCAGGACTTTCGCCGACGGCGGTCAGCTGAGAAGGTGGGCTATGGCATTGTCCTTCCTCTACGCGCACAGCCTTATCAGCGCGGAGCTTGCCGCCTCCGAGCGAGCCGGCTTCGACCCGGCTCAGAGGCATTCTTCAACCGGCCAGCACGACGCCGCGCCCGACTATCAACAAGGGGAGCACCACCATGACTGATGTCGTCTCTGCGGCAGAACGGGTCAAGCCCCAAAGGGGGAGGACTGCGATCCGAACACAGGGCCTGTCCAAGCGCTATGGCCCCGTGGACGCGCTCAAGAACCTCGATCTCGAGGTGTCCGAGGGCGAAGTGGTCGGCTACCTCGGCCCGAACGGGGCGGGCAAGACGACGACCATCCGCTTGCTGCTCGGGCTGGCCCGGCCCACGGCTGGGCGCGCCGAGATCTTCGGTATCGACTGCCAGCGCCAGCCCGTCGAAGCGCACCGACGAGTGGCCTACGTGCCGGGCGAAGCGAGCCTGTGGCCGTCGCTCACGGGCGCCGAGACGCTCCATCTCCTCGGCCGAGTGCACGGCCGGGTCGACGCCGTCTACCGCGACGAGCTGATCGAACGCTTCGACTTCGACTCCTCCAAGAAGGTCCGCGCCTATTCCAAGGGCAACCGACAGAAGCTCATCCTCATCGCCGGCCTCATGACGCGCGCCGACCTGCTCCTCCTCGACGAGCCGACGGTCGGTCTCGATCCCTTGATGGAGCAGGCCTTCCGCCACTGCATCCACGAGGCCCGCGAGCGCGGGCAAACCGTCTTTCTCTCCTCGCACATCCTGAGCGAGATCGAGGCGCTGTGCGACCGGGTGGGGATCCTGCGGGAAGGGGCGCTGGTCGAGATGGGGACAATGGCGGAACTGCGTCACCTCTCCGCCCTCACCGTGGAGGCCACCTTCGACGGATCCGTCCCCGACCTCACCGGGGTCGAGGGGGTGAGCTCGATCGAGACCGTCGGGCGCGTCGTGCGCTGCCAGGTGCGTGGGTCCGTCGAACCGCTGCTGCAGGCGCTGGCGGTATCGGGCGTCCATAAGCTGCTCAGCCACGAGCCCTCCTTGGAGGAGCTGTTCCTGGCACACTACGGGCGGCGCGCGGAGACCGAAGGCGGCACGGCAGATGCCGGCTGACCCCGCCGTCTCCGCGCCGGCGCCGGCCGGGCGCTCGCCCAGCACAGTCATTGCGCGCCTGACGGCTAAGAAGGCGGTCCGTTCAGGCGCGCTGTGGGGCTGTTTCTTCGGAATATGCGTGGCCTCGTCCGCGCTCACGTACCTGTCGAGCTACAAGACCCCGGCGGCCCGGGAGAAGCTGGTCGCGTCCTTCGGGTCGAACACCGCGTTGGCCTCCCTCTTCGGACCCGCCCACCAGCTCCAGACGGTCGCCGGCTTCACCGCGTACAAGGTCCTGGGGTTCTTGAGCATCGTCGGCGCCGTCTGGGGGCTGTTGGCCGGGACGCGGCTGCTGCGCGGTGAGGAGGACGCCGGGCGCTGGGAACTCCTCCTCGCCGGTCAGACCACCCGGAGGGGCGCGGCGGCCCAGGCGCTCGCCGGACTCAGCGCTGGAGTCGCCGCCCTCTTTGCGGTCACCGCGCTCGTGACCGTGGTGACCGGGCGATCGTCGAAGGTCCACTTCGCCGTCGGTGAGGCCCTGTTCTTCGCGCTGGCGCTCGTGTGCAGCGCCGCGGTGTTCCTCGCCGTCGGGGCGCTTGCCAGCCAGCTGGCGGCCACCCGCCGCCAGGCGGCGGCCTATGCCGGCTACGCGTTCGGCGCGTGCTACGCGCTGCGCATGGTGGCCGATTCCGGTGTCGGCCTCGACTGGCTCCGATGGGCGACGCCGTTCGGATGGGTGGAGCTACTCCAGCCCCTCACCGCGTCGGACTGGCTCCCGCTCCTCCCAGCGGCCGCGCTCGTCGTGGCGCTCGCCGGCGCGACTGTGTACCTGGCCGGGACCCGCGACCTCGGCGCCTCCACGTTCCCTGACCAATCGAACGCCCCACTGCGGCCCCGGCTGCTCAACGGGGCGTTGGGGCTTGCAGCCCGGCTTATGCGTCCCACGGTCGTCGCCTGGGGGACGGCACTCGCTGCCACGGCGTTCATGTTCGGGTTCATCGCCAAGCCGGCCGGCGCCGCCCTGTCCGGCTCCAATAGCATCAACCGGGTGCTCTCCCATCTCGGAGCGCACGGGGCCGGCGCCAAGGCCTATCTCGGTGTGGCGTTCCTGATGATGTCGATCATGCTGGGCTTCATCGGCGCCGGGCAGGTCACCGCCACTCGGGCGGAGGAGGCCGAGGGTCGCCTCGACCACCTCCTCGTGCGGCCGCTGTCGCGCTGGTCATGGCTCGGAGGCCGGGTCTTGGAGGCCACCGCGGTCCTCGTGATCAGCGGCTTGGGCGTCGGCGCATTCACCTGGCTCGGCGCCGCCAGCGGGCACGCGGGGCTGCCCTTCTCGAGCGTCGTCGACGCGGGGCTCAACATGGTGCCTCCGGCGTTGTTTGTTCTCGGCGTCGGGGCGCTCGTGATCGGGGTGTGGCCTCGGGCCACGTCGATCGCCATCTACGGCCTGATCGTATGGTCGATCCTGGTCACGCTGGTCGGCGGGTTTTCGAACAACAACCACTGGCTGCTCGACACCTCTTTGTTCCACCAGATGGCCCCGGCGCCCGCATCCGCCCCGAACTGGACCGCCGGCGGGGTCATGATCGCCATCGGCGCAGCGGCCGCCATGGTCGGCGGGGCCGCGTTCCGGCACCGCGACCTGGTTGGTGAATGACCGGTTAGGAATCGCCGCCGGCGCGCTCGGACCCGCGGTGCCGCACAGAATGACGCCGCACGGAGTCGCTGCGGCAGCTGCTCGACACGGCACGTGGGGAACTCACACAGCTCCGCGCCGACAACACGCACCTACGCGATCAGCCCGCCCGATCGCTTGGCCAGCAACGAGCCCAATTGTGAACCGCAAAGGGACCAAACCACCGGATCCGCTGTGCCAGCGACATGCCTACGGCGTGGACTCCCTGATCAGATGGGCATTCTGGCTGAAGACTGCGGATAACCCCGATCTGTATGGTTGCCCCGTCGAGACGGGACGGTGTTCCGAGCGCGCGTTCTGTGTTCCTCGGCGGGCCCGAATACAGCATGTATGGATGGCACTGCGACAGATGTGTGGGTGGCTCAAGGGGGCGGCCGTGACCTCCTGGGCGAACCTACCGTCGAACGGATGACGGCAACCGACCGGGGTTGGACATGTGACCGTCTGATCGGGTCGGCTACGGCCTGCTTGCTTAGTCATGGACCAGTCGCCCAAATGGGTTGATCTGCCTACCGTTTCGTGGTGGCTGAGCCAGCCCGAAACTCGCTCCGAGTTGGCGGTAGAGCGTTCACCCGTAGGACGAGTACTCGGCCACTTGCAACGATCCGGTGGCTCCCCCGGAAGGCACGGCACTGAGGAGCGCCCCAGGACTCAACCTAGTTGGCGTCCAGTCGATACCTGGCTCTCGTCGGAAGACTTCATGGAAGGATGCGGTCCCGTTCATCGCGACCCTCTTGCGAGCAAGGGTCGTTCCGCTCCATGGACGCGGTCGACGGCCCAGGGCACCAGGAGCGAAGCACCCGTCGCGGTTGCAGTCGCGCCAGTGGCGATGCCCCACCCGATGGGACCGAGGGGGGTGCAGCCAAAGAAATGGCTGACCCCAGGGGTCTGGACGATGCCGACCAGTACTGCCGCCGAGACCACAGTGGAGCCGAGAACGATGGGGCTCGAACCGCCCACCAGAGCGGTCTGGCCCAACTGGGTGCCCACCAAAGCCACCAAGGCCACCGTGCTAGCCCGCCGGCGGGTCCCACTGGCCCGGGCGATGAGCCAGGCGCCGGTGGCACCACCGGCTGTGGTTGCGGCGCGCAACACGACCTGCTGGGCAAGGGCGACTCCAAGAGACGTGTCCGGCCCTTCGTGAAGCAGAAACTCCGGAGAGCGGTTCGCCGGAGGCCGCAGGGCGATCGTCATGGCGGGGAGCATGTCGGTCAGTAGGTTGACGAGCATGAATTGGCGGGCACCGAGGGGGGCCTCGCCGGCGATGGCGGTCGCCGCCAAGGTGAAGCCGACCTCGCCGAGGTTGCCACCGATCAATATGGCCAGGGCATCGCGCACCGATGCCCACATTGCTCGACCCTCGACGATGGCATCGAGAATCGTTTCAATTCGATCGTCCACGACGACCACATCCGCTGCTTCGCTGGCGGCGGGCGAGCCTCGTCCGGCGAGTGCAATGCCGGTGTCGGCGAGGCGGATGGCCGGCGCGTCGTTGGCGCCGTCGCCGGTCATGGCGACCACTCTTCCGATCCGCTGATAGGCACGGACGATCCTGACCTTTTGGGTTGGGGTTACTCGGGCGAAGACTGAGACGCCTGGGAGGGCGTTGTCGAGGGCCGCTTCGCACAGTGCGTCGAGTTCGGGTCCGGTGAGGACGCGATTGCCGTTCAAGATGTCGAGTTCGGTGGCGATCGCCGCCGCCGTACCAGGGTGATCACCGGTGATCATGACCACCTCGACACCCGCGGCACGCAGATCGGCGACAGCTGCTGCCGCGGTCGGACGTACCGAGTCAGCCAGCCCAAGGAAACCGAGGAGCACCATGTCGGCGATCCGTTCATCGGCGATCTCTGCTTGGGCCGTAGCAGGACGCTCGGCGACCGCTAGGACGCGTAGCCCGCGTCCGGCAAGACGCTCGACCTCGGCATCCAAGCGGCGCCGAGCCCGTCGATCGAGACTCACGGTCCCTTGGGGACCTGCCCAGGTGGCGCACCTGGGAAGGATCACCTCTGGCGCCCCCTTCACCGAGACGCGGGGCCCGTCAGGGCTCGTACCGACGACGGCGTGAAACCCGCGGGCCGAATCGAAGGCGAGCTCACCCAACACCGTCCATCCTCCGAGACCGTCTCCCGGGGCCACTCCGACTTCGATTGCGCCTTCAAGAACGGCCCGGTCCGTGGCGTGCGGGAGCAGCGACGCCTTCTCACCATTCGCCTCGGGACTGGCCCGTACCGCGGCGGCAAGGACTTTTCGTCCCGCATGGCCAAGGGATTCGACCGACTCGTCGGAAACACCGTCGGACACCCGTTGCAATGAGATCTCACTGGCAGTGAGGGTGCCCGTCTTGTCGAAGCAGAGGGTATCGACTCGGCCGAGCGCTTCGATCGTGCGGGGATTGCGCACCAGAGCGCCGCGCTCGGAGAGACGGCGGGCGGCGGCGAGCTGGGCCACGGTGGCGAGCAGGGGCAACCCTTCGGGAACCGCCGCCACCATCAGACTCACACCTGAGGTCACCGCTCGGCGCATCGAACGACCACGAAGGACGCTCATCGCGATGACTGCCGCCCCACTCGCGACGACAGCCGGCACGATAACGGCAGTGAGCGCACCGAGTCGCGCCTCGACGCCACTAGGTGGTGGGGTTGGTGCGTCGGCCAAGCTCTGCCCGACCTCGGTTTCGGCTCCGACTGCCACCACCACGGCAAGAGCGCTCCCGTTGGCGATCGTCGTGCCCTCATAAAGCATGCAACTGCGCTCAGTGACTATGGCGCCAATGACCGGCGTCGACATCTTGGCTACTGGTAGGGACTCCCCGGTCAATGCCGACTCGTCCATTTCGCAGGACTCTGCTTCGAGAATGCGACAATCGGCGGGCACGACATCGCCGGCGAAGAGCTCGACGACGTCGCCGCGGACCAGCTCGTCCCGCTCGACACTGACCCCAAGGCCCGCTCGGCGGATCTCGACGACGGCGTTGCCCACCTGGAGGAGGCGCTCGATGGACACCTCGGCCCTCATCCGTTGGACTCCACCGATGATGGCGTTCGCACCGGTGACCCCGGCTACGAGGGCGGCATCAGTTGTCGAGCCGACGGCGGCGGCAAGCCCGGCGCCGACGACCATGACTGGCGTCAAGGGATTGGCCAACTCGGCGCCAATCGCCTGGGCCATCCGAAGCGCCCTCGGTGGCTGCGCCATGTGGTGTTCCCTGCGGCGGTGGGCCTCGGCAACATCGAGGCCTTGTGCCGTGGTACCGAGCGCGGCAAGCACCGCGGCTGTCTCCATCGTGTGCCAGGGCGTGCGCGACGTCGGGGTCGGGGTTGGCCGGCGCCCCAGCTCGGTCGCCGACAGGAGACCCTGGCCCTGCGCGACTAGCGCAGCGGCGTTCACCGACAGGGCTGCTCGCCTACCCGCGCTGGCGGCCGGACCGAACATCGACCAGGCACCTCCGGCCCCAGACCCGGCGAGGGCCACCAGGGAGCTCCGACGGCTCACTTGGCGAGCTACCGGTACAGCCTCGACGATCAGGTAGGCGTCCGCCAGGCCTGCGGAAGTGACCAAGTCGGCTGACCAGGGGTGCGGCCGACCTTCGCCAGGCAAGCCAATGGCGCAATCGGCCGCCCTCAGGGCAGCGTGGGCGTGCCCCCCCGAGATCACCAGCACTCCCTTTTCCTCACGTTGCAGCGCCCGGATCGATGCCGCCAACCGGTTGCCCCCGGCGACAACGCGGTCCGCCCCGAGTTGCTCGGCGACCCCGCCCTCTGGGCTGGTCCGTCCGCCGGCGACGACGAGAAGCAGGTTGGCGCGGTGAACAGCTCTTGCGAGAGGTTCGGCCAGCGGATCGATCTCAGCCTCCAGTGCGGCCAGCCCCACCACCGTCCCCTTGTGGGCGATACCCACCACACCGGCGTGGCCACTGGCGAGGACCCGAGCTTGGGTCGTCACCCCACGCGGCATCTTCACCGACTCGGCACGCAATCCCGCTAGAGGCCCGACGACCCAGCCGCCACGGCACGCGATCCGATCCGGCTTTTGTGGATCGAACAGATTGGAGACCTTCGCCTGGACCGCCGCCAGTTCCGTCGCGTCGTTGCGAAGAACCTCTACTTTTCCGAGAATCGTCCGGCCGGTCATGAAAACGGTGCCGTCGAGGACAACGGTGTCCATGCGGTCAAGCCTGCGCAGGACGGCGCCGTCCATCACGATGACGTCACGTCGGGCCAGTTCGCGGCCCAAATGGGCAGCGAAGGCTTCTCGCCCGAGCCGGGCGGCCTTTGGCAGACCAGCCACCAGGGCACCTGCGGCACGCCGAGGACTCCCCGTGGCGCCCAGGGCAACGCCGAAGGCACCCAAAGAAGCAAACGCGGCGCGGTCCGCATAGCGCTCGACGGGCCCACTCGGCAGCGGCACGGGGCGCGTCCCGTGCGAGACTGCCTCAATCGATTCATCGGCGTCCTGATGACACATTTCCCGTTCGCGACGGGCGAAGGTGGACCGGCGCGCCCGGAGCTCACCGACGACATTGGCTCGGTTCGTCACGTCGACGACAAGCCCGAGGGGACCTTGGGAGATGGCCTGGACGAAGGCGTTCGAAAGTCCGAGACCTAGGTCGGTGGCCGGGGCGCCGAGGTGGTTCTCAAGGAATTGACGAATGCGGGGTTCGCTCTCCGCCAGCGAGACGACCCAAGCAAGCTCGGTTGGAAACGGGCTGAACCGAAGGAGCTGACCAACGACGCTGGCACCGAGGCCCGCGACATCCGCGCCGATCGCAATGAGGTTGCGCCGGAGCGGCTCGAAGTCTCCAGGGTGCTCGGGCTGATCGTGGGAGAAGCGCTCTTCGTGAACTTCATGAGCTTCTTCCACGCCTTCGATGACACCGAGGAGGTCGTCGGTGTCGACGCCCTCGGGGTCGAAGACGACGACGACTCGCCCGACGACGGCGTTTACTTGCGCCCAGTGCACGCCCTCGACGTCGCGCAATGCCCGCTCGACGTGGCGGGCTATGTGCTCGTGGCCCGGACGGCCGACGGCACGAACCTCGATGTGGGCCCGTCCATCGGCCACCCAGACGCGGCGGTGGCCGCGACCCGGGCTCATTCGATCAAGGGCGGAGCCAACCGTGGCCCCCACGGCATCGCCCAAGGCCGTCGCAACGGTTCGAGGCACCTCGCTAACCGTGCGGAGCAGCCCGAGGGGATTCACGCTACCCCGAGATGGGGCTGACAACCGGGGTGCGGTTGCCGCCTGCCGCCCGTCAACCTGTCATGCGGAAAACTCGACCAACCTCGGGGGCTATGCCGCCAAGCCGGACCTCTCCATTGCGTCGCCCTCGGCTGAGCGCGTGCGGATCCACCTGACCAATCGCATGATGGCCACCTGGAGAGCAATGGCCGCCAGCTCAAGGAGAAGTCGCTGCAGAAATACTTCCATCGAAGGCCTCCCATTCGTCCGACACTTTGGGTGCTGCTTCGATGGTAAGGACAGAAGGTGAACGAATAGCGACGGGATCGAGACGTACAGGTGAGCATTGGATGAATTCTTCGGTGTCCGTTCCCTGATCGCACTGGCGAAGACGCGTCAGCTGTCTATTCCGGATTGATGCGCTCGGAGAAGTCGGTCAACGGCCGCGTCGGTGACGAGCCACGACCACCCCCACGCCGACCAGGACCGCCAGCGGGGCATCGATGACACCGAACGCGACCGTACCCGCGAGACCGCCCCAAAATCCGAGCTGCACAAGCGGTGCAGGGATACGCGTATGGACGAAAGGAACGACGTAGCCGCCCGGGTCGTGGTCAGTGGGTGGCTTGAAAGCCTGTTCCGTACGCACGGGCGCCAAACGCTTGCGGGCGCCGGTAGTTGTGGCCATGATGATTCTCCTTCCGGCCTTGGCTCATGCTACCTCTCACTTCGACTTGAGAATTACCGCTCACCTTCTCGACCGGGGAATTCCTGATCCGGTCAGGGGGACCGATTCACGAGCTGCCGGGCTGTGGACATCTCGGGACATTCGGCGGAGTGAACCGCCCTGGGTTGCGCCACGTACTCAAACTTTTTGCAGCTGTCGAGACGGTCGGACATCCGATCTCTGGCTGCTCGGGGACACAACCGATAGAGTTCGCGCCACCGAAGCTCCGAGGGGGTCCGCTCCACAATGGTTGTGCTGATCATCGTCATCGTCATCGTCGTGCTTCTCGTCCTCGGCTTGTGGGCCGCTTACAACGGCCTCGTCAAGAAGCGCAACCGGACCCAGGAGGCGTGGTCCGAGATCGACGTCGAGCTCAAGCGCCGCCACGACCTCATCCCCAACCTGGTATCGACGGTGCAGGGCTACGCCGCCCACGAGAAGGGGACCTTCGAGGCGGTCACCCAGGCCCGGGCCAACGCAGTCACTGCCGGCGCGACGGGCGACCCGGGCCAAATCGCCCCGGCTGAGAACGCTCTGTCCGGGGCGCTGCGCTCGCTGTTCGCAGTTGCCGAGAACTACCCCCAGCTGCGGGCGGTCGAGAGCTTCCTCCAGCTGCAAGAGACGCTGACTGCCACCGAGGACAAGATCGAGTTCGCCCGCCGCTACTACAACACCAGCGCTCGGGACTACAACACCGCCCTACAGACGTTTCCGCGCAACCTGATCGCGGGGCCATTCCGCTTCAAGGCGGTGGCGTTCTTCGCTACCGACGAGGACGACCGCGCCGTGCCTCAGGTGAATTTCTCCGGTTCTGGCCCAGGTGCGCCCGGTCCCGCACCTTCGGGACCCCCGCTTGCTGGTGGCCCCGAGGGGCTTCCGCCCACCGCGGCCCCCGAGGGACCGCCGCCGGCCAGCTGAGACGATCGAGTGGGCTGCCCGGCCGGTCAGACCGACTGGCCCGAGGCGATCTTCTCGAGCTCAGCGATCCGCTCCTCGATGGGAGGGTGGGTGTCGTACAGGCGGTGGTACCAAGCCTCGTGGTGCTGCAACGGGTCGTCGATGCACATCGCCGCGGTGGCGTGGTTCATCTTCTTGAACGGCTTGTCGTTCTGCTGCAGTTTTTTGAGGGCGCTCAACAGCCCCGCCGGGTTGCGGGTGAGCTCCACACCGCTCACGTCGGCCAACGACTCGCGGCGGCGTGAGAGTGCCAGGCGAATGAGTGGACCGAAGATGAAGCCGACTACGGCGAGCAGCACGCCAGCAGCGAAGACCACGAGCATGAGCTGGTTGCCCCTGCTGCTGCCTCGCCCGCCTCCGGCAAAGAATGCGCTCCGCCACAGGATGCTGGCCAGCAGGGCGGCCATGCCGATCATGGTGCCCACCACGAGCAGGAGACGGATGTCGTGGTTCTTGATGTGGCTCATCTCGTGGCTGACCACGCCCTCGAGCTCCTCGCGGTTCATGATGGCGAGCAGCCCCGTGGTGAAGGTGATGGATGCCTTGTTCGTGCTGACCCCGGTGGCGAAGGCGTTGGGCGAGGGGTCGCTAATTACGTAGACGGCGGGCTTGGGAATCCCCTCGCCGATGGCCAGGGCCTCCACCAGGTTGTGCAGCTGCGGGTACTGGGCTGGGTCGGCCGGCACGGCACCCGAGACCCGGAGCACCAGCGCCGCTCCGGCGCTCAGGGAGTAGAGGACCCCGCCGACGGCCAAGAGACCACAGATCACCATGCCGATGATGACCGGGGTCCAGCCGTAGTTGGTCGGCGGGACGGTCGCGAAGCTGGTGTTGACCGAGTGGCGGTAGACAGCCTTGAAGAGGAAGCCACAGGCAGCTCCGATGGCCAGCCATATCACGAAGAACAGGACGATGAAGATGACGCTGCGTCGCTTGTTGCTGGCGATCTCGCTGTACACGTGCTGAATCCTACGGCAACGGAGGTACCCCGACTCCGGAGCAGCAAGTCAAGTGAACATGATGTCAGCCGCCTCCGGCCGGCGGTCCGACCTCAAGACGTATCCGCCCTCGTCGGCCCGCCTTTTCGCTATCCCCGAGGTGCTGTTACACGCACAAGCAACGATCGCGAGCGTGGCCGTCGCCGGGTCGGCTTCAAGCCTCCCGGCGCTCATTTTTCGCAAAGGTTTGTGAAGTGCCCCAGTCGGCTTGCGCTCGCGCCGTTGCACCATCAGGAAGGGGCGCGGGAATCCCGGAGCCTCTATGAAACCCGGGCCCGGACGGCAAGGCACCGCGTTTCGCTGGGGACTCTTCCCAAGGTTCGAGCCACTCTGCCGGCCAGACCAACGTCGGGTGTCCCAGAGAGAACCCCGCCTGAACGGCATAGCCGCAGGACCGGACCATCGGTGTGCTCTGATCTGATGCATGGACTATCGACCGCTGCCTCGGGCGCCAGAATGGTTTCTACGTGCGTTGGCCATCCCGCAGACTGACATTGAAGTCCGAGTGGACGGCTGCACAATCCATGCCTTGGCGTGTGGAATGCCAGGTGCACGTGGACTCGTTTTTGTCCACGGCGGAGGTGCCCATGCCCATTGGTGGACGCACGTGGCTGCGACTTTCAGCCAGGACTTCAGGGTGATCTCCCTCGACCTGTCTGGGCACGGGGACAGCGAACACCGCTCGCGGTACTCCCTTGAGCAGTGGACAGAAGAGGTTATGGCCGTGGCCGCGGCTGGACAGATCAACGGTCCGCCTGTAGTGATCGGGCATAGCATGGGAGGGTTCGTCACGATCGCAACAGCCGCACGTCACGCCGACCTGGTGAGCGGGGCAATCGTGTGCGATTCGCCAGTGACAGAGCCCGATCCGGAGATCGGGGCGTACCGGCTACGAGAGGCGTTCGGGCGTCCTCGGATCTATCCCAGTGTGGAAGAAGCGGTGGAGCATTTTCGCACCATTCCGGCCCAAGAGCATTACCTTCACTACGTCATCGACCATGTGGCTCGCCGCTCGGTCCGCTCAGTGCCCGGCGGCTGGCAGTGGAAATTCGATCGAGAGGTCTTCGCACAGTTCGGCGGCGGACTTCGGGGGGGTGGCTCTCCCCTATCTCTCACGCGTGCGCTGCCGATTCGCCCTACTCCGGTCCGAACATGGCCTCGTCACCGCCGACATCGGGCGATCTATGTACGACGAACTGGGCCGGGTCACACCAGTCATCGAGATCCCCGAAGCGGGGCATCACGCCATGCTGGACCAACCCCTCATCCTGCTCACGGCATTGCGCACACTGCTCGCCGACTGGGACCATTCGGAGCCTCGTCGAAGAGAGTCCGGGGAACTGTCTCCGGTTGAATGAGGCGCTGCCTTCCAGTGCACGAGGCAACCCATGGTCAACTTCCTCAGCACACTCGGCAGGATTCGAACCTGCGACCTTCTGAACCGTAGATCTGCACGACCCACTTTCCGTCGTGCACCACGAGTATCCGGGAGGCTCATTCATGTTCCATGAGCTGGATTATTTCTCGTTCTCAATCGGCCAACATTTACCACCATTAACCGTCACTTTCCACGGTTTACGGACGTTTGGTTCTCACCGTGGTTCTTGTCGGACTGTCCATCCACATTGAGCGCGTGCACATCACCGGCGTCACTCGCTTGGTGGTTCACACACGATTCCGAGTTGCCATCCACGGTCTGACCCTTCGAAGCACGGGCTTTCCTCAAGGAGTCCTTCAACGTCAGACTTGACGGGCTCGGAGCCCAGTGCATCAGAAGCCACGGCTATGGTGACCACCTTCGTGCCGAGTGGCAGCGAACTGGCTGCGGGCACCTTTGCGACCCTCTGTTCGAGAACTGGAAGCTTTGGTGCCGGTACGCACCTTTCGTCAAGTATCGACTTGGCCTCGTTGGCGTCGTGCACCGTCTGAACGAGAAATCCTCCAACTGGTCGGGCAGCCCCCGCAATCAGCTCTCTGCTTTTCGCTGATCGCAGTATGAAATAGCCCGCAATTAGGGCAACCACGACAAGACCCGCCCAGGCCCAGGCTGGATTGATATCGAGCTTGCGGGCGACCCACTTGACGCCTTGATCGATGTGTTGCACGCTCGCCACAGACACCTACCCTGTCGCTATGAAGGTGACGTCGGCCGGCTCACCCACCGGTGTCGGATCATCGAGACCAAGGGCGAGAGCTACCGGCTCCAAGATGCCAAGGCCCGGAACGGGCGTGCCAAGGCCGGCAGAAAGGGATCTGGTCACCAGCTGGTGGAGGGTGACGGCGGGTCCGTGGACGAGGCTCCGACTCCCGAGTAGCTTCTGACCATCGCTCTACCGTTTTCGACCGGTGCGCGCTACTGAATTGGACCGGTATTCACATGTGCCCTCATTCACTGGAAAATGTGGTCGTGATATCGAGGAAGCAAAGGCGCAAGACGGAGGCAGATGATTATCGAGCATGATCCTCAAGCCACTGACGCGCTGGCTAGCTTTCGCCTTGACGGTTGCCGGGCCGTTGTCACCGGGGCAAGCTCAGGCCTTGGTTGGCGATTCGCCCAGGTACTAGACGGCGCGGGTGCTCGGGTCGCAATCGTGGCACGACGCGCTGATCGCCTCGAAGAGCTGGCAAAAGAGCTGGCTGATCCAGTCCTCATCGTGGCTGACCTGACAGAGAGCGGCTCTCCTCAACAGGTGATCGAAACAGCGGCGGCGGAATTGGGCGGCATTGACGTCTTGGTCAACAATGCCGGCAGGGGCGATATCGGCCCTGCCGAGGACGATACGACCTTCCGAGCAATCGTGGAGCTCAACTTGAACGTCCCTTTCGAACTCGCTCAACGCTGTGCGCGCCTCTCACTCGCCGACTCGTCCAAGCTCTCAATTGTCAATATCACTTCGATGTTGGGCACCGTCGCCTCCCGGTCGTTGCCTCAGGCCTCCTATGCCGCGAGTAAGGCTGGCCTCAACCATCTCACCAGGGAACTGGCCAACCAATGGGCACGATCGGGTATCCGGGTGAACGCCGTCGCTCCCGGATGGTTCCGCTCCGAAATGACTGCTGAAACCATGATCGATGACCCGAAAGGGGCGAAGTACATCGAACGCTATACGCCGATGGGACGGCCTGGCGCCGTGAATGAGCTCGACGGGGTCCTGTTGTTCCTCGCTTCGGACGCCTCGTCGTACGTCACGGGCCAGGTGATCGTCGTCGATGGGGGATGGACGATCGTCTGAACTCACCCCCGGTCTCGGCCGATCTACCGTCGGCGTGCCTTCCGCTGGGAGGTCCCGGACTGGGAACGTGACCAGTCCCGGCGGCTCCGCAGATGGGTGCACTACTTCGTGTAGCGGACGCTCAGCCTCCGTTGCCGAGCGCCTTGACCACGTTGGCGCCGAGGTCGGGGTCGACTTGGCGCCAGTACTCGCCGACACGCGACGCCACGTCGGGCTTGAGGCCGGGACCGTGGCTGGCGTGACCGATGATGTTGGTCAGCAGGTGGTCGCGGTCGGTCTCGGACATCACCTCGCGGTACATCGTGCCGGGCTGGACGAAGTCGGTGTCGTCGCGATGGGCGTGGTATGCGGCCCGGACGATCTCTCCCGTGAGCTGGTAGGCCGGGTCGGCATAGTGGGCCGGGTCGGCTTGGGGGCCGCCGTAGCTGTTGGGCGCATAGGCCGGGTCGCCGCCTGGTCGGAAGTTCATGGGACCGTCTTGGTTGTAGCTGTGCACCGGCACCAGCGGCTGGTTGACGGGCAACTGGAGATAGTTGGGCCCGATACGGTAGCGGTGAGTGTCCGGGTAGCTGAAGAGCCGGCCCTGGAGCATCTTGTCCGGGCTGGGGGCGATGCCCGGCACCATGTTGGACGGCTCGAACGCGGCCTGCTCGACCTGGGCGAAGTAATTGTCCGGGTTGCGGTCGAGCACCATGCGGCCGATCGGGATCATCGGGTAGTCCGAGTGCCGCCAGACCTTGGTCAGGTCGAAGGGGTTGAACCGGTAGTCAGCGGCCTCTTCGAAGGGCATGATCTGCATCTCCAGCCGCCAGACCGGGTGGTCGCCGCGTTCGATGGCGTCCCAGAGGTCGGCACGGTGGAAGTCCGGATCCTCGGCGGTCATGGCCTTGGCCTCGGCATCGGTGAAGTTCTCGACGCCCTGCTCGGTCTTGAAGTGGTACTTGACCCAGAATCGCTCTCCGCCGGCGTTGACCCACATGAAGGTGTGAGAGCCGTAGCCGTTCATGTGGCGCAGCGTGCGGGGCGTGCCCCGGTCCGACATGAGGATGGTGACCTGATGGGCGCTCTCTGGCGACAGGGTCCAGAAGTCCCACTGGCCGTTGTGGTCGGTGCGGCCGGTGTCGGCCCGGCGCTTCTGGGAGTGGATGAAATCGGAGAACTTGGAGGGGTCCCGGATGAAGAAGACCGGCGTGTTGTTGCCGACCAGGTCGTAGTTGCCCTCCTGGGTATAGAACTTCAGGGCGAAGCCCCGGGGATCCCGAACGGTGTCGGGAAAGCCCTGTTCGCCGGCGACGGTGGAGAACCGAGCCAGCATGGGCGTGCGCGTGCCCTTCTTCAAGAAGTCGGCCTGGCACCACTGGCTGACGTCCTCGGTGGCCTCGAAGAACCCGAAGGCCCCGTGGCCCTTGGCGTGGACCACGTGCTCGGGAACCCGCTCCCGGTTGAAGTGGGCCATCTTTTGGATCAAGTAGTGATCCTGTAGGAGTAGGGGACCCTCGACGCCGGCCGAGAGGGAGAACTCATCGCTCGGCGCTCGGATCCCCGCATCGTCGGTAGTGACAGGAGATGCGGTGTCGTCGCTCATGCTTCTTGGTCTACTCTTAAGATTAGAAAGAGTCAATACTGAGGGAACGTCTCGTCTTGTTGTCCGTGGAGTTCCGGTACGCTGCCGACGGCACTCAGAGCGACACGACCTTTGTGGAAGGAGAAGTCGATGAGCGAACTCGCCGAACGGCTGCGCCAACGAGGCTGGCGACTGACCGCACAGCGGCGCGTTGTCGCCGAAGTGCTGGCAGGCGAGCACGTCCACCTGACCGCAGAGGCCGTCCATGTCGCAGCCCAGGCCGTCCTCCCCGAGATCAGCATGGCCACCGTGTACAACACGCTCAACGAACTGGTGAACATGGGCGAGGTGCTCGAGATCTCCGCCGGCAACGGCCCCAAGCGGTACGACCACAACACCGCGATCGCCCATCAACACCTGCTGTGCACGCGCTGTGGCACGCTGCGGGATGTGGCGCCTAAGGGCGAGGCCGGCTTGACGGTGCCCCCGGACCAGCAACACGGGTTTCAAGTCGTCGGAGTCGACATCATGTTCCGGGGGCTGTGCCCGGCGTGCGCCGGAACCTGAAGTCGTAGGTATGGCTGCCGGCACCACGGCGCCGGCAGCCATAGTTTGGGTGGGCATGACCAACGAATCAACGCACCTCGGCGACGCACAGGGCGAGTGGTACTACTGCTTCAAGCACAAGACGGTCGAAACGCGCGACGAGTGCCACCAGATGGATCGAATGGGCCCGTACCCCACCCGGGAGGACGCTGAGAACTGGCGGGAGCGCGTCGCAGCACGGAACGAGGCGTGGGACGAGGACGAGTAGGCGTCAATTAGCGGACGGGCCAGTCAGTACGCCGGAGGAGTCGGAGAGGCGTCCCTGCCAGAGCTTGAGGTGCGGAGGGCCTCGACGATACGACCACATGCAGTAGGCTCCAGGACCTCGACCGCGGGAGAGTTCGCCCCGATGAAACGATCCCACTTGAGCTCTGCCGGCGGACGAACGGATACCCAATGGGCATGAGTTTCCGGATCCAACAGCGACACGATGAAGTGACAACGAAGGTCCCTGTCCCTACCGATCGGCTCGATGCGGTCATTTTCGATATGGACGGCGTCGTTACGGACACCGCCCGGGTCCATGCCCGCTGCTGGAAGCGCGTCTTTGACGACTATCTCCGCGCTCGATCGGATCGCACCGGTGAGGCCCTCCGGCTATTCGATGACCAGGACTATCTCCGCTACGTCGACGGCAAACCCCGCTACGACGGTGTGGAGAGTTTTCTTTCCTCGCGCCGAATCACTCTCGAACACGGTGCATCATCGGATCCGCCGGGACATGACACCGTGTGTGCGCTCGGGAACCTCAAGGACCGCGAGTTCGAGCGAGTGATCAAGGAAGAGGGAGTGAAGCCGTTCGAGTCGACACTCACGTTCATTCGGTCTTTGCGTTCATACGGGATCCGCACGGCCATGATCTCATCGAGCCGTCACGCCAGGACGCTATTGGCGGCGGCAGGCATCACGGATCTCTTCGATGCCATAGTGGACGGAGGCGATGCCGAAGCCCTCGAGCTGCCAGGCAAGCCCGAACCCGCCATCTTTCTTGCGGCAGCACGGCAGCTCGCAGCTGATCCGTCCCGCGCCGCTGTGGTGGAGGATGCTCTCGCCGGGGTCGAGGCAGGTCGCCGAGGAGGCTTTTGCTTCGTCGTCGGGATCGACCGAAGCTCGCAGGCCGATGCGCTGCGCGAACAAGGCGCGAATGTTGTGGTCAGGGACCTGTCCGACCTTGAGTTGCGCCCCGCCGCCTCCAATGGATCGCTGTGAACGAGCAACCGGCACACACCTCGAGCACAGAGCCGGAGGTCACAGACGAATGGTCGCTTCGGTACGACCGGTTCGATCCCGCTCGCGAGGGACTGCGCGAAGCGCTATGCACCTTGGGAAATGGCTACTTTGCCACTCGGGGTGCGGCACCGGAGGCCGTTGCCGACGGCATCCACTATCCCGGCACTTACGTTGCTGGCTTGTACAACCGGCGCCCTACGCGGCTCGCCGGACGCACCGTCGAGAACGAGAGCATCGTCAACCTCCCCAACTGGCTCGTGGTCAACTTCCGCATCAACGACGGCCCATGGTTCGACCTTGATGACGTCGACATCCTCGACTATTCCCAGGAGCTCAACCTTCGCCAGGCAACGCTGAGCCGAACGCTGCGAGTGCGAGACATCATCGGGCGAGTGACGCGGGTGGAACAGCGCCGCTTCGTGAGCATGGCCGACCCGCATGCCGCTGGCCTCGAAACGGTGTTGTGCGCCGAGAATTGGTCAGGTTGCCTGACTGTCCGCTCCGGTCTCGAAGGCCGGATCATCAATGCCGGCGTGGCCCGCTATAGCCAATTCGATGAACGCCATCTCGTTGACGTGGAAGCCAAGGCAGTCGACAGCGAGACCGTTGCCATGACCGCCCGTACCAGTCAGTCAGGCGTGTGGATCGCCGAAGCGGCTAGAACCCGGATCACGCGTGCGGGGAAGCCGGCGAGCCCTGAGCGCCGGGTCATGGAAGAGCCTGGCTTCATCGCCCACGAGCTGACCGTCGACGTCGAGGCTTTCGAGCCGATCGCCATCGAGAAGGTCGTCATCCTCTTTACCTCCAGGGACCGTTCGATCAGCGAGCCGTTCGTCGAGGCGTGCTCTTGGAGCGCGCGCGTGGGTAGTTTCGGCGAGCTCCTCAGCGCCCACACCCATGAGTGGGACGATCTGTGGAAGCGCTTCTCGCTCGAGGTGGAAGACGGTGCCGGCAAGACCCAGTTGGCGCTGCACCTCCACATCTTCCACCTGCTTCAGACCACCTCCCGCAACACCCTCGACCTTGATGTCGGCGTACCCGCCCGGGGCTTGCACGGCGAGGCCTACCGAGGTCACGTCTTTTGGGACGAACTCTTCATCTTCCCCTACCTCAACCTGCACCTCCCGGCGCTCGTGCGATCACTGCTCTTGTACCGTTACCGGCGATTGCCGGAGGCCCGCTGGGCCGCCCATCAGGCCGGTTTCCGCGGGGCGATGTACCCCTGGCAGAGCGGCAGCAACGGACGGGAGGAGACGCAGATCGTTCACCTCAATCCCCGCTCGGGTCATTGGTTGCCCGACGCGTCGCATCTCCAACGGCACATCAACGCGGCGATCGCCTACAACGTCTGGCACTACTACCAGGCGACGGGGGACATCGACTTCATGGCCACCTACGGGGCGGAGATGATCTTCGAGATCAGCCGCTTCTGGGCGAGCATCGCCCGGTACAATCCGGCGCTCGACCGATACGAGATCTTGGGCGTGATGGGCCCTGACGAGTACCACGACAGCTATGTCGGAGCCGCAGCCCCGGGTCTGGACAACAATGCCTACACCAACGTCATGGCTGTCTGGGTCTTGTGTCGAGCGCTCGAACTGATCGATCTCCTGCCGGCGCCCCGGCGTAGCGAGCTGTGCGAAAGCCTGTCGCTGGACGACGCCGAGCTTGCCCATTGGGAGGACGTCAGCCGCAAGATGCGTCTCGTGGTCCAAAGTGACGGCGTCATCAGTCAGTTTGAGGGCTACGAGGACCTGGCCGAGCTGGACTGGGAGGTCTACCGGGCACGCTATGGCGATATCTCCCGCCTCGATCGCATCTTGGAGAGCGAGAACGACACGCCCAATGCCTACAAGGCCTCCAAGCAGGCCGATGTGCTCATGCTGTTCTACCTGCTCTCTGCCCCCGAGCTGCGAGCGATCTTCGAAAGGCTCGGCTATGCCTTCGAACCCGACTCCATCCCGCGAACCATCGACTACTACCTGCAGCGGACCTCGCACGGATCCACCCTCAGCCGAGTGGTGCACGCCTGGGTCGTGGCCCGCTCCGATCGCGAGCGTTCGTGGGAATTCTTCGAAGATGCCCTGAATAGCGACCTGGACGACACCCAAGGCGGCACTACCGCCGAAGGAGTTCATCTGGGCGCCATGGCCGGCACGGTGGATCTTCTGCAGCGCTGCTATCTGGGTATTGAGACCCGCGACGATGTGCTCTGGTTCAATCCACTCCTTCCCGCAGAGGTGCGGAACCTGACGCTCGACATTCGCTACCGCCGGCGGTGGATAAATTTGGCTGTGGCCCAAGGTGAGTTCACGGTGGAGGTCCAGGACTGGGGCGAGGGAGCTGTCCGGGTCGGGCTGGGTGGCGAGGTAATCGAGCTCCACCCGGGCGAACGGCGGCAACTGGCGCTCTGAGCCCGTGGGGGCAGAAACCCCAACGGCAGCCCAATTGAGCATCACGCCGGCGGCGAACTGCTCCAGGCTGGCGCTGCCGTCCCTCTACCTTGTGATCCGCAGCACCTTCGAGCTTCTGGGGGTTCATCGTCTCAACTGCTTCGAGATGGACATCGAGGTCATCGTGCTCCACAACCAGCTGTGGGTCCCACCTCGCCGCACGTCTGGTCCCCTCCGACCTGGGCTGATCGGGCTAGGGCAGGTCTTCAGCCAATCGGAGGCCACCGCTTGCTGTCGGGTCAGTCACGTAGTGCATATGCCGTCCTCGTCGATAGTCATCCTCATCTCACGGACGCGAGTTCACACCAGACCTCGAGCCGGCCCGTCAGCAGCGAGCACTTCCAATTTCGTACCGGTCACCTCGCCGTTCAACGGCCATCGGACTCTCTTCGGCTCTCGCCCGGCAGGACATCGGTGCCGACCTCCTGTCGGCCTGCCGTCGTGGCGATGGTCCGGCCCGGTCGAGAGCTACGGCAAACCGCTCGTCTGCCGGCGTCCACCCCTTGTAGATCGGCAGTGTCGGGACTATTGGCCCTACTGGCTCACGGCTGATCACACCAAGATCGACAGGTATGGGATCTAGGACCGGAAGCAGCATGAATCGAACAGTGGAACGCATGCAGCACCCTGGTGGTGACGGGAGGTGAGCAACATCACGTTGGAGCGCCCTCATCTCCATCAGCACGACAAGGGGCCGCTGGCAATTGATGTCCACCAACTCACCAAACGCTACGGCGACCTGGCCGCCGTGAGCGAGGTCGACTTCTCGGTGGCCCAAGGTGAGGTCTTCGCCTTCCTCGGCCCGAACGGCGCGGGAAAATCGACAACCATCAAGATGCTCTGCACCTTGGCTCATCCAACGTCGGGTCGGGCAATGGTCGCGGGCTTCGACGTGGTCTCGAGAGCCAAGGCCGTCCGCCGGCACATTGGGCTCGTCTTCCAGGAGCAGACCCTCGACGATCAGCTCACTGCCGAGGAGAACCTCCGGTTCCACGCCGTGCTCTATGGCGTCCCACATGACCAGGTCGACCAACGCATCGCCAAGGTGTTGGACCTGGTGGCGCTCTCGGACCGACGCAAGGATCTCGTGTCGACCTATTCGGGAGGCATGGCCCGCCGACTCGAGATCGCTCGCGGCATGCTTCACACCCCCAAGGTCCTGTTCCTCGACGAGCCGACCCTCGGTCTCGATCCCCAGACCCGGGCCCTCATGTGGGAGGACGTCATGCGCCTGCGGGACGAGGAAGGCGTGACCATCTTCTTGACAACGCACTACATGGACGAAGCCGAGTTCGCCGATCGGATCGCCATCATCGACCACGGATCGATCATCGCCCTCGATACCCCTGACGCCCTCAAGGCCTCCGTGGGGGCGGACACCGTGTCCCTCGAAACGGCTGACGACGCCACGGCGCTGGCCTCGCTGAAGCGGGCGGGCTACAGAGCCGAACGCACCGAAAGCGGCCTCACCGTGTTCGTGGCCGACGAGGAAGCCGCCGTCGGACCCATCGTCACCGCCGTAGGGGTCCCGGTTCGGACCGTGCGGGCCCATCGTCCCACCCTCGACGACGTGTTCCTTCACTTCACAGGCCGCGAGATTCGAGAGCAGCACGGCGAGGCAATCCCCATGATGGCCCGGGCCCACGGCGCCCGGCGAGGTTGAGGTGACGCAATGACCACCGTTTCGAGTCCCAGCCCCACCATCCAGGTCGACACCCGCGACACCCTTCTCTCCGACGAGATCCGCGTGGCCGGCATGGTGTGGGAGCGCGAGCTGATCCGCTACACGCGGAATCGCACACGGATCGTGAGCGGGCTCATTCAACCCGTCTTGTTCCTCTTCGTCCTCGGTTACGGCATGAGTTCGCTCGTGGGGACGACCGGGGGTTTCAACTTCCGCCAGTTCGTCTTCCCCGGTGTGGTGGCCATGAGCGTGGTCATGACCGCCATGTTCTCGGCCATCTCCATCGTGTGGGACCGTGAGTTCGGCTTCCTGCGCGAGATGCTGGTCGCTCCGGTCAGCCGAACGGCCCTCGTCCTGGGCAAGACGGCCGGCGGGGCGAGCGTCGCCGCCGTCCAGGGGACGATCATGCTGGTGCTGGCCCCGCTGGTGGGCGTCCACCTCACTCCCCTGCTGGTCGTCGAGGTCATCGGCCTCGAACTCCTGATGGCGGTGGCGATGACTGCGTTCGGGGTCTTCGTGGCCAGCCGGATCCAGAGGATGGAAGCCTTCCAGGTCGTCATGCAGATGCTGCTCATGCCGATGCTCTTCCTCTCCGGAGCGCTGTTCCCGCTCACCGGCCTCCCGAAGTGGCTGATGGTGATCACGCGGATCAACCCGCTCACCTACGCCGTCGCCCCGCTGCGCCAGGTGGTCTTCGCCGCCCAGAACATGACACCGGCGGCCACGGCGCGCTTTGCGGCCGGTATCACGATCAACGGCTACACCTTGCCGATCGCGGTCGAGCTGGCCATCGTGGTCGTCTTCGCGCTGGTCTTCTTCATCCTCGCCATCTGGGGACTCTCCCGAACCGAATAGGCACCCTCGTCCCAAGGAGACGGACATGCATGACGACGCCACCGATCCGGCAATACCCGTAGGGCTCCCCCCGGGGTATTGCTGTGCACGTGCCAGGTGCTTGACCGGTCGACACGGGGCAGAGCGGTGCTCACCGCACATGACGCGATGGCCGGGACTGAGTAGCCACGATGGAGATTGATGGGGCAGTGTGCATCGTCACCGGGGCATCCTCTGGGATCGGCGCTGCTACAGCGCGTCTGTTGAGCGGGCTGGGCGCACACGTCGTACTCGCGGCTCGGCGGACGGAGCGTCTCGAGGACCTCGCCGTAGAGCTGCCGGGCTCGCTGGTCGTCAGCACCGACGTCACCATCGCTGCACAGGTCGAGCGACTGGTCGCCCGGACCCTCGACACCTATGGCACGGTCGACGTCCTGGTCAACAACGCCGGACAAGGCCTCCATGTCCCCCTCGAGGAGCTGGACCCGGCCGACCTCAGGGCCGTCTTCGAGCTCAATGTGGTCGCGCCGCTGATGGGGATGCAGGCGGTGCTCCCGGCCATGCGAGCACGAGAGCGTGGAGCAATTGTCAATGTGAGTTCGGCCACGTCGCTGCGGGTCTTCCCCGGACTCGGCGGCTACTCCGGCACCAAGGCGGCCCTCAACATGCTCTCCCAGGTCGGACGGCTCGAGCTGGCCGGTGCGGGCGTCGTGGTGTCGGTCGTGTACCCGTCGGTCACGGCCACCGAGTTCCACCAGCGGCTCCGGGCCGGCCACCTGGTCAGCGGGGGTCACACCATTCAACCCGACCCACCCGAGCTGCCAGCCACGGCCATCGAGTTTGCCATCCGAACCGGCGAGGCCCATGTGCTGGTCGCCGATCCGCCCAAGCCGATCGCCCCTGGCGACAATGGGGGCTGGGGCGCCCTGCTCGCCCGACAAGCACCGGGTGCAGTAGGAACCCACGCACCGCCGGACGACGGCCCCGAGCGAAGTGGGCGTGCGAGCAACGGAGAGCACCCGAGGTGATCTTGGTGACCGCGGCAAACGGGCGGACCGGCCGCAGCGTGGTCCGGGCCCTGGTTCGCGGCGGGCGCCGAGTCCGGGCGTTCGACATCGCCACCGACGTCGAACAGCTGGTCGATGAGGGAGCAGCAGAGGCCATCGTCGGCAATCTGCTCGACCCCGAGGACGTACGCCGGGCGGTCGAGGGTGTCGAGTCGGTTGTCCATATCGGTCCCCCCATGCACCCCCGGGAGGCCGAAATGGGCCACGGTGTCGTGGCTGCGGCCCGCCAGGCCGGGGTTGGGCACTTTGTCCAGTTCTCGGTCACCCACCCCCAGCTCGAGCCGCTCCTCAATCACCAGGCCAAGTTGGCGGTGGAACGCGTGGTGCTCCTGTCGCGGATGCCGTTCACCATCCTTCAGCCCATGCACTACATGCAGAACATCGACGTGGCACACGTGGTCGCAGCGGGGGCCTTGTGGCAACCGTATGGACTCGACACACCTCTGGCCCACGTGGACTTGGAGGACGTCGCCGAGGTCGCCGCCAAAGTGGTGGGAGAGGCACACCACCACTACGCCATCTATGAGCTCTGTGGCGAGGACTTCTGCAATGCACGCGAACTGGCCCACGTGATCTCCGTCGAGTCCGGCCGTCCCGTGACTGCCGAACTGGTCCCATTCCCTGCGAGCACAGTCGCCGGACCCCGACCGTCCGAAGAGGACGACTACCGCGCCGACGCCATGTTCCGGCTCTTCGGCCATTACGGGCGCTATGGCATCACCGGCAATCCAAACGTGCTCAGCTGGCTCCTGGGACGGCGCCCGACGAGCTTCGACGAGTACGTACGGCGGTGCCTGGCCATCCACTAATGGTGCCCGGGATGGAGCCATCAGCTTGGCCGGTCAGGGTCGACCTCACCAGCCGACGAAGCACTCAAGCCGATGTCGGTCGTGGTGGTCGGCGGTCTCATCCCTCGAAACGACGATCCGGCAGTGCACGCAGTGGACGGCCACGCAGTGACCAAATCGCGAGCGCAAGCCCCGGGCTTCAGCCCTGGGGTCGAGCGAGTTCGGGGCGTAGCCCCGGGGTTGTCGCACCCGCTCCGTAGGGTGTCCCTGATGTCCCACCGCTACCGTCTCTACCCAAGTCCGGTTCAGGAA
>Ga0208079_1000277_pt1 | contig 28536 bp, 17 predicted proteins | sample NGESurdeep092012_5_FD_184474 | JGI IMG/M metagenome (GOLD analysis project Ga0208079, IMG submission 184474) | Arctic peat soil microbial communities from Barrow, Alaska - NGEE Surface sample 210-2 deep-092012 (SPAdes) | ecosystem: Environmental > Terrestrial > Soil > Wetlands > Peat ... | reverse complement strand
AGGCCGGCGCCCGCGCCGCCGCCCGCCTCCGATATCGCGTACCCCCGCGTCTTCACCGGACGACACCTCACCGCCATCGCCTTCCCCCTCGGAGGCGTCGCCGCTGGCGCCATCTCGCTCGGTGGCCGCGGTCAGCTCCGCGACTGGGAAATCTTCAACCGCCCCGACAAGGGCAACGCGCCCTCCTACGCCTTCCCCGCCATCTGGGTGCAGGCCGGCGCCCGCAAGCCAATCGCCCGCGTGCTGGAATCCCGCATCCAGCCGCCCTACGAAGGTGCCAACGGACTCGGCACCAAGAACGCCCCCGGCCTCGTCCGCCTCGCCTCCGCCACCTTCACCGGCGAGTTCCCCCTCGCCCGCATCGATTTCGCCGATTCGGCCCTCCCCGTGCGCGTCTCGCTCGAAGCCTTCACCCCCTTCATCCCCCACGATCCCGACGAGAGCGGCCTTCCCGTCGCCATCCTCCGCTATCGCGTCACCAACCCCGGCGGGGTGCCAGCCAAAGTCTCCATCGCCTGGTCCATCGACAACCCCACCGGCCGCACTCAAGCAACCGACACGCGCGTCAACGATTACCGATCCTCCCCCACCCTCGCCGGCCTCTTCATGCACACTCCGGACCTGCCCGCCGCCGATCCCCTGAAGGGCAGTTTCGCCCTCACCGCCCTCGACCCCGCCAGCGCCCACGTCACCTACCTGCGCGGCTGGCAGCGCGACCGCTGGTGGAACTCCCCCATGCTCTTCTGGGACGATTTTTCCGCCGATGGCGAACTCGGCCCCGAACCGGAGGCGCGCAGCGGCGTCGGCGCTCTCTGCCTGAACCGCACCGTCTCCCCCGGTGCGCACGCCGATTTCACTTTCCTGCTCGCCTGGCATTTCCCCAACCGCACTCCCCGCCGCTGCGGCTGGACCGCTCCCAAGGGCGACGAAGACAGCCTCATCGGCAATCACTACACCGCCCGCTTCGCCGATGCCTGGGCCGCGGCCGTTTACGCCGCCGCGCACCTCGACGCGCTGGAAAAGAAGACCCGCCGCTTCGCCGCCGCCCTCCGCGAATCCACGCTTCCCCCCGCCATCAAAGACGCCGCCGGCGCCAATCTCTCCACCCTGGTCACGCCGGTGTGCTTCCGCACCGCCGATGGCGAGTTCCACGGCTTCGAAGGCGCCAACGACCACGCCGGCTGCTGCCACGGCAGTTGCACCCACGTGTGGAACTACGAAACCGTCACCGCCCACCTGTTCCCCACCTTCGCCCGCTCCCTGCGCGCCACCAGTTTCGGTTACGATCTCGACGACGCCGGCGCCCTGCACTTCCGCGAGAACCTCCCGCACAAAGAGCCGCTCTGGGGCTTCGCCGCCGCCGATGGCACCATGGGCCAGATCATGCACGCCTATCTGGATTGGACCCTCTCCGGCGATATCGATTGGCTGCGCGGCATCTGGCCGCGCGTCAAGAAAGCTCTCGAATTCGCCTGGATCCCCGGCGGCTGGGATGCCGACCGCGACGGCGTCCTCGAAGGCGTCCAGCACAATACCTACGACGTGGAGTTCTACGGCCCCAACCCGATGTGCGGCATCTATTACCTCGGCGCGCTGCGCGCCGGCGAGGAAATGGCCCGCGCCACTGGCGACGCGTCAGCCGTCGAATACCGCCGACTCTTCGAGAACGGCCGCCAGTGGATCGACGCCAATCTCTTCAACGGCGAATACTACACCCAACAGATCCGCGGCGTCGCCAAAAACAAAATCGCCGCCTCGCTACTGAGCACCATGGGTTCCGAGGACACCGAGAAGCCGCAATACCAGGTCGGCGCCGGCTGCCTGCTCGATCAGTTGGTGGGCCAGTATATGGCGGAAGTCGCCGGCCTCGGCCCCCTCGTGTCGCCTGACCACATTCGCAAAACCCTCGAGTCCATCTACCGCTACAATTACAAACGCACGCTCACCGGCCACAATACCGTGCAGCGCACCTACGCCCTCAACGACGAAGCTGCCCTCGTCATCTGCGATTACGGCAAGGCCGAGCGCCCGCGCATTCCGTTCCCCTACTACGCCGAGGCCTGGACCGGCCTGGAATACCTCGCCGCCGCGCACATGATCTACGCCGGCATGACCGCGCAGGGCGTCGAGTGCGTCCGCAACGCCCGCTCCCGGCACGATGGCGAGAAGCGCAACCCCTGGAACGAGCCCGAGTGCGGCCATCATTACGCTCGCGCCATGTCGGCATGGAGCACGCTGCTCGCCATCAGCGGCTTCCGCTACCAGGGCGGCGAGCGCGCCGTCACCATCAAAGCCCCGGCGGGACACCGCTGCTTCTGGAGCACCGCCACCGCCTGGGGCACCTTTCATGTGACCGCGGCCGGCGTCACCCTGCACGTGGATCACGGCACGCTGCAATGCCGTACCCTCACCATCAACGGCAAGCGTCACACCCCCAATGCCACGCTGAAAGAAGGAGAAGACCTCCGCTTGTGAAGGCCCCTGTAGGACAGGCCTCCCGGCCTGTCTCTTTTCTCTTTGTCAAACCAAGCGTCGCGGTGATCGGCGGCTTCCGCGGGGCGGGGAAGACCACGCTCATCCTCGCCGCCGCCGGCATCCTCTAGCCCGAAGTTCCAAGCCGGGAACTTCGGCCTAGCGCCAGGGCGTTCGCGTCGCCGCGGCCCCTTCTTGATGCCGCTGTTAAACTGAAGGTACATGCGGCGCATCCTCTCCCTTGTACTACTCTTCGCCGGCGCACTCCGCGCCGACACGGCGCTGGTGCTTTCCTTCTTCAATCGCGCCAAGTCGGCCAATCTCGATTGGGTCGGCGAGAGCATCGCACAAAGCGTGCGCGATTCGCTGGCTTCCGAAGGTGTCCTGGTGTTGGCCCGCGAAGACCGCTTGGAGGCGTATCGCCGTCTCTCGCTCCGTCCCGGCGCCGAACTGACCCACGCCTCGATTCTGAAAATCGGTGAATCGCTCGACGCGTCTCAGGTGATCTACGGTTTCTACGAACTGCTGCCCGCCGAACCCGGCAATCCGCAATCCAAAGGTTCGCTGCGCATCACGGCTCGCATTCTGGATCTCAAACACACCCGCCAGGGGGCGGTCTACAGCGAACTCGGTGCGCTCGAAGACTTGGGCTCGCTGGCCGTGCACCTCGGCTGGCAGACGCTCGAATGGCTCCATCCCAAGGCCGCCCCCGACGAACAGGTGTTCATGAAGGCGCGTCCGGCGGTACGCCTGGATGCGGTCGAAAGCTACGTGCGCGGCCTGCTGTCCACTTCGCCCGAGCAGCGCCACCGCTACTTTACCCAAGCCGCCCGGTTGGACGCGAACTACTCGCAGCCTTGCTTCGAACTCGGTAGAGTTTTCTGGGAAAAGAAGGACTACAAGGTGGCCGGGGGATGGCTGGAGCGGGTAGCCCGTTCCGACCCGCACTACCTGGAAGCCCAGTTTTTCCTCGGCCTCTGCCGCTTTGCCAACGGCGATTTCAAGGGCGCCGAACAGTCCTTCCAACTCGTGGCTGCCGCCATTCCACTCAACGAGGTCTATAACGATTTGGGCGTCGTGCAAGCCCAGCGCCAGGATTACTCCGCCGCCGCGGCCAGCTTTCGCAAGGCGCTGGAGGGCGACGACGCCGACCCGGACTACCATTTCAATCTGGGCGCCGCCCTCTGGCGCGCCGGACAGTACACCGCCGCCTCCGATAGCTTCCGCGCCGTGCTGGCGCGCAACTCGGCCGACAACGAAGCCACCATTCTTCTCGGCCGGACCCTGAAAAAGGAAGCTCCGCGCCCCGGCGACACCAAGCCCGACGGCAAACCGCGCCTCAAGACCAATTATGAAGAGTCCGCCTTCCGCCAGTTGCAGGCCGAATTAGGCATCAAAAAATAGTGGCATAAGACGCCGCCTTGTGCAGTGGCATAAGGCTCCGCCTTGTGCACCCGGGCGACGCTCGGACCTTGCCCTCACCACTCAAACTACCTGGGAGTCCCGCGCTCACTCGGCTGCTCAGCGCACTTCATCATTCGTTGCGACGCCCCTGGCGTCATGAGCAACCTATGCCGCCTATTTCAACTCCACGACGATCAGGTCCGACGGGCGGGTGCCGAGGTTGGAGGCGCGGTGCTTGATGTAGCCATCGGTCCAGAAGGCGTCGCCGGGGGCGCCATTCATGGTTGCCAACGTGCCGTCGGCGGATTCGATGCGGGCGGAGAGCTCGGAGAGCAGGACCACGGCGCGTCCGGCGCCGGAATGCTCGTGCCACTTCTCGCGGCCGCCGGACTCGCGGGTTGCGCGGAAGACGCGCACCTGCGGGTTCTCGAAGATGAGCTTGTTATGGGCGGAATCGATCGCCAGCGGGTCGAGGTTGCGCGCGCGTTTGGGCGGAGTTGCCGGGGCGGGCTGCTTGATTTCGATTTCGACCATGCGGAGAGCGGCGTCGCTCGCGATCTCACTGATGTGCATGCCTCCGGCGGGGCTCCAGGCGACGTCGCCGGCCTTCCAGTGGAGGTGCTCGGTGGGCGCGCCGGGGTGGGAGATGTCCTGATCGGCGCTGTCGAGATAGATCATCACGCGATTGAAATCGTGCTGGTGGAGCGCCGTGGGCTGGTGCGGACGATCGAGGGCGGTGAGGATGCGGACGCGCGGATTGTCGACGGCCACGGTGGTTTGGGCAACCAGCGCCAGAGGGAGCAGGGCGAGGAATAGCGATCGCATGGTTTATCCTTTCGAGGATTCCTGGGAACGGCGCCATGCCGCAAGGAGGGCGGCGGGATCGGTGGCGTAGCACTCGGTGTAGCCGCACTGGCCGCAGACGCGGGCTTCCAGCGGGCAGAGCGCAGGCCCCTTGAGCAGGAGGGCGCCGGGATCGGCGTCGACGCGAAGACGGATGTCGTGTCCGAGTTGTTCCAAGACGCGAGCCCCGAGCACGATGTCGGCGGACCCGCACTTCACGCAGGTGGAGGATTGAGGCATAGCGGAAAGTATATCGGAATCGGCCGCGCCTGATGGGCCGATGCCTTCCCGGAGCCCAGACCCGTGTTGGCCCGCGCTTGGAGTTCGATGAACTTGTGGTCGGAATCGGGACCCCAGCCACGTATCGGGATACCGCTCCGCGGGGCCCTTACTTTCTGACGTCCTCTTGGCCTGTAAAGCCTGTAAACCTTCCGATCTCTCCCGAAGTCCCACCGACAGGGTTATCTGCCATCCACCAGACTACGGATGTTGTTGTAACTACTTTGAAGTCTATGGCATAGCGGAGGTCAAATCCAATTGAAAGTCTGGATGCGGCCGGAGGGAAAGTCTTTGAAAGTCTTATGTGAAGGGCTCTTGGCTTGCTTGACACGGCTTGCGTGCGCACGTATTATGTGTACATATGAACATCACTCTTTCCATTGATGACGAGGTGATCCGGTGCGCACGCCGACAGGCTGAAGTCCTTGGAACAAGCGTCAACCAGTTGGTGCGCGATTATCTGGAGCAGTTGGCGGGAACGAGGGATCCGATCGCGGATGCGGCGGAATTCGCGAGGCTTTCCCGGATCGCTCCTGGCAACTCGCGAGGCTGGAAGTTCAACCGCGAGGAGATTCACGAGCGGAAATGAGAGGGTTGGCGTTCTTCGACACCAACATCCTGGTCTACTCCGACGACGCCCTCTCGCCGGAAAAACACGCGCGTGCGATTGAACTTTTCACTGACCATCGGGAGCGTGGCGCGGCAGTAATTTCTCTACAAGTGCTGCAGGAATACTATGCCACGGTCACCCGCAAATTGGGTTTCGATGCGGAACTCGCGCAACGTAAGGTCGAAATGTTGGCACAGGGAAATGTAGTCCGCTTTGAGGCCCGCGACGTGATCGCCGCCATCGAACTGCACCGCCTCACGCGGATTTCGTTTTGGGATGCCATGATCGTCCATGCGGCCCGGCTGGCGGGCGCGAGTGTACTTTACACGGAAGACCTCCAGCACGGGGCGGTTCTGGGCGGCGTCCCGGTGGTCAACCCGTTCCTGACAGCGTAAACACCGCCGCTGAATGTCGGGGACGCAGGCGGGGTACCCTCTGGGTCCGCCTGCGCCACCAGTCCCGCTCACACCGCTTTTTCCTCCGTTCCCCCTGCCAATCCGCCGTTCAATGGAATCCCATTTCTTTCAATCGTTTAAAGCGCCAGACTGGCACCAAACTGGGAAGGAAGTATCTTAATGAGCACTCAGACTGTCGATCCGAAGCCCCAAACGTCTGCCAACCTCGTGCAGATTGGCTCCGCCATCGAAGACACCATCCAGCAGCGGCTCGCTGAGGAGCGCTCCCGCCTGGAGCGCGAAGCCGGTGTGGCCACTCGCGAGGTCCACCACTTCAAGCGCCCCGCCGAGCGTCACTTCACCAGAGACCAGCGCGCCCAGACCACCCTGCTTTTCGGCGGACTGACCTGGAAGCACGAGAAGCTGGTCCACGGCGCCCTCGAAGGCCTCGGCTATCGCGCCGAAGCCGTCCCCACCCCGAACGTCAAGGCGTTCCAGGCGGGAAAGGAGTATGGCAACAACGGTCAGTGCAATCCCACCTACTTCACCGTCGGCAACCTGGTGCAGTATCTACAGACGTTGGAAGAGCAGGGAATTCCCAAGCAGGAAATCATCGACCGCTACGTGTTCTTCACGGCCGGCGCCTGCGGACCCTGCCGTTTCGGGATGTATGAAGCCGAATATCGCCTGGCCCTGCGCAATGCCGGGTTCGATGGCTTCCGCGTGCTCCTGTTCCAGCAGTCCGGCGGCCTATCGCAATCCGACGCCGAAGCCGGCCTGGAAATGAACATCGATTTCTTCCTCGGCATCCTCAACTCGCTCAACTGCGGCGACGTGATGAACGAAGTGGCCTACGCGCTGCGTCCCTTCGAGGTGAACTCGGGCGACACCGACCGCATCCTCGACGAGAGCATGGATTACCTCCATGAGGTGTTCCGCAAGAAACGCCCCTGGAAGCTCGACGAAGGCATGGGCAAATACCTCGGCGGCTTCAGCGACACCGCGGAATACGTCGGCAAATTTGTCAACCAGTTGAAGGGCGACGAATACGTGCCCGCTCTGGAGCGCTGCCGCGACAGCTTTAACCACATCGATATCGATCGCCTGCGCGTCAAGCCCATCGTCAAGATCACCGGCGAGTTCTGGGCGCAGACCACCGAAGGCGACGGCAACTTCAATATGTTCAGCTTCCTGGAGCGCGAAGGCGCGCAGGTTCTGGTGGAACCCATCGGCACCTGGATCATGTACATGATCCACCAGGTCATCCAGAAGTACAAAGACTTCAAGGGTCTCGAAGAAGGCGCGGTTCTGCCTCCCCTCTGGAAGCTGGGCACGCGCGCCAAAATCGAGTTCGGTTTCCGCCAGAAGGTGGCCAAGCTGAAGCTCGCCGAAGCCATTTTCAAGAGCGAATACCACAAGATCGTGAACGCGCTGGGCGGCATCGCGCACCACCTGGCCGACCAGTACGAGTTGCAGCGCCTCGGCCACCCCTTCTACAACTCGCGCGCCGGCGGCGGGGAAGGCCACCTGGAAGTCGCCAAGAATATCTACTACTCGAACAAGGACCTGGCGCACATGGTGCTGTCGCTGAAGCCCTTCGGCTGCATGCCCAGCACGCAGTCCGACGGCGCGCAGTCCGCCGTGGTCTCTAACTACAAGGACATGATCTACCTGCCGGTGGAGACCTCCGGCGAAGGCGAGATCAACGCCCACAGCCGCGTGCAGATGGCGCTCGGCGAAGCCAAGAACAAGGCCAAGAAGGAATTCGCCGCCGCCCTGGAAGAGACCCACCTCACGCTGGACCAGTGCCGCGCCTGGGTGGAAGCCAATCCCGAAAGCAAGCGCCCGCTCTATCGGGTCCCCCACAAGAAGGGCGTGGTCGGCGGCGCCGCGAATTTCGTGCACCACATCGCGGCGCGCATGGCGACCGCGGGAGGGAAAGCCAACTAAGCAAAGTGGGGCGGACGGGGTGCCCTCTGGGCCTGTCCGCGCGGGACGCCCTCGTCCCGCCGCCGGAACTACGGCGCGAGAAGGCCGACGGGGGCGTCGGCCGCGGACCAGGGGTCCGCCCCACAATCATAGTCTTGACGAGATCACATCATGGACAAGAACTTCCTGATCGGAATGGACGTAGGCTCCACCACCGTGAAAGCCGTGGTCATCGATGCCGCAACGGACACAATTCTCTGGTCCGATTACCAGCGGCACGACACCAGGCAGCCCGAGAAGGTCCTGGAATTCTGCCAGCGCTTCGAGACTGAAGTCGCGGACTTCGATGCCACCCGTTCCCGGATGTTCGTGACGGGCTCCGGCGGCAACGGCCTCACCAAATATCTCGGCGGCAAGTTCGTGCAGGAAGTCAACGCCGTCTCTCTTGCCGTGGAAAAACTCTACCCCGAGTGTGGCAGCGTCATCGAACTGGGCGGCCAGGACGCCAAGATCATCATCTTCAAAACCGACCCGGAGACCGGCCGCAAGAAGAAAATGCCGTCGATGAACGATAAGTGCGCCGGCGGCACCGGCGCGGTCATCGACAAGATCAACGCCAAGCTGCGCATTCCCAGCGAGCAGCTTTGCGAGATGGGCTACAAGGGCGTCAAGCTCCATCCCGTGGCCGGCAAGTGCGGCGTCTTCGCCGAAACCGATATCAACGGTCTGCAAAAAATGGGCGTCCCGCCCGACGAATTGATGGCCTCGCTCTTCGAAGCCATCGTGATGCAGAACCTGAGCGTGCTGACGCGCGGCAACACGCTGCTGCCCGTGGTGCTTCTGCTGGGCGGCCCCAACTGCTACATCAAGGGCATGCGCGATTGCTGGAAGGCCAACATTCCCAAGATCTGGCAAGAGCGCGGCACCCCGCTCCCCGAAGGCATTCCGCCCGAGGACCTGGTCAAGACCCCCGACAACGCGCAGTATTTCGCCGCCATTGGCAGCGTGGAGTTCGGCAAGAGCGAGGACGACAACGTCGGCCGGTACACCGGCTACGCCAAACTCGAGTGGTACGTCACCGTGGGCCGCGAAGAAGAAAAGGCCAAGCGCGGCGGCGGCGTGGGACTTGCCAAGGACGATGCCGACCTCGCCACATTCAAGGAAAAGTACCGCACCAAAAAGTTCACACCGCAGCCCTTCCACCAGGGCGAAGTCATCGAAGGCTTCATCGGCATCGATGGCGGCTCCACCTCCACCAAGGCCGTGCTGATGTCCAAGGATCACAAGCGGCGCATCCTGGCCAAGACCTATCAGCTCTCCAAGGGCAACCCGATCGAGGATACCGTCGAGGTGCTGCAAAAGCTCGACAGCCAGATCCGCGATTCCGGCGCGGAGCTGAAGATCCTCGGCGTCGGCACCACCGGCTATGCCAAGGACATTCTGAAGGACGTGGTGGGCGCCGATGCCGCGCTGGTCGAAACCGTGGCCCACACCGAAGCCGGCCTGCACTTCTATGAAGGTGTGGACGTCATCTGCGATGTCGGTGGCCAGGACATCAAGATCATCATCCTGAAGAACGGCCGCGTCAAGGATTTCAAGCTGAACACGCAGTGTTCGGCGGGCAACGGCTACTTCCTGCAATCCACCGCGCAGGGCTTCAACGTCAAGGTGGAAGAGTACGCCGACATCGCTTTCGCCGCCAAAGGCTTCCCGAGCTTTGGCTACGGCTGCGCCGTCTTCATGCAGAGCGACATCGTCGATTTCCAGCGTCAAGGCTGGAAGCCGGAAGAGATCATGGCGGGCCTGTGCAACGTGCTGCCCAAGAATATCTGGTTGTACGTTTCGCAGATTCCCAATCTCTCCGCCATCGGCACGCGCTTCCTGTTACAGGGCGGTACGCAGTACAACCTGGCCGCCGTCAAAGCGCAAGTGGATTTCATCGAATCGCGCTTCAAGGGCAAGGACACCCCGGCCGACGTGATTGTTCACGAGCATTGCGGCGAAGCCGGAGCCATCGGCGCCGCGCTCGAAGCCGGCCGCCTCTGGGATAACGGCCGCGTCAGCACCTTCATCGGTCTCGACGCCTGCGCCAACATCCAGTACAAGACCACGCGGGAAGAAGCCACCCGCTGCTATTTCTGCAAGAACAAGTGCCTGCGCACGTTCATCGACGTCAAGACCAACCTGATTCCATTGGACTATAAGCGCCCGGCCAAGACCAAGGTCCCCCTCGATGCCGGTGCGCAACGCCTGATCATCGCCACCTGCGAAAAGGGCACCGTCGAGAACATCGAAGAGATGCGCGGCATCAAGGGCGGGCTCGACAAGATCAAGAAGGCCAACCCCAACTTTGTCGAAATCGCCGCCAAACAGGTGTTCCGCGTCCCCGACATCCCGAGCCTGGCCGACCCGCTGCCCAAATTCCAGATCACCGCCGCCCAGAAGAAGCGCGCCGAACTGATGAAGAAGCGCGCCACCCTGCGCATCGGCATGCCGCGCGTACTCAACATGTACTCGCAGACGCCCATCTTCACCGGCTACTTCGCGGCTCTCGGCATCAAGGCGGAGAACATCGTCTTCAGCGACTACACCAGCGAAGAGATGTACAAGGAAGGCGCCAAGCGCGGCGCCATCGACCCCTGCTTCCCCAGCAAGCTGGGCATCCCGCACGTCCACAATCTGCTGTATCGCGCGCACGCTAAGAAACCGCTCGACATCATCTTCTTCCCGATGATCGATTGCCTCACCAGCCCGCTCTCGCACGTGCAGGCCACGCGAACCTGTCCCACCGTCGCCACCACCCCGGCAGCCGTCAAAGCCGCGTTCGTCAAGGAAGGCGACATGTTCAAGGAACGCGGCATACGTTTCCTGGACACGTTCGTCAACCTCTCCAAGGCCGACCTCTTCGAACGCCAGATGTACGAGGAATTCAAGGATATCCTCGGCCTCGGCCCCGAGGAGAACCAGCGCGCCGTGGCGGCCGGCTACCGCGCCCTGCAGTACTTCGATAACGTCACCATGCGCGGCCAGGCCCGCCAGGTGCTGGAACAACTGGAGCGCGAGGATCGCATCGGCGTGGTGCTGTTGGGCCGCCCGTATCACAACGACCCCGGCGTCAACCACGAAATCCTGGAAGAGTTCCAGAAGCTCGGATACCCGGTCTTCGCGCAGGACTGCCTGCCCATCGACGACGACATCGTCTGGCGTCTCTTCGGTCCCGAAGTGGTAGCCGGCGAGTGCGCCGGACCCTTGGCCATCAACGACGTCTGGAAAAACAGCTACAGCGAAAACACCAGCCGCAAGGTCTGGGCCGCCAAGTACGTGGCACGCCACCCCAACCTGGTCGCGCTGGAACTTTCCAGCTTCAAGTGCGGCCACGACGCGCCGATCTATTCGGTGGTCGAAGAGATTGTCGAGCACTCCGGCACGCCGTACTTCTGCTTCAAGGACATCGACGAGAACAAGCCCACCGGTTCCATCCGCATCCGCGTGGAGACTATCGGTTACTTCCTGAAGCGCTACCGCGAAGACATGGTGCGCAACAAACAGAAGACCAACACCATCGACCAGCAGCTCAAGGAATTCGAGGCCAAACTGCGCCGCCAGATGCTGCGCGACCGGATGGACGACTCGCGCGTTCGGGAGAGCTTCGAACACGGTTCGATGCCGCAGATTCACGTGTCCGTCGGCGCTCTGGCGGCGAGCCATCCGCCCGCCGCCCGCGTCAGCGGCGACTGAGCCGGGCTGGTAAAATACCGGCAGCGTACCCTCTTGCCGTTAACCGGGGAGATACTGGAAGTGGCGAAGCGTTTGGTGTATCCGGGACCGTTTCCACGAAAGGCCGAGGCCGATGCACTGCATGTCGTCGCGGCAACGGTTTACGGTTGCGAGTTTTTGCTCACTTGGAATTTTAAGCACATCAACAACGCGCAGATGAAGCGCGACGCATCGAGGATCATCGAAGAGTATGGATACCAACCGGCAACCATCTGCACCCCCGAAGAGCTCATGGGATCTGACCCGGAAGCCGAAGGATGAGATCGTCGAGGAGATCCACGAGTGGCGACAGTCCTATGCCGCCAAGTTCGACTTCGACCTCGATCGGATGTTCGCGGATTTGAAGGGCAAGGAAGCGTTGAATTCCGCTCCACGCGCGCAGGGGCGGCCCTTGGAGCCGAAACCGCCGAATCTGGTATAGCCGGGCATAAGTGCTGCAACCAGGGCGCAGCCCGCAGCCCCCTCGCTTATACTGGCCGTAGTGCGGATGACTCTCGGGACCTTTGCATGGCTGCTGCGCCAAAGCCTCCTCTCCACCCTGGACGACGGTTGCTTCGGCTACGCCAAGGGCGCCGCCTACTCCGCCCTGCTCAGCTTCTTCCCGGTGCTCACCAGCGCCGCCACCATCCTGGTGCAGACCCGCGCCGAGTTCGTCTCCGCCACCCTCGAAAACTTCCTCCGCCAGATCGTCCCCCCAGGCACCGAAGACGTGGTCGTCCAGCAGTTCCGCGTCATGGGCGAGCGCCCTACCGGCTTCCTGATCGCCGCCGGCGTCATCTCCCTGTGGGCCGCCTCCGGCGTCATCAAGAGCCTCATCGAGGGATTCCAGGCCGCTTACCGCGTGCCCCGCAACCGCGATTTCTTCCGCCAGAGCGGCGTTGCCATGTCGCTGGTCCTGCTCTCCGCCATCCCCCTGATCTGCGCCTCCCTCCTCATCGTCTTCGGCGGGCAGGTGGAGCGCGCCGTCCTCCACTGGATGAAGGTCGATCCCTTCCTCACGCCATTCGCCTGGGTCTGGCAGGGCGCCAGCCGCATCGCCCGCTACGTCCTCGCCTTCCTCACCACCATCACCGTTACCGCATCGCTCTACTACTACGGCCCCTACCGCAAGCAGCGCTGGCAATCCGTCTGGCGCGGCGCCACGCTGGCCACCATTCTGTGGTTCTTCGCCACCCTGGGATTCGCCTGGTACGTGCGCAATCTGGCCCGCTACAACGTGATGTATGGCTCCATCGGCGCCGGCATCGCGCTTCTCGTCTGGATGTATCTGATCGCCCTGATCGCCCTGATCGGCTGCGAGTTCAACGCCACCTACGAGCGCACCACAGGGGACTGACAAGACTGACATGAATTTCCGGCGCCGTTTGCCGGAAATTCGCTGCCAGTCCTGTCTGTCCCCGGGTTCGGAGCCCACTCCCCGCGGTGGTTTTTCGCCCCCTGTCCCCGGTTTGCCCCCACCGTCCCAGGCGGTATCCGCTACAATCTGTGTCAGTCCTGTCAGTCCCCGGGTTTTCCCACCTTCCCATGTCGTATCCGCTACAATCTGTGATAGTGAAAACCGCCGTCCTCGTCGTAACGCTGGTGTCGTGTGCCCATGCCGCGGGCATTCCCATGACCCTCGTCTCCGACGCCGAAGCCGAAGCTCTGCACTCTGCCATCGTCCGCAAGGAAGCTTGGACGCTCGAGTCCATCCGCCACCTGCGCGCCGACGCCGAGCGCCGCGCCAAAGAGGGCCCCTGGAGCGTCACCACCGAGCGCCCCCAGGGCATCGCCATGGACGTCCACGATTTCTACAGCGAGGCCTCCTATTGGTGGCCCCAGGACGGCGACCCCAAGGCCCCTTACGTGCGCCGCGACGGCCAGACTAATCCCAACCACTTCGTCGCCAACAAGAATGCGCTGGTAGCCATGTCCGATGCCGTCTTCACCCTCGGCACCGCTGCCTACCTGCTGGACGACTCGCGCTACGCCCAGCGCGCCACCCGCGACATCAATACCTGGTTCATCAATCCCAAGACCCGCATGAACCCGCACCTGGACTATTCCCAGGCGATCCGCAACTTCAACAACGGACGCGGCGCCGGCATCGTCGATGGACGCGTCTTCATCCGTGCCATCCAGGGTATGGAGTTCCTCGCCCAAACCGGGAACTGGGATCCCAAGGAACAGGCCGCCGTCAAGAAGTGGTTTCAGGACTACCTCCACTGGCTCACCACCAGCGACAACGGCAACAACGAAAAGCGCGCCGGCAACAATCACGCCTCCTGGTGGACCGCCCAGGCCGCCGCCATCGCCACTTTCGTCGAAGACGACGCCCAGGAGAAGGCCGCCTTCAACTACTACCGCGACCGCATCTTCCCGCGCCAGATCAAGCCCGATGGCAGCGCCCCCCGCGAGGAGGCCCGCACCCGAGGCCTGGGGTACTCCGCCTTCAACCTGGAAGCCCTCACCACCACCTGCCGCATCGCCCAAATCAGTGGCGTCGACCTGTGGACCGTGCACAGCAAGGGCGGCGCCACCCTCGCCACCGTCGTCGAGTACCTCCAACCCTACCTCTCCGACCCCAAAAAGTGGACCAAGGAACAGATCACCGATTTTTCCAACGACGGCTTGTACTTCCTGGCCTACGCCGGCATGGGCATGAAGAAACCCGAGTACATCGCCCTCTACCGCCAACTGGAACGCCCCGAAGGCGCCTGGCTCAGTCTCACCGACCTCATCGTGGGCCGCTACGAAGCCGCCAGCCACCAAACGCGGCATTAGGCCTGGAGAGAGGTACTATCGTCACAGTGCTTACTAGTTTGCGAGTCAAAAACTTCAAACGCCTTGACGACGTGGAGATCGAGCTGGGCAAGACCGTGGTTTTCGTCGGGCCCAACAATTCGGGCAAGACAACCGCCCTGCAGGCGCTCGCGTTATGGGAAGCCGGTCTCCGCAAGTGGGTAGAGAAACGTTCTGCGAAGGACACACCCGAGAAGCGGCCCGGTGTAACCATCAATCGGCGTGATTTGATTGCCGTTCCCGTGCCAGATGCCAATTTGTTGTGGCGAGACTTGCACGTTCGGGCTATCCGCCGAAACAACGGGAAACAAGACACCAGGAATATCCGGATCGACATCCTGGTCTCGGGCGTCACGGACGACACCCCATGGGAATGTGGTTTCGAGTTCGACTACGCGAATCAAGAATCGTTCTATTGCCGTCCATTACGGAAGAATGAGGATCCTCAACCTGAGCGCATGCCGGTCCCGGTCTTGGCGGCGCCTGTCACTGTTGCCTTTTTGCCCCCAATGTCGGGAATGGCGGCGACGGAAGACCGCCTCCAGGACGGTGCCGTCAATGTGCGAATCGGTGAAGGGCGCACGGCAGAGGTCCTCAGGAACCTTTGCTTTGTGATACATTCCGCGCCCGATCAGACCAGTTGGTCGGCGTTGGTTGCGCAAATTAAGAACCTCTTCGGAGTGACCCTGAACCCACCCGAGTTTATCAAGGAGAGGGGACAGATCACCATGTCGTATTCCGAGGGGGAAACCGAACTGGACTTGGTTTCCTCGGGAAGGGGTCTGCAACAGACGTTGCTACTGCTGGCGCATCTTTACACGCACCCAAAATCCGTCTTGCTGCTCGACGAGCCGGATGCCCACCTCGAGATCCTGCGGCAGCGACAGATCTATCAGCTCCTGACCAAAACGGCCGAAGCACAGGGATGCCAGGTGATTGCTGCGAGCCACTCGGAAGTGCTCCTCAACGAAGCTGCCGAACGCGATATTGTCGTGGCCTTCGTTGGGAAACCGCATCGTATTGATGATCGTGGTAGCCAGGTGCTCAAATCGCTAAAAGCCATTGGCTTTGATCAATACTATCAGGCGGAACAAGTGGGATGGGTCCTCTATCTGGAGGGCTCAACGGATTTGGCGGTCCTTCAGGCATTCGCGGAGTTGTTGGACCATCCCGCAAAACGGTTTCTAGAACAGCCGTTTGTCCATTATGTCGCCAATCAACCGTCCAAAGCCAAAGACCACTTCTTCGGATTGCAGGAAGCGAAACCCGACTTGGTCGGTATGGCATTATTCGATTCCATCACACAAGATTTGAAGGAGGACGGACCGCTTTTCGAGGTCAAGTGGCGTCGCTGTGAAATCGAAAACTACCTCTGCTATCCGGAAACACTGCTCGCCTATGCGGAACACGTTGAAGGCGAGCCTGGCCCGTTGTTCGTGGAACCGCTCCGCGACCGCCAGAGAGCAGCGATGCAGGAAGCCATGGACCAAGTGTCCGGGGCGCTAAGGGTATTGGGACGGCCCGATCCTTTTGGCCCGGACGTTAAGGCTAGCGACGATTTTCTCGCGCCTCTGTTTCAAAGCTACTTCAAGAAGCTGGGACTCCGCAATCTCATGCAGAAGACGGAATACCACGTCCTTGCGAAGTTTGTTCCCCGAGAGCGTATCGATCCCGAAATCATTGAGAAACTGGACCTCCTCGTCAGGGTGGCTAGCCAGGCAAGACCGGTGACGTGAAATCGTCCAACCAGGTCTTGGAGTCGTTCTTGCAGCGATTCGCGAACGGTTTCCCTGAGCGGGGAGGCGGCCAGATCGCCGGCGTTACGCCGCGGCTGGAAATCGAAGCACGATCCGGGTGCCGGAGCGGGCCTTCTGTTCCACCGATCCGTCGAGTTGGTTGGTCAAGATGCCGACGATGCGCAAGCCAAGCGATTTACTTTGTCCGCCCAGTGCGCCGTCCGGCAAGCCGACGCCATCGTCCTCGACGGCCAGCTCGCAACAGCCAGGCTCGGGCTGGCGAAAGGAAACCAGAATCCGGCCGGTGCGCCCGTCGGCGAAAGCGTACTTGAAGGCGTTTGACACGAGTTCGTTCAGGATCAACGCGCACGGAACGGCTCGCTCGATGCCCAGTTCGATGGGATCGAGCTCCAAGTCCAGGCCGATGCGTTTATGTTCGCCACCGAAGGCCGAATATACGCCTTGCACGAGATCTCGAGCATACTCGCCGAAATTGATGTGATCGAGACGATCGTTGTCGTACAGGTACTCATGGACGAGCGCGATGGAGTGTACGCGTTGCTGACTTTCTTCCAGCGCCAGCCTGGTCTCGGGCCCGCTGCCATCGGCCGTCATGCTGAGCAGACTGGCAGTCACGGCAAGGTTGTTCTTCACGCGATGGTGAATCTCCTTGAGCAGGACTGTTTTTTCCGCCAAGGCCGACTCCAACTGCCGGACGGACCGTTTGAGAGCATCTTCGGCGCGCCGGCGCTGGGTGATATCGCGGTCGATCTCCATGATGCGGACGTCAGTGCCGGCGGCGTCGCGAAGCAGGACCTGGCGGCTGTCCACCAGAATCCGCTGGCCGTCCCGCCGGCTATGCTCGAGTTCTCCTTCCCACCGTTCTTCGCGTGCCAGGCATTCATCGATTTGCGCCGGGGAAACGACCGAGCTGGTGCGCAGGAAGAGATGCATCACATTGCCGACGGTTTCGGCTTCCGTCCACCCATACATCTCCTCCGCGCCGCGGTTCCAGCCGCGGATAACCCGGTTGGCATCGGCGGTGATGATGGCGTCGCGCGAGAAGTAGATCAGTTCGGCCTGCCGCTGCAGTTCATCGCGCTGACGGGCTAGTTCGCCTTCGGCTTGCTTTCGTTCGGTGATGTCTTGCGCGCAAACCAGGACCTTGGTGGCGCCATCGAACTTCATGGCGATGGTCGAAACCAGGAGGCATCGCTGCTGCCGCTGGCCACGGGCCCACATCGGCAGCCACGCCTCGATGCCCTCCCGGCGCGTGCCGCTGGTCAGGGTGTCGAAGATGGCGAGCCGCAGTTCGCACCGGTCGCACGACGGTTGGTGGCCGCAGCCCCGGGGATCGGCCAAAGCATCCAGGCAACCGAGGGCTCCGCCGGCGGGAAGGCCCGCCATGGCGCAGCTCTCGCGTCGGGCGAACTGGGTGGCCAGACCGTTGGCTTCCTGCACCTGCAACTGTTCGTCGATTACCAGTAGGGCCACCGGAACATTGGCGTGAATGGCGGTCAATTGCGAGTAAGCGGCGCGCAAGACGGCGTCGGCTCGCTTGTGCTCGGTGGTATCGCTGGCGACCACGAGGACTTCCGCGCCGGCCTCCCCGCCGGGGCCGGCCAGGGGAACACAAGAGAGATCGAAGTAGCGTTCTTCCACCGGCAGTGTCTGGCCACGGTCCACCGGGAGGGCAACCCCGGTGGCGTGATACGCGGTTTGCGCGTCGCGCACCGCGGTGAGAATCGGGATGACGCGGGGAGCGCCGGTCTTCCATGCGGAGGCAACGGTCCTGCCGACCAAGGGTTCCCCGGGGACCAGGGCCTCATGTGCGGGATTGGCCATGACGAACGTGAATTCGGGGCCGCGCAACACCGCGATGGCGGCCGGCGAGTTTTGCACGATGGACTCCAGCATACGCTGGCGCGTTTCGAGTTCTCGCGCCAAACGCGCCTCAACGGCAGCCGCGGCGGCATTCGAACGCCAGGCCCGCTTCAGGGACTCGAAGAGCGTGCTCGCGACCAGCCCGGTGCCAGCCAGCGCGCCCAGACCACCCCAAAGCCGCGGATCGCCCATCTTGAAACTCCCGAGCGGCTCCGTCGCGAAGTACAGGGACTCGAGAAGGCAGATCCCGGTGGTCAGCATCCCGGGTCCCAATCCTCCCAACGCAGCGCTCACCACGACGAATGGAACATACGCGATGAAGGGCATCAGGGTCGCCGGATGCAGGGGAATCCGCGCCACCTGGGGGGCGGCCGCGAGCAGCACTGCGATGGAATAGCCAAAAACGGGCGACAGTGTCTCGCAGTACCAACGACGGAGGCGCGGGATCATTGTACGAGCCGGGTTCCCTGGCCCAATAGCATCCGAACTCGCCGCAGGAGTTCCGCGGCGGGAAATGGCTTGGGCAGCACGTTCAGATCGTCCCTCGACAGTCCGTACGGCTCGGTGACGTCGTGCCGATATCCGGAGACGAACAGAGTCTTCATGCCGGGACGCAACGGCAGGAGCCTTGCGACCAGTTCCGGCCCGGTCATGCCGGGCATCAGCACATCGGTTACCAGAACGTGAATGGGACCCTGGTACACCTCGGCAATGGCTTCCGCTGCCTCGGCATTTCGCGCTTCCAGCAATTGGTAGCCTTCGCGCTCCAGGAACTTGTGCATCAGGCGGCGGACGGCGTCTTCATCCTCCACCAGAAGGACGGTGGGAGTTGGATCTTCGCTGTCTGAGCCTTCCGATCCGGTGACGTCTCTGATCCTCCGGAACGTGCCGACGCAGGGGAGCAGAATCTCGAAGCTGGTGCCGTGGCCGATCTCGCTCTCGGCGCGTATATAGCCTTGGCTCTGTACGATGATGCTGTGCGCGATGGACAGGCCCAGGCCGGTGCCGAATCCGGCCTTCTTGGTAGAGAAGAACGGCTCGAAGATGCGGGCCAGCGTGGCCTTGTCCATGCCCTCGCCGGTGTCGGCCACCCGCAGCCGCACAAACTGTCCCGGGCGGTAGAGACGCGCCTCCTGGCTGTCGGGTTCGATTTCCACGGTGGCACTCTCGATCCGTAGCTCGCCACTGGTAGGCATAGCGTCGCGGGCATTGAGAGCGAGGTTGAGCAGAACCCGTTTGAGCTGGTTGCGATCGCTGCGAACGAAGCCCTCGGGGGAGCCGAGGTCCGTCACCAGCGTCCGGATCTTGCCGAGGCTGTGCGAAATCATTGGCTGCACTTCGCCAATGACTTCATTGACGTTCAGCACCTCGAAGCGCACCTCACTGCGGCGGCTGAGCATCAAGAGCTGGCCGGTGATGGCGCTGGCCATCGAAGCCGCACGCTTGATCTCCAGAGCCGCCTCCTTGTCTTCGCCTTCGAGCCGCGCGCAGAACTCCTCGGCATACCCGAGAATGACCGCAAGCTGGTTGTTGAAATCGTGCGCCAGGCCGCCGGCCATATTGGCCACGGCCTCCATTCTCTGCGACTGCACCAAGCTGCCTTCCATCTGCCTGCGGGCCGTGGTGTCCCGGAGGACCACGATGGCGCCAAGCAGGTCATCCACCGGGCGGCTGGCCGCCGGGCCATCCGCCGCGGTATCCGGCCCGAGACTTCGGGCCGCGGCCATCGGGGGAGTTGGCTGCATCGAAATTGCCGGAAGACGGTTCTCGAAACACTGAACTTCGACCACGGTGTCCGTACCGTTCTTGGGGATCAGGCGGTAGCTCCGGCTCTCCCCCGGAAAAAGATCGGACATGGGGTTCTTAGCGGGTTGGCCGCTGGATTCCTCAAACAAGGCGAGAATGTCCATCAGCAGGCGTCCATGCCCGTCGGTACCGGACCAGCCGGTCAGTTTCTCGGCAACCGGATTCATGAAGACGATTTCGCCCGCGGTATCGGTAGCGATGATGCCGTCTCCGACACTGCTCAGTGTGGTGGAGAGCCAGGCTTCGCTGGTGCGCACGCGCCGTTCCATCTCGTGACGGTAGAGGGAAATCTGAACTACGCTGCGGAGGTCGCCGTCGGTGGTCGGTTTGAGAATGTAGCCGAGGGGCTCGGTGCGCTTGGCGCGATCGATGGTGTCCTGATCGGCATGCGCGGTCAGGTAGACGACCGGGACCTCGAATTCGGCTTTCAACGCCTGGGCCGTGGCGATTCCATCCATGGCGCCTTTCAGGCGGATGTCCATGAGGACGAGATCGAACGGCGTCGACCGGGCGCAACGGAGGGCTTCCATTCCGGACTGGGCAACGGCCGGAATGGGGTAACCGAGACGTTCGAGCTTCTTCTGGACGTCGGCGGCAATCAGGCCTTCGTCTTCTACGATCAGGATGTGTTTGGTTCGATTTTCGTTTAACTGCATCGCGGTTCCTCGAATGGCGGGCCGGGCGCGGCAACGCGCGCCGCCGACCCTGCCGGCGTTCTCAACGTGTAGTGCGGTGAAGGGCGCAGGATTCGCAGGAGCATTCCACCGGCCGGGGGCCGGCCGCCCCTCAAATGCAACGCATCCTGGCCAGGATAAAAACTGTGGCGGCTGCGCGAGTGGTCCGCGCTGCCTCTCTACAATCTGAACGTAGCCCGGGAAGGCAAGCGAAACTGGGGCGGAAAATACGTAAGTGATTGAGGGGACAAAGCAAAAAAAATAAATGTTTTGGTGACTGTTAAAGGTTTCTTCAGTTTCGCGGCGTCCAGTTCTGCTTCCTCTCGCCAGCTTTTTCGGCCGCGAAACTGAAGAAACCTTTTTCATTTCGCGAAAATAAAATCTTTCTTCGCCCTGTAATCAATTACTTACGCGCACCACACCCCAGATTCGCTTGCCCTCCCATGCTACTTTCGAATTGTAGAGAGGCCGCCCGCGCCGGGGTGCCCCCTGGGCCGCGCGGCCGCAACAAGTTTTCATACTGGCCAGTATGCGTTGCATTTGAGGTGGTACTGACTTCCCGCAAGCCCTTAAAAGCTTTACGGTGGTTCCCCTACGTGGAGGATACCGACGGGAAGATCTTCAGTTCGAACTGATAATCGCCGGTGGTGATCGGATAGCGCCTATTGCCGCCCCATCGGATACAGAGGTTGAGAATCGGAAGATTCCAACCAAATCACTGGCGGCCGGATACGCACGGCGGGGTGCCCTTTGGGCCAGTCCGCGGAGCCCCGGCCGCCGCAACGCTCCGCAAGACTCCCTCGGCAAGCCCAAAGTGTCTCTCGACTCAGGTCTTGCCTCGTTTGGTTTTCTCTGCGCTTATCTCTGCGATCTCTGCGTCTCTGCGTTGAATCGCATCTCTCAAACTCCAGCGAGCCCGCGCGCCCGAAGTGTCTCTCGCCTGCCCAAGCAGCCCGCTTGCCCCCCCTGATATCATGGTATTTCCCATGCAAATCGAGAAAGTTTACGAGCCCCAGCGGTTCGAACCTCACTGGGCGCAGTGGTGGATTGACTCTGGCATCTTCCGCGCCTCCCCGGAAAATCCCGGCCGCGCCTTCTCGCTCGTCATTCCGCCCCCCAACGTCACCGGCATCCTCCACATCGGCCACATGCTCGAGCACACCGAGATCGACGTCACCGTCCGCTGGCATCGCATGATCGGCGACAACACCCTCTGGCTCCCCGGCACCGATCACGCCGGCATCGCCACCCAGATGGTGGTCGCCCGCCAACTCAAGGAAGAAGGCATCAACTACCGCGACCTCGGCCGCGAAAAGTTCGAAGAGCGCGTCTGGCAGTGGAAAGCCCAATCCGGCGACACCATCAAGCGTCAGATGGTCCGCCTCGGCGCCTCCTGCGATTGGAGCCGCGAGCGCTTCACGCTCGATCCCGGCCTCTCCCGCGCCGTCCGCGAAGTCTTCGTCAGCCTCTACGAAAAGGGCCTCCTCTACCGCGGCGAGTATATGGTCAACTGGTGCCCCCACTGCCACACCGCGCTCAGCGATCTTGAGGTCGCGCACGCCGATGTCGCCGGGCACCTCTGGCATATCCGCTACCCCGTCAACGGCATGCCGGGCCGCTACCTCACCGTCGCCACCACGCGCCCCGAAACCATGCTCGGCGACACTGCCGTCGCCATCAACGCCACCGACGCGCGCTACCTCGACCTCCACGGCAAGACCGTCCAACTCCCGCTGATGGATCGCGAGATCCCCATCATCCTCGACGATCTGGCCGACCCCGAGTTCGGCACCGGCGTCGTCAAAGTCACCCCCGCCCACGACCTCAACGATTTCGAAGCCGGCAAGCGCCACAACCTGCCCAAGATCAAGGTCATCGACGAAAACGCCCTGATGACCGGCGCCGCCGGTCCCTACGCCACCTTCGACCGCTTCGTGGCCCGCAAGAGCGTCGTCGCCGATCTCGAAAAGATCGGCGCCCTCGTCAAAATCGAAGACTATAAGCTCTCTCTCGGCAAGTGCGATCGCTGCAAAACCGCCGTCGAGCCGCTCATCTCCACCCAGTGGTTCGTCAGGACCAAGCCCCTCGCCGGGAAGGCCATCGCCGTCGTCGAGAGCGGAGAAATTGGCTTCGTTCCGGCGAATTGGACCAAGACCTATTACGAGTGGATGTACAACATCCGCGACTGGTGCATCTCGCGCCAGCTCTGGTGGGGCCACCGCATCCCCGCCTGGCACTGCGGCGAGTGTAAGGAAATCGTCGTGGCGCGCGAAACCCCCACGGCGTGCCCGCGCTGCGCATCTCTCAACCTCACCCAGGACACCGACGTTCTCGACACCTGGTTCTCTAGCGGACTCTGGCCCTTCTCCACCCTCGGCTGGCCGGATAAGACCGCCGACCTCGCCAAATACTACCCCACCTCGCTGCTCATTACCGGCTTCGACATCCTCTTCTTCTGGGTCGCCCGCATGGTCATGATGGGCTGCGAATTCATGGGCGAAATCCCCTTCAAGCAGGTCTACATACACGGCCTGGTGCGCGACGCCGACCGCCAGAAGATGTCCAAGACCAAGGGCAACGTCATCGATCCGCTGGTGGTCACCGAGAAGTACGGCACCGACGCCGTCCGCATGGCGCTGCTCCAGGGCGCCGCCCCCGGCACCGATATCGTGCTCACCGAAGAGCGCATGGAAAGCTCCCGCGCCTTCGCCAACAAGATCTGGAACGCCGCACGCTTCCTGTTCATGAACGAAGTAGGACAGGCCTCTGGCCTGTCCGGCGCCGAAGGCGCGCTCCCCATCGAAGATCGCTGGATCGTCTCGCGCCTCAACGCCACCGCCCAAACCGCCAACCGCGCCATCGAACAGTACCGCTATCACGAGCTCGCCCAGGAGCTCTGGAAGTTCTTCTGGCACGAATTCTGCGATTGGTACCTCGAACTAAAAAAGGTGAGTGGCACCGGATGGGGTAACGCCGTCGCCGCCTTCGAGACCGCCCTGCGCCTGCTCCATCCAGCCATGCCTTTCCTTACCGAAGAGCTCTGGCAGCGCCTCGACCTTCCCGAGGGTCATCCGAAATCCATCGCCCTAGCCCAATATCCGCGGTACCGCGCGGAACTCGCCGACCCCGAGGCCGAGAAGGAAATCGCCATCATCCAGGAAATCGTCACCAAGATTCGGACGATGCGCGCCTATGCCGCGCTCGACTCCAATGCACCGGTGGGGCCAAAACATCAGCTAACCGGCACCCTCCGGCTCTCCGAGTGCATTGCCGGACCAGCTCGTGCGCACCAACAGGCCATCCAGAAATTGGCCAACGTGAGCCTGACATTCGCCGACCGCCACGCCTTCGCGCAGGCGGCTGCTGCTGGCTCGGGTACCACCACCCTCAAGGATGGCATCCTCTATATGAACGATTCCGAGGTGAATTTTGACATCGAACTGCAAGCACAGTGCCCACAGGTTGAGGTGAGCCCTGAGGCGGAAGCCGCCCAACGCAAGCGCCTCGACAAGGAGCGTGAGCAACTCGAAAAGAACATCGCCAACTCCAAGCGCCAGCTCACCGACGAAACCTTTCTTAGCAAAGCGCCCGCCAAGGTGGTCGATAGCATTCGCGCCAAACTGGCGGACTACGAAGCTCAGCTAGCCAAGCTGTCATGACCGAGATCGTCCGCCTCGCCCTCGAAGAAGACATCGGCGCCGGCGATGTCACCAGCATCGCCTGCGTGCCGGAAACCCGCATGGCCGCTGGACGTTTTCTGGCCCGCGAGCCGCTCACTCTCGCCGGCGTCGGCCTTCTCTGGGAAATCTACCAGCTCTCTGGCGGCATCGATGAACTCAACATCCTCAAGCAGGATGGCGATCGCTGCGTGGACGGCGATATCATCGCCACCGTGCGCGGCGCGGCGCGCACCCTGCTCGCCTGCGAACGCGTCGCCCTCAACTTCCTGCAGCGCCTCAGCGGCGTGGCCACCGCCGCCGCCCAGTTCGCCGCCGCCGTCCAGGGCACGCGCTGCCAAATCCTCGACACTCGCAAGACCACGCCCGGACTGCGTACTCTCGAAAAGGCAGCCGCCGCGGCCGGGGGCGTGATGAACCACCGCATGGGCCTCTACGATGCCATCCTGATCAAGAACAACCACATCGCCGCGGCCGGCGGCGTGCGCAACGCACTCGATCGCGCGCGGCATAGCGGACTCCCCATCGAGATCGAAGTCCGCACCCGCGAGGAACTCCACAAGGCCCTGGAGTGCGGCGCCACCCATCTGCTGCTGGATAACCTCACCCCCAACGAAGCCGCCGACTGGATCCGCGAAATCGCCGGCCGCGCCAAGGTCGAACTCTCCGGCGGCATCACCCTCCAAAACGTCCGCGACTACGCCGGCGTGGGCGCCGACTTCGTCTCCTCCGGCGCCATCACCCACTCCGCCCGCGCCGTGGACCTGAGCTTCCGCCTGGAGCTGCTACCATGACCGCCGTCAGTTTCTACGCGCACCCCGACGATTCTGGTTGGGGCACTTCGTCGCAGCACCGTAGCGTAGCCTTCCAGGCTGCCATGCCCCCATTCGTGGGGGCATTCTTCCTCCGCGCCGCCGCGTTACGTCATAGAACTCTGCGCAATGTTCCGTTTGCGGCATGCCGCCATGTGGGGCAGGCTGGCAGCCCAATGCCGCTCGTTTTTTGTCCCGCAATTTCGGCAGGCAGCGTCGGGCGCTCCAGCCGCTCGACGGAAAGCCCTGTTTTCGCGTGGTCTCTCGCGTCGATTTCTGTCCCACGATTTTTGCAGGTGTCCGGTCGTGGGAAAAACGAGCGGCATTGGGCTGGCAGCCTGCGCGCCGGTTGGCAACCGGCGCATCGTCCCGCGCTCGGAGCCCCGGCATGATCGACCTCGCCCGCCTCCGCCAGGCTTTCCCCGATCGCCACATCCTCCACTTCGATTCCCTCGATTCCACCCAGCGAGCCGCCGCCGGCTGCGCACCCGGCACCATCGTCCTGGCCGATCATCAACTCGCTGGCCTCGGACGTCAAGGCCACACCTGGCACTCCGCACCCGGCGCCGGCATCTACTGCTCGCTGGTTCTGCCGCCCTCCCCCGTGCTCACCCTCGCCCTCGGCCTCGCCACCGTCGAAGCCATCGCCCAGGCCACCGGCATCCAGTGCGACCTGCGCTGGCCCAACGACCTCATGCTCGACAACCGCAAGGCCGCCGGCATCCTGGTACAACTGGTCAATGGCCTGGCCATCGCCGGCATCGGCATCAACGTCAACCAGACCGAGTTTCCCAACGACCTCGATCGCGAGGCGATCTCGCTCCGCCAGCACGCCGGCCGTGAATTCGCCCGCGAGGATATTCTGTTCGCTCTCTTTCCCGCCATCGATTCCCTCACCGGCGAAGACCCCGAAACCGTCCTCCGCCTTTTCACTCACGCTTCCAGCTACGTCGCCGGACGCCGCGTGACCGTCGATCAACCGGGCGGCGTCATCACCGGAACCACCGCGGGCCTCGACCCCGCGGGCTTCCTCATCGTGCGCCAGGACGATGGAACCGATACCCTGATTCTTGCAGGAGGCGTACGTGCTGCTGGCTCTTGACGCAGGTAACAGCAATATCACCATCGGCGCATTCGAAGGCCGCGATCTCATTTTCCAGTGGCGCTTGCGCACGGTCCCCGAACAGACCGCCGACGAGTGGGGCATCCTGCTGCGCAATCTCTTCTCTCCCGCCGGCCTGGATATCGCTCAGGTCGATGGCATCGTTATTTCCAGCGTCGTGCCGCCCATCGATTCCACCCTGGCGTTCATGACCCAGCGCTACTTCCATACGGAAGCCATGTTCGTCACCCCGCGCACCGATATCGGGCTCGCCATCCGCTACGACAACCCCAGCGAAGTGGGCGCCGATCGTCTGGTCAACGGCGTCGCCGGCTTCTATAAATACGGCGGCCCGTGCGTGATCGTCGATCTGGGCACTACCATCAACTTCGACGTGATTTCGAAAGACGCCGAATATCTCGGCGGCTCCATCGCGGTCGGCATCGGCATCTCCATCGCCGCCCTGTTCACCAAGACCGCCCGCCTGCCGCTGGTCGATTTCCGCCCGCCCAAGGACGTGGTGGGCACCAACACCGTGGCCAGCATGCAGAGCGGCCTCTACTTCGGCGCCATCGGTATGATCGACGGTATCCTGGAGCGCATCATTGCGAAACTCGGCCCTGAAACCAAAGTCATCGCCACCGGCGGACAGGCCCACATGATCGTCGAGGGCTCGCGCTATTTGAAGATCGTGGACGAGCACCTGACCCTCCAGGGCCTGCAAATGATCTGGGAACGGAACCACCCCCAGCCGTCGGCTCCTGCGTCAACTACGCCGTGAACTACTTCAACTATTACACCGAAATCGAAGAGCACTTCCAGCGCGCGCGCGGCACCAGCCTCTTCCTGCTCTCCTCGCTCGACTGGGCGCTCATCGAAACCTGGAATGAATCCGGCGTCCCGCTGGAAGCCGTCCTGCGCGGCATCGACGCAGCCTTCGAAAAGTGGCGCAGCCGCAAGGTCAAAACGCAGATGGTGAATTCGCTCGCCTTTTGCGCCCAAGCCGTGCTCACCGAAGCCCAGATCATGGCCGGCCTGGCGCAACCCAAGCGCGAAACCGCGCCGCCCTTTCCGCTGGACGACCTGCGCGCCTACCTGGAGAGCAACGCCGCCGCCGTCCCCTATCCCGAGATCGCCGATTCCCTACGCCGCCTGGCCGCCGACGTCGAAGCGCACTACAAAGACCTGGAATTTTTGGAGCAGCGCCTCACCGTGCTGGAAGAAAAGATGATGGCGCTGGCGCGCACCAATCTGACCGAAGAACAACTGCTGGAAGCCCGCCAGGAGTTAGATCGCCAACTCCGCCCCTACCGAGGCAAAATGACCGCCGGCCAGCTTTCCATGCTGGAAAAACAATACCTGGAGCGCAATCTGTTGGAGAAGTCGAAGCTCCCCCGTCTCAGCCTCTTCTACATGCGCTGATCAGAGTGGCATAAGGCTCCTGCCTTGTGCATCCGAGCGCAGCTCAGAGGTGGCCGCTTACACAAGGATACCGCTTGCTCACGCGCGCGGCTCCGATCAGAGCCGCGACCGTTAGGGAGCGGTTTCCTGGCGATCGCGAGTCTGTGATCGAGGAAGGCCCGCTAAAATGGCCCGCTATAATGCTGTCGCTAAAGGTTGACACGCGTAACATTACGCGTTACGGTGCGGGATGATTCGACCCCGACGCGTTTGACGTTGATTACGTGGACTACCATTGAAAGGAGTCTGAGCCATGACGATGAAGAACCCACCCCACCCCGGAGGTTTTGTATTCCGCCAATGCATCGAGCCTTTGGGTTTGAACATCACCGAGGCCGCCGCCGCTCTCGGCGTCACCCGCACTACGTTGTCTGAGTTGGTGAACGAGAAGCGCGGCATATCGCCCGAGATGGCCGTCAGGCTGTCCAAGGTTTTCGGCGGCAGCGCTGAGAGTTGGCTGGTGCAACAGGCGCAGTATGATCTTGCCCACGTTCGCGCCGACCGCATTAAGCTGAAGAAACTGAAAGTGGCCTGACGATACCGTCCTGCCGAAGGCTTTCAACGCTGGGGCCGCGGCTTAAGGCGCTGCCGATTTCTGGCCGCAGATTGGACAGAATACGCCGATATCGGGGATGCGCTGTCCGCAGTGGCCGCATGACTTCGAGCCGATTGCGTTGGCCCTCGGCTTTGTAGCCCACGCGACAATAGTTGCAATCACAACGAGTGCCGCTAGCAGAATGAACAAAAGGACTATTAGTTCCGGAAAGCCGATACTACGCATATCACGCAGTGTATCAACAACTGCAATTCTGCGCGAGACTACTCGTCAAACTCCCAGGGCTTGAACCGGTGCTGGTGTTCGATCATATCCACCCGCTTCCCACGAAAATGCAC
>Ga0208079_1000274_pt1 | contig 28753 bp, 20 predicted proteins | sample NGESurdeep092012_5_FD_184474 | JGI IMG/M metagenome (GOLD analysis project Ga0208079, IMG submission 184474) | Arctic peat soil microbial communities from Barrow, Alaska - NGEE Surface sample 210-2 deep-092012 (SPAdes) | ecosystem: Environmental > Terrestrial > Soil > Wetlands > Peat ... | reverse complement strand
AATGTGATTTGTAGGGTGATTTGTCGTTTGAAAAACGGATATCGCGGTTAATTCTGAAAACGCAACTTTTAGCTTCGAGTCCCTTCATAATGGGATCGAACAGAATTATTTTATCTATTATCTGCTGAACGAAGGATTCGAAATTATCTTTGGCATCCAGGTACAGTGGTCTGTTTGCATGAAACCATTCACGGTTATTATTGCATTTTACTCCTGTAAGAAAGTCAAGTGTTGATTTTTTAATTGTTTCCATTTTTTGTTGAATTTGTTAATTGTCCAGATTGAAGAACAACAGATGTAAGCTAGTTGTTTATTTTCTGAAGATCAATAAATTGTTGAAAAATCAATTCTTATGAATATCGAATGCCATTAAAGTATTTCCATGTCGCTGATACAAAATGCCTTTATAAATTACCGGGTGTGAAAAATGCTGGAGGTTTCCCTCTTTGATTCTGAAGGAACAAACCTTTTGAATTTTACCCTGGTTATAACTTAAAAGCATCATGTCTCCCTTCTGATTATAGTAGTATAACATATCATCTGCAGATATGACAGCTCCTGTGCCGACTTTCAATGAATCGGTCAGCAGACCTGTAGATGCATTGATAGAGCGCAGATCAGGGGTGGCTGTTCCACAGCCGTATAGATAATCTCCAATCTTAACTATACCACCCATGAAACTGTCAAAACCTTTGTTACGCCAGATTTGTGTGATTTTCGATCCGTCTTCCGAAAGTTTTAGCCTTACTCCGCAATTCCCATCGCCGGCTGCATAATATATCGAACCATTGTCATATAATATAGTATTACTGTGTGTATCACCGTAACCGGGAAGCCTTTTTTCAGGAGGATAATTATCCTGTTCGTGCGACCATAGCAAATTCCCCGTAGCAATATCAAATCCCATCAGATGATACATTGAAAATGTAACTAATATTTTTCTGGCTGGCAGTTCAATTAACTTTGGAGAGTTGTAGGCGGAACGTTCTCCAAGGCCTTTACTTGACCAGATCAGTCTGCCGTTGAACCGATTCAATGCAACTACATTATAATCTTTCCCCCCAGCGTTCCAGAATATCTTTTCTCCCTCAATAAGAGCGGATTCGGAATGACCGTGAAGAGGTAAAACACCGTTAAAATCTACTATAAGATCTTTCGACCACACAATTTTCCCATTTGCGCGGTTTAAACAGAAAAGATCTCCCAGTCCAGTGCCAACATAAACTAAATCGTCAACAATAGTAGGAGCTGATCTTGAACCGGGAAATGACTTCATCCATTCTTTTCCCAGGGATGTTTGCCATTGCTTTTCACCTTTAAGATTAAAGCTGAAGAGTATTTCCGTTGAGTCAATCTCTCCGGTGATATAGAAATTATCATCAACAAAAACAGCAGATCCAAATCCGTTTCCGATATTATTTACGGCCCAGAGTTCTTTTGGTCCTTCGGGAGGCCAGATTTTAAGAAGGTTTGGTTCGTTATAAATGCCTGTACGGTCGGTACCTCTCCATTCAGAAATCCTTGTCGTTCCTGAAGATGATGTTAGTAGAAGGATCAGGCCAAAAAATATTGAGATATACTTCATTAATTATCTGTTTGTTTATTTAAAGAGAATCAAAGATAATTTCATCATTCGATTATTTATACATAGGAATAAAAATGTTTTATAAAGATTTAGAACTTATGCGGAGCCGATTTTAGTTCTATAAATTTTCTCGAATTTATTCTCTCCTCCTTTTTGAAGGAGGAATCCCCGGAGGGGGGAAGTGGTTGGTTTTAATAGATGCAGGATCAACCACCCCGGCCTTCGGCCAACCCTACCAATTAAACGCTGGTTTTACAGTGCAAATATTCCAAGGCATGAAAGGTGGAAAAACTGACTATATTTAATATTAAACCGGCAGGATATTGCTTAAATTATCCTGTCGGTTCAAAAATATTCAATATTTTAACGTTTTATTTTTCAGTGGTATTATACCCTGATATTTCAACTGAAGGTTTTTCTCCAAGAGTGTCTTCATCTTTTAGTTTCATTGTTATTACTTTGCTCTCACCCGGCATAAGTGAAATATAGTTATCGCTATAGAATACAGGCAGTATGCGTTCTCCGGTCTTAACACCAACAACTTTCAACCTGATCATTAAGGCAGGAGTTTTAGAAGTATTTTTCATGGTAGTTGTCAGAATCCAGTTTTCCCCTGCTTTTTCGACTTTCGTATCATTCTGAATTTTAATTACAGGTAAACTATTAAGTGCCTGATAATTGCCGTCTGTAAGCCCTCGCCAGTAGAAGTTATCGGATATAATCTTATCTCCCTCTTTTAATGTAAGTTTGATAAAGTGCACAGTAGATAAACTTTTAGGGAATTCAAGTTTGAAGCATATAGCTGTTGAATCTTCTTTACAATTCAGTGAGATTTCTTTTTCCCACTGAACAGATCCATCCATGTTTATCAGCTGAGCTTTAGCTGTCAAACCAATCTTGTTTCGGGCATTATCATTTACAACCTCAATATTGTCAAAAACAGGATTCCATTGAATATGAATTGGTTCGCATGCTTTTTTGCATCCAAAGTATGCTGCTGTAGGCTCAAGATAGTAATCGTAAGTCTGCCATACCATTGAAGGCCAGGCCGGATGACTCATCCATAGTAACAGTCCTTGTCTGTACAGACTTCTTCCTTCAAACATTCCTCTGTATCCATTATAATTTACCCACTGTGCATGTTCGGCGAATTTCTTTAAGTTGTCAGCTTTTCCAAAACCAGTTTCAATAATCTGATTAAATGAAGCTGCAGCCTGGGCGCTTTCAAGACAGTAGTCATGGATCCCCCATAGGCTGTTTTGCGGCCAGAGTGCTGATTCAGGCAGAGTCTGTTTTATGCTCTCATATGTCATAACATTAGGCATTCCTCTTTCGCTATGAAGCTTGTTATACCCGTATAAAAGGAAATAATCTCTGACAGGAAGTGCCCTATATGGTCCGCCGCCGCTTACGACACCGGATGCTGAATTGGAAATATAGTGTAATCCGGGATGAAGTTCATGTATCATCGAACGCAGTGCGGTGTCAATTACGACGGGAGGGTTGCCCTCGTTCCTTCCGACATAAATAGCCATGGCCGGATGGTTGCGGATACGCAAGATTACATCTCTTGCATTATCGATGAACATCTCGGGATTTTCAGGATCGGGACCATCAGCGGGGTTTGCAAGGCAAAAATCCTGCCAGATCATAACTCCATGACGGTCACAAGCTTCAAAAAACTCATCAGCAGCAGTTTGTCCCACCCAGTTTCTGATCATATTGAAGTTCATATCGGCATGATAAGCGACAGCAATATCATATTCACGTCCGCGGTACTCAAGATTAGATTCAGGAAAACCCCAGTTTCCACCACGTGCTATAAAACGTCTCCCGTTGACATAAATATTAAGTATTTGATTGGAGTCATCGAAAACCATTTTGCGAATTCCCGATTTAAACTCTTTTTTATCTGAAACACCTGCAGCAGTTTTAAATGTCAATTCGACATTATAAAGGTTAGGTTTACCGTAACCTTTTGGCCACCATAGTTTTGGATTCACTATATGCAAAGGTGGATTTGTCGAAGGATTCAGCTTTACAACTTTTGAGGAAGATGGATCAAGAGAGATTTGCTGTTCAAATTTTAAATCACCGTATTTTCCCATAAGAGTTCCGGATACTTCTTCTGATTTATGATTCTTAAGAGTAACCTCAATATTAATGTCAGCTGCGGTTGTATCGGGTAATTTCAGATCTGTTGTAAGAAGCGGATCTTCAATTGTAACAGGACCAGTTGCTTTCAGGAATACATCATTCCATATTCCGATATTCCTTCCTCGTATGGTTGGTATCCAGTCCCAGCCTATGGAAGCGTGATATGTTGGATTATCAGCGCCCAGGATTCCTCCGTTTTTATCATGGTAAGTCGCTGTTGCCTCTTTTATTACTCCTATGTTATCATTTTTCTTTATCAGAACGGCTATTGTATTTAATTGACCTGGCTTAACCAGATCAGTAACATCAAATATTCCCCTGATAAAGGCTCCATCAATTCTTCCTATTTTTTTCCCGTTAAAAAATATTTCAGCTTTCCAGTTAATACCGTCAAAATTAAGGAACATCCGTTCTCCTTTAAAATCATTGGGCATGCTAAACTCATCGCGATACCAGAAATCTGAATTAAAAAATGATTCTGAGATCATCAACTGGTTGTCTCCAAAATTAGGATCGGGTAAAGCACCTGCATTCCAATAACTTACGAGAGCAGTTCCGGGAACAGTTGCTGCAATCCAGTCAGTACTCTCAAAACCGGGCAGAGATATGTTTTCACCCATAACACTGACTTCCGATGCGCGCTGAATTTTCCAGTTCCCTCCAGAAAGTGACATTTTGTTATCTGAAATATTCGGGATTGCTTTTGGCTTAGGCACAAATCCGCCTTTTCCAAATACCTCAAGTTCGCTTAGCATATAGTTTTTCCCTGAAGCAGGTTCTGTCATGAGGACCCTTACAAAACGGCCTTTTGCATCTTCTTTTAATCTGATGTCATCAACCATATCCTTATTACCTGGAAGCGTCGCAAGATCTGTCCAGTTTTTTGCATCATCGGAAACCTGAATTGTTCCTTTAACTGCTTTATTTAACCAGTATAATTTTACATTATCGAAAGAACTTTTAATTCCAAGATCAACATAAACCCATTCCTCACCTGTTCCTGCACTCATCCATGCGCTCCTGAAACTATTTGACGTAGCCATCTTCAGCTTTGTTGTTCCATTAAAAAAATCGAGATTTCCAAATCTCCAGTCCTCTGCGCATTTAGCTGACATGTTAACTCTGTAGAAATGGTAAGCGACCGGGTTCTTCAGCTCAAATGATTGGTTTATAATTCTTTGAGTTTTAGGTATCCTGAATTTAAATGTAAACGACGGCTTTGGAGCGGTAGAATCGTTCCCATACGGACCTGAGAAGAATGAGGCAGCCGGATTTGCAGGACGTTTGCCTTTTGGACCAGGATTGGAGAGCAATCTTGCAAAAGGATTTGGTCGTTCCAGTCCAGGCAAACCAGTTCCTTCAGATTTCCCAATTTCTATCCACTTGGCGCCATCATCAGATCCTGAGAGTGCGAAACTCCAGCCACCTGTTGCTTTACCGCTAAATTGCAGGCTGCCATCAATACTCACCCTTGTAATTTCAGGTACAACGTTATCAGGATTAGATTCAAGCTGAATCCAGATATCTTTTCCGGTAAGGCTTAATTCTGTGAGACTATTATTATCAAGCAGCCATTCACGTTCATTTTTTGATACCTGACCCTTATTTGTTGTAACTGAAATATAATCAGGCTTTTCATTTGAAATAATGCCATCGGTAACAAGCTGGGCTGTAAGGTTGTAGTCGTAGCTTGATGAATGATAGGCAGGTCTTAGTTTTGCGATATTCCTGTAAGTCGTGTTATCAACAACAAGGGTGGGTGAAAAATCCTCTTTAGGATTGCCGGGGTAAATTCCCACGCCACGGTTATAAATGTCTGTTTTCTGTTTGCAACCTGGGAGTATTATTAAAAAAAACAGTATTCCTGATAGAAGCAGTGATAGTTTTCTGGTTTTCATCTGATGTCAGTTTTGCCAATTATTATTTTTTCTGAAATTTCAATTCTTTGTGCATTGCTTTTTTAAAAAACTCTCCACTTTCTGTAAGATCGTAGGTATCCCATGATTTCAACATTCTCGGACCCCATTCCGGGTCAAACACCCAGCACATCCAGCTGATTCCTCTTCCTTCCAGATATTTGATAATCCTGTTACTGTAATGATTATCATCTATAGTTTGTCCGGGCTGAAGCCCAAAACCAAATTCTGTGGCAATTACGGGGTATTTATCAGCTGCAAAACCAAAGTCTTCTTCCCATTTTGGCTCCCAGGGCTGACTACGTTTATTTTCGTAAGGATGAGTTACATAGGCTATTCCTTCTGCATTTATTGGATTTTCCCGAAGAGGAGTAAGGTCATAGGCCCAGTCGAACCCGGCAACCAACGGAATTGGTCCGGTATCATATGATCTTATCAGGCTGATAATGTCTTCGTTGATTTTCTTCCATTCCGGCCAGGTAATCGTTCCCAGCTGACCTCTATACGTAGTAGGCTCATTAAAAAGCTCGTAGAAGGCCAGTGTGTTATTACCTTTGAAATGCTGAGCAATTGTTCTCCAGAATTCATATGTTTCCTGCTTTGTAGTATTATACATAGGGTTCTGGAATAGTTCCATGCCAAGATTACCAATGGAATGCCAGTCAATCATGACATACATTCCCAGGTCTGTACACCATTCTACTGCCTGATCAAGCAATTCCAGATATTTTTCTGGTGTGCGTTCCCGCCAGGCAACAGGATGTATAGGAATACGTACAATTAACGCACCCATCTCTTTTACTTTTTCAAAATGCTTCTTACTCCAGTGACCCTGACGTTCAATTTTATCCGGATCGGAGATGGCGAGTCCCCTGAAAAGTATGGTATCACCTTTAGAGTCAATAAATTTATTCCCTTTAACCATAATCAAAGGTAGTACCCTGGCTTTGGGATTGGGTTTTGGAAAGTGCCAGGCGCCATCGTTAAACCAGGGTTTTGATTCCTGAGCAGCAATTTGTTGAAAACAAACTACAGCCAGTAATAAAATGATTGTTAATCGAACTTGATTCTTCATATTTGTTGAATATAATGATATGTTATTGTATAGTCAATAATATAATAAACCATTCATAATTAGGTTTATGGTATGATTATGCCTTCCTTAACTATCCTTAAATGCAAGAGAGAGGAAACTGAAATTCTACTTCTTGTCGTATACCATAGTTTCAGAAATATCGCCAAATGAGGATGAAGAACCTGATTCAATTATCATGTTTTCTCCATCCATTTTGTATACTTCAGTAATTACCATTTCTCCATCATTCAAAGGAAATTTTGTAATGATTTTCAGCGATTTCTTATCCTCCGACCAGACAGCAGTCGATTTCTTTTGTGTATCCTGCCAGCCGCGATTTATACATTCTTTACCATCCAGAGTGAATTTGTCTTTTATTGTCACATCCTGATCCTGAAAACTGGCATGTCTTTCTGAATTCAATTCGTTGTCGTTCTGGACGAGAATTATCTCTTTAGGAGCCATCGTAAACTGTTCGTTTAATTTACTTTTCGAACTGTTAAGTTTCCAGTTGCCTGAAAAATTCACAACCTGAGCCGTCGCAATTGATGTCATCAACAGAGTAGCCAAAAGAAATTTAATTTTTATCATGGTAGATTGGTTATTGATAGAAATACTATTAATAATTATTGACAATAAATTTATTAATAATAACCGACTATTGAAAATATAATCGATGAAACAACTTTTTATAGAAATGCTATTATTTATTAACTTTAGTATTTTCAGTATATATTGTAAATTTGATTCACCGGAAAATCATTTACATGCTTAAAAATTTAATGAGAATGACTGGTCACATACCGATTTATAATTATTACAGGGCAATATTATTGCAGATCTCTCAGCTGATATTATTTGTATTAATACTGACTATTATATCCTGTAATTCAGGCAATAAGTTAGAAAATGAAAGCGATAAGATAAGACCTCTTAAAGATACAATAGGTTTTGCGCAGTATTCCTGGCAAATGGACAGCCTGATGGCACGATTGAGGCGGAACGGGTGGAAAAGATCTGAAGGATTGCCATGGAAGCTTGCTATATGTCCCCATGATGATTATACCTATGTTGGAAAGCTCTACCCAGAATTGCTTCAAAATATTAACGCCCCTAATCTGATTCTTATTGGAGTAGCACATAAGGCTGCTCAACTTGGTATCGAAGATTCTATGGTTTTCGACAGTTACACAGAATGGAAAGGCCCCTGGAAGAATATACAGGTTTCACCTGCAAGAGAAGAAATCTATAACTTACTCTCAAAAAAATTCGCTATTAAAAACGATACTCTCCAAAAAGTTGAACATTCCGTAGAAGCTATGATCCCATTTCTTCAGTATTTTAATAGGAATATTTCTATTGTTCCAATACTTGTACCAGCTATGAGTCCCGACAGGATGGAATCCTGCGGAAAAGCGCTTGCAGAGGCCATAAGAACAGTTGCAAAGAATCACAGATGGGAGTGGGGCACTGACTATGCAATTGTAGTTACAACAGATGCAGTACATTATGGCAATGAAGATTGGGGGGGATTAGACAGAGCATATTTTGGATGTGATGACAAAGGAAATATTAAGGCACGTGAGCATGAGTCAGGTATAATAGATACTTGCCTCAAAGGAGAAATTCTTCCTGAAAGAATCAGGAGGTTCAATGCATTTACTCTTAAACAAGAAAACTTCAGGGAATATAAATGGACATGGTGCGGAAGGTATAGTGTTCCTGTGGCATTATATACTGCGTATTATCTGACTACCGGTAATTCTTTAACAGGTGAGCTGATCGGATATTCCACAAGCATAACTTCACAGCATATTCCTGTTGATGATATCGGTATGGGAAGAACCGCTATTGCAACAAAATGTCATTGGGTCGGTTACGCATCAATAGGATACAGATAATTTTATCAAATGAGAAAATCAGAATATAAATGGCTTAAAATAGGATTTGGCATTATTACCGGAATCCTTTTCATTCTTTTTGGTTGTCATAACTCAGATCTGACTAGCCTGCAATCGGAAGTTAATATTATTGCTGCCAGATTTGTTCCTGATCATAGAATTGGAATATGCAATGTTAAATTATCACCAGGGAACAAAGGTACTATCATTGTTTCAGGAGAAACAACAAATACGGTTGCAAAGAATGAGATAATTAAAGCTTTAAATAAACATGGTAAGTCGCTAGTTGACAGTATTGTATTATTGCCTGATACTATAAGAAATAAAAAGTATATGGGCCTGGTTACACTAAGCGTTATAAATCTCAGAAAAGAACCTTTACATGCATCAGAATTAGTGTCACAGGCAATTCTCGGAACTCCGGTAATGATATTAAAAAGAAATGAATCCTGGCTGTTAATTAAAACACCTGACAATTATATAGCATGGACTGAAGAATCTTCCGTTAAAGAGATGGACAGGTCAGAAATGGCAGTCTGGAAGAAGTCAGCAAGGGTGATCTACCAGGAAAATACCGGATGGTTGTACAGTGCACCATCCAACAAATCGGGTATAGTCGGCGATCTAGTAGGAGGAAGCATTATCGTAAAAACAGGGGAATCATCAGAATACATAAATCTCATTTTGCCTGATGGACGCCAGGGCTTTGTTGAGAAGCAGAAAGTTATAGATTTTGGCGACTGGAGGAAAAACATTTCCTGTAATGAGGAAAGCATATGCAAGGTTGCCGTGACATTTATGGGATTACCTTATTTATGGGGAGGCACTTCGGCAAAAGGGGTTGATTGCAGCGGCTTTGTACAGTCTGTCTTCTTTAGAAACGGACTTATTCTTCAAAGGGATGCCTCCTTGCAGGCACTTCACGGTATCAAAATTGACCTTAGCGGAGGTTTTAGCCTGTTAAAAATAGGAGATCTGCTCTTTTTTGGTTCAAAAAAAAATGAGAATGCCCATGTTACTCATGTTGCCATATATATTGGAAACAAAGAATATATTAACTCCTCAGGCAGAGTTATGGTAAACAGTCTTGACTCAGCACAGGCAAATTATAGCAGTTATAAATTCAATTCTCTTTTATCGGCGAGACGAATTGTTGGCGTTATGGGTGATCCAGGAATAGTCCCTGTCAATATCCATCCATGGTATTAACAAATATATTAAAGATATGAGTTCCAGAAGAAAATTTCTGACAGACTGTGGAATGCTGGCAGGCACTGCAGGATTCTCCTATATGTCTTTAGGGCATAATTGGACAAAAACTGACAAAAAAACTGAAAAGAGTTCAGTACTGACTTTGCGTTTCAAACCATACGAACTTCATTTGAAACATGTTTTTACACTCGCATCAGGATCGAGAAGCACAACGCCGGTAATGCTTACAGAACTCGAATTTGATAATATTACGGGTTATGGCGAAGCATCTATGCCTCCATATCTTGGCGAGAGTCATGTTACTGCTACATCCTTTCTTAAAAAGGTTGATCTGACTCAGTTTAAAAGCCCTTTCTTTATGGAGGATATACTTGCCTATGTTGATCAGGTTGCTCCTGGTAACTATGCCGCAAAAGCCTCTATTGACATTGCCCTACACGATCTCACAGGGAAACTGATGAAACAACCATGGTACAAGATGTGGGGACTAAATCCTGATAAAACTCCAAATACTTCTTTTACGATTGGTATAGATAAACCTGACGTAGTAAAAACTAAAGTAAAGGAAGCAGCGCCCTATAAAATTCTTAAGGTTAAGCTTGGTCAGGGAAATGACAAAGAGATGATCGAAACAGTCAGAAGCCAGACAGACAAACCAATTTGTGTCGATATCAACCAGGGATGGACTGACAGAGCAATGGCTTTGGAAATGTCACACTGGCTTAAAGATAAGGGTGTTGTATTTATTGAACAACCTATGCCAAAGGAAAAGGTTGATGATAATGCCTGGCTGACACAAAATAGTCCGCTTCCAATTATTGCAGATGAGGCTATTCAGACCATCAACGATTTCAGGAATGTGCAGGGTGCCTACAGTGGTATAAATGTTAAGCTCATGAAATGCGGTGGACTTCGGTCAGCATATATCCTGATAAAAATGGCAAGGTCCTTGGGTATGAAAGTCATGATAGGCTGTATGACAGAAACATCCTGTGCTGTCTCTGCCGCAGCTCAACTTTCTCCACTGGCTGACTGGGCTGATCTGGATGGTAATCTTCTTATCGACAATGATGTTTTTGAGGGGGTCGGGGTTACCGATGGCAAAATTACTCTGAATGATAAGCCGGGAATTGGAATAAGACTGAGAGACTAAGGGATTTAGGGACAAAATAGTTCCGTATTAATCCGTGTTCTCTGTCGTTAAAAAAAAATAAGAACTGACACGGAGGTCACAGAGAAGACACAGAGTTACACAGAGCCGGATAGACTGAAGTTTAATTAAAATTTATAAAATGATGAGTAAGACCTTAAAAAGAATCATTTGGGGAGTACTAATTACTCTTGGAGTTGCAATCATTTGTTTTGCAGTCTATCTTAATAGCCTGATGCCGATTATAACCGGGTATGCTGCAAAGAATCTTTGTTCGGATATATTTGTATCAAACAGGAAAGCTGGTGATATAGAAGCAGTTGATTTGAATTTTTCATTTATAAAATTTACCAGGAACAGCATAAATTATGATGAAAAAAGTGTAACAAGCCATTTTCTCTGGGGAAAGTCCATAGCCATATACAGAACAGGATTCGGTGTTACATTACTGAGAAATGTTACCGCGGAGAAGTTACTAAAATCAAAATACCCTTTAGGCAGTAATCCAGGTTATTCTCAGGATACCATAAAATGGCCTCTTGGAGATATCCTTCCAGTGAAAAATACAGGTATTGATACTTTAAAACTTGGAGAAATCTCAAAAAAATTAATAACAGACAAAGCATATAATGGGAATGCATTTGCTTTTATCGTTCTTCATAAAGGAATCCCTGTTGCCGAATCTTATAAGCCGCAGTTCAATAAAAAAACAAGATTGCTGAGCTGGTCGATGGCCAAGAGTTTTATAAATGCAATGGTTGGAGTTCTGGTTAAAGAGGGGAAACTTGATATTCTTAAACCGACTGGTCTCGACGAATGGAAAAATGATGAAAGAAGCAGAATAACTCTGAATGATCTAATGCAGATGCAGAGCGGTCTTAAATGGAATGAAGATTATGGCAATCGTTCGGATGTTACCTTAATGCTTCATTGCGAGAGCGATATGGGGCATTTTGCGTTGGAACGACCGGTGGCATATCCTGCAGGTACTCACTGGTATTATTCTTCAGGGACAACAAATATTGTTAGCAAGCTGATTCGCAGACAGTTCAGTAGTGATTCGGCATATTATGTTTTTGCCAATAACCAGCTTTTTAATAAGATTGGTATGCCAGACGCTGTTTTTGAGGTTGATCCATCAGGCACGAGAGTCGGATCTTCATATTTATATGCAACAGCCCGCGACTATGCCCGTTTTGGATTGCTGTTTGAGAATGATGGAATATTTAATGGTGAGCGAATCCTTCCTGAAGGATGGGTAAAATACACTACAACACCGGCTTCGGCAAGCAATGGAGTATATGGATCTTTCTTCTGGCTTAACAGAAATAAGAGATTGCCATCGGCCCCCGAAGACATGTTTGCCTGCGATGGTCACGACGGACAACATATATATATACTACCTACACAGCAATTGGTTGTTGTTATTCTTGGTTATTCACCTACATCAAGAGGAGGTATGGATACTGACAGGCTGCTCAGAGATATTTTAAGTACACTGAAGTAAGTATTTATTGCCAGGTGCTTGGTACTGGTTGCTAGTTGCCAGTTTAAGAAGATATTAACCAGCAACAAGTAACAAGTAACTAGATTCTATTTGACATAATGTTCAGGCTTCGATTTTTAAGAGGGTAGGGGCGTGAAGTTTTTGACATTTGATATTTCTCAAATATCCAAACTTCAATATTATGAAATTCACAAATATTATTCTTATCGGGACTTTCTTGATATCAGTACTAGTGAGCTGCCAGAAGAAGGATAATTCAATCATTGAAGTATTTCCAAATGCGAATCAACTAATCTTATTTAAGGTTGAATACACTAATTATGCATGGGGTTATTCTCATAGCGGAATTCTTATTGACTCGTCAGGTAACGTTGGATATTTTAAATATCCTGAAAATTGGCATTCCCTAGATACATCAGGATATATCAGTGAATCAGAAATGAATGATAATATTAGTCAGATAGATACATTTTACTTAACTGTTGATAAAAATATTCTTCTCAGGAATTTCAACTTGGTCCAATATGCTGCAGAAGGAGAAATATCGAAACCAAATAGTTCTGGCGCTGACATGGGAGAAACAGTTTACTCAGCATTTTACCTGATCGTTCAAAAGAAAGCAGCAGGACAATAACATAGTAAGCCTGATACGGACAATAAATCACCTATAGCGGAAGCAGATGTCAATCAGCAAGCTGAGCGGAAATTCTCGATAGAAAAGCCTATAATTAATATTATGTAAAATAGAATAATTTACATCAATCATTATATATCTTAAAACCGCGAAACTTCCAGCCTATTGTTAATGGAAAGAAATTAATCAAAGTAATAGATTTGACCTTCAGATTTTATCCTAACAAAAAAGGGATACAAATAAATACATCCCTTTTCTTTTATTTTCACTGACAATTTTTACTTTTTGTCGATAGCGTCAAGTTTTGCCTTAATTGTATTGTACTTGTCTGTCTGTTTGAGTCTGTAATACAATTCCTGCAGACTTCTCATTGTATATATATCATCGGGCTTAAGTTCAATAGCTTTTTCCATATATGGAAGAGCTTTTGCATAAACTGCATTAGCTTCATCTACAGCATCGCTGTATTTTTTTACATCCATAATTTCGTTTGCCTTCTTGAACATGTCGGCAGCCTTGTTGATGTATGCAGCGCCAAGTCCGTACTGAGTATCATATATGTCTCCTTTTAGCTCAATTGATTTGACAAGTTCAGGTATTGCTTCATCATATTTGTTCTCATTTAAAAAGATGATACCTGCCGCAAAATACAAACTGTAATTATTCGGGTCAGCTTCTTTTGCTAACTTGATATATTTCTGAGCCTCTGCATTTTTGCTGCTCTTTATATAGAGATCAATTAGCTGCAGAGTGACATTTTTATCATTTGGAAATTTGCTGCTTAATCCCTGCAATGTTGATTCAGCTTTTGCTGTATCACCTAAGCTCATGTAAGCTTCTGACATCTGAAAATACGGAGTAATTCCCAGGTACTTCATTTCAGCACATTTCTCGAAGTATTTAATTGCATCTGCGTATTTAGCTGAATTTACAGCTGCGAGACCTGCATTATAATACATACCTGTATCAACTGCACCAACATATATATCGCTTTCGGTAATTTTAATTTGCGTCTGGAATGATTGAAGTGCCCCGGCATAATCTTTAGATTCAAATTTTGCACTTCCCTGATTGTACAAACTGATAGCCAATGAGTTAAAAATTGAACCTGTAATAATTTTCTTTTTTATTCCCCCTTTAGGATCCAGTTCCATTGCTTTTAGATATGATGCATAAGCTTCTGCAAGCGGGTCGGGATAGTAGGCCTTAACTTTAGGATCTTTAGAATCAAATGATGCCTGGGCCAATCTGCCTTTTGCAAAAAAAGTATTAAAATAGTTTGCAGTGGCCTCATTGGTCAGAGCCTGATCGATGTTGTCTTTTGCTTTATCAAGAATTCCCTGGTCAATGTAACTGAGGGCGCTGGTAACCTTACCCTTCTGGGCCATGGCACCAAATGAAATACTAATGGCTGCTATCAGCAATAAAATTTTTTTCATGATTATAATTTTAATTTATTTTTCTTTAAATTTTTTTCCAAATTTATAATATTACTTATTAAACATCAAATTCTTTGCCATTTTCCTCATCAATAATTTCATTTTCTTCAGAAATGATCTTATCATCAACTTCTTCTTCACTAACCAACACACAGGCAACTGAGGCTATAATATCATTCTCCTTCAGGTTTATCAGTCTGACACCCTGTGTTGCTCTTCCCATCACCCGTAAGGCTGAAACCGGACTTCTTAAGATATTTCCGAATTGAGTAATTATCATGAGATCATGATTATCAGTCACATCTTTCAATGCAATTAATGTACCTGTTTTTTCTGTAACATTAATTGTCTTTACCCCTTTTCCCCCTCTGTTTGTGATTCTGTAACCATCAATATCAGATCTCTTTCCATATCCTTTCTCCGAAACAACAAGGATGTCTTTCTCTTTGTTCTCAACCGTTATCATACCAATCACAATATCTACCTTTTCACTAGCAAGCCTGATACCTCTGACACCTGACGCAGTTCTGCCCATGGGCCTTACAGATGCTTCGGGAAAACGGATAGCACGACCCGATTTAACAGCCAGCATGATATGATGCTGTCCGTTAGTCATTCTGGCTTCAAGAAGTTCATCGCCCTCCCTTACAGTTATAGCATTAACTCCGTTAATCCTTGGTCGTGAATATGCTTCAAGTGAAGTTTTCTTGATTATACCTTTGGTAGTGCAGAGGACAATAAAATTATTATTGATGTATTCCTCATCATTCAGATTCTTGACATTAATGAATGCCCTTACATTATCATCAGGTTCAATATTTATAAGATTCTGCATCGCTCTTCCTTTGGAAGTCCTCGAACCCTCTGGTATTGCATATACTTTTAGCCAGTAACATTTTCCGTTCCTGGTAAAGAAGAGCATTGTATTATGCATTGTGGCTATATACAGATGTTCAATAAAATCCTCATCACGTGTAGCACCGCCCTTTGCTCCTGTACCTCCGCGGTTCTGTCTCCTGAAGTCGGTCAGTGGTGTCCGTTTTATATAACCCATATGTGAAATAGTGATCACCATTTCATCATCTGCATAGAAATCTTCAGGGTTAAACTCTTCGGCATTCGGAATTATCTCTGTACGCCTTTTGTCGCCATATTTTTCCTTTATTTCGAGGAGTTCATCTTTAATTATTTTCATCTGGAGATCAAGATTTGCCAGAATACTTTTCAGGTACTCTATCAACTCCATAACCTCCTTATACTCAGCTCTGAGCTTTTCCTGTTCAAGACCGGTAAGCTGTCGCAAACGCATTTCTACAATGGCTCTGGATTGTATCTCTGAAAGACCGAATCGTTCCGAGAGTCTTTCCCTGGCCATATCTGGTGTCTGTGATCCTCTGATTAATGCAATCACCTCGTCGATATGATCACTGGCAATGATCAACCCCTCAAGTATATGTGCGCGTTTTTCAGCCTGATCAAGATCAAATTTTGTTCGTCTGATAACAACTTCGTGACGATGGTTAACGAAGTAATGTATTAAATCCTTGGTATTAAGGGTTTTGGGACGACCCTTAACAAGGGCAATATTATTTACACTGAAGGATGTCTGAAGTCCAGAAAATTTGTAGAGGTTATTAAGGACAACATTTGCACTTGAATCTTTCTTCAGGATGATCACGATCCTCATCCCGTTTCTGTCTGATTCATCATTTATATATGATATCCCTTCAAGTTTCTTTTCATTTATCAAATCAGCAATTTTGCGGATCATTTCCGCTTTATTGACCATATAAGGGATCTCAGTGACGATAATACATTCTCTTCCTGAATGTGTTATTTCAATTTCGGTCTTTCCACGCACGACAATACGTCCCCTGCCAGTCTCAATAGCATCCCTGATCCCCTGTTCTCCATATATTATGCCGCCAGTCGGAAAGTCAGGGCCCTTAACGTAATGTAACAGTTCATCAGTTGTAATCTCAGGATTATCGATATATGCTATTGTAGCGTCGATGATCTCCGTAAGATTGTGAGGCGGCATATTTGTAGCCATTCCAACTGCAATACCGGAAGCTCCATTCACCAGAAGTTGTGGAATCCTTGTAGGCATTACAGAAGGCTCAGTAAGCGAATCGTCAAAGTTGGGTTGAAAATCAACTGTGTCCTTATCAATATCAGCAAGAATTTCCTCAGCTATTTTTTTTAGTCTTGCTTCGGTATATCTCATAGCTGCAGGACTATCTCCGTCAACTGATCCAAAGTTGCCCTGTCCGTCTACCAATGGGTACCTTAATGACCATTCCTGTGCCATCCTGACCATTGCTTCATATACTGAAGAATCGCCATGCGGATGAAATTTTCCCAACACCTCCCCGACTATTCTTGCTGACTTCTTATAAGGCTTATTTGAAAGGACTCCCAGCTCAGACATCCCAAAAAGTACCCTGCGATGGACCGGTTTGAGGCCATCTCTCACATCAGGTAATGCCCTCGACACAATTACCGACATTGAATAGTCGATATATGCAGACTTCATCTCCTCCTCAATATTGACCTTTATGATTCTCTCTCTCTCTGACATAACAGATTATTAATTAAATATTTACAAATAAACCTCAAAGTCTGGGTTTAGATTTACGAAAGTAATCAAAATTTGGTTACTTTCGAGCTTTATCAGTTGTGAATTTTTAACATTGATTGTTCATAAATGGGCACGAAAATTGCCATATAGATATTCTGCATAATTTAACTTTGAAATAGTAGTTATGCGTACTTTTGTCAAGTAGAATCTGACAGAATGTCGGTTTTGGTTTATTAAATTTGTAATTGATAAAAATATAATATGGATTCACAATTTTCACAAAGGGTTAAAGATATTCTGGGTTATTCCAAAGAGGAGGCTATAAGGCTGGGAAACAGCCATATAAGTCCCGAACATCTTTTTTTGGGTATACTCAGAGATGGAGAGAGTGTGGCAATAGAAATCCTGATGAACCAGGGGATTGACCTTATGGTCCTCAAAGGATCTCTTGAGAAGAGCATTAAGGTTGAAAGCCCTGTTCCTGTTGCTGACCATGAAGTTATTCCTCTTCTGAGAAGTACTGAAAGAATACTTAAGCTTGTGTATCTTGAAGCAAAAGCTCTCAAGAGCAGTACAATTGATACGGAACACCTTTTGTTGGCGATTCTTAAGGATGAAAATGCTCTTGTTACCAGGTTTCTATCAGAACTGGATGTTGATTATCAGTCAGTACGAAAAATGGTTGAGACTGAATCACCTACTTCAAAAGCTGATTATCCGAGAGACGAAGACGATGAAGGTCAGAGTTTTGGAGGACCTGGAAAAGGACAACCCTCCTCTCCTTCTTCCTCAAAATCTTCCTCCGACACACCTGTTCTGGATAATTTTGGAATTGATCTTACCAAAGCTGCTGAAGAGGGCCGGCTCGATCCGGTTGTTGGCAGGGAAAGAGAGATCGAACGACTCGCACAGATCTTGTCGAGAAGGAAAAAGAATAATCCTGTGCTTATCGGTGAACCCGGAGTCGGGAAATCTGCCATTGCAGAAGGTCTGGCCCTAAGAATAATAAAGAAGAATGTTTCAAGGGTACTTTTTAACAAGAGAGTGGTTGCCCTTGATCTTGCTTCAATAGTTGCTGGTACAAAATATCGTGGCCAGTTTGAGGAAAGAATGAAAGCGATACTTAATGAGCTTTCAAAAAATGATAATATTATTCTATTTATTGATGAGATTCACACAATAGTTGGTGCCGGCGGAGCTACCGGCTCTCTCGATGCCGCAAACATGTTGAAACCGGCTCTTGCCAGAGGTGAAATTCAATGCATAGGCGCGACGACGCTAGATGAATATCGTCAGCATATTGAAAAAGATGGTGCTCTTGAAAGAAGATTCCAGAAGGTAATAGTTGAACCGACTTCAATTGAGGAGACTATCCATATTCTCCATAATATTAAAGAGAGATATGAAGAGCATCATAATGTTATTTATACCGATGAAGCTATTGATGCCTGTGTAAAACTTACCAACAGGTATATTTCTGACAGACATCTTCCTGATAAGGCAATCGATGCTCTTGATGAATCGGGATCAAGAGTTCATATTTCAAATATAGTTGTTCCTGAAAAGATCCTTTCGCTCGAGAAACAATTCGAGGATACCAAAAAAGAAAAGATGCTGGCAGTTAAGAATCAGAACTTTGAAAAAGCAGCCAGCTTCCGCGACAGGGAAAAGGATCTGCTGGATCTTATAGACCAGGAGAAGAAAAAATGGGAAAAGGAACTTGCAGTGAATCGCGAAACGGTTGATGCAGACAAGGTTGCCGAAGTTGTTGCTATGATGACGGGAGTCCCTGTTCAGAGGATTGCCCAGACAGAAGGTACAAGGTTGCTTAACATGGCTGATGAGCTGAAAGGAAGCGTCATAGGCCAGGATGAAGCTATCCAGAAAGTTGTGAAATCAATCCAGAGGAACAGGGCCGGACTTAAAGATCCAAACAAGCCTATTGGCACATTCATATTCCTCGGTCCTACTGGTGTGGGAAAGACTCAACTGGCAAAAGTACTGGCAAAATTTCTTTTCGATACAACAGATAATCTTGTCAGGATTGATATGAGCGAGTATATGGAAAAATTTTCTGTCTCCCGACTGGTTGGAGCTCCTCCCGGGTATGTGGGTTATGAAGAGGGTGGCCAGCTTACCGAAAAAGTTCGGAGAAAACCATATTCCGTTGTCCTCATGGATGAGATAGAAAAGGCTCATCCTGATGTATTTCATATCATGCTCCAGGTCCTTGACGAGGGACAGTTGACTGACAGTCTTGGAAGACGTGTCGATTTCAGAAACACAATTGTAATTCTTACTTCAAATATAGGAACCAGGCAAATAAATGAATTCGGCCACGGAATGGGGTTTGATACTACTGCCAAAAAAGCTTCAAGGGATGAACAAACAAAAAGTATACTTCAAAAAGCTTTGCAAAAAACCTTTGCCCCTGAATTCCTGAACCGAATTGATGATGTAATAATGTTCAATTCTTTAGGAAAAGAAGAGATAAATAAAATTATTGATCTTGAATTGAGAGGTCTCTACGACAGAGTCGAATCACTTGGCTACCAGTTGAAAATAGCTACAGGTGCCCGTGATTTTATTGCTGAAAGAGGATTTGATGCAAATTATGGAGCCAGGCCGCTCAAGCGTGCAATTCAGAAATACCTCGAAGATCCGATGGCTGAAGTTCTCATAAAAGCAAATCTTAATGAGGGCGATACTATTAATGTGGGGTTCAATAGCGCCAAATCGGAAATAAAAATTAAAATTCAAAAGAAGAAGATAGAGTTGCCGGAAAAAACTGATACTCCGGCTGAATAAATAAAAAAAGGCTGTCAATGATTGACGGCCTTTTTTTATACCGGTTCCCCATACAAATCAAACTCAGTTGATTTAGTTATAAGAATATTATAAAAATTGCCAGGTTTCAGGTTGTGTTCTGCTGGAATAAGTACCTCCTGGTCAACTTCCGGACTATCGAATTCTGTCCTTCCCACAAAATACTCACCCTCTCTTCTGTCAATAATAACTTTAAATATTTTTCCTACAGCGGATTCATTCAATTGAGCCGATATATTTTGTTGGATCTCCATCAGTTCATCAACACGTGATTCCTTAACATCCTCGGGAATATCATCTTCATATTGCTCATATGAAAAAGTATCTTCTTCATGAGAATAGGCAAAAACACCCAGCCTGTCAAATCTGAATTCAGCAATAAAGTTTTTCAGCTCAATAAAATCCTCCTCTGACTCTCCCGGATGACCTGCGATAAGAGTGGTTCTGAGAACAGCACCAGGGATATTGTCCCTTAGAGCATTAAGAATAGCAATTGTTTCTTTCCTGTTGTGCGAACGTTTCATTAACCCCAGCATGTTATCTGTGATATGTTGAATAGGGACATCAATATACCTGCATATCCTGGGGTTATATCTGATAAGTGGTATCAGATCCATTGGAAAATTGGCTGGATATAGATAATGCAGACGGATCCATTCAAAAGAACTTATTTTCAGTAATTCTTTAATTAATTCAGCCAACGCCTGTTTCTTATACAGATCAAGTCCGTAGTAGCTAAGATCCTGTGCAATAAGGATTAATTCTTTGACGCCATTCCCTGCAAGTTGTGAAGCTTCTTTTACGAGATCTTCAATTGGTCGTGATATATATTTTCCACGTATTGCAGGTATCGCACAAAATGCACACGTTCTGTCACAACCTTCAGATATTTTAAGGTATGCGTAATGACCCGGACCAGAAATTGTTCTGTCAGTCAGAAGATCTTTTCTGACTATTACACCAAGTTCTGCCAGAATATCATTCATATTGTTGACACCGAAATATTTTTTTACTTCAGGTATTTCATGTTTAAGAGAATCGGCATATCGTTCTGAAAGACAGCCCATAACATATAAATTGTCAATTTGTCCCGACTTCTGAGCTTTGACAAACCTTAGAATCGTATCTACACTTTCTTCCTTTGCATCATTTATAAAGCCACAGGTATTTATAATGACAGTCCCGGCCATAGTCTCATCTGCGTTGTGAATGACTTCATACCCTCCAGCATTTAGTTGTTTCAGAAGCTTTTCCGAATCAACGACATTCTTTGAGCAACCAAGAGTTACTATATTTATTTTTTTGCTATTCATAGAATCGCTTGAAAGTCAATGCAATTAATCTGTTTTTCCTTTGTGATACTTTGTGGTTAAATGATTTTTTTTACCACTAAAGAACACAAAGGGTCACAAAGGAACTGAAACAATTATTTAGAACTGAACAGCGAATCAACAAAATCGAACCTGTTAAATACCAGCAGATCTTCAAGCTTTTCGCCCACCCCGATGTATTTCACTGGTATTTTGAATTGATCAGAGATGCCAATAACTACGCCTCCTTTTGCTGTTCCATCAAGTTTTGTAATAGCCATTGCAGTTACATCTGTTGCAGAGGTAAACTGTTTTGCCTGCTCGAATGCATTTTGACCTGTTGATCCGTCAAGAACGAGTAATACTTCGTGAGGAGCATCAGGTATGACCTTTTCCATGACCCTTTTTATCTTAGACAGCTCAGACATAAGATTAATCTTATTATGAAGCCTACCAGCAGTATCAATAATTACGACATCCGATTCAGACGAGACTGCAGATTTGAGAGTATCAAATGCAACAGATGCCGGGTCGGAACCCATTTGTTGACTTACTACCGGAACCCCTACCCTGTCGGCCCATATCTGAAGCTGTTCAATTGCGGCTGCCCTGAATGTGTCTGCTGCTCCTATAAGGACTTTTTTGCCGGCTGATTTAAACTGGTATGCCAGTTTTGCAATTGTGGTTGTTTTACCTGCGCCATTTACTCCTACAACCATAATAACATAGGGGACATTCTTAAGTGTCAGCGAGAAGTCAGAATCAGAGTCATTTTGATTTTTTTCGAGCAGAGCTACTATCTCTTCTTTAAGGATCGTATTTAATTCGCTGGTATTTAAATATTTATCCTTAGCTACCCTTGCTTCTATACGTTCGATAATATTAAGAGTTGTAGTTACACCCACATCGGAAGATACTAGAACCTCTTCGAGATTATCAAGGACTTCCTCGTCAACCTTTGATTTCCCCGCAACGGCTCTGGAGAGCTTGTGGAAGACGCTCTCCTTGGTTTTCTCGAGACCTTTGTTCAGGCTCTCCTTTTTATCTTTTCCCAGAAATCCCAGTAAAGCCATCAGATAACAATTAATTCGGTGTGTTAATATAAAAAAAGCTTCCTTCCGCTAAGAAGAAAGCCATGAACATCTTTAGAGTAGAATATACTGTTACTTCTTTGTGAAGAAGTCTTTGATATGATCATTATGAACGATCTCTTCTTTGAACAGATAAGCACCGGATTTATCTGATTTGGTCATTTTAATACATTTTGTAAATGCCTTACCTGCTCCTGTCTTAAGTGCTGCAACAACTTTCTTTGCCATGGTTTAAACTTTTTACTTTATTTCTCTGTGAAGTGTATGTTTTTTAAGAATAGGATTATATTTCCTCCGCTCAAGACGGTCAGGAGTGTTCTTCCTGTTTTTTGTTGTGATATATCTTGATGTGCCAGGTTGTCCGCTCTCTTTATGTTCGGTACATTCCAGTATAACCTGTTGCCTGTTACCTTTAGCCTTCTTTGCCATTTTCTATCCTTTATTAATAATTCAAAATGTAACCTTTTTCTTTTGCTTCTTTAAGAACGCTTGTGAGTCCTTTTTTACTGATCAGACGGATGCCTGAAGCTGATATTTTAAGCGATATCCATCTCTCTTCTTCCGGAAGGTAGTATTTTTTAACAAAAAGATTAGGATAGAATTTTCTCTTAGTCCTTCTCTTAGAGTGCGAAACGTTGTTTCCGACCATCGCCTTTTTCCCTGTAACCTGACAAATTCTTGACATTGATGTTTGTTTTACTTCTTTACTAACGTTTGTCCTTTTAAAACGAAGCGCAAAATACGTGATTTTTATCTTATTAAACAAATATTTGCTCTACTTTTTTTGATTAGCATAATGAAATGCAGTTTAATGGTTGATTATCTGTAACCTAAGAAGGTTTAAAGCCGCAATTGAAAACCGTTTTATGTTCGTATTCCTGTCATTCCCAAACATACGCTTTTCACAAATAGTTCCTCTTTCTGAATCAACTGCAATCCAAACTGTTCCTACAGGTTTTTCTTCCGTTCCTCCATCTGGTCCTGCTATTCCTGAAGTGGCAAGAGCATAGTCTGTTTTGAGCAGGCTCCTTACCCCGACTGCCATTTCTTTTACTGTATTTTCACTTACAGATCCGTACTTGGTAAGTATATAATCCTGTACTCCAAGTAATTGTGTCTTTATTGAATTTGCATAAGCAACAACAGATCCTTTGAAATATGTGGAGCTTCCCGGAACTCCTGTAATTAAATGGGCAATTTCTCCTCCAGTACAACTCTCTGCAATAGAGACCGTTTTACTTTGGGATATTAAAAGTTTCCCTATTACAATCTCGAGTGATTCCTCATCTTCTCCATATATGAATTCAGGGATAGTTTTATACAATTTGCTAACATAGTCATTAATGAGGTTCGATACATTATCATGGTCCGATCCGGTAGCTGTCAGTCTAAGTTTTATAACACCCGAGGCAGGTAGATAGGCAAGCTTAATATTATCGGGAAGTTCCGATTCAAATATGGTAAGTATCTCAGCCAGTTTAGCCTCAAAAGTTCCATAAGTCATTATATTTTTGTGAATTATGATCTGAGATGTGAAGCGTTTGTTTAATTCAGGAAGAACATACCCGGTCATCAGGTACTTCATTTCGTGTGGAACGCCGGGCATAGAAATATAGATAGTTCCATCCTTCTCAAACCACATTCCAGGTGCTGTTCCAGCTGCATTTTTTAATACCCTGCATGATTCAGGAACCTCTGCCTGGCTACGGTTCTTATCATTCATTGGGAAATTGCGATGATGCATCATCTCTTCAATCATACCTAGCACCTCAGTATTCACAACCAGATGTGTATTGAAGAATTCACACAGCGTCTGTTTTGTTATATCATCACTCGTAGGACCTAACCCCCCTGTGATCAGAACTACATCAGTTTTACCGGTTGCCTCAGTTAATGCATATATAATGTCTTCCCTCCTGTCATGCACAGAGGTAATCCTATACACATCAAAGCCCGACTTGCTCAATTCTGCTCCCATCCAGGAAGAATTGGTATCGATGGTTTGTCCAATCAAGAGCTCATCTCCGATTGTAATTATTGCTGCCTTCATAATTCTTTAAAAATACAAATGTATTGATTTTCTTTGTTTTTTTGCCCCCCACCTGAAGGCTACCCTCTATACACATCTTTTCATTTTAGCTTTTTAATACTCACCCCCCTGACCCCCTCTCTACTTCGTAAAGAGGGGGCAATACATTAATATGCTGAAAAATATGAGTCATCCCCAAGAAGTTAAAATGTACTTTTACATTATTGTTTCAGGATGGAAACACCCCTAATCCTAAATGGTAGAATATTAATAATCATATTTGAAACTTTATCACCTGCACTCCCCTCTTTACGAAGTAGAGAGGGGATGGGGGTGAGTATGCAAGAGACAAAGGAAATTCGCAATTGGGAAGATGTGTATAAAGGGTTGCCTTTAGGGAGAAGAGGGCATAAATCTTTGTGAACTTTGTGGTTAAAGTATTTCTTATTATATTGAACTGGCAATTTAAATTAAAGAAATGAACAGGGATGAGCAAATATCTTTGACAGAAGAGTTTGTCAGGCAAAATCTGAAAGGTTATGACAGCGGCCACGACTGGTGGCATATTGTAAGAGTAAGAAAACTGGCATCATTCATAAATGATATGGAGCTACTGGCTGATCCGTTTACAGTGGATATTGCTGCATTGCTTCATGACACTGCGGATTCGAAATTCGCCGACGGAGATAATGAACAAAGTTATCTCAGGATCAGAGATTTCCTGGATAGTAAAGGAATGTCAGATATACGGGATAAGGTTATTCACGTAATTAAGAACGTCTCTTTTAGTAGTAAACACAAAAAGGATAATCCGGATGACCCGTTGCTCTGGGTGGTTCAGGATGCTGACAGACTTGACGCAATTGGAGCAATTGGTGTGGCCAGGGCATTTAATTATGGAGGATTCAGGAATAATCCAATTTACTTTCCGGGTGAAGAATCAGAGAATACGGGGATATCTACAATTGGCCATTTTTACGATAAACTACTGAAGCTAAAAGAAATGATGAATACAACCACTGGACACAAAATTGCAGAAGAACGACATGAGATTCTGGAAAAATTTCTCGAACAGTTTTATGGTGAGTGGTATTTCGGCAGTTGAATGTTATTCGAACTGTATCTTTTTGTCGGCAAATGCGTTACTTAGTTGCAGAAATGCCTCGCTCTTTACACGATCGGCATTACTTATCGTACTCCAGAACCGCACTGTAAGTGTCAGGTTTTCAGATGTCACTTTTGTATATAATATCACCGGCTTTTTTTGAGCAATAACACCAGGAATGTTTTTAATAGTTTCGTTAATCACTTCATTAATAAGATTGGCATCCAGCTCTTTGCCCGATAAAACAAAACCGATCATAACTCTTTTCAGATCGTTGCTGAAAGTCCAGTTAACTATGTTTTGCGAAAGAATATTTCCGTTCGGGATAATTATATCGGCACCATCGGGAGTACTCAGGGTACTGGCCCGTAAACCTATTTCCTTCACTTTACCCGCCTGACCACTTATTTCTATTTCATCTCCTATTTTTAATGACCCATCAAAAATAAGTACAATACCTGAGACGAAGTTATTAACTATATTTTGCAAGCCCATGCCAATACCTATGCCCAATGCTCCCAGAAGTATTGTTATTTTATCAATTGGCAAACCTGATGCCGCTATAGCAAGCATATAGCCTCCCACGAGAACAAGTAACCTGGTTATAAGCAACCGGGAGTGCTGCTTTTTAGTAACCGGGGTTATATCCTCGTTTTCAATACCCGTTTCTCCAAACAAAAAGCTGATCAGCTGTTGCAGGATATGTGCAAACCAGATTATAACGAAAAAATATACCACACTGATCAGTTTAATTGATATGTTGCCGATGAATACTGGGCTGGTCAGGAAATCGCCAAGAGCGTTAGTTATGCTATGGTAAATATTCAAATTGGAAGTAAGCATTATTACCCACAAAAATATGGCAATCAGAACCATTGGAATTTTGACTTTTTTGACAATGATTGAGCTGTCAAAAGGTGTGTCAAACCCCTTTTTCATCCTGCTGCTTTGCAGCTGAAGTAAAATCAGTTCGATAGCTGTTTCGATATAAACAGGAAGCACAACTGCCTGAGTTACAGCAAAAATTGCAGATACCCCGAATATGCCTGAAAGGGAGAACCTTCCAAAAAGATTGCAGATAATGCCTAGTCCTGCCAATATCATACCTGATAGTGCAGCATTTTTTATCCCTTTATAATAAGGAATATCTTTGTTTAACTTTCTATAGAAACGAAATGAGAATATTATAATACCGGCATGAATAAACAATAGAAAGAGTCTGGTAAATAATGCAGGTTCCATAAACAGATAGGTAAGTGTATCTGCAATGAAGAGCACAATCAATATCAACCAGTTAAAAAGGAAGGTCAGTTTTTCTTTTTTGAAGAAAATCACCGATGATAATGTGACCAAAATAAAGTATTCTATAGCTATATATGACGTTGGGGCATAAGCATCAAAGAAAGGCATCAGACTCATCAGCAGCACCAGGACTGATAAGACTGGATAATTATTCAAATACTGCATATGCAGGAAAGAAAACGAGTCTTTTGTATCCCTGATAGCTTTTAACAGTTTCCTTCTGACAAATAGTAAAATGAAAAGCAGTATTCCCAGGAAAAGGACCATCCCCCTTCGTTGCGATGTCTGATTAAAATAGTATCCAATAGCATTTTTTTCGCTGCCCATCTTCGTAATAGCTATTTTTGATGTGCTGTTTGCAACAATCACATTCTGAGTTTTTTGCCATAAATAATTTACTTCCTGTCCAAAGAGCTGTTTATCTGCCCTGTCCAACCTGAGATCCATCATATTCAGCATATTGGACAGGTTTACGGCATTGTCTGCAATTCTTACTTTCATGGCATTAAGAGTATCAACATTCGCCTTGGTGATACTATCGGTCCTGCTCCATTTTCGCTCAAGTCGTACCAGCTTATTATCCAGCGACTTTTTGATGCTTTTGTCGCCATATATTTTTCGAAATATGGAATCGGACAATACTGTTTTAAGACTTAATTTTGCATCATTTACGCGGTGATACATCTTTTTTGTACTCTCTTCATAACGATCGTTTTCTTCGTTTAAAGCAGAAGTAAAACTTTGATACAGATAGAGATTCTTTATGTTATATGCAGAACCCCTGCCTCTCATATTTTTGCGGATTACGGTGAAATCATTTGTGATAATATCAATTCTCCTGCCCATCCTTACCACATCGAAGCTCAATTTGGAACTGTCACTTATTGAGTTAAGATTATCATTTACTCTGTCAATACTCATCATGTAGTCGCTCACTATGAGGGAATCCTTAGACTGGAACATTTTCTTTTGCATCGATGTTTTGTTTTTTGATGCATCTCTCACCGGGAAGTTTTTTAAAATCGCTGAAATTGCCATATCAACTGGTGATTGTGCTGAAACATCGATTCCTATAGAAATGAGGGCAAAAAATAATATTAGTCGTTTCATGGTATACTTATAAAGTGTACAATTCTGTAAATTTATGTAAGTAGAGTAGGATAGACTCATCAAAGCTACAAGTTCACTGGCCGAAATTACAAATTTCCATTGAAAATATAAGTTGGAAATACGACTGGTAACTTTTTAATAGGGATTGCTTCGTCTTTGGATCAGCGATCCCTGAGAGTAAACCTGAGTCGGTATGTATAAATTTTTGAAGGGATTGCTTCGCCTTCGGCTCAGCGATCCCTGAGGGGGATGCTTTCAAATGAGGGTGTCTCATAACATAATTTGAGATGGCTTTTTTATTTGAGTTTTTTCTGATAATTTTTAAAAACATATGATTTTGAGAGATTTCTATCAGATTCCCAACAAAAACAAGGATTTTCTGCTAATTCCTTGCAGCTATCTTCCTCAAATTGTGTGATAAAGCCAATAATCCAACTTCTATTTCTACTTTTTCAAGACCTCTGAGCAAAAATTTCCTATAATTTTTATTCCCTTTTATTATTCCAAAAACAGCTTCCACATCAACAGGACGCTGACTTCGGTATTTTTTTCCACGTTCACTGGTAAGTCTTTCTCTTATTATTGATTTATAGTGATTTAACCTTTCATTTATCTCTATTATTCTGTTTGCTTTGCTCTTGTTACAGGTATCTCTCACTGGACATCCGTTACAGTTATTTGCCTGGTACAATCGTTTTGTCTGTCTGAACCCATTATCTGTAATCTTTATCTTCTCTTTGATAAAGTTCATCTGCTGGCCCATTGGGCAGGTATAACTGTCATTCTTCTTATCATAGGGTAAATTCTCGGTTCTGTAAGGATC
>Ga0208079_1000273_pt1 | contig 28775 bp, 18 predicted proteins | sample NGESurdeep092012_5_FD_184474 | JGI IMG/M metagenome (GOLD analysis project Ga0208079, IMG submission 184474) | Arctic peat soil microbial communities from Barrow, Alaska - NGEE Surface sample 210-2 deep-092012 (SPAdes) | ecosystem: Environmental > Terrestrial > Soil > Wetlands > Peat ... | reverse complement strand
AAAGATCCTTGAGCAGCGAGTTCTTTTCCTTCACCTCGCCCAGCATGGTCCGCTGAAACAGCCAAAGCAGATACGCCGCGCCCAGGGCAATCCCCACGGCTCCCCAGAATGCCCAGTTGAACGACATCTGGTAAGCGCCGCTCAGGATGGTCAGTTCCCCGATAAACCCGTTCAACGGCGGCATGCCCATGGAGCTGAGCGCCGCCAGCAGAAACACGATGGTGAATACCGGCATCACCTTCATGAGCCCGCCGTACTCGGAGATGTCGCGCGTGTGGCGCCGCTCGTAAACCACGCCGACGATCAGGAAGAGCATGCCCGTCGAAATCCCGTGATTGATCTGTTGCAGAATCGATCCCGAGATGCCCGCGGGGTTGAGCGCGAAAATCCCCAGAGTGCAAAATCCCAGGTGGCTGACCGACGAATAGGCCACCAGTTTCTTCCAGTCCTTCTGCATCAGACACGCCAGGGCGCCATACACAATCCCGATCACCGACAGAATCCCCATGGCATTGACGATCGCCGGATTCCTAGCCGAGGCCGGCAGCAGGGGCAGCGAGAAACGCAGGAAGCCGTACGTCCCCATTTTGAGCAGTACGCTGGCCAGCACGACCGACCCGGCGGTGGGCGCTTCGGTGTGCGCGTCCGGCAGCCAGGTGTGGAACGGGAACATCGGCACCTTGACCGCGAACCCGACGAAGAAGGCCCAGAACACCCACCACTCGATGCCTTCCGGAATCTGCGTCCGCATCAAATCCGCGATATCGAAACTGTAGGCCTGAAACTGCGTGTAGTGCTGATAGTACAAGGTCAGGATACCGAGGAACATGAGCACGCTGCCGATCAGCGTGTAGATCATGAACTTGATGGCCGCATAGCCGCGGCGCGGACCGCCCCAGATGCCGATGATGAAGTACATGGGCACCAGCACGGTCTCCCAGAACACGAAGAAGAGCAGAAAATCCAGCGCCATGAAGACGCCCAGCATGGCGGTCTGCAAGAGCAGGAAGAGCGCGTAGTATTCCTTCAGCCGGTGCTCGATCGCGTTCCAACTGGAAAGAATCGCCAGGAACCCGACCACGGTGGTGAGCATCACCAGCAGCAGTCCCAGGCCGTCGATGCCGATATGGTAGCTGGCGCCCAGCGAGGGAATCCATTGCGCCTTTTCTTCGAACTGGTAGTCTTTCGTGGGGTCGAAACTGAATACCAGGGGCAAGGAAACCAGGAAGCCGGCGAACGCCACCCCATTGGCCCACAGCTTGACGGCGCGCGCGTTCGACGACGGTAGGAACAGCAGCACCAGTAAGCCTACCAGTGGCGTGAACAGGACTATCGAGAGGATATGATCCATAGGGCTAGTTCAGAATAGCCCCTCATCTTATCACCCTGACGGGGGCTTGCGTCCTTTTCGGGGCTCCGCGCGTATACCCGATGCGGTTATGATTTACCAAGCGGCTATCGACGAAAGTTTCCCCGTGGCGGAACCCACCCAGGTCGCGCGCTTGCGGAGTGGCGACCCCGCCGCGCTGGCCGAAGCCGTCGGCCACTATCAGCACCGGCTCTATCGCTACCTCCTGCGGCTGGTGCGCGACGCGGCATCGGCCGACGATCTGTTCCAGCAGACCTGGCTGCACGTGGTCCGCCAACTGCATCGCTACGATGCGGCGCGCAGCTTCGATACCTGGCTCTTCGCCATCGCGCACAATGCCGCCATGGATCTGCTGCGCAGGCGGCCCGGCGAGAGCCTGGAAGATCGCGAATTTGCCATTCCCTCGCGCGCGCCGGACGCTCTCAGCACCGTGCTGGCCGGCGAGCGCGCCGCGATCCTGGCCGCTGCCCTGGCGGAACTGCCCGCGCTGTACCGGGAAGCCCTCACGCTGCGCTTCGAGGAAGGGATGAAGCTCCCAGAAATCGCCGAGGTCACGCAAGTTCCGCTTTCCACCGTGAAAAGCCGAGTGCGGCGCGGACTGGAAGCCATGAAACAGAAACTCTGCAAGGAAGACATCCTATGAGCGACCACGAATCCGTTCGTCACCTGCTTGCCCTCAGCGCGGCCGGCCTGCTGGATGCCGGCGAAGAGCGCTTAGTGAGGGAACACGCGCGCCAGTGTGCCCGCTGCGCCGCCAAACTTGACGACTACGCCGCGCTCGCCGCCGGGCTCTCCGCGCTGCCCTGTCCGCTGCCGCTCGCCGACCTGCTGCGCCGCACCAATTCGCTGGTGGCCGCCGAGGTGGATCGCCGCCAAGGCGCGGTCTTCGCCGGCGCGGCCGCCATCTTCGCCTGTGCTTTCATCCTGCTGATCGGCCAGACGCTACGCATCCTGTTGGGCGATTCCGCCGCCCTGGCGTGGCTCCTGTGGGCCGTAATTTCTTCTGTTTTAGGCACGGCTTCAGCGCTCGTACTGGCTTCGCGCCGCCGTCTCGAAAGGAGTATCGTATGACGCCCGTTGTTTCAGCCAAGAGAGTGATCCCCCCCGGTGGTTGGGTTGCCGCCGGTATCGTGTTCCTGCTGGGCTTCCTATTTTTCAACCTCGTCTTTTTTCACCCTCGAAACCACGTCCATTTACTGGCCCGGCTCATCGTCCCGACGGTGGTCCCGCTGCTCCTGGCCGGCTACACTTTGCTGATCGGCTATGTCTACGGCGATGCCCGCCGCCGCGGCATGCGCTACGTGATGTGGACCCTGCTGGCCATCTTCCTGTTCAACGGCATCGGCGTCATTCTCTACTTCATCCTGCGGGAGCCGCTGCTCGCGTACTGTTCCAAGTGCGGCGCCGGCGTACAGCCCAGTCACGCATTCTGCCCGCGCTGCGGCGCCGGTGTCCAACCGGCGTGTCCGGCTTGCCATCGCACCATCCAGCCAGGCTGGACCCATTGCGCCTGGTGCGGAATTCAGTTGTAAACACCCGCTGCCTATGGGGTACAATCCCTAGTACACATGAGCTGTCCAACTGTCACCGAGGGAATGGATCCCGGACGACGGCTGGGCCACTATGAAATCCAGGCCAAGCTGGGCGCGGGCGGCATGGGCACGGTCTATCAGGCTCTCGATACGCGCCTCAATCGCGCCGTCGCCCTCAAGGTTCTCTCGCCCGACCGATTTGATGGTACAGCCGGGCGCGGACGCCTGATCCGCGAAGCGCAGGCGGCGAGCGCGCTCAACCACCCCAATATCGTCACGGTCTACGAGGTCGGCCACGATGCGGGCGTCGATTTCATCGCCATGGAACGCGTCGAAGGCCGGACGCTCGGCGCCCTCGCCGCGCGCCGGCCGCCGCTGCGCCAGACGCTGCCCATCGCCATTCAGATTGCCGATGCCATCGCCGCCGCGCACGCCGCCGGCATCGTGCATCGCGACCTCAAGCCCGGCAATATTATGGTGACCGAACGCGGCCTGGCCAAGATCCTCGATTTCGGGATCGCCAAGGTCGCCGCTGCCGGCGATTCCGAATCCAACGCCACCCAGACCCTCACCCTGTCCGGCCAGATCCTTGGCACCGTGGCCTACATGTCGCCGGAACAGGCCGCGGGCCAGGATGTCGATTGGCGTTCCGATATCTTTTCCTTCGGCTGCGTGCTCTACGAAATGATTACGGCGCGCCGCGCCTTTCGGGAAGATACCGAGATGGCCACGCTGGCGGCCGTGATTGCCAAGGAGCCAACGTCCGCGCGCCAGTTTTCCCCCGAATTGCCGCCCGCCTTGGAACGCATCGTCGAGACCTGCCTGTGCAAGAAACGCAGCGAGCGCTGGCAATCCATGGGCGATGTCAAACTGCTGCTGGCTTCCGCGCTGGCCGATCTCGATCTTGCCGCGCCCCCGGCGCGCGCGCCGCGCCGCTTTCCGGCCCTGGCGCTGGCGGCGGGCGCCGCGTTGCTTGCCTCCGCCGCGACCTGGTGGTCGTTCCGTCCCGCCGAACCCGTCGCGTCCGCCGCGGTGCTGCGCCAGGTCACCAACACGGGCGGGCTCAACGACTATCCGGCGCTCTCGCGCGACGGCAACCTGCTGGCCTTTGCCAGCGATCGCAACCAGGCCGGCAAGCTCGACATCTGGGTGCAGCAGATCGGCGGACGCGACCCCATCCGTCTGACTACCGACGAGGCGGACGACAGCGAGCCCGCGATCTCCGCCGATGGCACGCGCGTGGCCTTCCGCAGTGAACGCTCCGGCGGCGGCATCTACGTGGTGCCGTCTATGGGGGGCGACGCGGTGCTGCTCGCCCCCCGCGGCCGCGGGCCGCGCTTCTCTCCCGACGGGCGCTGGATCGCCTACTGGGAGGGCCGCGAGAGTTCCGACCTGCTGCCCGGTACGGCGCGCGTCTACGTGATCGAAAGCGGCGGGGGACAGGCGCGGCAGATCGGCGCCGACCTGGCCGCCGCGCTCTACCCCGTCTGGTCGCCGGCGGGCGATGAGGTGCTGGTGCTGGGCCGCCCCAGTGGCGGCGGTGCCGCCGACTGGTGGACCATCCCGGTGCAGCCGGGGCCCGCGCGCCAGACAGGGGCCTTGGCGGCGCTGGCCGCGCAGCGGCTGGTCTACACCGCCTGGCTGACCGATATCCTGCCGCTCGAATGGCGTGCCTCCGGGCGCGTGGTCTTCGCCGCCGGCCCCGGCGACGCCGGCAATCTCTGGGAGATCGCTCTCTCCAGCGGACACGTGCAAGGCCGCGCCACGCGCCTCACGCAAGCTCCCGGGTATCAATTGCACGCCTCCACCGCGGCGGCCAGCGTCCGCGGCCGCCTGGCGTTTTCCAGCCTCGATTGGAAGCCCGAGGTGTGGAGCCAGGCGCTCGACGCCGACCGCGGAATCGCCAAAGGCGAACTCGAGCCCATCACCATCGACGAACCCTCCTCGCTCGCGCCCTCGCTCTCCGCCGACGGCCGTTCCCTCGTCTACCTCAGCACCCAACTCGGTTCCAGGTCGGTCCGCGCCCGCGATTTGACCTCCGGCAAAGCCATCACCCTGGTGGCTTCCCCGTCCGGGTTCTTCAATCCCCGAATCTCCGGCGATGGCGCCAGCGTGGCCTATTGCGATCTCTCCGGCAACATCTTCTCCGTACCCCGTGCCGGCGGCGCCGTCGAAACGCTGTGCACCGGTTGCGGCACCACCATGGCGGTCTCCGCCGATGGCAAACGCATCTCCTACGAACCCGCGCAGTCCGAAGACCTGACCTATTACGACGTGGAGCGCAAGGCGCGCGTCACCGTCGCGCAGCGTCCCCAAGGCGGCGTGCTCACCGACGGCCGCTTCTCTCCCGACGGCAAATGGATGGCCTTCCATGCGCGCACCAGAATGACCACCGCGCAGGTCTTCGTGGTGCCCGTCGACGGCGCTCTTCCCGTGGCGCGCCCGCGATGGATTGCGGTCACCGACGGCGCCAGCGAGGAAATGGAGCCGGCCTGGAGCCCCGACGGAGGGCTGCTCTATTTCCTCTCCGCCCGCGACGGTTTCCGCTGCATCTGGGCGCGCCGTCTGCATGCCGCCAACAAACAACCCGCCGGCGACGCCTTCGCCGTGCGCCACTTTCACCGCGCGCGCCGTTCCCTCAGGCGCATGACCCCCACGACCGGGCTGATCGGCCTTTCCGTGGCCCCCGGCCGCATGGTTTTCTCCTTCGGCGAACTCACCGGAAATATCTGGCTCGAAGAGAAAATGCCGTGAAGATCAGCGTCATTGTCGTCACCCGCAACGAAGGCGCCGAACTGCGCCGCACCGTGGAAAACCTGCGCGACACGCTGCCCGCGCGCTCCGAAATCGTCATCGTGGACGACGCTTCCACCGATGGTTCCACCGCCGCTTTCCGCCGCGCGATCAAGGCTCCCGGCATCGGCGTGGCGCGCGCCCGCAACCTCGGCGCCGCCCAAAGCAAGGGCGACCTTCTGGTGTTCGCCGACGGCCACATCCGTCTGGATAAACTCTGGTGGCAGCCGTTGGCGGATATTGTCGAAGACCGGCAGGTGGCGGCGGTGGCTCCCGGCGTGACTCATCTACCGGCCACGCGCGGCCGCGGTTTCGGCCTGCAACTCACCGGGCCGGATCTGGATGCCTACTGGCTGCCCCGCAAAGCCGACACGCCCTTCGCGGCGCCCATCCTTCCGGGGTGTTGCCTGATGATGCGCCGCGCGGTCTTCCAGGCCACCGGCGGTTGGGACGGCGGCTTGTTGCACCGCGGCGGCGTGGACAACGAAATGTCGGTGCGCCTGTGGCTGCTCGGCTACGATTTGCTGATCGCTCCGCAAGTGGTGGTGCGGCACCGGTTCCGCGAGACCTCGCCGTATCCGGTGGGCTGGCCGCAGTATCTGCACAACCGCCTGCGGCTGGCCTTCGCCCATCTCTCCGCGCCGCGCCGCGCCAAGACGGTCCGGGCGTTGCACAAACACGAGGCCTTCGGCGAAGCCATGGCGCTTCTGGTGGAGGGCGATATATCGCTCCGCCGCCGCGAAATGCTGGCGCGCCGGGTGCGCAGCGACGACTGGTACTTCGAAAGGTTCGGCATGAAATGGTGATGGCGGGCGTCCCTTCAACGCAGAGATGCAGAGAACGCGGAGATAAGCGCGGAGAAAACCAAAAACAAGCTCGACGGAAGGGGCAGGTTTGATGCCTTGCCCGGGGTGGCGCGCGGAGGGAACGGAGAACGCGGAGGGAAAATCTGTCCGAGCTTCGCTCGGATGCACAAGGCGGAGCCTTATGCCACGCAGGGGTGTGAAATGGTGAAGGACGAATTCTCCACAGCCAAGCGCCACAGCGCGTGGTTCGCGCAGCGCGCCAGCCAGACGCTTCACCAAGCCCACGCCGGCGAACTGGAAGACTTCTGGAGACGGCGCGCGCCATCCTCCTGGGATCCCAAGCTGCCCCACTGGGAGTGCGCCGGTCCATTCAATATCGCGGGGCGCGTCACCGCGCTGATCGTTCATCCCAACGATCCCCAGCGCCTGTGGGCCGGCGCGGCGGCGGGCGGAGTCTGGAGCAGCGCCAATGGCGGCGCGAGTTGGCAAAGCTGCTGGCCGATCTGGGCCAGTCCCAACATCGGCGCGCTGGCTAGCGACCCCGCCGATCCGAATCTCATTTACTGCGCCACCGGCGAAGCCAACCTCTCGCCGGATTGCTACCCGGGTACCGGTCTCTACATCAGCCGCGATGGCGGCGCGAACTGGGAATTGCTGGCCGCCGCCGACACCCACAACCTGCCGTGCCGCATCGGCGTATTGCTGCCCCGCGGGCTCACGCCCTCCATGTTGTACCTGGGCGGGCTGACGCTCGACGAACAGCACCCCGCCGGCCTGTACGGTTCGCCGGACGGCGGCAAGACCTGGCTGCGCGAGAACGGCCCCTCGTGCAGCAATTACTGGTGTCATTCGCTGGCGGCGCATCCCGAAGGCTTTCTGCTGGCCGGGTTGGAACTCGGCGGCGCGCAGACCGGCATCTGGCGGAGCGTCGGGAACGGCACCTGGAAGCAACTGCACGGCGGGTTGCCGGCCGGCGACAAGACCGGACGCATCAGCCTGGCGATGGCCCCCTCGCGCCCCGATACGGTTTACGCGCTGGTGGCCGACCGGCTGGGCAGCGAGGTGCTGGGCGTTTATCGCAGCCGCAATGGCGGCGAGCGCTGGCAGGAGGTGGGCGGGGCCCATTTCGCCGCCGAAAGCCAAAGCTCCTACAACAACACCATCGCGGTGCATCCAGACGATCCCGATACGGTGGTCTGCGGGCTCGACGATATCCATATCACCCGGGACGGCGGCGCCACGTGGCGGCGCGCCAGCCACTGGGATGCCGACGAGGGCAGCCCCGAATACGTGCACTCCGATCAACACGCCATCGTACTCCCCGGCGGCAATCTGATTTACGCCGCCAACGATGGCGGCGTCGCGGCCAGTGAGGATCTTGGCGAATCCTGGTCGATGCGCCCGCGGGGAATGGTCAACACCATGTTCTACGACATCGACGTGGCACCAGCCAACGGCAAGATTTTCGGCGGCGGCGCGCAGGACAACGGGTGCCTGGTGACGGGCGTGACTGCCCAGCAGGGAGACTTCCTGCGCGTGCTGGGCGGCGATGGCGCGTGGATGGTGTTCGACCCCGAAGACGAACACCACGTCGTCGGGTCGCGATCCGACATCCACATCTTCCGCCACGCCGCGGCGCAGCACTGGAGCGAGGACTTCTGGGAAGAGATCAGCCCGAAAGGCATGACGCCGGACGAGCACCACCAGAATGCCATCGCCGTGCTGGCGATCGACCCGGCGCATCCGCGAACCCTGTGGGTGGGCTCGCGCCGCTTGTGGCGCACCACCAGGGATGGGCGCGAGTGGCAGCCGGTTTCGCCGGAGTTCGACGGCTCGGCGATCACCGCCATCGAAATTCCTCCCAACGAGCGCGGGCAGGTGTGGGCCGGCACGCGCAACGGCGGCATCTTCCGCAGCCTGGACGATGGCGAGACGTGGTCGGGCGATCTTTCCGGTCCCGAGATTCCCCCACGCGTGATCACGCGCATCGAAAGCCATCCGCGGAAAGCCGCGCGATTGGTGGTGACCATTGGTGGCACAGGCATGGTCCCGCGCGCCATGCCACGCGCACGGCGGTATGGCGCCATGCCCATCACCAGCGGGATGGAAAACATCGCGCACGTGTTTCTCTCCGAAGACGGCGGGCTCTCGTGGCGGCCCATCGGCACGCCCGAGATGCCCGATGTGGCGTATCACGCGGCCGTGTTTGAAACCCACGAACCCTATCGCCTGTTCGTCGCCAACGATTGCGGTGTGTGGATGACAGAAGATTTCGCGGCGTGGACCGACGTCTCTACCTCGCTGCCGAATGCCATGATTTCGGATCTTGTGTATCACCATCGAGACCGGAGTTTGACCGCGGCGACGCACGGGCGAGGCATCTGGCGCGTTATTCTCTAGCCCATGGCGATCTTTGGGTATAAGATGAATTGTCCCTATTTGGGAAGGCAGTACACGATGAGGAGAATCTAATGGCAAAGAAAATCGCAAAGAAAGTCGCGCCGAAGCCCGTAAAGAAGGCCGCAAAAAAGGCTCCGGCAAAGAAGGCCCCTGCAAAGAAAGCTCCGGCAAAGAAAGCGCCGGTGAAGAAGGCTGCGGTGAAGAAGGCCCCCGCGAAGAAGGCCGCGATGAAGAAGGCCCCCGCGAAGAAGGCCCCCGTCAAGAGAGCCCCCGCGAAGAAGAACGTCGCGCCGCAGCCCCGGCCGACGACCCCCAAGCTGCCGATGCCAGAACCGCCCGCGACCTCCTTCACTTTTTAGAGCGTCGGGCCGTTGGTCTTTCAGGCGCGGACCAGCCCCAAGCGGGTTGGCCCGCGCCGGTTTTGTTTTGGGGGCATGCAGAAAGATCGGCTCGCGCCAGGGCGCAACCACCCCCATATCCGACAACTCTTCGGCTACGCCCGGCGGAATCAGGATTTCGCCAAAAAGCCCAGGGCAGCAACTCGGCGTGCCCCACGGCAATCAGGTAGCGGAGCGAAGAGGTATTCGAGACCGCCAGCATCAAACCTGGCTGTGCAGCCGGTGCAGCAGGTCCGCCTCGGCCTCCAACTCTGCCGTCGAGTAGTCGTAGAGATCGACGTGGCGGGCCAGGAAATCTTCGGCCTGGACACGGGAAAGCCCCAGCAACTGGCCGACGTCGAACTGTGTCAACTGGTGCGAGCGGTAGCCCTCGAGGGCGAGGGCTTCGAGTGCCTCGCGGCCGGGATCGGGGTGTCTGGCGATATCTTCGGGCAGCTCGACGGTGATCTGCACGCGATCGGGATAGCATCATTGCGCGCGTGCTACAGGACATGATCGCACGCGGTCAGCTACTGAAGGCGGAAGACCGGTTGAGCGCTGAACCTAATGCGCGCCGTTTTTCATTTTGCGGGCGATCAGGAAGGCTAGCTCCATCGACTGCTCGTAGTTCAGGCGGGGATCGACTTCACTTTCGTAGGCGCGGGCCAGGTCCCCCTCACTGGGGCCGCTGGAGCCGCCCACACACTCGGTCACATTCTCTCCGGTGAGTTCGATGTGGACGCCGCCGAGTTGCTGGTTCAGTTGCGCGTGAATCTCGAAGGACTGTTCGACCTCGGAGTAAATATCCTCGAAGTGGCGCGTCTTGATGCCGTTGGCCAGGGTGTGAGTGTTGCCGTGCATGGGGTCGCAGATCCATACCGGCCTGCCGCCTGCGGCGCGGACGTACTCGATCAGGGGGGGCAGCCAATCGGCGATCTTGGCCGCGCCGAAGCGGTGGATCAAGGTGAGGCGGCCGGGGCGGCGATCGGGGTCGAGCATTTCGAGCCAGCGGGCCACCTGTTCGCGGGTGCAGCCGGCGCCCACCTTGATGCCCACGGGATTCTCGATGCCGCGCAGGTACTCCAGGTGGGCGCTGTCCGGATGGTTGGTGCGCAGGCCGACCCAGGGAAAATGGGTGAGCAGATTGAAATAGCCGGGGCGTCGCGGGACGCGGCGGGTCTGCGCCGATTCGTAGCCGAGGTGCAGGGCTTCGTGGGCGGTAAAGAAATCGATCTTGTCGGTGTCGCCCGCGCGGACACCGAGGACGTTCTCCACGAACTGGAGCGAATCCTTGATGGTCTGCACCATGCGGTGGTATTCGTGGGCGAGGGGGGAGTCCTTGGCCCAGTCGAGGTCGAAATATTCGGGATGGTGGAGGTCGGCGAAGCCGCCTTTGACGAGGGCGCGGACGAAGTTGAGCGTCATGGAGGCGCGCTCGTAGCCGCGGAGGAGGAGTTGGGGATCGGGACGGCGGGCTTCGGCGGTGAACTCGGCGCGGTTGATATTATCGCCGCGATAGGAGGGGAGGCTGACGCCGTCGCGGGTTTCCAGGTTGGCGGAGCGCGGTTTGGCGTACTGGCCGGCGAAGCGTCCGATGCGGATCACGGGGCGGCGCGCGCCGATCACCAGCACCAGCGACATCTGAAGCAGGACTTTGAGGGTGTTGGTGATGCGGGCGGGGGTACAATCGACAAAGCGCTCGGCGCAATCGCCGGCCTGGAGGACGAACTGGCGGCCGTCGGCGGCTGCGGCGAGCTGGTCGCGGAGGCAGAGGATTTCCCAACTGGTGACCAGGGGGGGGAGAGTGCGCAGCTCGGCGAGGACCCGGTCCAACTCGGCGGGGTCGGCGTAGCCGGGTTGTTGTAAAACAGACTTCTGCCGCCAGGAATCGGGTGACCACATGAGGAATCTTCAGGGTATCACCCTTCCAACAAAGCCAATGCTCGGCGGCCCGGCGGGTTCCCCGAGTGGGGGCGGAGCGCTAGGGCCCCACCCCGCTCTCTTGAGTGCGCCTGCCGCTGGAGGACTCCGAACCTCGGACAGCGGTCGCACCCAAGAACCTTATCGGCGCGAGTTCGGAGATGTTGAGGCGCCGGGACCTGTGCTCAGCGGCTTTACCACACCAGGCGCAGTTTCAAATCGATCTGACGGTTCCCCAACCTTTCGGGGGTGGAATTCGCCGCCAGTGAAGCAGCGGTGAACATGCCGGGATTCGGATTCGAAATGTTGTTGTTGGGAATGGTGAAGTGCGGCGTGTTGGTGACGTTGGAAATCTGTGCGGTAAATACGAGTTTGACCTGCTCGGTGAAGGAGAACTGCTTGGCCAGGCTGACGTGCGCCAGGTGGATGGGGTAGCCTTCCAGCGTGTTCATGCCGCAGGTGCCGTAACGGCCGGCGCTCGGGCTCGGGATGGTGAACGCCGACGGATTGAACCAGGTGGCAAGGGTCCGCGCGCCGGAGTTGGGGTCGCCGGTGCAATCGGGCAACTGGGTGACGAATCCCTGACTGGCGTTGGCGGGGTCGGCGCCGGTGAAGAGCGGCGAGTAGTATTGGCCGGAGGCGAATGTGGTGATGGCCTGCACCCTCCAATCGCCGATCACACGGCCCACCAGGGGTCCGGTCTCGGAGAGGAAGCGGTGTCCCTTGCCCAGCGGCAGCGGCATGGTCGCGCCGGCCGTGAAGTAGCGCCGGCGGTCGCTCGCGTCCCTGGTCCACTGATTGGTCACGTTATAGGGGTCGGTGGTGTTGGCGTAGTTGCTGATGTTGTTGCCGTAAGTGAAGCTCGCATGGAAGCTGACCGCGCCGATCGATCGCTGCGCCGAAACCACGGCGGAATTATAGTGCCATTGGCCGTCGGTCCGGACCTCGTAGGCGCTCGCCCATATCGGGAAGGGCTTACGGGAAGTGGCGAATGCGGTGGTGCTGGCGCGCGGTTTATTGACGTCCAGGGAGTAGTTCATGTTTACGCCGCGCGACCCGATGTAGGAGAAGCGCAGCCCGATACCGCGCAGCGCGGCTTCCAGCGTCCCGTTGAACTGGCGGATCACCCCTTCGTCCGTCTTGGCAGGCAGCGCGGTGATGTTCTGTCCCGGCAGGAGGGAGGAGGAAGGGGTGGCCGGAAAGGGCTTGGGGAAGGTGAGCGCGGCCACCCCGGCGGTGATCGAGTTGGTGTAGGTCTCGGTCAGCGAATAGGGGTTGTTGGCGCTCAGCCGGCCGGCCGCGCCGTAGCCTTCGTTTTCGGTGAACTCGCCATATCCGCCGCGCAGTACCAGGCTGCCGGTCAAACGGTACGCGGCGGCGACGCGCGGGCGGAAGTTGGTGGTCTTCGCTTTGGGGACGACGTCCCCAAGCACGACCGTGGCGCCCTTGGGAAAGAAGCTGCTGACGGCGGTCAGCGTTCCCGGAGCAACCATCACCCGGTTGGTTGCCGGATCCCAGTTGGACATGTAGCCGTCGTCATAAACCGGCGTGGTGTAGTAATCCCAACGCACTCCATAGTCCAGCGTCAGCCGCGAGGTAACGCGGAAGGAGTCGCTCAGAAAGAGGCCGGACTGGGCCTGGTGAAGGGTGCGGTCCACTCGGCCTGCCTGGCGGGTGCTGGTGGACGGCAGGCCGAGCAGAAAATCCGCAAACCCCAGGCCGGAAAACGCGCCGGTGAAGGTGAAGTCGCCGTAGACGTTTTGGGGGACGGCTCCTTGCAGCCAGCGGTAGCGTTGATATTGGCCGCCCAGTTTCAGCGAGTGGCGGCCGGGAGACCAGGTGAGTGCATCCTGGACGGTATTGATGCTGTCGTCCCCCGCGGTGTTGTTGGTGTGGCCGCCGTCATAAACCATGGAAAGGCCGGTGAGACCGCCGATCGAAGCCCTAGGAAACCCCATGACCGAGTAGGCGTTCGGATTGACGCCTATGATGCCTAGACCGGAGACCACGGAATCGCCTTGCAGCGGACTGAACTTGCTTTCGGATTCGCCCTGGTTGAGTTTAACCGCGGTGTGGCCTACCGCGATCTGATTGGTGAGTCTGCTGGAGAGCGCCGTGACGCCGGAGACTACGTATCCGCGATACCGGACGCTCTGGGTGGAGTTCAGTTGTTCGCCCACGCTTCCCGACGCGATGGACGCGGTTTGATTCTGCATCCAGCGAAAGTACACCTGGCTGTTGGCCGACAGACGCTGGTCGACGCGGCCGAACGGCCAGTTGCCCACGTAGCTATCGGGGCCGTAGGGATGGACCCAGGTGTAGTTCTGGGTGAAAGTGTTGGCGGTGCCCGCATTCGGTACCGGATAATAGTTGGTCAGGTAGTGCGAAGACACCAAGGCAACGCGGTTGGAAGGGATTAAATTGTTGGGGAACGGAGTTCCGCTTCGGGGATCCCGGATGATCACTGGCTTGCCGTTGGGGGCGCTCTGGGCGGTCAGGAACTGGGTGAAATCGAAGGTCCGCATCTGCGCCGTGGGGACGTCGGCGTAAAGCGTCTCGCTGTAAGGAGTCTTTTGGTACATGCCGCCGCCATAGAAGTAGGTCCAGTGGGGGACGATCGCGCCGCCGAGTTCGCCTTGCACCTCGCTGAGTTTATACGAGGATTTTGCCGTATCGAAGTAAGACCTCGCGTTAAACGCCGAAGAGGCGCGCTTGTAGTAAACCAGTCCGTGGATACTGTCGCTGCCGTGCTTGGAGATCATTTCGATATGGACCGGCTTGGAGGCATCCACGCCGGGGTTGGCGATGGCCACCTCGATGGTCTCGAAGAAGGCCGGGTTTCCGGTCTGCGTCGTGGTGTCCTGCGCCACGCCGTCGAGCGCCCAGGTCTGCTGGTTCCGCGCCGTCACGCCGGAAATCACCAGGCCGGCCTGATTGCCCTGAGTGCCGCCCAGCGTGTTCCCCTGAACGGCCGGGGCTTGCGTCAGCAGGGGAAGCACCGAAGGGTGCAGGTCCACAAACGGAGCGTCTTGCCACGCGCGCTTAAAGTCGATGATGCCGGCAACCGTGCCGTTCTGCGATTGGACTGGAGTGGATGTTTCGTCCAGCAAGACCGTTTCGTCGCGCGCTTCCGGCTTGAGCTTGGCATCGAAGTGCCTCTCCTGCCCCGCCAGCAGCAATATGCCGTTGGCCTCAAAGGTTTGGAAGTGGTTCGCGTCGATTTTGACGATGTAGACCCCCGGCCGGAGAAACGGCGCGTCGTAGTGACCGCCCGCGCCGGTGGAGATCTCGCGCACGCTCAGTTCCTTGCCGGACTCGAAGAGGAGCAGTTGAATGCCGGCAATCGGAGCCCCGGAAGCATCGGTGATGGTCCCGCGGAGCGTAGCCGTCTCCGATTGCGCGAACAGCAAAGCTGACGGAATGAAAAAAAGCAAAAATCGATTGAACCGGCGAAACATTGTGCCTCACTGTTGGTTCCGTTGCGGGCGCCAGAGCGTCGCGCGGCAAGGCATACCACTCCCCGCCGCGGCGGTGCTCCAGTTACCGCGCGGACCTGAATCTAGTTTTCTGAATATTATGACAGACTGCCTGATATACGTGGACTGCGGTGCGGCAAAATGCCGCCCCCTGACCCCTAACCTCCGACCGCAAGCCTCGGGCCGAAATAGTGCGACGCAACGCGTGCAATCCGCGTTACGGTATTCTAAGAGTACCGAGTTGAAACCCTGGAAGACAAGTGCGCGTCTGCTTTCTTTCAACGGCACGCCCGGAGTAACTCCGCGGGCACTCACTCTGTGAATTTCTTGCGCCACCAGGTGTGCATCATTGGCACATGGGTAATGGACGGCGCAGTTGGTTCCCGTAGTGACCGCATAAACCGAGGTAATCGCATGACAGAACCGAATCGCGGACGACGGGCAGTGGCGTTAATGTACGGGCTTCTCGCCTTGACCGTGCCTGGTCTTCACGGGCAGGCTACCGGCGCCGGCGAGAAGAATCCGCCGGCGCCGGTAGCCGCCGCGGAGAAGACCAGTGACGCGCCCCCGCGAAAGTTGGCCATCGGCCTCCGCGTGCGGACCACGCCGGTGCGATCGTTCGGCATCATGGACAACGGCCAGACCATGAGCACCACCACCGTGTCCAAGACAAATTACGATTGGAATTACAACACGACCTCCCACTCGTTCCTCCTGGGAGGCGGGCTGGCTCTTGAGATGCCGCTTTCGCGGCGCACCGTGCTCACCGCCGAAGTGCTCTTCAACCGCCTGCGGTACACCAAAGTCACCGATACGTATTGGGGCATCGACGACCCCAATACCTCCGCCGACGAGCGCTCGCACACGAAAACCACGGAGGATACCAAAGCCCGGCTATTCGATCTTCCGGTGCTGCTGCATCGGAATCTACGCTCGTCCGGCTGGCTTTCGCATCTTTACCTCGCCGGCGGAGCCACGGCGCGCCTGGCCTCTACCGTGCGCACGACGAACAACATCACCAACGCGGACGCCACTACGGCGAACAATCAGATTCGCGCTCAGGTAGCCAAGCGCCTCCTGATCGGCCCGACCGTGGGAGTGGGCTTCCGGTTCATCGATGAATTCAATATCAAGGTGACTCCGGAGATCCGCTACACGCGCTGGAATGGGATGACCTTTGCCCAGGATTCCACGCGGTCGCCGCGCAACCAGTTGGAAGTGGGGATCGGATTCAGCCGGTAGCGCAAGGGCGCGAGCAAGCGTAAACTGGAAGGAATGCGTTTTCCAGCCGTGGTTATTCCCGCGGTTCTCCTGGTGGCCGGAGCCGTCTATTTTTTCGCCAAGGCCAAAGAGAACGCCGGCCCCTTCGCGGGCGGCTCGCGATTCGACCAATCGGCGCCGGCGCCCGCTCAGAACATGCTGGACGATGAGTATGATCGGGCGCTCCTCCGCGGCCTTCTGGAAAGCACCAGCCTCAGCGAAGGTCAGGCCAACTCTCTAGTCGGCGCTGCCGGCCGCCGGTACATGCGGCGCAAGCGAGCCTACGCCGCGGCGAAACAGGCCGTGGATACCGGTAAGGCCGCTGCCGGCGCGCTGGAACCTCTGCGGCGGGAGATGGAACTTGCCCGCAAGGTGTGCGATGTCGCCGAATCGCTCGGGCGGCGCAACTATGAATTGGCCGCGACGGCCCAAGCCGACTGGGAACTGGAGCGGCGTCTGGCCTACATCCCGTCCACCATGGTAGGGCTGACCGAGCGCTTCGACGGCGGCAGCGCGTTCACCGATGTGGATTTGGCAGAGATGGAGCAGTCCTTCCTCAAGCATTTCGGTAAGCCGCTGCCGGTGAGCAGCCGGGGTGAGAGCGCCATCCACCGCGCCATGGGCTTCGACCATCGTGGGCGCTTCGACGTGGCCGTCAGCCCGTCGCAACCGGAGGGAGTCTGGGCGCGGCGCTACCTCACCGAAAAACACGTCACTTTCCTGGCTTTCCGCAGTGCCGTGCCGGGAAAGGCCACCGGGGCGCACATTCATATCGGTCCGCCCAGCAGCCATCGAGCGCCCAAGAGCTAGCCGCCCGCGCCCGTCCGTAGAGCGGGCGTTCCGCCTGCCATGCCGGTATTCGTACTGGCATTTTTCGGAGAACGCCGGCAAGGACGCCGGCGTGGCAGCCTGAAAGGCCACGCTACGGGGCGCCGTCCGTCAGTCCGTACCGATTCTGCCAATGTACCCAGGCCGAGTGGACGATCCGGATTACGTCGGATTTGTCGAACGGCTTGGACAGCAGATCGAATGCGCCATCGTTGACGAGTTCCGCCCACAGGCGATCGTCGGCCAGCCGGGAGGTCACGATCACACAGGGCGGCGCGGACAAGTCCTTGCTTGCCTTGAGGATTTCCCGCCAGGCCTCCGGTTGCCCGTCGCGATCGCACAGCACGATGGGAATTCGGTTCGCGCGCAAGGCGGCGAGTGCGGACGCGAGTGTCGGGCTTGGCCGGAGCGTCAATCTGGAATTCGGGTATAGGGTCAGGCTGGAATCACGGAAGGTTCGCGCCAGGACCGCGTGATCGTTTTCGGCCGGGCTGAGCGACAGAACCGTGATCGTGCCAGGCGTATGGCTAGCGGGCGGCTCAGACATCGAACCGGACCTCCTTCCTATGCGGAAAACCACACCAAGGCTCGCCCGGTGCTCGACGCCAGCCCCCGATTGGGGGAAGCCGATGATGATTCGGTCAGAGGCATGCGCGCCGTTGGCAGTTTGAATAAAGTGAAACAAGTCCCTCACCTGCACCGTTGACAGCTAGACGCGATCGACACCGGCTCCGGTGACTAGCCCTTTGGAGCCATGACCTCAATCGGAGCCGCGACCGGGGTACCCCGGTCGCGGCTCTGCTTGGAGTACCGCGTCGCACCAGGTAGACACGGGATTACCAGATCTGGTACACTACGTGCTGTCCCTTTAGATAACGCTCAGTGGGAGGTTCGTATGCCCGTTTGGAACGGACCGCTTGCACCAATGAGGATACATGGCACGCAAATCGGGTAAACAGTATCAAGCCGCCCAGAAGCAGGTCGAAGCCAAGGATTACCTCCTGGAACAGGCCATTCCGCTCATCAAGAAAATCAAGTACGCAAAATTCGACGAGACCGTGGAAGTACACATGCGTCTCGGTGTCGATCCCAAGCACGCCGACCAGATGGTCCGCGGCACCGTCCTCATGCCGAACGGCCTCGGCAAGTCGAAAAAGGTGCTGGTGATCGCCAGCGGCGACAAACTGCGCGAAGCGCAGGAAGCCGGCGCGGATTTCGTGGGCGGCGAAGACATGGTCAACAAGATTCAATCCGAAGGCTGGACGGATTTTGACGCCGTGATCGCCACTCCCGACATGATGCGCTCGGTCGGTAAGCTCGGTAAGGTCCTGGGTCCACGAGGCCTGATGCCGAACCCGAAGACGGGCACGGTAACGGTGGATGTAGTCAAGGCCATCAATGAAATCAAGGCCGGCAAAGTGGAGTTCCGCGTCGACAAGACCGGCATCATCCACGCCCCGGTTGGCAAAGTCAGCTTCTCGGCCGAAAAGCTGGTGGAAAACGCGGCGAGCCTGATTACGGCGGTGATCAAGGCGAAACCGGCGGTGGCCAAAGGCAAGTACGTGAGAAGCGCCACGGTCTGCTCCACCATGGGCCCGGGCGTGAAGCTCGATACCTCGCCGTTCAGTGTGAAGGCGGTCGTCTAAAGCCGTAACAGGTGTTCCCATGAAAAAGAAGGAAGACAAGAATAAAGACCTCGCGTCCCTGCGACAGGATCTCAGCGACCTCAAGAACCTGTTCGTCACCGGCTACGAGAAGCTGAAGGTCAGCCAGGATTTCGAACTTCGCAAGGTAGTTCGGAAGGCCGGCGGCAAGTACCGTGTGATCAAGAACAACCTGGCGGAGCTGGCCGGCGAAGGCACGCCGAGCCAAGAGGTTCTCAAGGATCTGCGCGGGATGACGTCCCTGGCCTATACCACGGACGATCCGGTGGCGCTGGCCAAGGCGCTGACGGCGTACGCGAAAACCAACCCTTCATTTACCTTCAAGGCCGGCATTGTGGAAGGCCGGGTGATCGACGTCAAGGCTATCCACGAGTTGGCGGCGATGCCTTCGAAGGAAGTCATATTTGCCAAACTGCTCTACGTGATCAACGCGCCGGCGCAGCAACTGGCGACGGTAATCAACGCCGTCGGCCGCAACCTGGCGGTGGTAGTAGATCAGGGCGTGAAGGAAAACAAGTTCTCGGAGTAATTTGGCGGCAGGCAACGGAATCCCCCGCGGTTTAGGGGTTGCGCGGCCGGTCGCGAAAGAGCCCCACCCAATTTTTCGAATACATAGGAGTTTGAAATGGCGGACATTAACGCAATTGCGGAACAGATTCAGGGCTTGACGCTGCTCGAGGCCTCTCAGCTCGTTAAGCTGCTCGAAGAGAAGCTGGGCGTCTCGGCGGCGGCGGCGGCACCGATGATGGTGGCCGGCGGGGGCGCGGCGGCAGCGGCTCCGGCCGTAGAGGAGAAGACGGAATTCACGGTGGTTCTGACTGGCGTCGGCGCCAACAAGATCAACGTCATTAAGGCGGTTCGCGAAGTCACCAGCCTCGGCCTGAAAGAAGCCAAGGACTTGGTGGATGGCGCGCCCAAGCCGATCAAGGAAGGCATCAGCAAGGACGAAGCGGCCACCATCGCCAAGAAATTCACCGATGCGGGCGCAACCGTCGAAGTGAAGTAAATCTCGCGGCCGGTCCAATTGGCCCGGCCAACCGGCTTCCCGGTGTGGGAGGCCGGAGTGTTTTTGGGGTTTGACGCGGGGCGTAAGTCCTGTTAGACTGGATAGTTGGGCCTTCGATTCAGCGACTCGATTCCCAATTGGTGACTGTGCATCCCAAATCCTGGAACTTCAATTGCAGTCCGGGCAAGACTGCGGAGAGGGCATCTCTGTGCGTCACTTCGCCCGCAACTCTAACACAGGATTGGTGCGCCCGCACTCCCGCAGCTCAGATTCCCACCGGTGGGTCACGTAAAGTAAGACTCGCCGGCGCTACCCCACCCCAGCCCTTGTTTCATCATCCGGCGCTCCGGGAGGCATCACCTCCAGGGGCGCTATTGGCTTTGTACTGATAAGCACCGTTTTCTGGCTTTGGCGGTTCGGCCGTCTGGAGTTTACGAATGGATACTCAACATACCGGCGCTGCTCCCGAGCGAGTTGATTTCTCTAAGATCAAGACCTCGATTCCGATCCCGAACCTGATTGAGGTTCAAAAGAAATCATACGAGCGGTTTTTGCAGATGGACTTGCTGCCTAATGAGCGCGAGGACATCGGCCTGCAGACCGTGTTCAATAGCGTGTTCCCGATCTCGGATTTTCGCGGCGTGAGCGATCTGGAGTTCGTCGATTACTCGATCGGCAACTGGGAATGCAAGTGCGGCAACCTCAAGGGGTTGCACCATCTGCGGTCGACCTGCCGCAGTTGTGGGGCCACCATCCGCACGGACCCGTTCCACGCCGGCGACATTCTGTGCCACCACTGCGGCACCTTCAACAAGAACGTGGTGACGTTCTGCAACAAGTGCGGCGACCCGGTGGGTTTGCAGCTCAAGTACGACATGCAGGAGTGCCAGGAGCGCGGCATGACCTATGCGGCGCCCCTCAAGGTCACCATCCGGTTGACCGTGTATTCCAAGGATCCCGAAACCCAGAAGAAGAGCGTCCGGGACATCAAAGAGCAGGAAGTGTTCTTCGGTGAGATTCCGCTGATGACGGATAACGGCACGTTCATCATCAACGGCACCGAGCGCGTGATCGTCAGCCAGTTGCACCGCTCGCCGGGCGTGTTTTTCGAGAAGGTGCAGGCGCAAGGCTACTACCTTGGCAAGATCATTCCGTATCGCGGAAGCTGGGTCGAGTTCGAGTACGACAACAAGAACATCCTGTACGTGCGCATCGACCGCAAGCGCAAGTTTTACGGCTCGGTTTTCCTGCGCGCCCTGGGTTTGAAGACGGACGAACAGATTTTGCGCGCGTTCTACCGCGTCAGCAAGATGGAAATCCGCGACAAGAAGCTGTTCTGGAACGTGGATGAGAACCTGACGGGCCTGAAGCTTTCGCATGCCATCGCCACCAAGGGCGGCGATACGGTGGTGGGACAGGGCAAGAAGATCACCCCCTCGCTCTACAAGGAACTCCTCAAGGCCAAGATCGAGAGGGTGGAAATCGCGCCCAACGATATCGAAGGCGCGTATGTCGTCGCCGACGTGGTGGATATGACCACCGGCGAAGTCATGATCGACGCCAACAGCGAACTGACGGCGATCGTGCTGAGCAAGCTCATCGAAGCCGGCATCGACGAGTTCGAAGTCTTCTTCCCGGAGCGCGACGACGTGGGCTCGGTGATTGCCACCACCATCCGCAAGGACGCCGTGAAGGACCAGCGCGACGCGCTGATCGAGATTTACCGCAAGCTGCGTCCCGGCGATCCGCCGACCGTGGATACCGCGACCCAGTTGTTCCAGGGCATGTTCTTCGACCCGCGCAAGTACGATTTTTCGCGCGTGGGCCGCATGAAGTTCAATATCAAGTTGTACGACCGCAGCGACTCCACGGCGCTCGACAAGCGCACGCTCGATTCGGAAGACTTCAAGAGCACCATCAAGTACCTGCTCAAGCTGCGCAAGGGTATCGGCGCGGTGGACGACATCGATCACCTGGGCAACCGCCGCGTGCGCGCGGTGGGCGAGTTGCTGGAAAACCAGTTCCGCATCGGCCTGGTGCGCATGGAGCGCGCCATCAAGGAAAAGATGAGCGTGTACCAGGAGATGTCGACGGCCATGCCGCACGACCTGGTGAACGCCAAGCCGGTGATGGCCGCCATCCGCGAATTCTTCGGGTCGAGCCAGCTCTCGCAGTTCATGGACCAGACCAACCCGCTGAGCGAGATCACGCACAAGCGCCGTCTTTCGGCCCTTGGACCCGGCGGATTGAGCCGGGAACGCGCCGGATTCGAAGTCCGCGACGTGCATCCCACGCACTACGGCCGCATCTGCCCCATCGAAACGCCGGAAGGTCCGAACATCGGTCTGATTTCGTCGCTGTCGTGCTTTGCGCGCATCAACGAGTACGGGTTCATCGAGAGTCCCTACCGCAAGGTGATCAAGGGCGCGGTGGTGGATGAAGTCCAGGTCTTGAATCCGGGCGATTCCGATTACAAGGTCGGCGATATTCTGCGCCGCTCGGAAGTGGAAGAGGTCAACCGTAAGTTCGGCGTCAAGAAGCAGGCGGTGGAATTCGAAGCCCACTGCGAGTACCTCTCGGCGTGGGAAGAGGACAAGTGGACCATCGCCCAGGCCAACGTGGAACTGGACGAGAAGGGCCGCATCGTTCCCGATCTTTCCAACGCCCGGCAGGCCGGCAACTTCGTGCTCAAGGGCAGGGACGAAATCGAGTACATCGACGTCAGCCCCAAGCAACTCGTCTCGGTGGCCGCCAGTTTGATTCCGTTCCTGGAAAACGACGACGCCAACCGCGCGTTGATGGGTTCCAACATGCAGCGCCAGGCGGTGCCGCTGCTGCGCGCCGACGCTCCCTATGTGGGTACCGGCATGGAGGCCGTCACGGCGCGCGATTCCGGCGCCGTGGTGCTCAATAAGCGCCCCGGCATCGTGGATTCGGTGGATAGCGAACGCATCATCGTTCGCGTGGAAGGCACGGCGCATGAAGGCCAGCTTTCGCGCGAGGTGGGTGCGGACATCTATCAGTTGACGAAGTTCAAGCGGAGCAACCAGAACACCTGTATCAATCAGAAGCCGATTGTCAGCGTGGGCCAGCGCGTCCCCAAGGGCGCGGTTCTGGCCGATGGTCCGTGTACCGACCTGGGCGAACTGGCCCTGGGACGCAACGTGCTGGTGGCGTTCATGCCCTGGCGCGGGTACAACTTCGAAGACGCCATCCTGGTGAGCGAGAAGCTGGTCAAGGAAGACTACTACACTTCGATCCACATTGAAGAATTCGAAATCGAAGCGCGCGACACCAAGCTGGGACCGGAGGAAATCACCCGCGACATTCCGAATATCGCGGATAGTTTCCTGCGCAACCTGGACGAGAGCGGGATCATCCGGATCGGCGCTACGGTCAAGCCGGGCGACATTCTGGTGGGCAAGGTGACGCCCAAGGGCGAAACCCAACTGACTCCCGAAGAGAAGCTGCTGCGCGCGATTTTCGGCGAAAAGGCCGGCGATGTGAAGGACGCATCGCTCTACTGCCCGCCGGGCATCGAGGGCACCATCGTCGATTGCAAGATCTTCTCGCGCAAGGGGCAGGAGAAGGACGAGCGGTCGAAGTTGATCGAGGAATCGCAAATCCAACGTTTGCAGCGCAATTTGCAGGATGAAATCCGCATCCTGACGGACGAGCGCGCCAAACGCCTGGGCATGCTGCTGGAAGGCAAGAAGTTGCTGGCCGACCTGCACGACGAGAAGACCAACAAGCGCCTGCTCAGCAAGGACACGGAGCTGACGCGCGAACTGATCGAGAAGATGAAGTCGCGCGATTTGAAGCGCATGCGCCTGGCCAGCAAGGATCCGCGGCTCAACGAACAGATCGACGAAATCGAAGAGATGACGTCGCGCCAGATCGCGGTGCTGGAAAAGATCACCGATGAGAAGATCGCCAAACTGCGCAAGGGCGATGAGCTGCCTCCCGGCGTGATCAAGCTGGTGAAGGTCTACATCGCCATGAAGCGCAAGCTGAGCGTGGGCGATAAGATGGCGGGCCGCCACGGAAACAAGGGTGTGATCGCGCGGATTCTGCCGGAGGAGGACATGCCGTACCTCCCGGATGGAACACCGGTGGAAATCGTGCTCAATCCGCTGGGCGTTCCCAGCCGTATGAACGTCGGTCAGATTTTGGAGACCCACCTGGGGTGGGCGGCCCAAGCGCTGGGCTTGCATTATGCGACTCCCGTCTTCGACGGCGCGACCGAGCGCGAAATCAAGAAAGCGCTGACCGATGCGGGGAAGCCGACTTCGGGCAAAACCGCGCTCTTCGACGGCATGACGGGTACGCAGTTCGAACAGCCGGTGACGGTGGGCTACATCTATATGTTGAAGCTCTCCCACCTGGTCGACGATAAGATCCACGCGCGCTCCATCGGGCCGTATTCGCTGATTACCCAGCAGCCGCTGGGCGGCAAGGCGCAGTTCGGCGGACAGCGTTTCGGCGAGATGGAAGTCTGGGCGCTGGAAGCCTATGGTGCCGCTTACATTTTGCAGGAATTGTTGACCGCGAAGTCGGACGATGTTTATGGCCGCGCCAAGATTTACGAGGCCATCGTCAAGGGCGAGGCTGCCATCGAGCCGGGCGTACCGGAATCGTTCAACGTGCTGATTCGCGAGTTGCAGTCGCTGTGTCTCGACGTCGAGTTGATGAAGAAGCCGCGGGAAGTGCCGGATACGGCTCTGGCGGCAGACTAAAAAAGGCATTATGGCCGCCGATGAACGCCGATGAACGCAGATAAGACAAGAGCAAGGTTTTTGCTTATCCGCGTTTATCGGCGTTCATCGGCGGCTGGTTAGTTTTTTTGATGTTCTAGGAACTGGAGGCAATTTTGAGATCCTCTCCGTACGACCGAGCGAATTTGATTGCGGATTTCGATTCGATCCGCATTTCTCTGGCTTCTCCGGAAAAAATCCGGAGCTGGAGCCATGGAGAAGTCACCAAGCCGGAGACCATCAACTACCGGACCTTCAAGCCGGAGCGCGACGGGCTGTTCTGCGCGCGCATCTTCGGCCCCACCCAGGATTGGGAGTGCTTGTGCGGCAAATATAAGCGCATGAAGCACCGCGGCGTGATTTGCGACAAGTGCGGCGTGGAAGTTACGCTGGCGCGCGTCCGCCGGGAACGCCTGGGACACATCGAACTGGCCAGCCCGTGTTCGCACGTGTGGTTCTTCAAGGGGTTGCCCAGCCGTATCGGCCACCTGCTGGACATCACGCTGCGCGAACTGGAGCGCGTGCTCTACTTCGAAGCCTACGTGATCGTGGAGCCGGGCGCCGACACCGGGTTGAGCAGCGGTGAAGTGATCACCGACGAGCGCAAGCGCCAACTGGACCAGGAATTCCCCCTCAAGTTCGTCGCCATGATGGGCGCCGAGGGCATCAAGGAACTGCTCAAGAAGATCGACGTCGAATCGCTCAGCGAAGAAATTCGCGAGAAGATGAAGACCGAGCAGAGCCAGCAGAAGAAGCTCAAGCATGCCAAGCGGTTGCGCGTGGTGGAAAGCTTCCGCAAGAGCGGCAACAAGCCGGAGTGGATGATTCTGGACGTGATCCCGGTGATCCCGCCGGAGTTGCGCCCGCTGGTGCCATTGGATGGCGGCCGTTTTGCCACCTCGGATTTGAACGACCTGTACCGCCGCGTGATCAACCGCAACAACCGCTTGAAGAAGCTGATCGAGTTGCACGCGCCGGATGTCATCGTGCGCAACGAGAAGCGCATGCTGCAGGAAGCCGTGGACGCGTTGTTCGACAACGGGCGCCGCGGCCGCGTGCTGCGCGGGGCCAACAACCGCCCCCTGAAATCGCTCTCCGATACGCTCAAGGGCAAGCAGGGCCGTTTCCGCCAGAACCTGCTCGGCAAGCGCGTCGACTACTCGGGCCGTTCGGTGATCGTGGTGGGTCCGGAGTTGAAGCTCCATCAGTGCGGCCTTCCCAAGAAGATGGCGCTGGAGCTGTTCAAGCCGTTCATCTATCACCGCCTCGAACAGCGCGGCCACTGCACCACCATCAAGCAAGCCAAGGAACTGGTGGAGCAGCAGGACCCGGTGGTGTGGGACATCCTGGAAGAGGTCATCAAGGACCATCCGATTCTGTTGAATCGCGCGCCCACCTTGCACCGGCTCGGCATTCAGGCGTTTGAGCCGGTACTGGTGGAAGGCAAGGCGATCAAGATTCACCCGCTGGTTTGCACCGCGTTCAACGCGGATTTCGACGGCGACCAGATGGCCGTGCACATTCCGCTGTCGCCGGAAGCGCAGATCGAAGCATCCACCCTGATGCTGTCGTCCAACAACATTCTGTCGCCGGCGCACGGCGCTCCGATCACCATCCCGACGCAGGACATGGTGCTGGGCTGCTACTACCTCACCAAATCGCGTCCCGGCGCCAAGGGCGAAGGACGGACGTTTGCGTCCACCGACGACGTGCTGATCGCGCTCGAAATGGGCGAAGTCGAAACCCTCACCCCGATCAAGCTGCGCTACACCGGCAGGGTCATCGACCTGGTGCACGCCTTCGATACCCAGAACATCATCCACACCGAACCCATCGAGTTCGTCAAGCAGTACATGGACACGACGGTCGGGCGCGTGATTCTGAACGACAACCTGCCCGAGGACATGCCGTTCATCAACGGCCTTCTAAAGAAGAAGGGGCTGGCGCAACTGGTGCAGTACTGCTACCTCAAGTTCGGGTTGCATATCACCGTCCACATGCTGGACGAGATCAAGGCGCTGGGCTTCCTGTACGCCACGCGCGCCGGGATCTCCATCGGCATCGACGACATGGTGGTGCCGAGCGAGAAGGCCGCGCTGGTGAGGGCCGCCGAGAAGGAAGTGGTGCTGGTGGAAAACCAGTATCAGGACGGCGCCATCACGCACGGCGAACGCTACAACAAGATCATCGAAATCTGGAGCAAGGTTACCGAAAAGGTTTCCGATGAAATGTTCTCGGCGATGGAAGAGGACGACCGCACCGGCCGTTACCTCAACCCGATTTACATCATGGCCGACTCGGGTGCGCGCGGTTCGAAACAGCAGATCCGCCAGCTTTCGGGTATGCGCGGACTGATGGCCAAGCCGTCGGGCGAGATCATCGAGACCCCCATCACGGCGAACTTCCGCGAAGGCCTCAACGTGCTGCAGTACTTCATCTCCACGCACGGCGCCCGCAAGGGTTTGGCGGATACCGCGTTGAAGACGGCCGATTCGGGCTACCTCACGCGCCGCCTGGTGGACGTGGCGCAGGACGTGATCATCAGCGAAAACGATTGCGGCACCACGGAAGGCATCTACGTGGAGCCGATCATCGAATCCGGCGAAACCATCGAAGCTTTGCGCGACCGCATTGTGGGCCGCGTGGCGCTGGAAGCTCAGCGCGATTACGAGGGCAACGTAATCGTCGGTGTCAATCAGGAAATCACGGAAGAACTGGCGGCGGCGATTCAGGCGGCGGGCATCGTGAGCGTCAAGATCCGCTCCGTGCTGACGTGCGAATCCAAGCGCGGTGTCTGCGTGGCGTGCTACGGCCGTAACCTGGCAACGGGGCGGTTGGTGGAACGCGGCGAAGCGGTCGGCGTGATCGCGGCGCAGTCTATCGGCGAACCGGGCACGCAGTTGACCATGCGTACCTTCCACATCGGCGGCACCGCTAGCCGTATCAACGAGCAATCGAAGCAGGACGCCAAGAGCGACGGTTTCGCCCACTACATTGGCATCCAGACGGTGCGCAGCAAGACTGGCGAAATGATCGCCATGAACCGCAACGGCAAAATAGTGGTGATGGACGACAAGGGCCGCGAAAAGGAACGCTACGAGGTGAATTATGGCGCGCGCGTGCTGTTGGAAGACGGCGCTCCGGTGAAGGCCAACCAGATCCTGCTCGAGTGGGATCCGTACACCTTCTCGATTCTGACCGAAGTCTCCGGCACCATCCACTTTAAGGATCTGGTGGACGGCCTCACCATGCAGGAGCAGTTGGACGAGGTCACGGGCATGTCGCAGTTGGTGGTGACGGATTCACCCGACGAGAAGCGGCAGCCGCAGATCGTGGTCCGGCCGGAAGGCGCTTCGGGGTCCCGTTCGGAGGCCAAGAAGTACCTGATGCCGACCCACGCCCACCTGATGGTTCGCGACGGGGAGGAAGTCCACGCCGGCGATGTGCTGGCCAAGATCCCGCGCGAAACTACCAAAACCAAGGACATCACCGGCGGTCTGCCGCGCGTGGTGGAGCTGTTCGAAGCGCGCAAGCCGCGTGAGACGGCCATCATGGCGGAGATCAACGGCACGGTGAGATACGGCGAAGTCAGCAAGGGCCAGCGCAAGATCTTCGTCGAAGCCGAAGACGGCAGCGAGAAGCGCGAATACTCGCTGCCCCGCGGCGTGCATATCAAGGTTCAGGAAGGCGAGAAGATCAAGGCCGGCGAACCTCTGATGGACGGCCCGCGCGATCCGCACGACATCCTGGCCGTACTCGGTGAAAAGGAACTGCAGAAGTACCTGGTCAACGAGATTCAGGAAGTCTACCGCCTGCAGGGTGTCAATATCAACGACAAGCATCTGGAGACCATCAGCCGCCAGATGATGCGCTGGGTGGAAGTGGACGACATCGGCGACACGGAATTTCTCCCCAACGAGATCGTGGATAAGTTCAAGTTCCGCGCCGAGAACCAGAAAGTGCTCGAAGCCGGCGGGCATCCGGCACAGGGCAAGGCGAAGCTGCTGGGGATCACGAAGGCATCGCTTTCGACGGATTCGTTCATCTCCGCGGCCAGCTTCCAGGAGACCACGCGCGTGCTCACCGAAGCCGCCATTAACGGCAAGGTGGACTACCTGCGCGGTCTGAAGGAGAACGTGATCATGGGCCGCCTGGTTCCGGCCGGTACCGGCATGGAGTATTACCGCCAGGTCAAGATCGCCGGCGAGGATGTGGTGGAAGAGACGCCTACCGACGTGCCTCTGGACGCCATCCCGGGTTACGACGAGGAGACGCGGCTGCAGTACGCCGGCGGCCTCCCGGAAGATACCAGCGAAGAATCGCTGGCCGAGTAATCGCGAGGCAATTCCAACCGCCGGTGGGCCTGTCTGGTTCGCCGGCGGTCTTTATTTTGAGAGGTCGAACGTGAACGAAATCATCTTCATCGTGAGCGAGCCGCCCGAGGGGGGCTACGCCGCGGAAGCTCTGGGCCAGTCGATTTTTACCGTTGCCGGCACGCTTGAAGAACTAAACGAAATGGTTCGCGATGCCGTGATCTGTCACTTCGAAGAGGAGTCCCGTCCCAAAATCATCCGCCTCCATTTTGTCCGT
>Ga0208079_1000272_pt1 | contig 28816 bp, 26 predicted proteins | sample NGESurdeep092012_5_FD_184474 | JGI IMG/M metagenome (GOLD analysis project Ga0208079, IMG submission 184474) | Arctic peat soil microbial communities from Barrow, Alaska - NGEE Surface sample 210-2 deep-092012 (SPAdes) | ecosystem: Environmental > Terrestrial > Soil > Wetlands > Peat ... | reverse complement strand
TCGACAGCGAACCCGAAGATGTGGCAAAAGTAACCAGCAAGCTGGACGCCGCACGCGTCAAATTCGCCAAGGAATCGAAGTAGCCGGTGGCATAAGGCTGCTGCCCATTAAGAAACCGCTCCCGACCCAAGGGGGTACCCCCTTGGGTCGGGAGCGGTTTTGGCCGCTTTCCGCTGATTGTCGCCCACCCGCGCAACCGCGCAAGTAACCTTATCAATTAGGTTAAAACTATAATTTTCAATAATTTACAGGTGGATTTCGGAGTCAAAACCTATCGTTTTGCGGACTTGTGTGGGATACTCACTTACAGTACAGGCTAACAACCAAGCATGTCCCAGTTGGACGACGCAGTAGCGAGATACAATAAACTACTGGAGACCGGCCCCTATAGCGACCTCGCATGGGCCGAAGCTCTGCACGAACGCATGGAGAGCGCCAAGCTCTCGGCGGGCGGACGCCTGATTTGTCCCTTTCTGCGTCCCAACTTCATTACGCGGCGGCAATATGATTCGCTGGTAAAGACCGGGGAATCCCTGATCTCGGCCATCGACCGCATGGAGCAGATGGTGCTCGCGAGCCCGGCGTTACTGGCGCGCCTGGAACTGCTGCCGGCGGAGAAAATGCTGGCGGCGATCGACCCCGGGTATCAGGCACTGGAAGTGGCGGCGCGCCTCGATTCCCACCTGGTGAACGGACAACTGCACTTCGTGCAATACAATGCGGATTCACCGACCGGCGCGGGATATGCCGACGCGCTGGCCGAACTGTTCTGGGAAATCCCCCCGGTCAAGGAACTGCGCAAGAAGTACTCCCTGGCCCGCTTGGGCAGCCGCAAGCACCTTCTGACGGCCCTGTTGAAATCGTATAAGCAGTTCGGCGGCGCCAAGAAGCCTAATATCGCGATTGTCGAGTTCCGGCACGCCTACTCCTCCGGCCAGAGCGAGTACGAACTGTTCCGCGATTTCTTCCGCGACGAAGGCTACCTGGTGGAGATCGTGTCCCCCGAGCAACTGGAGTATCGCAGCGGCGTGCTGCGCAAGGGTTCGTTCGACATCGACCTGGTGTACCGCCGGCTGGGCGTACAGGAATTCTTGATCCGCTTCGATCTGACGCATCCGCTGGTGCAGGCCTATCGCGACCGCGCGGTGTGCGTGGTGAACAGCTTCCGCAGCGAGTTGGCGCACAAGAAGGCGATGTTCGGCCTCTTGACCGACGAAGCCATGACGGCCAAGTTTCCCGCCGTGGAGCGCAAGGCAATCCGCGATCACGTGCCCTGGACGCGCCTGGTATCGGCCGCCAAGACCACCTACGACGAAAAGCCCATCGATCTGCCCGAGTTCATCGCGCAGAATCGCCAACGCCTGGCGCTGAAACCGAATGACGACTACAGCGACCAGCACACGTACTTCGGCTGGGAGATGGATAGCGCCGGTTGGGACCGCGCGCTCAAACAGGCCATGCGCTCGCCCTACGTGGTACAGGAGCGGGTGGAACCGGTGAGATCGGTCTTCCCGTTAATGACCTACGGCCACCTGGAATTTCGCGAGATGCAGGTGGACGTTCACCCGCACGCCTACCTGGGCAAGGTGCAGGGCTGCTCCAGTTGGCTTTCCATGGGAAAGACCGGTTTCTCCTCCGCCGCCGGCATCGTGCCGACCTTCATTCTCGAATCGAAATAAGTGCTGTGGGGCAGCCATCCCTGGCTTTCCCGCACTGCAATGCGGCCAGCATCATCGAAGCGCCCGGAAGCGCCGCTCTACGGCATCCTGCTCGCCGTCGGCAGACTGGCGGAGAAAGTGCGGTAACGGAGACTCGGGATAGACCCGTATTTTTGGCTCGGCTTAGGTCCTGAGTGCGATATCATATGGAAACTCCTACTGAGGCCACAGCATAATCGAATCGGACGGGCCATGAGCCAGACGTTTGGCAGATACACGGTGGTGGGCCAACTGGGACGAGGGGCCATGGGTGTGGTTTACCTCGCCTCGGACCCGATGCTGAACCGCCAGGTAGCGGTTAAGACGGTGGACCTCGGGGTAGACGATCCCGAAGAGCGCGAGTTTCTGCGCACCCGTTTGCTGCGCGATGCCCGCGCCGCGGCCGTGCTCAAACATCCCAACATCGTCAGCGTCTATGACGTTTTCGAAGACGGCGGACGGGCCTATGTGGTGATGGAGTACGTGGAAGGCGACACCCTGGCGGCGCGGCTCAAGGCCAATCCGCTGCCCGACGCGGCAATGATCCTCAAGGTGCTGCGCCAGATGGCGGACGCGCTGGACTATACACACTCCCGAGGCGTGATCCATCGCGACATCAAACCGGCCAACGTCATGATCGACGCCGCCGGAACCGCCAAGATCATGGATTTCGGCATCGCGCGGATTACCGATACACGCACCTGTACGCCCACCGGCATGGTCATGGGAACCGTCGAGTACATGGCGCCGGAACAAATCCGCGGCGAGCCTACCGACGGGCGGGCGGATCAATTCGCTCTCGCCGTGGTGGCGTACCAGATGTTGACCGGCAGTACGCTGTTCGGTCCCCATACCATGGCCACCCTGACCTACAAGATCGTCAACGAGGCGCCGCCGCCGCCATGCACGCGAAATGCCGCCCTTCCCCGAGGGGTGGACGCCGTTCTGGCGAAAGCCCTTGCCAAAACACCTGCCGAACGTTTCACCAATTGTTGCGAGTTCGTCGGCGCGCTGGCACAGACCTTCTCCGGCGCACCCACAGCTCCGGTTGGCCCGGCTTCCGTGGTGGTGGCCCAGCCCACCCGGCCGGTGATACCCGTTCCCGAACCTGCCGGGCCCGCCAAGCGTTCCCGGCCGGCTGTGCTGGCTGCGGTGGTCGCGGTGCTGGGCCTGGGCGGTGCTCTGGCCGTCTGGAAGCCGTGGAATCGCAGCCCACAGCCGCCCGACCGGGTGGCTGACGTCAGGCCCGCAACCGCGACGCCGGTCCCCACTGGCGAATCAGTAGCCCCACGCCCAGTTGCCCCGCCAAAGCCCCAGCCTGACGATGCCAAGCCGGCCAGGGTCGTTTCAACCCCGCCGACGGTGACGCCTCCACCGGTAGCTCCGAAGCCTGCCGAGCCACCCAAAGCAACGGAGAAAGCGGTTGCCCTGCCAAAGCCCCAGCCCCCCGATGCCAATCCGGCCAAGGCCGTTTCAACCCCGCCGAAGGTGACGCCCCCACCCGTGGCTCCGAAGCCTGCCGAGCCACCCGAACCAATGGAGGAAGCCGAACTGCTACCCCCGCCGCCGCTGTCGAAGACCGGCACTAATCCAACGCCGTTTGAGACGGCCATTCAGCGCGGCCACGAGCAGATGAAGAGCAAGGACTATCCCGGCGCCATTCAATCCTTTACGAGAGCCATCGCGCTCCGTCCCAATTACGGCCCGGCCTACTACAGCCTGGGAGTGGCCCACCAAAACCTGGAGCACAATGAGGTAGCCATCCAGAATTATTCGGAGGCCATTCGTCTCGCCCCGGATATGGCCCCCGCCTATGCTGCACGAGGCGTCTGTCTGGTTCGTCTGCACCGGGACCCGGACGCATTGATCGATTTCCAGCGGGCCCTGGAATTGAAGCCCGGCCTGGCGTTTGCGTTGAACGGGCGCGGTGGCGTCCATTTCCGCCGCAAGCACTATCGTATGGCCCTGGCCGACTACGACGCGGCCATCAAAAACAATCCTCGTTTCGCCCCGGCCTACCTGAATCGCGCCCGCGCCAGAGAAGCCGTCGGCGATTTCCGCGGCGCCGCCGCCGACCGGCAGCGCGAAGCAGAGTTGCGCAAGCGGTAGTCCGCTCGGCTGGAGTCCGCTACCGGGCGCTCCGGCGCTTACCCGGATAGGACTTGCACCTGCTAGAACAACGCGTCTTTCAGGACGCACCGTGCGGATCATGGTAGATCATTTCCGTCTGCGGGAAAACGTTTTGTCCAAGAATTACGATAATATAGACCCGACGTGCCGCCAGCCAGGCCCGCGGAGAGATCATGCATCGTTTCAGAATGTCCCGCCTATTCGTCTTCCTTTTTGTGGCGTCGATTCTGTGCGCGCAGGAAGACATCCCGCCCGCCGGGCGCGGTGGCGGACGCGGCGGCGGCAACACGCGGGAGTTCCTGGGACTTGGGCCGCCTCCCGATGCGGCCGCGGCCGCGCGCGGCGAGAGGTTGTACGCTCCCAATTGCGCCTTCTGTCACGGGGAAAAGGCGCGCGGCGCCGAAGGGCCCAATCTGGTCCGCTCCGTGGTGGTGCTGCACGACGAGAAGGGCGCTTCCGGATGGGCGCTATGATGAGCCATGGCCCATCTACGTATATGCCGAATGGCAGCCAATACTTGCTGGTTGCCGCCGGCGACACACTGTTTGCTTTCAAATTAGCAGGAGAACGAAAATGATGACCAGAAGACAAATTCTTGGAGCGGCCGGCGCCGCGTCCGCGTGGATGGCGGCCGGGCCCGGGCGGGCGCAGACTCCGCCGAAGCAACTATCCAACTTGGGTGGGGCGCCGGCCGGCTTCCCCATACGGATGCGCGCGGGCCGCGGCGGCGCCAAACCGTTCGACGTCGTGGAGCACTGCCACAACCTGGGTCTTGGCGTGGTCGAAACGCGTCTGCCGGGCACCGATCCGGAGGCCATCAAAACGCTCCGCCAGAAGGTGGAAGGCTACCACATGCGCCTCATCCTGGACGTGGGCTATCCGCGGGATGAAGCCGGAGTCGCGGCCTTCGATGCCGCGGTGAAGGCCGCCAGCGAGTGCGGGGCGATTTCCTTGCACGCCGCCATGACGGGCCGCCGCTACGAGGACATGAACACCGTCGAGGCGTTCCGCCAGAATTTCGAACGCTGCCAGAAATCCATCGCCCTCGCCGAACCCGTCCTGCGTAAGCACCGCATGCGGCTGGGCATCGAAAACCACAAGGGCTGGCGTTCCGCCGAACAGGCGGCGTGGCTGAAGCGCGTGAGCAGCGAGTGGGTGGGCGTCCACCTCGATTTCGGCAACAACGTGTCGCTCTGCGAAGAGCCCGCGCTCACGCTGCGCAACCTTTTGCCCTACACGTTTGCCTGCCACATCAAAGACATGGCCGTCGAGTGGTATGAAGAGGGCTTCCTGCTCTCCGAGGTGCCGCTCGGCGAAGGCTTCCTCGATATCAAAGGGATGGTCGCCACGCTGCGGAAGAAGGACCCGAACATGGCGTTGGACCTGGAGATGATCACGCGCGATCCGCTCAAGATCCCGGTGTTCACCGAGAAGTACTGGGTCACCTTCGACGATGCCTACAGCCCCTTGCCGGGACGCGACTTCGCGAAGATTGTGGCTATCGTCAACACGAACAAACCGAGCCGCCCGCTCCCGCGGGTCACCGGAATGAGTCCGGAGGCGCAGTTGAAACTCGAGGACGACTGTATTTCGAAATCCATCGAGTACGCGCGCCAGATCCTAACATAAGTTCCGCATGACGTAATGCTGCGGCCCATCCGGAAACCGCTCCCTCAGATGCCGTGAAAAGCATCATTCATGGGCCGCTGAAGAACGCCGATAAACGCCGATAAGCAATTTGGTTTTATCTGCGTTGATCGGCGTTCATCGGCGGCCATTTGTTTTCTTCTCGTGTTCTCACGGTCGCGGCTCGGAGTCCGGATCGAAGTGGCGATCCAGATAGAGCCACAGGACGCGCGCGAAGCGCGTCACGGCGGGCACCAGAGGCAGATACGCCACAAAGGCCGCCACAATTACCACGTCGAAGCGCCACGGTGTCAGCCACCACAGCAACAGCACCAGCGCGAGGACCGGCGGAATCGAGAGCAGGTAGCTGAAATACATCGCACCCAGGAAGTAGCCCTGCTCGCGCTCATATTTCAAGTGGCACTCCGGACAGCGCTCATACATGGTGAGGTAAGTGCGCCACAGTGGTCCGCGAAAGATCTTCCCCTTGTGGCAGCGCGGGCACAGTTCGCGGACGATGGCTTGAACTTGCATGGGGGCTATTCGAACTTCGGGCCGATGCCGAGCTTTCTGCCGAGCCGCACCCATCGCGAGCCGGAGGCCAGCCGGATGCGTTCGGCCAGCACATCCGCGCGCTCTTTTTCCTGGCGCGCTTTGGCTTCCGCCGTCTGCCAGGCATCCACCATCTGATGTCCCGCGCAGTGGTCGAACGTGAAGTCCTGGTTCCTGGCGATCAGGGGCTGGGAAGTATCGTAATCGAACAGAATGCCGCTCTCCGGCACGTTCTCCGTCAGGAAGTCGACCGCGCGGAATCCGGCGGCCAGCAGTTGGGCGCGCAGGGCGGTGGCGCCGAATTCGCGCATTTCGAGGGTGGCTCCGCTGCCGCCGTGAAACGTGAGATCGTCAAGGATCTCTAGCGTGCCATCGCGGCGGCGATTGATGAGCACGCTGGAATCGCCCAAGGGCACGATGCGGAATTCGTGGAGTTCCGGGAAATGTTCGCGCAAGCGGTCCTCGGGATTGCAGTACACGGTGATGCCGAGGAAACCGTGGGGCTTCAGCATGCGCCGGGTTTCCTCGAACGCGCGCTCTACCGGGGGCGCGATGTGCTCCAGCACGTCGGCGGAGAGAATGAAGTCGTACTGCCCGGCCAACTCGGGGTGAGATTCGGTGAAATCGAGGCGCGGTTCGCGGTCGTAGAAGGTGTTGGTGTAATCGAACTTCTCGGCCAGAAGGCGGTTGTAGCAATCCTTGTCGCTCATGCCCAGGCCGCGGATGGCCTTCATTTGGGGGAAGCCGGGCAGCGGCAAGCTGCGTCCAAACAGCTCGATGGAGAGCAGGCGGATCAACCCGCGGAGGCGCACGTTGGACCCGCAGGCGCAGGTGGCGGGTTCGCTGGCGAAGTGCTCGACCTCGCTCGCGGCGCCACAGATGTTACAGGTGAAGCAAACCATCGGGACTTTCAGGGTACCAGTGCGCGGGTCTTCCAGGTCATGCGGAAGCCGGGCGGCAGATCCAGGCGCCGGGCTTGTACGAAGAAGCTGCCGACGCCCGGCAGGTCGGGAAGAAAGAGGATCTCGTCGGAATAGATAGTCTCCCCGCCGCCACGCAAGGGGGACTTCTCCGGCTGCTGGCGCGTCCGGATGGTTTGGCGGAGACCGGGCACGCCATCCGTGCCCTCCAGGTCGGCGAAAAAACGATAGCGCGTGCCGCCCGCTTCGATCTCGGTGAATTCGAGGCCGACGACGTAGTAGCCGCCCTTCTCCTCGTACCATTCCAGGCGGCGGACGCGCCCCCGAACCGGCGAGCCGTCCGGGATCAGCACCTTTCCTTTGCGCGGGACGTTGCCCTCGACCACGCCTTCGATCAGCGCGCCGATGGCGGTCTTCTCCGTGATCCGGGTGGAGAGTTTCACGACGACCTGAAGCGCCGGGAGTAACTCGCGCTTCATCTCCAGTACGGAGCTCGCGCCGAACAGCGGGAAACCCTGGCGGTCGCCGAACGAAATGGAGCTCTCCGCGCCGTATAGGTGACAGTGGGTGAACTCGATATGATTCCGGCTCTCTTCGCCGGAGAATTTCAACAGGCGGTAATCGGCCGACTGCGGCAGCAGAAAGTCCTTGCCGTTGAGATTGGTGTGGGCATAGTCGATGGAGGTCACGTACTCCAGGAGGGGCAGGGACGGCGGAATGTCCTCGGCTTCCATGGCGATGCGCACGATTTCGTAGGTCGCCGGGTCGGCCCAGAACGCTCCCTTAGTGCCCACCGTGCCGCTGCCCTCGACGAGAGTGACGGTCTGCCCCCTCAAGTTCACCGGCACGCGGTACGTGTAGCGCGCCAGCCGGCGGCCCGCGAGGAGTTCCTCCCCTTGGTACTCGTAAGTGAGACCGTGCTCGGTGAGGACCTCGCTCAGGAACAGCGCGAAGTGGCCGTTGCCGATGAATCCGCTGCCGACGAAGTCCATGGGTTGGTTGTCGCTAAAATGGCGGTCGCCGGGCGACGCGTAGAGTTCGCGGCGGTCGCTGTACAGCACTTCGAGGCGGATGGTGTCCAGCGGCCGCATCGTGCCGCCCGCGGGTTGGTGATCGCGCCGCACGGTTTCCAGGCAACTGCAATTGGGCAGGCGGGCGAGTTCCTGCCGCATGTGCGCCTTGACGCGCGCCAATAGCAGCGCGCCCGGCGGCAGACCCTGCGCGGCCGCCGCCCACGCGAGTCCCAGCCCGGCAATCACGATTCGAACGGTCAGCCTCACGGCGAATGCCGTATCCATAATACGACCTGGGAGAAATGAGAATTTACCGCGCGCGCCGTTTCTTCGGCATACGTGCCTCGCCCCGCCGCATTGAACGGCCGAATGGTTGCGCCTATCGCCTGATCCGTTTCCCTGGCACCCAGGTTGGAAACAAACTCGGGGAAGCCCGTGAGGGAGTCCAGCCTGGTGAATAGAACGTAGGCGGGCAATTGGACGCCAAGCGAACTTGCCACGTCAGTAAGACACTGATTCCACGATCGGGCCGCAGCGGCGATATCCTCGGCTGTGGCGGCAGCGGACAGAGGGGCCTGGTCGCTGCAGTAGCGCTGCCGCGCTTGCCGGGGATGAAAGTGCTGCTCGCACCCTTTGAGCAGACACCGGCGGGCCCGCGGGGCACCCCGCGGGCGGCAAGTCCGCCGCTTCCGCCGTCCGGCCTCTTGATTATCGAGATGGTTTGTAGGATTTTCAGGAAGGCCCATGGGAGGTCATTGCTCCCAGAAGCTCAGCCCTGGAGGGGAATGCGCTCCTCTCCGGGGCGCAGCTTACCGTAAATCAACACTTTACCTCACGAGCGGCATTTCCCCCTCAGACTGCCCCTTCTGCTCTCTCCTCCTCAGCAGTGCGGTTCTGTCGATCGCGGGCGCGGTGATTCATCCTACGGCGGCTTGGTCCGAGCCCGGCGGAGACCAGCTACAGACTGCCTGGGTCATTCTTGGAGAGCAGGGCCTGTTAACTTCTCGCGAGCGCCGAAGCCAGCCCCGGAACGGAGGTCTTCGCAGTGATATCCGCCGCGTTCCCGGCTCCACTCGATGTTGACCTGAAACCGGCTACGCAGGAATTCCAGGTCGCGCTTGAAGGTCGCTAGCGAGACCTCCAACTCCCCGAGGAATTCCTCCCGAGGAATGACCTACTTGGCCTGCAACATCTGCTGAATTCGCAATACACGTTCCGTTTGGCTCATCGAACCGGACATTATATCCCGCTGCCCCATAATGGTGGTCGGGCCTGTTCCACAGGCTGCGCGCGTGCTCGAAAGCGAGCCGTCAGGCCCGTTTCGGCCGGGCCGTCCTCCACTCGGAAGCTGCTCCACACCTTCGCGGATTACTCCTGCCTTGTCGCCAAGGATTTACCGATTCCCAGCGAGAACATCGCGCCGCCGATTCAGCAGGGAGGCCCGGCCGAGCGCATATTTTGACGCCTATGCCGCGAGCGCGAGGTCCGCCCCACAATCGCCCCTATCGCCCCGACGACCCGAAGCCGCCGGCACCGCGCGAGGAATCGGCCAGATCGCCTTCCAGCCACTCCACCGCCTCGTAGCGCGCCACGGTCATCTGCGCGATCCTGTCCCCGGCGTGGACGGTGTACGGCTCGCGCCCCAGATTCAGCAGAATCACCCGCACTTCCCCGCGATACCCCGGGTCGATCGTCCCGGGCGCGTTCGGAATCGTGATCGCGTGCTGGAGCGCCAGACCGCTGCGCGGACGCACCTGCGCTTCATACCCTGGAGGAACCTCGATGGTCAGCCCGGTCGGCACCAGGCGTGGCGCCCCAGGTTCCAGTACGACGTCCTCCACCGCGTGTAGATCCATGCCAGCGTCCTCATTTGGTCCGTGCGCGTACGACGGCAGGATGGCCTGGGGGTGGGTGCGTTGGATTCGGATCTGCATTCCCCGCTATCATAGCGTCTTGACCCCTACCAAACGCGTCATCACGGTAGCGCCCATGCCGCCCGAGAAGAGCGCCTACGCCCTGGCTCGTTACAGCCGGTCCCCCGATTCCATCCGCGAGTCCATGGAATGGGTGCGCTCCCACAATTCGGAGAAATTCCTGGAGAGCTTCTATTTCCAGTACGGCCATGCCTCCATCGCCGACCTGGGGCACACCGTGATGTGCTTCGAGGGCATCAGCGAACTGGCCGCCACGGAGATCGAGGCGGAGCCGCTGTGGGATGGCCAGGCCAAGTCGTCGCGCTACCAGGATTTTTCCCGCTCCGGATTCATCACCCCGCCGGAGTTGACCGGCCAACCCGCCGTGGAATATCAGGCGGCCGGCGAGGCTCTGCTCGCGGCCTATGCCAAGGTGAAGGACCTGGCGTTTGCGACCTTGTGCGAGCGTCTGCCGCGCCCCGAGGACATGAAGCCGGACGCCTATCGGCGCAACCTCGCCGCCCGCGCCTTCGATGTGGCGCGCTACCTGCTCTTCTGGGGCGTTCCCACCAATGTAGGGCAAGTGGCCAGCATCCGCACCGTGGAGAAACAGATCCGGCGGCTGAAGGCTTCCGAATACGAGGAACTGCGCAGCCTCGGCGACGAGATTGCGCAGGCGTGCGCCGCCCTGCCCGATTGCGTTTGGGATGTCCACGCCAAACCCGAACCCCTGGCCCCCACCCTGGCGCGCCACGCCGATCGCGACCAGCACCTCGCGCAATCCCGCGAAGATCTCAAGCTCTGGGCCGCGCAGAACCTGCCGGCGCGCGCCGGCAATGAGGCCGACCGCGTCGATCTCATCCGCCCCACCAACGTCCCCGCCGATATCGCCGCCACGCTGCTCTACTCCGTCACCGCCCGCCCGTTCCGCGAACTTTACGATCTGGCCTGCGCGTGGAGCCAGCGGCAGCGCGCCGAAGTGATCGACGTGGCGCTCCAATCGCGCACGCGGCGCGACGAGATCCTCGCCGGTTTTCGCGGCGGCCTGTATGCCTACGATATGGTGATGGATATCGGCGCCTTCCGCGACCTGCACCGCCACCGCCGTTGCCAGAAATTCCGTCAGGCCTACAGCGGCAATCTGGGCTTCGACACGCCGAAGCTGGTCACCGAATCCGGCGCGGGGGAAGTTTACCGTGCCGCCATGCAAGCCGCGCTCGCCGTGATGCACCGCCTGCCGGCGGGCGCCGGCGAATACCTGCTGCCCTTCGGCGCGCGCTCGCGCTTCCTGTTCAAGATGGACTTCGCCGAAGCCGAATACATCTCGCGCCTGCGCAGCGGCGTCAAGGGCCACTTCAGCTACCGCGAAATCGCTTGGGAGATGAAGGTCAAAATGGTGCAGCTAGAGCCCGAACTGGGCCGTCTGATCGACGCCACTCCGCCGTGGATCGAAGACCCGCTGCAGCGGTAGGAGTGGCGGAATCGTTGCGCCATTTGCAATTTCGCAAGATTGCGAATAGACTAGAACCGAGTGCCCAGAGCGAAAGTCGTCCTTTACCAGGAAGAGGACGGATCGTGCCCGTTCTTGGCGTGGTTCAGTGGACTGCCCGCAAAGGTCCAGGACAAGTGCTTCCTGCGATTGGAGCGGTTGCGTGAAGCCGGCCACGAATTGCGGCGGCCCGAGGCGGACTTTCTACGCGATGGGATTTACGAGCTCCGGGTCAGCCTTCAAGGCGTTCACCACCGAATCCTGTACTTCTTCGACGGAACAGCGGCGGCAGTGGTCTCGCATGGGCTAATCAAAGAGCGGGTCGTCCCGCCGAAGGAGATTGACCGTGCCGTTGAGCGCAAGAAGCGGTTCGCAGTCAACCCGCGGAGACATACCTACGAGGAGGCGTGACATGGCGAAGATGTCGAAACCAACCAGCGACGCAGTGGAAGTCCTTCACCGCCGGTTTTACGAAGGCAAGCCAAGCCGGCTGAAGAACCTTGAAGAGGCGCGAGCGAACGGGGAGATCGCCCGCAAGATCCGCGGGTTGAGGACGGCGGCGGGCCTCACCCAAACTCAACTTGCCAAACTCATCGGCACCACGGCGTCGGTCATCTGCCGCCTTGAGGACGCAGATTACGAAGGCCACTCATTGGGAATGCTACGTAGAATCGGAGCCGCATTGAATCGGCGAGTCGAGATCCGGTTCGTTACCATCCGGCGCTCGGCGTAACACAGCCATCCCGCCCGGCCTCTAGCTGCCGAACACGCCGCTCTTCGCTGCGCGCCCCGGTCGGGCGTTACAATGCATTTTGACCCCGAGAACAGGAGTGCGCGCGGCCATCGTCGGCTGCGGACTGATTGGACGCAAGCGCGCGGCCTCACTTCCGCCTGGGAGCGTGACGGTTTGCTGCGATATCGAAGCGCCGCGCGCCGTGCAACTGGCCGCCGCTACGCGCGGAGCCGCGCCGTCCACCGATTGGCAGGCGACGGTCCGCCGCGACGATGTCGACGCGGTCTTCATCGCCACCACGCACGATCAACTCGCGGCCGTAGCGGCCGAAGCGGCGGCCGCCGGCAAGCACGTGTTCATCGAAAAGCCGGGGGCCCGCGCTGCCCGCGAGCTCGACGCCGTGGCCGATGCCGCGCGCCGCACCGGCGCGTTGGTGCGAATTGGCTTCAATCACCGCTATCACCGCGCGTTCCGCAAGGCGCGCGAGATCTTCGAGAGCGGCGCGCTCGGCGAGCTGATGTTCATCCGCGGCCGCTATGGCCACGGCGGACGTCCCGGCTACGATCGCGAATGGCGGGCCGACCCCGCTGTCTCCGGCGGCGGCGAACTGATCGACCAGGGCGCGCACTTGATCGATCTCTCGCGCTGGTTCCTGGGCGATTTCCCCAGCGTGCGGGGCCGCGCCCGCACCTATTTCTGGGACATGGCGGTGGAGGACAACGGGTTCCTGCTGCTCGAAACCGCGCGCGGCCAGGTGGCTTTCCTGCACGCCAGTTGGACCGAGTGGAAGAACCTTTTCTGCTTTGAGATCGCGGGGCGCGCGGGCAAACTCGAAATCAGCGGTCTGGGCGGCAGCTACGGCCCCGAACGCCTCACCTGGTACAAAATGTCGCCGGAGATGGGACCGCCCGAAACCCTGGCATGGGAATACCCCATGGCCGACGATTCCTGGCACGCCGAAAACGCCGCCTTCCTGGAAGATATCCGCCTCGGGCGCCAACCCGACCCCGGGATCGGAGACGCGCAAGCCATGCTGCGGATTATCGAAACCGTTACCCGCGAGACGCCCGCATGATTATCACCCGCAGCCCGCTGCGCATTTCCCTGGGAGGGGGCGGCACCGACCTCCCCTCCTACTACCGCGAACACGGAGGCTTCGTCCTCTCCGCCGCCATCGATAAGTACGTCTACATTACGCTGCACGAGACCTTCCAGCCCGAGTTCCTGATCAAGTATTCGGCGACCGAAGTAGTGCAGACGGTGGACGAGATCAAGCACCCCATCATCCGCGAGGCTTTGCGCATGGTGCCGGTCAGCGCGCCGCACCTGGAGATCGTCAGCCTCTCCGATATCCCCGCCGGGACGGGCCTGGGATCATCCGGCAGTTTCACGGTGGCGCTGCTGCGCGCCCTGCACACCCTGAATAAGGAATTCGTTCCGCGCCAGGAGCTGGCCGAACAGGCCTGCCGCATCGAAATCGACATCCTGGGCGAGCCCGTCGGCAAGCAGGACCAGTACATCTCCTCCTTCGGCGGCATCACGTCCTTCGAGTTCCGCCAGGATGGCGGCGTGGACGTGACCCCGCTGCAAGTCTCCACCGAGACCCTGTATAACCTGGAAGACAATCTGCTGCTGTTCTTCACCGGCTTCACGCGGTCCGCCTCGGCCATCCTCGCCGAGCAGGATCGGAAGACCCGCGGCGGCGACCGCGGGATGATCGAGCACCTGCACCAGATCAAGCAGTTCGGCTATGAGAGCAAGGCCGCGCTCGAGCAGGGCGATCTGCGCCGCTTCGCCGCCATCATGCACGAGCACTGGGAGCGCAAGAAGTACCGGTCGAAATCCATGACCAATGCCGTGATCGACGAGTTCTATGAGCTGGCGCGGGCCAACGGAGCTCTCGGCGGCAAACTGATTGGCGCCGGCGGGGGCGGATTCCTCATGCTGTACACCGAGGATAAGACGCGCCTGCGCCACGCGCTGCGCGAAGCCGGGTTGCGCGAAGTGCGCATGCGCTTCGATTTCGAAGGCACCATGCTGGTGACGCGTTCCTGACCCATGCTGCCCATGGCCATCCTCGCCGGCGGACTCGCCACGCGCCTGCGGCCCGCGACCGAGAGGGTTCCCAAGGCGCTGATTGAAGTCGCGGGCGAGCCCTTTCTGGCGCACCAGTTGCGGCTGCTGCGCCGCCATGGCTTCGAGCGCGTGGTACTGTCGGTGGGCTACCTCGGCGAGAAGATCCAGGCGTTCGCGGGCGACGGGCGGGCCTTCGGGCTACACGTGGAGTATGCGTTCGACGGGCCGCAATTGCTGGGTACCGCGGGCGCTCTTCGCCGCGCGCTGCCGATGCTGGGCGACGCGTTCGCCGTGATCTACGGCGATTCCTACCTGCCCTGCGACTACCGCGCCGCGCTGGCGGCGTTTGGCGATTCCGGCAAGCTCGGCCTGATGTCGGTCTACCGCAACGAAGGTCTCTGGGACACCAGCAACGTGGAGTTTACCGGCGGCCGCATTGTGGCTTACGATAAGGCGAACCGTACGCCCGCCATGCACCATATCGATTACGGGCTGGGCGCTTTCCAGCGGGCGGCCTTCGACGATGTGCCGGCCGGCCAGCCAAGCGACCTGGCCGCGGTTTATCGGGGTTTGTTGCGCCGCGGCGAACTTGCCGCCTGGGAGTCGCCCGAGCGATTCTATGAAATCGGCTCGATCCAGGGTATCGACGATCTCGGGGAGTTTCTCAAATCATGACATTTACCGAACAGTTTCTGGCCGAAGCCGGCGAAATCCTCAAACGGATCGATGTGGCGGCGGTGGAACGCTTGGCTGCCACACTGGCCGAATGCCGCGCGGGCGGCGGCCGGCTCTTCATCCTCGGCGTGGGCGGCAGCGCGGCCAACGCGTCGCACGCGGTCAACGACTTCAGGAAGATCTGCGGCCTCGAAGCCTACGCGCCCACCGACAACGTCAGCGAGCTGACCGCGCGCACCAACGATGAAGGCTGGGCGGGCGTCTTCGAAGGCTGGCTGCGCGTCAGCCGTCTGCGCGCGACGGATGCCCTGCTGATCTTCTCGGTGGGCGGCGGCAATCTGGAGAAGCAGGTGAGCCCGCTCCTGGTGGCGGCCATCCAGTACGCCAAGACCGTCGGCGCGAAAGTGACCGGGATTGTGGGGCGCGATGGCGGCTACACGGCGCAGAACGCCGACGCCTGCGTGATCGTGCCCACGGTCAACGCCAAACATGTCACGCCGCACGCCGAAGCGTTTCAAGCCGTGATCTGGCACCTGCTGGTGACGCATCCCGCGCTCAAGCAGGCGGAGACCAAGTGGGAATCGGTTCGATGAAGAACCCGGGGGCAGACCGGGGCGCGGCAGACCCGGGGACAGACCCGTGCCCAGAGGGCACCTACCACGCGGCGCCAAAGGCGCGCCTTGGGACAGGCAAGTCAGTCCCAAGGGCCGTGTTCCTGGATCGCGACGGGGTGCTCAACCGGTCCATCGTGCGCGACGGTGCGCCGTATCCGCCCGCCGGGCTGGACGAGCTCGAAGTCTACCCCGATGCGGCCGAGGCGTTGGGCCGCCTCAAACAGGCGGGCTATCTGCTGATTGTGGTCACCAACCAACCCGACATCGCGCGCGGCACCGCGACACGCGCCACAGTCGATGGGATCAACGCCGCCATCGGTGCGGCGCTGCCCATCGACGAGTTTCTGGTTTGCGCGCACGACGATGCCGCAAATTGCCCCTGCCGCAAGCCCAAACCGGGGATGGTGTTGGAAGCAGCGGCGCGGCACGCGATCGATCTGAAGCAAAGCTTCCTGATTGGCGACCGCTGGCGCGATATCGATTGCGGGGCCTCGGCGGGCGTCCGCACCGTGCTGATCGACCGCGGTTATGGCGAACGGGCGCCAGAGCACGCCCCCGACTTCGTGACCGAATCCCTGGCCGCCGCCGCGGATTGGATTCTCAGGGTTTTTCCGGCGTAAACTTTAGCGCGGCGGAGTTGATGCAGTAGCGCAGGCCGGTGGGCGCGGGACCGTCTTCGAAGACGTGGCCCAGGTGGGCGTCGCACTTGCTGCACAGCGCCTCGGTGCGGCGCATGGACAGGCTGTTATCGGATTCGGTGCTCACGTTCTCGGCGGCGGCAGGCGCCCAGAAACTGGGCCAACCGCTGCCGGATTCGAACTTCTCGTCGCCGCGGAACAGGGCGTTGCCGCAGCACACGCAGCGGTACACGCCGGCTTCGTGATTGTCCCAATAGCGGCCGGTGAAGGCGCGTTCGGTGCCCTTTTTGCGCGCCACGGCAAACTCTTCGGGCGTGAGTTCTTTCTGCCATTCGGCATCGGACTTAACGATTCTGTTCACTTGGATGGTCTCCCCTCTGATCCCATTATCGCGGAAGAGCGGCGTTCGATGCTAGCTGATCCACCTTGCCAACCCGAAGGCGGCGGCGGAAGCCAGACCGCCGATGACCACCGTCTGGAGCCCGCCGCGAAACGGCGAGATCCCCGTCATTTTGGCCTTGACGTAGCCGAAAGCAAATAGCGCCAGCAACGTCACCGCAACCGAAGCCAACAGGGCGGTTTGTAGATTGTCCAACAGCATGTAGGAGGAGAGCGGCACCATGCCGCCCAGAATATAAGACACGGCGATGGTGACCGCGCTGTTCCGGGCGCGCAGCGGGTCCGGCGCTTCGAAGCCAAGCTCGAAACGCATCATGAAATCCACCCAGCGGTTCCGATCGGCGCTGATGGCATCCACTACGGGGCCGATATGTTCCTCGGTCATGCCGAAGCCGCGAAATACATCGGCCACCTCGTCGCGCTCTTTTTGCGGGAGTTCGATGGTCTCGCGAAGTTCGCGGGCGCGCTCGCTTTCGTAGTGGTCGCGGTCCGTGCGCGCGGCCAGATACCCGCCGAGGCCCATGGCGATGGACCCGGCGGCGATTTCGGCGAGTCCGGCGATGACCACCAGCTTGCTGGTGGCGGCCACCGTCCCGGTGAGCCCGGCAGCCAGCGCGAAGGGAACCGTGAGGCCATCGGCCATTCCGATGACGATATCGCGGACGGTGTCCGAGGCTTCGAAGTGCGATTCGACGTGCATGGCCATGAAGTCCATATGATCGCATGGGGAATTAGTTCACGGCTCGCTGCCTACTGCGTTACACTGTTTGCGTACCGCACGCCGAAAAGGGCGGGGCCAACGGAATGCAGGTGATTGAAGCCAAGCGCAACCAGGGCGCCTCCAGCGAGGTAGTCCGCGACATCAACCGGCGGATTGTCCTCAACCTGATTCGTACGCGGCAGCCGATCTCGCGCGCCGACCTGGCGCGGGCGTCCGGCTTGCAGCGCAGTACCATCTCCCTGATCGTCGAACAATTGATCGCGGAGAATTGGGTTTTGGAGGGGCCCACGGGCCGGTTGCCGCGCGGCAGGAGGCCCACGTTCCTTCGCTTGAACGACGATCGCGTGATTATCGGCGTGGACATACGTCCCACCCAAACCACGGTGGCCCTGGCCGACGCCAACGGCAAGTTCACGTCGCAAGAAGTGATGGGTACTCCGGCCGATCCGAAGTTGGCATTGAGCCGGCTGATCGAATCCATCCAGCGGATCAAGAGTTACTGCCGCGGCAAGATGATTGAGGGGGTAGGCATCAGTCTGCCCGGCCGCTTCGACCATACCGTGAACCGCCTGGTGTTCGCTCCCAATCTGAAATGGCCGGATATCGACATTCGGAATCCAATCGTGGAGCAGACGGGCCTCGACGTGGAACTGGAGAATGCGGCCAATGCCTGCGTCCTGGCCGAGGTCTGGTTCGACCGCGTTCACGCCTGCCGCAACCTGGTGGTGATCACCGTCTCGGAAGGCATTGGTACCGGAATTCTGGCCAACGGGGCGCTGGTACGCGGTCTCAATGGGATGGCCGGGGAGTTCGGTCACGTTCCGGTGGATCCCACGGGCCCCCTGTGCGGGTGCGGCAGCCGCGGCTGTTGGGAGGTATTCGCTTCCAACCGTGCGGCGCTGCGGTATTACCTGGAATCCGGCTCGCCGGATAGCGGCCTGAGCTTTCCCGACCTGTTGAGCCGTGCCGATCAGGGCGACGCCAAGGCCGCGAAGGCGTTGGAGACTATGGCTCAATACCTCGGGCGGGGGATGCGCATGATCGTCGCCGGACTGGCGCCGGAACGCATCGTGGTGGTGGGCGATCTTACGCGCTCCTGGCATCGCTTCGGCAGCATCATGGAATCCGAAATCCAGGCGCAGGTGCTGGCCGGGGGGCGCCCGCCGGTGCTGGTTCCGGCATTCGAAGACGGCATGGCGCGGCTGCGCGGCACCGTGGCGCTGGTGCTGCAAAAACACTTCAGCGCCTGATTCCACCGCCGCCGATCTGCGCTGCCCTTTGCGAAGAGTCTTATTTGAAGGGGATTTCGACCTCCGCATAGCTGCCCGGTGTACAGGCATTCACAGCGGCGGCAATCCTGTCTAGATACAACCGAACCGCAGGCCATTGCGAGTTGCCAAGAATGACCAGTGCAATTTTCCGCCCTGAAAGGTTCTGCTGATATCGGATATTTTTGTCGGTGCTGAGAAGCACTTCGTACCCGGCTTCCTCGGCCATTTGAATCAGTTCCCCGTTCTCCAACTCATGCCAGCCAATCCGACGCGCATATGTAATTTCGTGGCCGGTGAGACAACGAGCAATCGGCTTCGGGGCGCCGTTATCGAACAGGATTTTCATCAGCCGAATGTAGGGGCTTTTGCAAGGCTCTCGCTGGCAAAGTGCAAGACGGCCCTTACTTCCTCCGGCGTCACGTCGAAAACTTCCGTGATCTCATCGACCGACATGCCGGCCTCAAGATTCTCGAACACCGTCTGCACCGGCATCCGAGTTCCCCGGAAAACCCACGCGCCGCTGACTTTGCCGGGGATGCTCTCCACGGCGGGGCATTGTGACCAATCGAGACTCGCCATGATCCGCGCTCCTTCTTTGAGAATACCGCACCCCACGGTACGCCTTCTATTCTGCGCGTCCACAGGTTATAGTTGTAGTCCGCAACTATATGCCCTCCGTCAGTCAAACCGAACCCTATCGGAACGCCACCCTGCCCGCTGCCAAGCGGGTGAAGGATCTCCTGTCACGGATGACCCTGGAAGAAAAAGCCGCGCAGATGATGTGCATCTGGCAGAAAAAAGCCGAGACGCTGGTGGATGCCGAGGGCAATTTCGATCTTGCCAAAGCCAAGGCCGCTTTCAAACAGCGGCGCGGGCTCGGCCAGGTGGGGCGTCCCAGCGATGCCGGCAAGGGCAAGGACGCACGCGGCATGGCGGAACTCACCAACGCCATTCAGAAGTTCTTCATGGAGAACAGCCGCCTCGGCATTCCGGTGATCTTCCACGAAGAGTGCCTGCATGGGCACGCTGGGCTCGGCGGCACCAGCTTTCCGCAACCGATCGCTCTCGGGGCGACGTTTAACCCGGAACTGGTGGAATCCCTGTTCACCATGACCGCCGCCGAGGCGCGGTTGCGGGGCACGCACCAGGCGCTGACCCCGGTGGTGGATGTGGCGCGCGAACCGCGGTGGGGCCGCGTGGAGGAAACCTACGGAGAAGACCCGTACCTGGTGTCGCGGATGGGAATTGCGGCGGTGCGCGGCTTCCAGGGCGATGCGACATTTGGGGACAAGCGTCGCGTGATCGCCACCTTGAAGCACTTCGCCGCCCACGGGCAGCCCGAAAGCGGCACCAACTGCGCCCCCACGAACGTCTCCATGCGCCTGCTGCGCGAAACCTTCCTGTACCCCTTTCACGAGGCGCTGAAGCAGGGCGGCGCGATCAGCGTGATGGCGTCCTACAACGAGATCGACGGCGTGCCGTCGCACGCCAACCAGTGGTTGTTGCGCGACGTGCTCCGCAAGGAGTGGGGATTTAAGGGTTTTGTCGTCTCCGATTACTACGCGATCTACGAGCTGAGCTATCGGCCCGAATCGCACGGCCATTTCGTGGCGAAGGACAAGAAAGAGGCGTGCGCTCTCGCCGTACAGGCCGGCGTGAACATCGAACTGCCGGAGCCCGATTGCTACCTGCACCTGGTCGAACTGGTGCGCAAGGGCGTGCTTCAGGAACGCCAACTCGACGAACTGGTGACGCCGATGCTCTACTGGAAGTTTCAAATGGGGCTGTTCGACGATCCCTATGTCGACCCGGCCGAAGCGGAGCGCGTGGTGGGTTCGGAAGCGCACACACAACTCGCCTTGCAGGCGGCGCGCGAGAGCATCGCGCTGCTGAAGAATGAAGGCAATCTGCTGCCGCTCGATCCGGCCGGCATCAAGACCATCGCGGTCATCGGCCCCAATGCCAATCGCAGTTTGCTGGGCGGATACAGCGGCGTGCCGAAGCGCGACGTCACCGTGCTGGAAGGCATTCAGGCCCGGCTCGGCGAGCGCGTGAAAGTGCTCTACAGCGAAGGCTGCAAGATCACCATCGGCGGTTCCTGGACCGAGGACGCGGTTACGCCAAGCGATCCCGGCACAGACCGCAAACAGATCGCGGAGGCCGTCAAGGTTGCGCGCCGCGCCGACGCGATCGTGCTCGCCATCGGCGGCAACGAGCAGACCTCGCGCGAGGCATGGTCGCCCAAGCATCTGGGAGACCGTCCCAGCCTCGACCTGGTGGGCCGGCAGGAAGACTTGGTCAAGGCGATGCTGGCTACCGGCAAACCGGTGGTCGTGCTGCTGTTCAATGGCCGGCCTATCTCGATCAACTACGTCAGCCAAAACGTGCCGGCGATTCTGGAGTGCTGGTATCTGGGACAGGAGACCGGCCATGCCGTGGCGGAGGTGCTGTTCGGCGATGCAAACCCGGGCGGCAAGCTGCCGATTTCGATTCCGCGGTCGGCCGGCCATTTGCCGGCGTTTTACAATCACAAGCCCTCCGCCCGCCGCGGCTACCTGTTTGACGAGGTCTCGCCGCTTTACGCCTTCGGCTACGGCTTGAGCTATACCACCTTCGCCATCGAAAATGTCCGCCTTGCGCGGAAGAGAATTGCACGCGATGGCCAGACCCAACTCCTCCTCGACGTGACCAATACAGGCGCGCGCGCAGGCTCCGAAGTTGTGCAGATGTACATCCGCGATCTGTTCAGTTCAGCTACGCGGCCCATCAAGGAACTGAAGGCGTTCCACAAGATTTTCCTGGAAGCGGGCGAGACGAAAAACGTCGCGTTCGAAATCACGCCCGAGCAGCTTGCGTTCTACGACATTCACATGAAGTACGTGGTGGAGCCGGGCGAATTCGAAATCATGGTGGGCAGTTCCTCGCGCGATAGCGATCTTCAGAAGGTCACTCTCTCGGTGGTGTGAGACATAAAATGCCAGATCAACCACAGAAGCTATCATTTGCGGAAAAGGCCGGCTACAGCCTGGGAGATGGCGCCGCCGCCTTCGTCTTCCAGACGATGATCTACTTCCAGCTCAATTACTACACCGACACGCTGGGGATTAGCGCCGCGGCGGCCGGCACGCTGCTGCTGGTGGGGCGTCTGTGGGACGCGTTCTTCGACCCCATGATGGGCGTCATGGCGGACCGTACCAACACACGTTGGGGAAAATTCCGCCCGTGGGTGCTTTGGACCTCCATCCCCTGGGGCATCGCCATGGTCCTGGCATACACGAATCCGGGCCTCGGGATGACCGGCAGCCTGATCTATGCCTGTTTGACCAATGTTCTGTTGATGACGCTGTACTCCGCCAACAACACGCCGTATTCGGCGCTGAGCGGCGTCATGACCGGCGACGTCAATGAGCGCACCAGCCTGTCGTCGTTCCGCTTTGTGGCGGCCATGATCGCACAGCTCATTGTGGTAGGTTTCACGCTGCCCCTGGTGGCCAAGTTCGGACAAGGCAACAACGCCAAGGGCTGGCAGATGACCATGGGCCTGTGGGCGATGGTCTGCGTGGTCCTGTTCGCGATCACGTTCCTCTCTACCCGCGAGCGCATACGGCCGGACCCGAAACAGAAATCGGACCCCAAGCAGGATTTCGGCGCACTGCTCAAGAATGGGCCGTGGATCGCCATGTTCATTCTGACCCTGGCCCACTTCGCCACCCTGGCCATGCGCGGCGGCACGCTGTTTTACTACTTCCAGTACTACGTCAACCACGACAGCCTGTTCGAACTGCTACAGTCGCTCGGCCTGACGGGAGCGCATGGCAACTACATCCTCAACGCCTTCGGCCTGATCGTGGACGCCAAGCGGTCGAACGTGGCCTCGGTCGGGTTCAGCCTGTTGAACATGTCCAGCCAGTTGGTCACGGTGATGGGCGTGTTGTGCTCCACTGCCCTCTCCATCCGCTTTGGCAAGAAGGCCATCGCGATTATCGGATTCTCCCTGAGCACCGTCTTCATGGCGGCGTTCGTGCTGTTGCCGCCGGAAGCCATTGGCACGACGTTCCTCATGGAGTACATTCGCGCCCTGACTTATGCCCCCACGATCCCGCTCATCTGGGCGATGTTTGCCGACGTGGCGGATTATGCGGAATGGAAGACCGGCCGGCGCACCACCGGCGTGATTTTCGCCACCATTCTGTTCGGCCTGAAGACCGGTCTGAGCCTGGGCGGCTTTGCGGCCGGCTGGCTGCTTTCCGGTTACGGGTACAAGCCCAACGCAGTGCAGACGCCGCAAGCATTGCAGGGCATCCGCATGACCATCAGTGTTTACCCGGCGATTCTGTTCCTCATCGTGATTGTTTGCCTGATCTGCTATAAGATCGGCAAGCGCCTGAACTTACAGATTCAGGATGAACTGGCGGAGCGGCGGAAGAAGTTCGCCGCCGCATAGGTGGGGCAGGCTTCAGCCTGCCAAGGAGTCTTCTATATGTCTTTCAAACTTACTTTAGCTACTTTTCTGATGACGGGTCTGGCGGCGAACGCGCAGACACCGGCCGCGCTGAAGGATGTGTTTAAGGGATATTTTCATGTCGGAGCGGCGCTCAATCAGGCCCAGTTCGAAGAACGGGATGCACGCGGCGTTGCCATTGTGCGGGCGCAGTTCGACACCATCAGTCCGGAAAACGTTCTGAAATGGGAGTCCGTCCATCCGCGCCCGGATGGCTACGCCTTCGACGCGGCGGACCGCTACGTGGCGTTCGGCGAGAAGCACCACATGTTCATCGTGGGACACACGCTGGTGTGGCACAGCCAGGTACCGCAATGGGTCTTCCAGGACGACAAAGGCGCGCCATTGGACCGCGACGGATTGCTCAAGCGCATGCACGACCACATACAGACCGTGGTGGGACGTTACAAGGGACGGATCGGGGGCTGGGATGTGGTCAATGAGGCGTTGAACGAAGACGGCACCTTGCGCCAAACACCCTGGCTCAAGATCATCGGCGAGGACTATCTTCTCAAGGCCTTCGAATTCGCCCACGAAGCCGACCCCAAAGCGGAACTCTACTACAACGATTATTCGGTGGAGAACCAGGCCAAGCGCAACGGCGCGGTGGCACTCATCAAGAAACTGAAGGCCGGCGGAGCCACGCTGACCGCCATCGGCCTGCAAGGGCACGATAAAATGGAATGGCCCACCATCGAGCAACAGGATGCCACCATTCTGGCCTTCAAAGAGCTCGGCATCAAAGTGAATATCACCGAACTGGATATGGACGTGCTTCCCGCGGCCTCGCAGCAACGCACGGCGGACGTCGGGCTCAGCGTGGAAGCGCAGGCCAAACTGAATCCTTATGCCGGTGGGTTGCCGGACGCGGTGCAGCAGGCCTTGGCGCGCCGTTATGCCGATCTGTTCGCGGTCTTCTCGAAGTACCGCGGTACCGTCTCGCGGATCACCTTCTGGGGCGTCACCGACGGCGACTCCTGGCTGAATAACTGGCCGGTCCGCGGGAGGACCAGCTATCCCCTCCTGTTCGATCGCCAGGGACAGCCCAAGCCCGCGTTCCAATCGGTGATCCGCACCGCCCAGAAAGGAACCGCGCAATGAAGACCTTCCCGCTCAGCCTCTGCCTGGTTGCCAATGGCTTTGCGCTCGGCCAGGCCCGCTATGTCGAGACGGTGAATGCCAGAGGCGGCTTTCCCCTGGTACAGGGCAAGGCAGCCGCGGCCGTCTATGTCGATTCCGGCGACCACGCGGGTGTGGTGCGTGCGGCCGGCGATCTGGTGGCGGACGTGGCTCGCGTCACGGGCGCCACTCCGGCGATGGCGCACGATGAAAAAGGTCTAGGCGCGAACGCCGTGATCGCCGGCACCATCGGCAAGAGCGTGCTGATCGATCGCCTGATCCGCGAGGGCAAGATTGACGCTGGGCAGGTTAAGGGCAAATGGGAGGCGTTCCTGATTCAGGTTGTGGCCAGGCCGCTGCCCGGCGTGGCGAGCGCGCTGGTCATCGCCGGCAGCGACAAGCGCGGCACCATTTACGGCATCTACGATCTCTCCGAACAGATCGGCGTTTCGCCCTGGCATTTTTGGGCGGACGTTCCGGTGGTGCACAAGGATGCCCTCTTCGTGAAGGCAGGCATTTACGGCGAAGGCGAGCCCGCGGTGAAGTATCGCGGCATCTTCCTCAATGACGAAGCGCCGGCGCTGAGCGGTTGGGTGAAAGAAAAGTACGGCACCTACAACCATCAGTTCTATGAAAAAGTCTTCGAACTGATCCTCCGCTTGAAGGGCAACTATCTGTGGCCCGCCATGTGGGGCAACGCCTTCAATGAGGACGACACGCTGAATCCCAAGATCGCCGATGAGTGGGGCATCGTGATGGGCACCACGCATCATGAGCCGATGCTGCGCGCCCAGCAGGAGTGGAAGCGGCACGGCAAAGGGCCTTGGGACTACGCAAAGAACCCCGAAGTGCTGCGCCAGTTTTGGGAGGAAGGCGTCAGGCGCAACAAGAGTTACGAGAGCATCGTCTCCATCGGCATGCGCGGCGATGGCGATATGCCGATGGCCGGCACCGGCATGGGCGCAAATATCGCCCTGCTGGAGAAGATCGTGGCCGATCAGCGTAAGATCCTGGCGGAGCAGGTCAATCCCAATCTCGCCGCCGTGCCTCAACTCTGGGCGCTCTATAAGGAAGTCCAGGGATATTACGACAATGGAATGCGCGTACCCGACGACGTGACCTTGCTGTGGTGCGACGACAACTGGGGTAACATACGCCGCCTGCCGACGGCGGAGGAACGCAAACGCAGCGGCGGCGCCGGCATTTACTATCACTTCGATTATGTGGGCGGCCCGCGCAATTACAAGTGGATCGATACCAATCCGATTCCCAAGGTGTGGGAGCAAATGAATCTAGCGCTGGAATACGGCGCGGATCGCATCTGGATCGTCAACGTGGGCGATCTCAAGCCGATGGAGTTCCCGATTGACTTCTTCCTGAATTTCGCGCGCGACCCGAAGCGCTGGCCCAAGGAGAAGATCGGCGAATTCACGCGCCAGTGGGCGGAGCGGGAGTTCGGCGGCGTGCATGCGGCGGAGATCGCCGATATCGTCTCCAAAACCCTGAAGTACAACGGGCGGCGCAAGCCCGAATTGCTGGAGCCCGCCACTTACAGCGTGCTCGACTACCAGGAGGCGGACCGCGCCGTCGCCGACTATAAGGAAATCATCGCCAAGGCCGAGAAGATTTCCGCCGCTCTGCCGGAGAACGCGCGCGACGCGTTCTTCCAACTCGTGACCCATCCCGCGAAAGCCGCCGCGCAGGTGACGGAGTTGTACGTCACGGTGGCGAAGAATCGTCTGTATGCCGCACAGGGTCGCGCCGCCGCCAACGACATGGCCGCGCAGACCCGCGATCTGTTTGATGCGGATATCGCTCTCACGGCTTATTACAACCACACGCTGGCCAATGGCAAGTGGAACCACATGATGGACCAGACCCATATCGGGTACACCTATTGGCAGGAGCCGCCGCGCAATACCCTGCCCACCGTCAAGGAATTCGAGCTCCCCGCGGCGGCGGCGATGGGCGTCGCCATCGAGGGTTCGGCCGCGGCCTGGCCCGCCGCGCCTGAGGAAGCGGTCCTTCCCGGCTTCGACGTATTTACTCAGCCGCGGCGCTACATCGACGTCTTCAATCGCGGCAAGGCGCCCTTTGAGTTCACCGCTACGGGCAGCGCGCCGTGGATCGTGTTGAGCGCGGCCAAGGGCACGGTCGAGAAGGAGCAGCGCCTCTGGGTGAGCGTGGATTGGAGCAAGGCCCCGCGCGGGACCACCAGCGGCTCGGTGACCATCGCGGGCACTGGTACCCGGGTCATCGTCATGCTGCACGCGGCCAATCCACCAGCGCCGGCGAAGAGTGCGCTGAAGGGATTCGTACAAGCCGATGGCTACGTTTCCATCGAAGCCGCGCATTTCACCAGGAAGATCGACGCCGGTCCGGTCCATTGGGACAAGATTGACGACTACGGGCGGACACTCTCGGCCATGACGGTGTTCCCGGTGACGGCCGCCAGCGTGACCCCTCCGCGGCAATCGCCGCACCTGGAATATGAGATGTATTTGTTCGATCCGGAGAAGGTGGAGGTGGAGGCGATTCTCTCGCCGACCTTGAACTTCGTCCCCGGCCGCGGTCTTCGCTACGCCATTTCCTTCGACGACCAGCCGCCGCAGACGGTCGACGCGTTGGCGCAGAATTCGCAGCGCGACTGGGAGACCACGGTGAAGGACAGCGTGCGCAAAGTGAAGTCCAGCCATACGCTGAGCGGGTCGGGCTATCACACGCTGAAGTTCTGGATGGTGGATCCCGCGCTGGTGCTGGAGAAACTGGTGGTCAATCTGGGTGGCGTCAAGCCGAGCTATCTCGGCCCGCCGGAAAGCTATCGCGGTAGTAAGTAAGGGAGCAAAACCATGTTCACACCGAAATCGATTTTATGGTCCGTTGGCCTGGCACTGGTGGCGTCTGTGTTTGTACCCACGGGGACCAGAGCCCAACAACCAACCACACCGCCGCCTGCCGCTGCCACGCCGCGTCCGGCGATGCAACCTACTCCCGAAATGCTGGCGCGCCAGAAACTAACCGAAGCAGATCATCAGAGACTGATGGATCTTCTGCACATGACCACCATCCGGCGCGGCCGGGACGGCAACAACAAGGAGTCCCCCTTCTACGCCAACTACGATGAGGCCAAGGCCAATCCGTTCCCCAAACTGCCGGATCCCCTGGTGTTGAAGAACGGCAAACCGGTCAAGAAGGCGGCGGATTGGTGGAAGCTGCGCCGCCCGCAAATCGTGGAGGATTTTGACCGCGAAATCTACGGCCGCGTCCCCAAAGTCGTGCCCAAAGTGACATGGGAAGTCACCAAAACCACCAACGAAACGGCCGGCGAAGTGCCGGTGATCGCCAAACAATTGGTTGGCCATGTGGATAACTCCGCGTACCCACAAATTACCGTGGACATCCAGTTGGCGTTGACCACCCCGGCCAACGCCGCCGGTCCCGTGCCGGTGATCATGGAGTTCGGTGGCGGCTTCGGCGGTGGCTTCGGTGGCGCACGTGGACCGCTGCCGGCTGGCCGCGGCGCAGTGGGAGCGCCCGGCGCCGCGCCCGGTGCACCCGCGTTCGGCGCGGGCGGCCCTGGCGGAGGCCGGGGTCCGGCGGGACCCACCTGGCAACAACAGGTGCTGGCCAAGGGATGGGGCTATGCCATCCTCAACACCGGCAGCATTCAGGCCGACAACGGCGCGGGTCTGAATCAAGGAATCATCGGCCTGGTCAATAAGGGTCAGCCGCGCAAGCTGGACGACTGGGGTGTTTTGCGCGCCTGGGCCTGGGGCGCCAGCCGTGCCCTGGATTATCTGGAGACCGACAAATCGGTGGACGCCAAACGCGTCGCCCTGGAGGGCCACTCGCGTTGGGGAAAGGCCACCATCGTCGGTATGGCGTACGACGAACGCTTCGCGACCGCTTTTGTGAGTTCCTCCGGTGAAGGCGGCGCCAAGCTGCACCGCCGCGATTGGGGAGAAATCGTGGAGAACGTCGCCGGGAGCGGCGAATACCACTGGATGGCCGGCAACTTCCTCAAATACGCCGGGCCGCTGAACTGGGGCGATCTGCCGGTGGATTCTCACGAACTGATCGCTATGTGCGCGCCGCGCCCGGTATTTATCAGCGCCGGCGCCACCAACGGCGACGGCTGGGTAGACGCTAAGGGCAGCTTCATGGCCGCGGCCGCCGCCGGGCCCGTCTACAGGCTGCTGGGTAAGAAGGACATGGGGACCACCGAGTTCCCGCCCATCGAGACCCCGCTGATCGATGGCGACGTGGCGTTCCGCCAGCATAGTGGCGGCCACACTCCAGGGCCGAACTGGCCGACGTTTATCACCTTCGCCGAACGCTACTTCAAGACACCGCCGCCGGCTGCCAAAAGATAGGTGGATACGCGGCGGGTCTGGTGTGTTGGAGGGAATTTTGGTGGACCTGGACGGGTTCGAACCGTCGACCTCTTCCATGCCATTTAAGAAATATCAATCACTTACGGACACTTCCACCAGAAACAAAAGACTTAGCGCACGGGGATTTGGACGCCGGTGGACGCCACGGGGCGACTTTTGGGCGTCTGGACTCCACACGGACTCCAGGACTCCACACCCGAATTGGCGTCTGACGTGCTCTCTCACGCGCGCCGTTGCAGGCAACTTTCAAATGTTTGCGGGAACCAAGCGGTTCAAACGGAACGAAGGCTCGCCGAGCCGGGTACTCGTGCCATGATGGGAAAAACGCCGGAACT
>Ga0208079_1000271_pt1 | contig 28817 bp, 22 predicted proteins | sample NGESurdeep092012_5_FD_184474 | JGI IMG/M metagenome (GOLD analysis project Ga0208079, IMG submission 184474) | Arctic peat soil microbial communities from Barrow, Alaska - NGEE Surface sample 210-2 deep-092012 (SPAdes) | ecosystem: Environmental > Terrestrial > Soil > Wetlands > Peat ... | reverse complement strand
CCTCCTTCCTGAAGGAGGAGTACCCCGAAGGGGGGAGGTGGTTGGTTAAATTATTGTATATATTTCCTTAATTCCTTCCTGACAGCTTTCCATTCAGGAAAAACTTCTGATAATAGTTTATAATAGTGTGCTCCATGGTTATGGTGTTTCAGATGGCAAAGTTCGTGGGCTATAACATACTCAATATACAGGTCAGAAAGTTTTATTAGTTCTGTGCTTAATGTTATTACCCCCTTATTTGAGCAGCTTCCCCATCTTCTCTTCATGGTCCGGATTATAAGACCAGCCGGTTTAAACATCTGATTTTGGTGCCCCCTTACGACCTTTTGAAGCAGTTCAGGAAAAAGTATCAATGCTTCGTCTTTATATCCCATATAGAGCAATCTTTTAATTACATCTGAATCATCCGTTTTTAAAGTCCCCAGTTCAATTGTATTATCATTGAACCTGACATATGGCTTGACTGATTTCTCAATCTGTAGAATTGACCTATTTCCGCGGAATAGATGTAATTCCCCTGAAGTGTATGATCTGTTTAGAGAGCTATTATCCAGTTTTCTGTAATTGTCACGATGTTTTATAATCCAACCATATTTATCAGTTACTATCCTTGTGATTGCTTTGAATGAAGTGAGATAAGGAACCCTTACAATTACTGAGGAATCAGGTAAAACGCTGATTCCGATCGATCTTCTTCCAGAATATACTACTTTGAATTCTATATCCTCTATTCTGTGGGTTTGGTGGTCTTTCAAGATTTAATACTTTAATCCAATTAATTAATTTCTGAAAAAGTATGAAAGCTGTATTTTTTACTTTCAAGATACTTCAGAATTGAGTCGAGATGCAGATAGAATTTATCTTTTCTTCTGGGATCTGTACCCGGATGAATAAGCAGAATATATCCATTCATTCCCTTCTGCTTTTCGTATGAAAAAAGATTTCTCAATAACGAATCACTTGTAAAATAGGGCTTCCCATTGTCAGGAAAGGTCCAGTCCTGATTTGTTATCGTACCACTTGAATTATCAACAAGCTTAATACCTGTCCTATTTGTCCACGCAGCGATTGTGTCATTATACCACTCGTATGGCGGTAGGAAGACCATTGCATTTTTTTTTGAGATACCACTTCGTTCAAGTTCCTTATAATTTTCTGCAAGGTCCGATAAAAATTCATTTTTTGTTACCAATAGGGAATCCCTCTTTTCCCATGAACAATAAAGGAGATGCTTGTCGGAATGCGGACCAATATAATGACCATCTGTTTTAAGTCTGGCTATTATTTTTCTATTTGCACGATCGCGGCAGAAGGCTCCTGTCAGAAAGAAAGAGGCTTTTATATTGTGATTGTTTAATGTTCTGGTGATGGTATCGAAACCATCAGAGAAATCGTGGGCTGTGAAACAGAGATAAATTTCTTTTTTTGTCGTATCCATCCTCACAATAGCCCCCCTAATCAGGATAATATTAGTACTAGAGTAAATATTATCCGGATGGGATTGCAAAGCGGATAGGTAATATACCAGGCTGGCTGTGCCATCCATTGTGCATTCGTTGGTAGAATAATCAGCAAAGTCGTCGTGGTAAACAGCCAATTTTGTCTGGAACTGAGCATATTCATCTTTTTTTGACAGGTAAATATATTTAAGGGAATTGAATATTGTGGGATAAACCGGACCATCAACTAGTCCCCCGAATACCTGTCCTCCTTTTACGACAAAAGATGAGTGGGAGTTTACAGGGTAATCACCTTTTTCAGGAAGTCCGACTATCATGCTTGTGCCCCAGGGATTACATCCGAATAACCAATCCCTGTGAGCGGCTTCCAGTTCCGCATAGGAGTTGTCTCGGGATATTTCACCATAAAGATGTGCCTGCGTCAAAATAGCTGCAACCAGATTATTAGAACACCATATAAATGGAATCCCAACATGAAAAGGGTTTTTCCTTGCTTTTACCTCAGTCAGGTCAAGTCCCCTTTTCATATAACGGGCAAACTCAGTCTCTTTTTGGTTTTTATGTTGTCTTGCAATAGCCGGATGACCCATATTCACAAATGGATACCACTGATAATGGCGGGCCGTATCGCTTCCAATCCATGGGGTAACTATCTCTTTTCTTCCGAATTGCAGAGCATAATTAAAATACTTCAATTCTTTTGTGAGGTTGTACAATTCTATTGCTGCAAGCTCCATATCATCTGTCCAGTTTTCTTCTTCATAAAAATACGGAGCTGTTCCTGGTGCCGTCTGGCAAACCCCGGGGTTATCAAGACCAAAATCAAAGGCCTGAATTGCTTTAGTCAGAAGGAGTCTGGAATATTGAGGATCTGTGTGTTCAAAAACCTGTGCTCCTTTAGCAAAAGCAGAGGAAAATTTGCCGGCGGTAGAAGCTATTCCTGTTGACCGGTTTTTATATTTGAACAGCCCCTGAGGTTTACCGGTGCAAAAATAAACTGGCCTTTCCTTTCCTTTACTATAATTTGCCGTATCAGCATTTGGAAACCTGAATCCTATATGATCGCGGTCATCTGCAATCTGATTGTACATTATTCCCGGGGCGGGATTCATTTTAAAAAGCCAGTCGAGGCCCCATTTGCTTTCGTTCAGTACATCTGGTATTCCATCCTGTCCGGCTATTCCGTTTGCAAGATATTTATCACTGAAGGCTGAAGGATTTTCAGAAAAAGCGAACAGCATCTGGTAGGTAGCGTTTGCGGAAGTTGCAACATATTGAAGATAATCAGCTGCATCATGCCATCCGCCTGAAACATTTATGTGTGCTAAGTCGTCTGATTTTCCGTATATTTCATAACCATCATGAGTATGACATGAATCTTTTACATATGGATTATATCCACTTCTTTGCTGTCTCATATAGTTCAATAGGAAATCTGCAGTTCCTTCATATACATTCTCTGCAATACGGAACTCAGGAGACACGACTTTCCCGGCTCTTATCCTGTATATTCCGCTGATTTTAAGGTTAGTAAAGTGAAGACGGTAACAACTTACAAAAGGTGGTAATGGTTCAGTACTGATAACTTCATTGAAGACCATTGCAACCTTGCCTGATTTTACATCGATTGCTTCAAACGACTTGAGTTCGAGAAAGTCCCCGCTCAGTAAAACTGCGACTTTGATATCTTCATTTCTGTAACCAAGCTGGTTTACCCTGATCCAGCAATTTTCTTCTCCGTTGCATTCCAAAATGGCTGAAATAAAGAAGAAGAAAAGGCACATACTTGTTTTTATCATAGGAGTCCTGACTTTTAATACAGGCGCAATTTAGTAAAAATAGAATGAAGATTTAATCTGACAATCTGAAACAACTTATGAACTTTTCAATCAATACTTTGTTACTATCGATAAGTTAAAAAAATCTTAAAATCAAATTTTCCGGAATATTACGACGTTATGTATTGTCTATAACAAAAAAGGATTGGTTAAAGGATTACCAAATGAAAACAGGAATCAGATTTTTAATAGTTATAGTTTTTTGTGCATTCCTGGGTTCATTATCAGCCCAGCAGGGAGGACAGAGAGTACAGAGAACCCCTGAAGATACAGCAAAAGCTCAGGTTGGCTGGATGACCACAGACCTCAAGCTCGATGATCCCACACAGAAAAAAGTATATGATGTTGTTCTCAAATATGCCAGGCAATCATCAGATGAAAGACAAAAATCAATGTCTGCCGGCGACCGAGACTCTATAAGAGCTAAAATGACAGAAATTATGGCTGCCAGGGACAAAGAACTGAAAGTTATTCTGGGGACAAAAAAATATGAACTTTTTAAAAGCAAAGAAACTGAAAGAAGACAGGCAATGATGCCTCAGAGACAAAATTAATTCGCATGTTACCCGAACTGAAATGGTTAGTAAATTATTCCCAATAATTTTTTTCAGCCATATCTTAACAGATTAGTAGGTTAGTAGGTTAGTAAAAAGATCAGGTGAGGGTAACACAACGGGTGGCAGTTTATCTGTCACCCGTTTCTTTTTATTAATCATGTTTAAGCAGGTTATTTTTTTATTCCTTTTTAACCGTTATAACAGTTATTTCGGGGGGCATCCAAATCCTGAAAGGTATAGCGAGAACTCCAAGCCCTCGGTTAACATACTGATATTGTCTGCCCGAAGTGTAAAGTCCGTTCCAGTGAGGGTAGAAATATTTCGCAGGACTCCATCTGAATTTTTTTGTGATTATGCCCATCTGCATACCATGAGTATGTCCTGAGAGAGTAATATCAATATCGGTCTTGCCTGTAACTGCCTCGGCCCAATGATTAGGATCATGACTGAGAAGTATTTTAAGGTCAACACTATCTAATCCGGCCATTGCTTTATCCAGATTACCATGAACCATATGAGGATGCCGACCACCTGTAACAACACCAATAAGGGCTACTCTTGCCTTTCCTATATTGACTATCTTAAATTCATCATTAAGAACCTGGTATCCCGAGGTCCTGATAAGGCTATCCATTATCAGTATGTTGTTGTTTTTGTCAGCCTCTGTGAAATATGGGTCGTAGGTTCCGACGTCGTGATTGCCAAGAATAGCAAAATTACCATACCTGCTTTTCGCTTTGGAGAGGATCGTGTCGTACCTTTCAAATTCCCTCCATCCGTAGCTGATAAAGTCGCCGGTATTGACCAGAAGGTCAGGATTGAGCTGATTAACTTCGGTTATTACCCTCTGTAGTTGTTTCTTGTGACGATAAAATGAGGTGAGATGCATATCGGAAAGCTGTACGATTTTCAGGCCATCGAGATCTTTGTTAAGTCCTTTGATATTTATAATAATATACTCGGTCTTAAAATTAAACCTTCCCCAGAGTGAACTCACAGCTATTGTTGAAAATATTACTAACATCAAAACTAATCCGCTGTTGGTCAGCCACCTTAAATGAAATCCATTTTTAAGATTTATCAATTTACCTGTAAAATGCAAAATAATAATGATAGCCCTGGGAAAAACAACCGCTATCATAATTGCGGTTAGATTCATCATCAACCACACATGCTTTGGGTTATCGTAAAAGCTGTTGTAAAAAGTAGTTTCAAAATAAATGATCCAGAGCCAGATGCTCAAAATAACATGAATAATTATGGAGATATAATATTTTGCCTTTGACTTGTTATAGAAATGCTGCCGCAGAACTACAAACATTAAAATCTCAATAACTATAAGAATAGCCATTAACCCCATTGAAAAGAATTTTAAGATATAAAAGTACTCAATTATTACTTATGCAGATTATTGTTATTTTCGCTATAACAATACTAAGATATTTTTGACCTTGGTGTCCTTTTGTGTTTAATTTTTTTTACCACTAAGGATCACAAAGACGAACACAAAGTAACACAAAGGAATAACAGTTTAGTTATTATTTATTCGATGAAATAGATGACAGAAGTTAATTTTTTTGACGCCCTTTTTATACCTGATTCAAAACTGACCTACTCGGTTATATCAGCCAGGTATGACACCAAATGGATATTCGTCCGCCATCAGAAACGATCAACCTGGGAGATTGCCGGTGGTCACATTGAAAATGGAGAGACTTCGTATGAAGCTGCTGAAAGAGAATTATTCGAAGAGACAGGTGCTCTTAAATTCAACCTGGTATGTATAGCAACCTATTCAGTAACTATCGATGGGGAAACAGGGTGGGGAAGACTCTATCTGGCTGAGGTTTCAAATATCGGTCCGATACCCGATATTTCAGAAATAGCTGAGATCAAATTATTGGATCATCTTCCTGAAACCCTAACACATCCTGATATTCAGCCACATCTATTCAATAGGACAGTTGAATTTTTAAATATAAAATAAGAATAAAAATATTTCGGTGCTCTGCACCTTTCAATTTATTTTACCTCTCTTCTCTACAAATATTCCGCAGCTCTGCTGCTTTGCAATTTTACCAAAAAGCTTTGTAATAATTTTGTTACTTGCATTAGATGAATACGATAATAATTGAAAGAGACCGACCGCCGCATTTAAGATATCGGCAAAAGATAGTGTGGATAGAATAGGATCGTAGCATCGTAATATATGCTGATGGGAATTCTATCAGGATATTGAAAGGTGCAGAGCACCGAAATATTTGTAGATTGAAATTTCCCCTACGGATAACAAGGTGCAGAGCACCGAAATATTAAAGACAGAAAAAATTTCAGATATATTCGAATGTTACTTTCTTCAGCCATTTTTCCTCAAGCAACCTTACAATCCGTTTTACTACCGTTCTCCTTATCTCAAGATCTACAGGCAGATTGGGATCCTGATGGGCAATATTTATTCTCGTCCCTATAATGAAATGTATCTCATCGCTCTCCATAATAAGCCTGACAATTTTATCGGCAGGTCCCTTGCCGAGTTTTACGCTGTTATTATACGATTTTAATATCTCATTTACTTTTTGTAGAGTAAGGATACCTTCGGTAACGAGATCAATACCCTCAAGAAAACTTTCGGGTGGCAGTTCCGGGTCTTCGAATATCAATTCGTCAATTATAGTCCTGTTTAATTCCCTCGCAATGATATCCGCAGTGGTACCGCCACATAGAATTACTTTTCCCTTATATGCCAGCACTTTTGCAGCAAGTTCTTTATCCTTTTCTTTTGCATAGGGTGGACCTGTACAAATAATCAGTTTGCGAGGTTCCCTGAAATAAATTGTGGCACAGCTGATATCATCACGAGCTTTATAACTGTCGTTCTTGTGAGCCATCGTCACTATCTTTCCTGCAAGCATGATTGCTGAGATAGATGCTTCACTTGTTACCAGCGATGCAGCATATGTTGATATATTTTCCCTTTCCCATCCAAATGGAAATTGTTCACTGCCCATTCCACTTTGAGAAACACCATCGGAACAGAAGATTATTCTGTCTTCTTTCTGTGGCAGGAATGAACATGTTTTTAGCACTTTACCCGAATTTTTACCTTTTTCGAGCACTACCTTTTTCCATGAAGGATCAAATATCTGATTACCTCTTAAAATAATGCAGGAAGGATTGTCATATTCAAGAATTGTTGCCCGTCCGCTGCTTTCGATATCTATTATTGTAAAGGTTGAATAGCTGATTTTTCTTTCGCTGCAAACCGGCAATGTGTTCATAATTATTTCAGCAATCCGGTCAACCTCTTTATGCTCACGGGTAAAATTTATTGCCATAGTTGCTGTAAGGGTGGCCAGAATATTTGCTTTAACCCCATGGCCCATCCCGTCAGATAAAACTGCTATTACCCTGTCTTCTTCTTTAATATATCTGTATAAAAATACATCCCCGCTGATCCTCTCTCCATCGTAGTTCCTTTGCTGACTGTTGACTTCAATAAAAAAGTTTCTGTTCACCAGGAATAATTTCAGGTTGTTTTTTTATTCACTTTTCTTGATTTGTACGACTCAATAATAGAGTTGAGCATTTGTTCGGTTTCTGATGCACCTTCTCCAAGCAGGAATCCTATTTTTTGAACCATTTCAAGGTTCTTATCAATAACTTCGCTGACCCTGTTGGTAACTTCTTCTCCCTGAACTTCAGGAGAATATAGGTCGCGGATTATGGCTCCGCAAATCTTATTCTTCTTTATAGGGAAAATTGATACATTAAGCATCTTATCTTCAAAATGGACATCTTTGCTTAACACAGGTTCATCCTCCTTAATGACAAATGTGAACATATTATATACATTAAAAGGAATAAGGGTTTTGACATCGGCACCAGCCAGCCCGGGAATAACATCAGAAATGGCTTTGGCATCTTCACCAATAATATTTATAAAGCTTTGATTCGAATGAAGTATTTTAAGATTATTATCAACGATCACCACACCTGTAGGAAGCTTCTCGAGCATGTTATTCATCATATCGGACGTACTCTGGGCAATTTCTTTTTCCCTGCGTGCAAGTTCTTCCGAATCTTTCAGAGCTGTTTTGGTTTCAGCAAGTTTCCTGTTTGTCTGTCTTAGTGTCTCAATGTACTCCTGCTTATTGCGGAGATTAAACGTATGACACATTTCAGGAATTGCCAGACCTTTTGCAACTGTCGAGGCGAAATCGCGACAGGAGAGATATCCGCAAGCTCCGCAGTTTATTTCTTCATCGGGACTATGTTTCCCTATTATTTTAAGCACTTCTTGTACAGCCTCCTCAGGAGGGTCAGGTATCCGGCGGTCGTCGGGTGTAAAGGTTCTTGAAAAATCGAGTTTTGACCATTTATCCATGTTTTTTTGCCATAGAGCTTTATCAAGCTTGCCAACCCTCTTTTCCGCATAGCGGCTTACGAGGGCCCTTCTTCTGAACCGTTCATTATGATGTTGCATTCCTGGGCCGAGAAGACATCCATGACAGAAGAAAAGATTAAAATGATGCTGAAGAGTATCAATGTATTTATCAAAATCATTTATCGCCTCAAGCACTTCCTCTTTTCCGGAGGCAGTTATAACTCTGCTCGACACCATATCGCGCTTAATCCCACCTGCCTGTATAATTCCTGGAGGCAGCGGATACAAGGCGCCCCAGTTACCGTGAGGCAGATCAAAATCTGACATTTTAACCAGCCTCTCCTGGATCTTGAATTCATCAAAAAGTTCCCTGAGCTCCACAAATGTCAGAACTCCGTCAACCAGGTTACGCGATTCATATATAAATGCTTCATCTTTTGCATCTATACACGGACCAATTTGTATTGTGGCAACATCGGGCCCGTATAACTCCTTTACCACCATTGCTGTTGCAATAATCGGAGAGACGAGACGTGCGAGGTTGGGAACAAGCTCTGGATGAAATTTTTCGATAAGTTTTACTATAGCAGGGCAGTTTGCAGTTATCAGGTATTTGCCTTCGGCTTTTAAGAATAGTTTAGCATAAGCTGCAGCTATAAGATCAACCCCGAATGAGTCTTCATGGACATAATCAAAACCTAGTGACCTGATCATTGCAACGAACTTCCTGTAGTCGGTTATATCATCAAACTCAGAAGCTATACTGGGTTCGATAAGCGCTGCAGTCTTTCTTCCCGAAGCCAGGAGAAGCTTTACTTCTTCTTTTGAATCGCGGAATTCGATGGCATGGGGTGTGCACGATACGTAGCATAATCCGCATCCAATGCATCTGTCAGGCAAAATATAAGGATGTGCTTTCTGAGGTTTAACCTCAATTGCATTTACCGGGCATACCCTGACGCAGGAATATGAATTCCTGCATCTTTCGTCATTTATATAGAGAACAGGTTTCCTATTTGTCATACAAACTTTTCTTATACTAATCCTGCAAATTCTTTTTCAAGAATGCTTTCTATTTTAGAAATAGTGACTCCTTCAAGAGTCACTCCGTTTATATTCAGGTTGGGTCCGTTACTGCAATGACACATACACCGGGCTCCTTTAAAAATAACCTTGTCGTCAAGATGATTTTTTCTGAGATATTCTCTTATAAACATCACAACATCTTTGTTCCCTCGTGAAAAACAAGAACTTCCCAGACAAATCTGCATCTCAATTCTGCGAGCCATTATTCTTACTGTTCATAAATAAACACAACCTCAAAAGTAATAATTATTTCCGAGCTGTCATAAGGCTGTACTTTTCTTAAAACTATTGAGTTGGAGGAGATATTTAGTCAGACATTATTAGTAAATGATAAGTTTTTTGGTCATTGTATTTTTAATTGATTAAATAAAATGTTAGTAATAAGTATGTTGTAGAAAAGTGGCCAAATTATTGTTATGATTGTTTTATTGTTAATTAAATAACAATGTTTATTTATTAACAATAAATCAATTATCTTTGTGTTATTATTCTATATTTTATACCGGCAGGATGAGTACTGATCTTGATATAATTCTGAAAAAATATAAGCAGGGAAAAAGGGAAGATCTTATTCCATTGCTTCAGGAGATACAGGATGATCTTGGTTATCTTTCGGAAGAAGCTATTGTTAAAACAGGTAGTTTTCTGGGTCTCAGTACAACAAAGATATACGGACTAGCCACATTCTATGACAGGTTCAGGTTCATTCCAGCAGGAAAAGTTCAGATCAGGATCTGCCATGGAACTTCATGCTTCCTAAACGGTTCACAATCAGTAATCAATAAAATAAAAGAAGAGACCGGAATATTACCCGGACAGACAACCAGGGACGGCAATTTCAGTTATGAGATTGTATCATGTATGGGCGGGTGCAGCAATGGTCCTGTTATAAATGTGAACGGACAATATCAGATTCACATAAAAGCAGAGCAGCTGCCTGAACTGATCAAAAGATTAAAGTACGTCATTGAAAACGACTAATTGAATCAAAAATTCCCGATGGAAGATTTAAAAACATTCCTCATAGATAAAGTTCTGACTTTTGAGTCCGATACATTATCCCCGGAAACTGAGAAAGTTTTGCAGCAGGTAAGAAGGGAAAAAACAATAAAACCTGTGATTTTTGTCTCTTCCGGCACAAGCAGTGTGATTGCGGGTGCGGAAAAAACTTATTCAGCAATAGAAACATACATCGCCGAAAATGAGCCGTCAGCAGATTTGGTCAGAGTAGGATGCACCGGACCGGCAACTTTTGAACCGCTGGTCTGTATTCAGATTCCCGGGAAAAACAAACTTTTTTTCAGAAATATAACTGAGGAGAAAGTGGAACCTCTTCTGAACGGGGTATTTCATAATGATATTAATGATGAGGACCTTGCCGGTCAGACAGGTACAAAAGGATTTGAATTATGGCCCGGGATACCTTTTATGGATGAGCTGCCATTTTTTTCTAACCAGAAAAGAGTTGTCCTCAGCAATTGTGGCTGTTACGATCCTGAAAGTATTGAAGAATATATTGCCCGGGGAGGCTACCGGGCATATATTAAAGCTATAAGACATTATACCTTTGAAGAGGTGTGTGATATAATTGAAAGAAGCGGTCTGAGAGGCAGAAGCGGGGGAGGATATCTTACAGGTTTAAAATGGAAGCATGCCCTGAATACGACTTCAAATGCCAGATACCTCATCTGTAATGCAAAAGAGAGCGACCCTGGCGCCTTTACCGATAGGACCATCCTGGAAAGTGATCCTCATCGCCTGATTGAAGGCATAGCAATTGCTTCTTATGCAATAGGTGCCTCGAATGCTATCATCTTTATGCGATCTGGTTCAGATCATGCAAAGAACAGACTTCAGAAAGCAATAGACAGAGCAAGAGACTTCAGGCTTTTCGGACATAATATTTTTTCAAGCGGATATAACCTCGATATAACTATACGTGTTGAACCGGGAGCATTCGTCTGTGGCGAAGAGACCGCACTGATCAATACTCTGGAAGGGAAACGTGGCATGCCGCAGCTTAAACCTCCCTATCCGACTACAGCAGGTCTGTTCGGAAAACCAACTGTAATAAACAATGTTGAGACTCTTATGAATGTCCCGCTGATTATGCAAAACGGACCCGAATGGTTTAGGTCCATGGGAACAGAAAACAGTCCCGGGACAAAGGTATTCGCCGTTGCCGGAAAAGGACGCATGTCGGGTGTTGTGGAGATCGAAATGGGCACCACAATAAGGACAATTCTTGAGGATATTGCCGACGGAATCAGAGAAGGAAGAGAGTTTAAAGCCATTCAGCTTGGCGGAGCATCAGGGTCATTTATCACTGCTGAAAACCTCGATCTTGCAATTGATTATGAGATTCTGAAGGAAAAAGGTATTGGGATGGGTGCAGGAGGTTTCGTAATAATTGATGAGAACACCTGTATGGTTGACCTTGTAAGATATTATATGGAATTCATCCGTAATGAAAGTTGCGGTAAATGTATTCCATGCCGCGAAGGTACAGGGAGGATGCTCGAGATCCTTGAAAGTGTAATAAGGAAGCCAATGAATGAAGAGTCGGGAACAACTCTCGAACGCTTCAAGGGAGTGATGCAACTCGAAACAATTGCATCCGTTATGAAAGATACCTCTCTGTGCGGACTGGGACAGACAGCTCCAAATCCATTCGTGAGCGCTCTTAAAAATTTCAGGGATGAGTTTGAAGAACATATATTTGACAGGAAATGCAGGGCCAATATATGCAGAGGACTCAGAACATTTTCGATTGATGTGGACAAATGTACGGGTTGTACGGCATGCGCTGCCAAATGTCCTGTTAACGCAATTTACGGAACCAGGCTTCAGCCTTTTTTTATAGTCGAGGAGAAATGTATCGGCTGTGGCATCTGTTTCGATATTTGTAAGTTCAGTGCAATAAATGTTAAATAGCTTTTATGCTTTTTACAATACAGGTAAATAATAAAAAAATCAAAGCCGAAAAGGGGGAAACAATTCTTTCCGCACTTAATCGCAACGGAATCATTATACCCACACTATGCCGGATGAAGGAGTTTACACCCACAGGTGCCTGCCGGATGTGCGTGGTTGAGGTAGAAGGTCGCGACCGTCTGGTAACAGCTTGTTCACAGCCGGTTGAAGAATGGATGAAAATCAAAACCCATTCGCCACGTGTGATCACTGCCAGAAAAACGATCGTTGAGCTGCTGCTATCAAACCACCCCGACGATTGCCTGTACTGCGACAGGAATCTGAATTGTGAACTTCAGCGCCTCGCGGAAGAACTCAACATAAGAGAGCGTCGCATTCGGGGAAGAAAAATAAAGCCTCGTCTCGATCAGTCGAGCCCGGCAATTATCAGGGAACTCTCGAAGTGTATTCTCTGTGGAAGGTGTGTCAGAGTCTGTGAGGAGGTCATTACTGCTACCTCTCTTGATTTTATTAACAAGGGAAAAGAAACGCATGTTGGCGCAGCCATGGACAGGGATTTTAATTTTTCCAGCTGCATCCATTGCGGCCAGTGCGTATTGGTATGTCCCACAGGTGCACTTCATGAAAAACATAATATAACTGAGGTTCAGGAATATCTGAATAAGCCTGAAATAGTAAAGGTCATTCAGTACTCTTCAATGGTGGTTTACGGTATTGCCGAAGAACTTGGTATGAGATATACCAGGGAATTTGATAAGATACTGAATACAATCCTTCGGAAAATTGGTTTCGATAAGGTATATAAAACCGGTTTAGGTACTGATGTATGTATATCAGAAATAGCGGGTCAGCTCTCCGAAAGAATTGAAAAAAAATCAGATACCCCTTTATATATTTCTGCGTGTCCAGCGTGGGTCAAGTTCGCAGAACAGTTTATTCCCTCGGTTATTCCTCAGCTTTCAACCGTGAAATCTCCTCAACAGATTACCGGGGTACTGATCAAGACTCTGGTGGCGGATCAGCTGAATGTTAAGCCGGAAGAGATATTTTCAGTATCTGCTACTCCATGCATGGCGATGAAATTTGAAGCCCGTCGCGACGGTATGATGAGAAAGGGGATAAGTGATGTAGATTCTGTTCTGACTATAAGGGAATTGGCCAGGCTTATAAGATTGTATGGCATCGATACCTCTAACCTTGACCATGAACCGGCCGACGAGCCTATGTCGGGAAGAAGCTCAGCCGCTATACTCGCGGAAGTATCGGGAGGGATGGCAGAGGGTGTCATCAGGACATACAACTATCAGAAGATGAAAAAAGAGCCCGATAAACTGATTTTTAAAAAATTAAGATCAGGAGGAGTATTCAGGGAAATATCAGTGAATGTTGGTGAGAGCGAGGTCAGAATAGCTGTAATAGATGGTCTGACAGGTCTTGAAAAACTAAAAGCATCAATGTTGGCAGGTAAGAAGTACGACCTGATTGAAGTGATGACATGCCAGGGCGGATGTGTGCATGGAGCAGGGCTACCCTTCAGCACTTCAAAAGATGAAATCAGGAACAGATCAAAACTTGTTTACCAGTCGGATGATACGGAGGCTATAAGCCTTCCTTGCAAATCACCATCGCTTATCAATCTATACGATAAGCTGCTAAAAGAAAATGATGACATCTCAGATAAAAAGATATTCTTTACTCATTTTGAGAAAAGAAATGTATTATTATAATTAATAACCAGGATTGATATGTTGGTATACACCATTAAAGAGCTTTGCCGTACATGCTATACCTGTGTAAGGGAATGCCCGGCCAAAGCAATCAGGATTGTGGGAGGGCAGGCTGAAGTTATTGATGAGCGTTGCATTGCGTGCGGAAACTGTACAAAGGTATGCAGTCAGGGAGCAAAGGTCTTTCTTAATACTGCCGACAGGGTTACTAAGCTTCTCGAAAACGATCCGAAAGTTGCCGCAATTGTTGCTCCAAGCTTTCCGGCAGAGTTTTCTGATATTCCTGATCATCATGTTCTTACGGGTATGATTAAGGCTCTGGGTTTTGATTTGGTTGCAGAAGTCTCATTTGGCGCTGATCTTGTTGCAGACAGATACAAGAAGCTTGTTTTGGAAGAGAAAAACTTTTATATTTCATCAGATTGTCCGTCTATTGTTAACTATGTGAAATTCTATCACCCTGCCCTGGTGGATAATCTTGCTCCTATTGTATCTCCGATGGTTGCAATGAGCAGGGTAATGCGTGATAAGTATGGTAAGGATACAAAAATCGTATTTATTGGTCCATGTATTGCAAAGAAAGCTGAAAGCAGCGAAATTGATGAAGCCATAACCTTTACCGAACTAAGAGATATGCTGGCTGATAGTGACATAACTCCCGATACAAGTACCCCGGTTGATTTTGATCAGCCCCTTGGTGGAAGAGGTGCTATTTTTCCTGTTGCACGAGGATTGCTCCAGACTGCCAAAATAAGCGACAATGCCATAACCGGAAATATTATTGCTGCTGAAGGCAGGATTGACTTTCAGGGAGCTTTAAAGGAATTTGAAGCTGGCCTGATAAAGAACCAGCATATGGAATTGCTTTGTTGTGAGGGATGTATAATGGGGCCTGGATTGTCAAAAAACGGAAAGCAATATAACAGGAGGTCTCTCGTAAGTTCCTATGCCAACAGTAAAATGCAACACATGGATTCCGAGAGCTGGCAGAAGTCATTTGATGAATTTGCAGATCTGGATCTGTCAATAAAGCATAGACCTGATGATCATGGGATTGAAACTCTTAATGAGAATGATGTGAATGACATTCTTATTAAGATGGGCAAGAAAACAAAAAAAGATCAGCTCGATTGCGGAGCATGTGGCTATGAAAGCTGTGTGGAGCATGCCATTGCAATTAAAAAGGGACTGGCTGAAGTAGAGATGTGCCTTCCCTATACAATCGAAAAGCTTCATAAGTCTGTAAAAGACCTTGCGTTATCAAATGAGAAGCTTTCATCGATGAAACAAGCTCTTAAGCAATCAGAAAAACTGGCTCATATGGGTCAGCTTTCAGCTGGAATAGCACACGAACTTAATAATCCTCTTGGTATAGTGATAATGTACAGCAACATCCTGCTGGAAGAGTCAAAGGAGGGAGATCCGGTGAAAGAAGATCTTAAGCTGATTGTGGATCAGGCAGGACGATGCAAGAAGATTGTTGCAGGATTATTGAATTTTGCACGCAAGAACCAGGTGAATCATCAGGTGGTAAGCATTAAGGATCTTGTGGATCATAGCCTTGAAAGCCTTATTATCCCTGCAAGGGTTAAGATTACTATAGATGACCGGACAACAAATCCTGAAGCAATGCTTGACCAGGAACAGATGATGCAGGTGCTCACTAATCTTATCAAGAATGCTTTTGACGCTATGCCTGCCGGTGGATCTGTAAATATTAAAATGGAGGATACTCTCAGTGATGTAATTATTGTTATAAGTGATACAGGAACAGGTATAAAGGAAGAGGACAGAGCTAAAATTTTTGAACCGTTTTTTACAACAAAAAGCATCGGTCAGGGTACTGGACTGGGACTGGCAACTGCATATGGTATTGTTAAAATGCATAAGGGCCATATAACAGCTGATTCGAATAATAACCCTTCGAATGGTCCTACTGGAACGAGCTTTAAGATTGTGTTACCAAGGAGGAAAGAATAGATGGGGAGAATGAGTGAAAAGGAGACAAAGGGACTTAGGGACTTAGAGACTGAGGGACTAGATTTAAATATTGGAATGGACCCGGTACCCAGAACCCGGACCCAGTATCGTTGTTAATAATATAACGACAATCATATTTATCATAATAACTGGTTGATTTAAAGAATTTTTAGAAATTTGTGGAATGATGAAGAAGAGTGATATAACAATACTTGTTGCTGACGACGATCCCGATTACCTTTTTCAGACTGTATTCAATCTTGAAAAGGCAGGTTATAAGACGGTAGCAGTTGAGAGCCAGGCGGAGGCAGAATCTGTTATTGCAAAGTTCAAACCAAACCTGGCAATATTTGACCTGATGATGGAAAGTGATGATAGCGGCTTTATCTTATGTTATAAGATAAAAAGAAAATACCCCGATGTGCCGGTCATTCTGGCAACAGCTGTATCACACGAGACTGGAATGTCATTCAGTATCGATTCTGACCAGGAAAAGTCGTGGATAAGAGCTGACAGGTACCTTGAAAAAGGAATAAGGCCTGAACAGCTCGATCAGGAGGTTATGAAACTTTTAAAACTTTGAAATGGCTGTTCTTAAAGTACTTGTTATTGACGATGAACCCGGAATAAGATCAGGTGTATCCAGGATCCTGAATAATTTTCATGTTACATATCCTTTTATGGATGAGGATTATACCTTTGAAGTTACGGAAGCGGCAACCGGGGAGGAAGGCATAACTATTCTTGAACGCGATCTGCCTGATATCCTTTTACTAGATAATAAGTTACCTGGTATACAGGGAGTTGATGTTCTGGAATATATCAGGAAACGAAATTATGATATTGTTGTTGCAATGATCACCTCTTATGCTTCACTTGATGTAGCAATAAGAGCCACGCGCGATGGAGCCATCGATTTTATACCCAAACCTTTTACCCCTCAGGAACTGAAATCGAGCATTGAAAACATTACCAAACAGCAATACCTTAAGAGGATAACTCATAAGATGAATCAGGAGGGGAAAAAGATAAGATATCAGTTTCTTTCCGTATTGTCGCATGAATTGAAAGCACCTCTTAATGCACTTGAAGGTTACCTGAGAATGATGCAGGGGAAGCAGGCGGGCGAACTGGTTGATGATTATGCCACCCCGATTGAAAGATCTCTTCAAAGGATACAGGGGATGAGGAATCTTATCATGGACCTTCTTGACTTTACTAAAATACGTCTTGAACGAAAAGAGGAGAAGATCCAGGAAGTAAACCTGTCGGAAGTAGCTTCAGCGGCGATAGTAACGGTACAACCATATGCGATACAGATGGACGTATCTATAAATCTGGATGTTAGATCCGATGTTGTAATAATGGCTGATCCCAGCGATATGGAGATTGTTTTTAATAATCTCATTTCGAATGCTGTTAAATATAACAAAATAGGAGGCAAAGCGGAAATCACAATTGATAGTTCAGACAGCGAGGCAATAATGATCATTTCGGATACAGGCATTGGCATAACGAAAAATGATACTGAAAATCTTTTTGCCGAATTTGTGAGAATCAAGAATGAAAAGACCAGGAATATTTCAGGAAGTGGACTCGGACTATCAATAGTTAAGAAAGTAGTGGAATTGTATCATGGTACAATTAATGTTGATAGTACACCCGATGTCGGAACTGTATTTACAATAAGACTTCCTAAAAAACCAGTAGTCATCACCTGAAAATATTCAATACGAAAATTCCGCCTCTTTATAACGACTATTTATGCCATTTAAACCGACTGTTTTATGACCAAATTACCAGGAAAAACCGTAGAAAGGCTTAGCGAATACAGAAGAACGCTTCTTGAATGCCTTAATGAAAAGAGAAACTTTATCTTTTCGCACGATTTAGCTGCACGTCTGCATATTACGGCTGTTCAGGTCAGACGCGACCTCATGCTGATTGGTTATTCGAGCGTTCTCAGAAAAGGATATGATGTCCGCGAGCTGATTGACACTATTGGTATGATTATAGATTCCGAAGAGAGTATGAATGTTGCAGTGATCGGTATTGGAAATCTGGGAAGAGCGGTTGCCGGATATTTTAAGGGTAAAAGGTCAAAATTAAACCTGGTGGCATCTTTTGATAACGATCCTCAAAAAATAAATAAAGTAATATCAGGAGTTAAATGCTTTCCATACAACGATATTGAAAGAATGGTAAAAGAACTTGACATCAGGATAGCTATCCTGACTGTTCCACCCGATTTTGCAAGAGAGATCAGCGAGGAAGTCGTTCGATATGGAATAAAAGGTATTCTGAATTTTACAACTATTCCTTTAAATGTGCCATCAGGTATCTACCTGGAGGAGTACGATATGATTACATCCATTGAGAAGGTTGCCTATTTTGCAAAGGAGAATAAAATTTAGGTAACGGGCTCGGTATGAAAATTTTCAGAAGCTTCGATGAAGCAAGAAATATAATAAATCCGGTCGTCACAACCGGATCCTTCGACGGCGTTCATATCGGACATAAAACCATACTTAACCGTCTCCGGATGCTTGCAGAGAAATACAATGGTGAATCTGTGCTGATCACTTTTGATCCTCATCCAAGAAAAGTTCTTTATCCCGATACTGCAGGAAAAGACCTTAAACTGATCAATTCACAGGAAGAAAAACTCGATCTGCTAGAAAAAGCCGGACTTGACAATGTAATTATTGTGGAATTCACAAGAGAGTTTTCAAAGGTGACAAGTGAAGAGTTTGTGAGAGATTTTCTCCAAGGAATTCTTCATTCAAAAGTCGTGGTAGCAGGATTTAATCATCATTTTGGATTCAATAAGGAAGGTGACTATAAGCAGTTGTGGGACTGGCAGGGGAAGTACCATTTTGAAGCCGAGGAAATTCCGGAACAGGAGGTATACCATGAAACTGTAAGTTCAACACGTATCCGGCAGGCCATCAGCGAAGGTTACATTCAGAGAGCGAATGCATACCTCGATCATTATTATATTATAAAAGGGAAACCCGGAAAATATCAGGCTGAAGGAACTGATTTATTGAGTTCCCTGGTAAAAATTCCTCTTACGGAAGAATGTAAAATTCTTCCATCTCCAGGTATATACGCAGTCTCAATTGAAGCAGGGTCTGAAACTTCTAAAGGAATGACAATAATTCTTGGCCGACATGAGCAGGCATCTGAAGTGCTCGTTCATATTTTTGATGAGAGTAACTTTATTCCGGGAAATAAAATCACAATTTCTTTTCATAAAAAGATACATGGCGCCATTAACTTTTCTGACCCCAGGTCAATTTTAAAAATCAACAATGCTATGGAGGAAATCTCTGACCTGATCTACTAGTTTGTAGTTGAATTTATTCCTTCAGCCGGTAAAAGAAACAGCCTTCCGGAATACGCTATCCATGCATATTAATTAAAAATAAATATCCCTCTGACCTTCTTTAATTGATACGAGGTTGCCTGATATTCTTGTTTTAAGAGTTTTATTCTCAACTTCACCAACCAGCTTATTTATCAGCGCAAATCCTTTTTCCATGGTTGCAGGAGATGCAAAATCTTCAAGATATTCCTTAAACGTAAAAAGGGCATTAGGCATACAATACTCCTTGATCAGTCCTGGCTTTGCCAGATCCATGAAATCCTGGCCAACTCTTCCTTTGCGGTAACAGCCTGTACAGAAAGATGGTATATAGCCACCATCTGCAAGTGATGAGATTACCTGATCCAATGTTCTGTGATCTCCGAGAGTGAATTGGCTCCCTGCCTGTTCTTCCTCATGGGAATATGATCCGGGATTTGTTCTGGATCCAGCGGAAAGCTGGCTTATTCCATAATCACATAGCTCATTTCGCATAACATCGTCTTCTCGTGTACTCAGTATTATACCTGTATAAGGAAGTGCAATACGGATAATCGCAACAAGTTTTTTAAAATCGTTGTCACTGACTTTCGATGGAATATCTTCTGAATGAGGGGCTCCGACCGCGTACTCAATACGCGGGACACTTACTGTATGTGGACCGCAACCATAAGCTCTTTCAAGATGAAATGCATGTTCCATTATTGCAAGAACCTCAAAACGATAATCAATTAAACCGAGTAAGGCGCCAATCCCCACATCATTAATTCCACCTTCCATTGCCCTGTCCATCACGGTAAGACGGTATTCATAATCCCCTTTCTTCGTATCTGCCGGATGAAATTTACTGTATAACAGCGGATCATATGTCTCCTGGAAGCATACATAGGTTCCGATTTTTTCAGCTTTCAGTTTTGCAAAGTCTTCAACCTCCATCGGTGCCAGTTCTACATTTATACGACGGACATAATCTCTGCCACCGTGTTCCTTAACCCCATATGTGGTCCGTATGGCTTCAACCATATAGTCGGTGTTATTACGACTACTTTCACCACAGATGAGAAGCACTCTTTTATGACCTTCTTTTAAAAGGGAACGTGTCTCATCGGCTATTTCCGGCATAGTAAGTACTTTGCGCTTAATAAGCTTGTTATCTGACCTGAAAGAACAGTAGGTACAGTTATTTATGCATGCATTCCCGGTATAAATAGGGGCAAATATCACAAGACGTCTTCCATAAATCTCCTCCTTAACAGTGTGAGCTGTTTCCATTATTTTATGGATAACAGCTGGATCCTCCACACGCAATAGTGTGGCCACATCCACAAGGTTTAAACCTTTAAGATTAAGCGCTTTATTAAGAATTGAATTTGTCTGGTTATCAGTGGGAGTTTTGCCCTCTATGAGTGAGTATAGTTTGTCCCTGTCAATAAATACTTTATTCCTTTCGCTCATGTTCATCATTTTGCTCCTCCTTGTATTTGGTAAGAATTGATTTTACTTCAACGTTTTTTAAACGTCCAATCTTTCCGGTAAGAGCACTGATTATCTCGGTAGTACCTTCGATAACAAGAGAAATTACATTGATATTCCGATTATGAAGAGGCAGCCCCTGACGGGCAAGAATAATGCTGCTGTATTGAGACAATAAAGAATTTACGTCGGGAACAGATGTATTCCCTTTTATTAAAATTGTAATTGTGCCAATTCTCTTTTCCATCAGATCTCTTTTGGATTAGATATGCGTTTAAAGTGATCACGACCGACTTTGAAAAAGTAATTACCGTTTCTTGGAAACATCGTGTTACAAAAATAACAATAAAATTTTATTCCTGAAAATGTAAATGATGAATTCTTCAGGATAAACCTAGAAGAATGATATTTAGTCTGTTATAGATTATGAAAAACTCATAATGAATATTGATGAAATCAGTATCCCGAATAAAGCTGGTTAAATATTAATTTGAATGTGCTGTAAGTTTGTGACCGGAAGGTAATTTCGGGTCCAAAAGCATACAACTTACCTGATCCTACTTCCGCTTCGAATGCTGCAACTCCATCTTTAAGATATTGTTGTCCCCAGGCCCAGCCGCTTCTCAGAGGCTCATCGGAGCTGAACCAGGCAATCGGTTTTATTTTCCTCTGGTTTACAGCCTCGGGCTTAATCCTGAACACTGGACTGGAATCGAAGATGACATCTGCTCCGGATTCCATTCCCCAGCATGATGATTGAGTGGTATCTATACTGACTCTCAGAATGCTGCCGGGTATGTAAAATTTTTCTGATGGCAGAGGTGTTAAAATACCTTTATTCATCTCAACAAGGGCATCGCTGACCCCGAGCTTCAGATGGTAAGCCAGACTTGTACTTTTTCCTATGGTTATAACAGTACCTCCGCCTCCATGAATTTCTTTAATACGGTAACAGATGTATCAGCACTGATCTTTCCCCATCGTGAACGATACTCGGCCGGAATATCACTCAGCTTTGTTGTATCCCTTGGAGCACGTTGTCCTGACGGAGACACTGAAGGGATTGCCCCGCTTACAAAAATGATGACATCATATTTCTTTTTCAGGTCACCTGCATTTATTTACCCTGGATAAATTGTACTATATGGAAAATTATGCTGTTCCAATATCCATTTCAACCATCCCGCCGATATTGAACCACCATACATATCCCAGATTGCCACACGCATCGGTGAAAGCTTTCCTGACATGGAATGGACCATCAAAGGCATTCAGCACTCTTGTATATTTAAATCCCATAGTAAAAGCTGGTGTCCATCCGGTAATATCATATGGAGGAACAGGAGGGCCGCCAGGATATAAAAAATCATTTGGATAATCCTGAGGCTCAAACATATCCAGAATATGTGGCCGGAATGCCTGGCATGTTTTTACGATATATGAACCTGCCGGAAAGCTGATGCCTTCAGCCTTAAAGTCAGCAATAGCCTTTGAAACACTTATTCCTGAACGTACAAGAGCATTGATAAACTTCACTGCAGTAGGAAAATCTGCCTGTCCTGCCGGAATTATATACCCTCTGGGATCACGCTGAGCCTGATTTTTAAACAATTTATCATAATATTTCAGAGGTATAGTACCCTGATTTCCTCTGCTCGGGCTATTTGTGGAATCAGCTTTCTTTTTGCTTTTCTGATCTTTTTCATATGCACTGGTGATAGCATTAATCCTATCCGGAGTTATTGTCCAGTGATCCTCGCTTCCCGCCTGTATCGATGTCTTTCCCATAAGATAAATGTTATATAGAAGATGCTCGCGGTTCCTGGCTGCATAATCCATGACGGCATAATTTAAGGACAATGAATAGTCAATAGATTTTTTGAAGTACCACTTTTGTGGCATTACAGGATAAGGAGTATTCCCATCTGGTAAAAGTCGGGAAGGTACTAAAGGTATGCTGGAAGGAGTCGGATTCCCTATAATCTCCGTTAGCAGACCTATCATGTTGTGAAAGTATGTTGTAGTCCTCAGACCTCCGTTGTACCATGTAGAAAAGGAAGAACCCCACGCTCTGTATAGCCAGGCTTCCCTTCAGCATTCAACCTGCTTATCATTGCGGCACCTACTTCATCTATTCCGGTTACTACCAGGGGATTGAACAAATAATTAAACGGATCTCTGTAGGGAGGTCCTGCCACCACAGAACCTGCCGGACCTGCCTGATGATGATTGTAAATAATCTGAGGCATCCATTCTATATATAATTGCCTGCTGATATTTCGGGTCTCCTTCATGTTCATCATAAAGAAATCCCGGTTGTTATCATGTCCGACATATTTCTGATACAGTCTTGGCAATTGATTATACGACCTTTTAAGAGTATCCTGAATACCCATATACCAGTTTGAGACGAGTTCCTGACCATCAGGATTAGCATTGACAAGAAGAATGATCACGTTGTCAAGTATATTTAATGTCTCACGATCATTCCGGCTGACAAGTTGCCACAAAGTTTCAATCAGCTGATGGGTACCTACGGTTTCTGTCGCATGAAGTCCTCCATCGATCCATACCACAGCCTTTCCTTCCAGAGACATTTTTTTGGCCTGCTCATCAGAGATACCTTCTGCCCTGGCAAGTTTTTGAGATAACTCCCTGTAATGTGCTAAGCTTTTGATATTTTCTGGAGAAGAGACTATCATCATGTATTGTGAACGACCTTCTTCAGTAGTTCCCATATTAACCAAACTTACCCTGTCGGAGGAGGAAGCGATCTTTTTGAAATATGCCTCGGTTTGGGTATAGGTTGCCAGTTTGTAATTGTCGCCAATAGAAAATCCAAAATGTTGTTTTGGCGATGTTAAATCCTGGGCTAGAGAGAGTAGTGTGGCAGTAAGAAGAAACAGCGTTCCGAACGAAAGTTTTTTAATCATTTATAATGACATTATTTTAATTATTATTCTTTGAGAAATCTCTTAATCGCAAAGATCACAAAGCTATAAAATATGTAGAGACGCCCAATTTGGGCGTCTCATAATAATTATTCCTGAACAAAATTAATTCGTTTATTTACAGGCTATCTCCAAAATCAGCTTTGAATTTAGCTACAAGTTTTTCAGGCCAGTTACCAATAGGATTCAGGCGGCCGGTAAAAAATCTGAGAACGGGTGGTTCCTCATAAAATTTGATCCCCCCTACGAGTTCCCTATTATGGTACAGCCAATTTAGTCTGTCAATCAGATATTCTACCTGCGACAGGGTAAATACACGTCTTGGAAATGCGAGTCTCATCAGTTCAAGGTCAGCAAGGATATCATTTCCCTGTTCGTCACGGATACTACTCATAGTTCCACGTTCCATTCCGCGCACACCGGAGATAATATAGAATGCAGCGACCAATGCTCCTGCGGGATAGTCAGCTTGTGGAACATGCGAAAGAAATTGTTTTGCGTCGACATGGCAACCCAGGGCTCCTCCGGGCATAATCACGGGTATTCCGAGTTTGTCGAGTTCGATAGCAGCATAGTTTATAAAGGATGGTGACTGTCCGACAACATCCTCCTCGAGGGTTTCATACAAGCCGACAGTCATTGCTTCAATTTCCCTGATAGATATACCACCATAGGTGAGGAATCCTTCATAGAGAGGAACAAGATCCTTCATTTTATTGTACAAGTCCTTACTATTGGTGCAGATTGCACCTCCACGGGAAGAGCTGACTTTACGACCCGAAAAATAGACTATGTCGGAGAGATTGCACATCTCAATAAGTATATCCCCGATTGATTTTTCTTCATAACCTTGTTCCCTCTTTTGTATAAAGTATGCATTCTCTCCAATGAGACTTGCATCGAGAACTATGATTATCTTGAACTTATCAGCAATTTTTCTGACATTCTTGAAATTATCCATGGAGAAAGGCTGACCGCCAATAAGGTTAGTTGAAGCTTCCATGCGGATAAACGGGATATTTTCGGGACCCGTCTTTTTAATAAGCTCCTCTAAACGCACGGTATCAATGTTACCTTTGAAGGGATGAGTGCTTTTGATCTTCATTGCCTCAGGGGTAAACAGCTCCACAACTTTTCCCCCATTGAGCTGGATATGAGCAAGGGTAGTTGTAAAATGATAGTTCATTGGGATTACTGATCCTTTTTTTATGAAAGTTTGTGATATAATATTCTCGGCAGCACGCCCCTGATGAACAGGTAATATGAGTTTTTTCCCAAAAACGACTTCTACACTTTTCTGAAATTTTACAAAGCTCTGTGAACCGGCATAAGCATCATCTGCCACGAACATTTTTGAGAGTTGTTCATCACTCATGGCATTTGTGCCGCTATCAGTAAGCATATCAAGAAAAATATCTTTTGTTCCAAGCAGGAATGAGTTATACCCTGCCTCGTCAATTGCTTCCAGACGGCGTTCAACCGGAACAAGTTTCAAAGATTGTACAATGCGTACTTTGTGCATTTCAAGCGGAATCTGTTTCCCATTAAAGAATTTTACAGTACCTTTTTTCTGAGTTTTTTCCATGGTTATTGTTAGTTGATTAAGTTAGTATAATTAAAAAGGCTTACCATTTCTCCGGTAAGCCTCATATTTTGGAAAGTGTATTATTAACACTTTATTATAACTGGACTTACTTATATCTTCCAGCAATAATAATAATAATAAATGCCAATATTTAACTTAATTATGCCCATTGCTTAATATCTACTTCAAACCTAATCTAATTTTGCACAAATGCAAAGAAAAGATGGTTAAAAATATATAAAATATTAGTTGAGCACATTTTTTATTTAATGCCTCTTCTATTTTTATAATGTTTTGAATCTCCCCATTCCCCGTAAATCACTTCTGCGTTAGCAAGGCTTACCCTGGCTTCAAGACAACTCTGACAATCTTCAGCAGAATCATCTGTACAAGGCTTATTATCGTACAGTTTATAACTATCACGATATTTCCCTGGTGTAATATTTGGCATGAGAATATTTGCTCCTATCATGACTGCCTTTTCCCTTCCCATGGGATCGATAGCCTGAAGGGCTGTTGCAGCAACAATATTAATGTCTTTCATCATTATCCTGATTATGGCTATCATCTTGAGAGTCAGATCAAATCTATCCTTCAGAGCCATTAGCTTTCCGGAATGTTCAATAAGCGGCGTGTCGGCATGTTCAATATAAGGACCCATCCCACACATATCAATATTAAAGCTTTTCATAAAAAGGAGGTCCCCGGCAAGATCATCCATAGTCTGAAATGGGAGACCAATCATAACCCCTGTACCAGTCTGGTAACCGATGTCCTGGAGGCTTTTAAGACAGCTGAGCCTGCGGTTGAAATCATGTTTTGAATCGTTAGGATGGATCTTATTATACAGAGACTGGTTGGTCGATTCAACCCGCAGCAGATAGCGATGAGCTCCTGAGTCAAACCATTTTTTGTACACATCCGGTTCCTGTTCACCCACAGATAAAGTTACACCCAGTTTTCCATCCGACAGTTCCTTAATCTTATGCAGAAGGTTCACAATTCTTTCTGTGACGACGGAGCTCTCCAGTTCTCCCGATTGAAGCGCTATTGATCCGTAACGATTTGTATAAGCAAATTCAGCGGCAGCAAGTATCTCTTCATCTGAAAGATTATATCTAGTTAGATTTTTATTCCCTTTTCTTATTCCGCAATAAAGACAATCTTTGGAGCAGATATTTGAAAATTCAATCAGTCCCCTGAACCATACCTTATTACCAATATATTTTTCTTTTATTTCTGCAGCTTTCTTAAAGAGAATGGTTCGGTCTTCTTCCTGGGATTCGAGAAGGGAAATGATATTTTCTTTCGTAAAAGTATCCTGTTCAAGTATCTCTTTAATTGTTCTCTCCATCGTATGTATAATGCGTCAGCAAAGATAACAAAATCCATTAACAGCAAGGCCTGTCAATGGTACCCATAAAGTTTAGATTAAATTGATTTGGGCTCTTTTCCATGAGATTGCTTCGTCGCTTTGCTCCTCGCAATGACCGTCACATGATCATATTTTGTCTGATCACAAATCAAACCTGAATAAGCGGTAGAGTCATTGCGAGGAGCAAAGCGACGAAGCAATCCCATTCTCCCTTTACAAATTAAAATTGAGCGAATAAGTACTCATGCCCTAGAACCCTCTTCCAAACATTCCCCACAGAGTTATTTTCAATTCCTGCCACCTGCTCATTGCAGCACCTGCAAAGCTATTTGTATAGGAGGTAACATATTTTTTTGCTTCGTCATTCCTGCCATCCTTTACCAGTTCAGTTACTCTTTTTTCAACCGACGGTAATTCTGCAAATGCTTTATCTTCAAATTCCTGTACTGCAGGTTCAATAAATGTCCGTCCTCTAGACCAGTTTACTGTGGCAAGCCTGTTAGCTTCACGAAATGACCAGATTGCTGCATCGGCTCTGTATCGTTGTTGCCCACAAATACTGAATGAAGCAGGAAGAGATAAAACTCCTGAAAAAATCGGGATTCTCGGACTTTCTCCAGGGTTATCAAATGAGAACCATGCAATTGCTCCGACCTCATCAGGAAGCCAGTCGCGACACTGAATCACATGAGAATATGAGCATCCTGCTATAGCTATAGTTCTCTGCCTTTCAACAAGTCCTGGTTTTATTCCATTCAGTAATGTCCGGATATCATTGTTCATCCAGTTACTTATTACGGGCGTTTTAACCTGTTTCTCAATCTCCTTTCCATCCTTGTCCTTTTCTTTTATGGTTATTAGCAGGTTTTTTGTCATATCCCACTGAGTTCCTTCATATGTCTCCCTGAAAAATTTCATAATATCACGCGGAGATTGTTTCTTCTCAGGCTTTACCGAAAATGGCAGTTCTTCTGCTTCAAATGATAGATTTAAAGATGGAGCAAGTGTGCTGAGGACATAAAATTCTCTTATTGAAAAAGGTTTTTTCCCATTAATTATTTTCCAGAATCTGAGCGGTTCTTTTCCATCCCAGTATCCAAGTTTTTTAGCAACACTCTGTAGGTCGGTGCTATACATGAAATAGTCATGGTTTTTGAAGTCAATAACCGAGATCCGTGGAATATTTGCGCATATACCGACATTTTCATCGGGGATTCTTTCAGCACACCATATTGCTGAGGGTTTGCCTTTGCCCGATCCTGCAATTTCCAGTTGCCATACCTCTTTAGTATCAGCGATGGAGATACACTCTGCCAGATCAGCGTAACCATATTCTTCAGCCAGGCTGCCGATGAGTGTTATTGCTTCCCTGGCTGTTTTACACCTCTGGAGGGCTATCTTTTCAAGCTCTTCGATATAGAACATTCCATCTGCATTTATCAGCTCATCTCTTCCATAAATTGTTGTTTCACCTATAGCCAGTTGCTTTTCATTAAGACAGGGATAAGCTGTATTAAGAAATGCATATGTCTCTTTTACTTCAGATATTTGCCCCTTCAATGTTATTTTAGTCATGTCCCAGGCTTCCTCGGTATGAAGCATCCCTGAATAAACCGGGTGCATTATGCCTGCTTCATATTTCTGATGCGGGTATATTTCCAGCCATGTTCTGTAGTTTCCGTCACAGCTATGGGAAGTCATTACTGACCCATCAGTCGAGGCAAGCTTTCCCACCATTATAGTAGTACAATTTTCACCATAACCCGGACCGTCAGGATCGATATCAGCGTATTGTGCCCGGAGTAAAAATGAAAAACCAAATAGAAAGACTATCGTCCAACTTATCCGTGGATTTACTTTTTTCATAAAAGAATATTTATGTTCGTTATTTGATTTTGACCTATTCTACAAAAGTAATTTTTTAAGAGAGATCAGCAACCTTAGGCACATTTTTAAACTTGCTTCCTAATATCTTTCTTATCCTGATGAACTCACCCCCCGTCCCCTCCTTGATCCAATGAACTCACCCCCCGTCCCCCTCTCTGCTTCGCAAAGAGGGGGCGTAAGAAACACTATATCAATTTGCTTCCCCCTCTTTAC